>Ga0335072_10015625_pt1 | contig 10772 bp, 12 predicted proteins | sample Lox_Sample_21_FD_206725 | JGI IMG/M metagenome (GOLD analysis project Ga0335072, IMG submission 206725) | Soil microbial communities from Loxahatchee National Wildlife Refuge, Florida, United States - Lox_Sample_2.1 | ecosystem: Environmental > Terrestrial > Soil > Wetlands | place: USA... | reverse complement strand
ATGGCTGACCTCCCGGATTCCGTCCAGCGCGGTCGCCGCGGTCCGGACGGCATGGGCTCGCTGGCTGAGATCGGTGACCATGGCCGACCGGACCAGCGGGTCATCTTCCACAATGAGCACCCGGGCCATGACCGGAACGGTACGTACCAATCCCTTTGTCTGCGGCATTATTGCCGACATGGTCCGGGTCCTCACCGGCGTGGCCGCCTGGCTGGCGGGCACCACATTGGCCGTCGGCCTGGCCTGGTTCGGCGCGGGCTTGGTGGTCCGGAATACCGGGATGGCGCCCAGCCCAGCGGCGATCAGTGCCGGGCCGCTGCCCTCGTCCGCGGCGGCGCCGGCCAGCCCGCCGGGCGGCCGCGGGCGCGATCCCGGGCCGGGTGCGGCCGCGGGCCGCCCGTCGCCGCCCGCGTCCGCCGCGCCGTCCCCAGCTGCGCCGGCCGCGACGGCCCCGGCGGGCGGCACGCTGCGCGGCTACACCCTGACCGGTGGCCGGGTGACCCTGCAGCTCACCGGGAGTTCCGCCAAGCTGGTCTCCGCCGTCCCGGACAACGGCTACTCGGTGCAGACCTGGTCGGGCGCGGGCTGGCTGCGGGTCGACTTCAGCTCCGGCCCGCAGGTGTCCTCGCTGATCGCCAGCTGGAACGGGCACCCGCCCTCGGTCACGGTCACGAACTGAATTTCCGGGCCGTGCGGCGGTCAGCTGCGCCGATGCCGGCAGAATCGAGGTCTCAGCCGCCCGGAGACTTGAAGTGCTTCCAGGCGGCGTACAGGCCACCGAGCGCGGCGCAGGTAGCGGCGAGTGAGCCGGCGGTGATGTGGCCGAGGACAATCAGAACCCCGCCTAGGGCGAGCACGCCGAGGAACGCAATCAGGTTGACCCAGGGATTGGAGTTACCCGGGCGAGGGCTCAGGTTGCCAGGCTGGGGAACTTGCGGGTCGCGGTTGGACATAGATATTCACCAATGATGCTGGGCGGGCGCCGCTCTTGATCTCTGTCCAGGAGCGGGGGCGGCGCTCCGCTGGGCTGCTTCGGTCACGGCGCTGCGTATCGTCCGACTAGACATCGCCTAGCTGGAACGGATGCGGTGGACAGCTGCGCCGAGGTGAGACACGTCGCGCCTCCCCAGCGGTGGCGTGATGGCTACAACCCATGCTGTTGATGCCCGCATCCGGGGCTCTTCACTCGGCCGTATCGCAACTTTTTGAGCCGTTCACAAATTGGCGAGAGTCGCCCAGAAAATTGCACAGTGCAGAGACTTCATACGCGCCAGGACGGCATCGCTGGCAGCCCAAGGCCGCCGCCCGGGTGGCGGCGGCCACTTGCTTGGGTCGGGTCAGCTCCCGAGGGACGGCCCAGGATCGCGGAGTTGCTGTAGGAAGGCGGCCCAGACGGCTGGATCGAAGCGCAATACGGCCCCAGCTGGACCCGCCTTGGTGTCCCGGACCCCGATCCAGCCCTCCGCCAGCTGAGCCGTGGCGACGCAGTGCCCGTTGCTCATGCTGTACGAGCTCTTTCGCCAGCCGCCGCCGAGATAGCATCCGTCCTCAGTACCCCCCATTGGGGTTTCTTCAGCCATTAAGAGTCCCTGTCCAGTTGCCGGAAAGCCACTACCTGCTGTAACCAAGCAGATCTGGGCACGCCTCACACCTGGCTGGCGACTCCCAAGATCCTCTCTCTGCTCTGCTCCGGAGACAACGACATTTCTGCTATACGACTGAAGGCGAGGTTAAACTGGTTAATGTCGTAATCGCCCTCGATGTACAGCTCGTTGCTCAGATGCTCCACACTCACAACGTCGTGCAGCATAGCGCCGTGAGCACCGTCAGCGGGGCTGAACGTCTCAGAGGGGCCGGCGCCGAACTTCAGAATGGCGAAGCCATCTACCGCGAGCGCGTGGTGTGTGTCGAACGGCAGCAACCGAATAGACACGTTAGGCAACTCGGAGACGACGGCCAGCCGCCGAAGCTGCGCCTGCATCAGCGATCGGTCGCCACGGCGCCGGTACAGCACGGACTCATCGAGCAGCGCATCGAACTCGAGTGGCTGGTCACGGGTTAGCAACTGCTGACGGAAGAGGCGCGTCTCCAAGCGTCTCTCTATCTGCTTCGGAGAGATGTCCGCCACTTCGTTGTAGCCAGTCAGAATCTCCCGAGCGTATGCCTCGGTCTGCAGGAGTCCAGGGACCACGTTGATCTGCCATTCCTGGATCTTCGTAGCCTCTGCTTCCAGGCCAATGAACGACAGATGGCCCTCCGTCAGGACATCGGAGTATCCGTCCCACCAGCCCTTTTCGGCGGCTTCCTGGGCCAGCCCGAGCAGGAGGTCACGCTGGTCGCCCTGGACGCCGTAGAACTCCAGGAGCCGCGCGACTTCGGTGGGCTTCAGGCCTCCTCGCGCCAGTTCGTACCGGCTGACCTTGGCCTTTGACCACCTCAGGTCCTGCCCAACCTCGCCTGCGGTCATTCCTGTGCTTTCGCGAAGACGACGGAGCTCGGCAGCCAGCCGCCGACGCCGCACGGTTGGACTGCCGGAGACAGGCATCTCTGAGGCTCCTGGGGACGGCATCTCATCCTTTGATGAGAGTCTCAGGAGGCACACTGTCCCGCAACATAGATACGCGAGCGGACCCTCGAGGCCCCCGGGGCACCGGCCGACCGTTGCTCAGGGCGGCGCATCTGCCTGCTGGGCAGCTGTCCCTGCGGCGCGCTGGTCGTGGATCATCCGCAGGGCCGTGTTCAGCACGGATGCACCGAGCATGACGATGATCAGGGGCCAGAACAGCCAGCCGGGCCAGCCATGCCGGTCGATGACCTGCCAGGTCTGCTCGGCGGCCAGGAGGGTGGCGCCGAGCGCGACGGTGAACCACCCGGTGGCCTTGTTGACGAAGCTGGTGAACTGGTCCCGCTGGGCCTGGGTGAGCTGAGCCAGGGCCGCCCGGCGGAACGCGTTGCCGCGGTGGCGGCGGATCAGGTACAGGACCGGGGGCAGCAACCACCACGGGGAAACCGGGTCCGGTCGCGGAATGCGGGCGGTGGTTGCCTCGATCCCTTCCCGGTCGACGTCTTCGGCTCGCAGTTCGAGCGCGCCCTGATACAGCGGCCCGGCCACGAGCAGCCAGGCGCCGGGAAGGCCCGCCCAGGCGATCACCTGATCCATACCGGCCGGTATACAGGGGGCATGACGGATCTCATTGATCTGGCCGGCAAGTCGGTGATCGTCACCGGTGCGTCCTCCGGCATCGGCGCGTCCACCGCACGCCTGCTGCACGCCGCCGGGGCCTATCCGGTGCTGGCCGCCCGCCGAGCCGGCCGGCTGGCCGCGCTGAGCGAGGACCTCGGCGGGGCGCTGGCCGTGCCGACCGACGTGACCGACCCGGCGCAGGTCCACGACCTGGTGGCCGCCACCCTCGACCGGCACCGGCGGATCGACGGGCTGGTGAACAACGCCGGCGCCAGCCTGCACGGGCCGCTGATGCAGGTGGACCCGGCCGAGTTCAGCCAGAACCTGCAGCTCAACGTGGCCAGCGTGCTGACGATGACGCAGGCGGTAGTGCCCGTTATGCGGCGGCAGGGTTCCGGGCGGATCGTGAACATCAGCTCCGGCACCACCCGGCGGGTCGCGGTCGGCCTCGGCGCATATGCAGCGGCCAAGTCGGCGGTCAACATGCTCACCGCGGTGCTGCGCCAGGAACTGGCTGGCGACGGCATCGCGGTATCCCTGCTGCTGCCCTCCATCACCGCGACCGAGTTCGGCGATGGCATGTTCACCCTCGGCACCTCGCCGCGGCCGGGCATGGTGGTGCACAGCCCGGACTATGTGGCGACTATGGTGCTGCGCCTGCTGCGCACGGGCGAGGAGTCATTCGACATCCCGCACGGCCCTGAGCAGCCGGGCCTGGCCGGACTACCGCGATCGGCCTGACCCCGGCGAGGCCCCGGCCCGCGCACATTCCGGTATGGTCAGCCGGCCCGGGGCGCGTACTCGACCGAGTGGAATGGCCAGTCGCGGTCCAGCCAGTCACGGACGGTGTGGTAGAGCACTGAGTCGAGTTCCGCGTGGTCCGCGCGCACCCAGGAGCTGACGTCCGCATCCGGTTCACCGCCGCTGGCACCGCCCTGACCTGCGCTGCGCGGCGGGTAGATGTACACACAGCCGATGACATCACCGGTGCTGGTGCTGAGCACGGTGTACGTGAATCCGCGGCGTTCGGTGAAGTCCCGCGCGTGACGTTCGAGGTCGCGCAGGTTCTCCGCCAGGCTCATCTCGTGCGGCCAGCCTTCCCCGGCGAATCCCGGCGTCGCCTTGATGTGGCTGATGCTGGTGGTCCACGCGGCATAGTCCGCCGCATTGTGCTGGGGCCCGAGCGGTTCCAGCCGGAACTGCTCAGCCGTGAGCCCGCCAGGTACCGCGAAATCTGCCGGAACGAACAACTGATCACCCATCAGGCGATAGTACGGCTGGGCCGGCCAGCGGGCGTCAGCCTGCCGTCCACGGCCGGAGCTTGTCAGGATTGCGGATGGCCCAGATGTGCGTGATCTTCCCGCCTGCGACGTCGAACGCGAACACCGTGGTGGTGACGCCGTCGTGCTGGGCGACCAGGCCGGGCTGGCCGTTGACCGTCCGCTCGAGCAGCGTCAGGCCAGGTTCCCGGCTGGCGATGCCAGTGTAGAAGCGGGCGACCTGCTCGGCCCCTTCGACCGGCCGCAGCGCGGCGGTGGCCAGGCCGCCGCCGTCCGCGATGACGGTGGCACCCGGGTCCAGCAGGCCGACGAGGGCGCTGATGTCCCTGGCTTCCCAGGCCCGCTTGAAGTCCCGGACCAGGCTGGCCTGCCGGGGGGTGGGTGTGGCAGGAGGCTGCGCGGAGCGGACGCGGCGGCGGGCTGCGGAGGCCAGCTGGCGGCAGGCCGCCGGTGTCCGGCCGGTGACCTCGGCTACTTCGGCGAAGGGGTAGCGGAAGACGTCGTGCAGGATGAACGCGACCCGCTCGGCCGGGGTCATCGAATCGAGGACGATCAGGAACGCCATGCTGACCGACTCGTCCAGGGTGACCCGATCGGCCGGGTCGGCCGCGGCACCCGCCCGCCAGCTGGACCACTCCGCCGGATCGGGCAGCGGCTCGGGCAGCCACGCGCCCACATAGCGGTCCCGCCGCGCCCGGGCCGAGCCGAGCACGTTAAGGCAGATGCGGCTGGCCACCTTGCTCAGCCAGGCCCCTGGGTTCTCGATGTCTTCCCGCTGCTGTACGGGCAGGGCATACCAGCGGGCGTAGGTCTCCTGCACGGCATCCTCGGCCTCGGCCAGCGAGCCCAGCAGCCGGTAGGCGAGGTTGATCAGCTGATGGCGCTCGCTCATGATCGCGCTCAGCTCCGGGTCAGGCTGACTGTGCGCTGGCCCGGACGGGGTGCTCATGGCGCCGTCACCTTCCCTCGTCGCAGCTGCCCTCACCCGGTCGACAAGACAGCGGGCGGGAATGTGAGGCCAGCCCGTCACCTCACATTCCCCGGGGCTGGATGGTCGTACTGCTGAGACGCCATGAACACCGCGCCAGCTGAGAAGGGAAGGCCTGACAATGCCCACGCCCGCGACGGCCAGCTCAGAAGATCTCCGGTCGCGTCTGCCCGACCCCAACCAGTTCATCCCCGAGTTCGCAGAAATCGCCGGAGCCATGTACAAGGCCACCGGGAACGGCTCGATCCCGCCGGCCACGATTGGCCTGGTGCAGCTGCGCGCCGGGCAGATCGTCGGCAACACGTACCACACCGTCCGGTCAACCGACGCCCTCCGCACGGCCGGGGAAACCGAGGAGCGCATCACCGCCGTGGCGTCATGGCGGGACGCCCCGTACTTCACCGGCGCCGAACAGGTGGCACTGGAACTGGTGGAGGCCGTCCTTACCCCGAATCCGTCCGGGGAGCGCGTCGGCGACGAGCTGTCCGCCAGGGCATCCGCCTACTACGACCACCAGGCGCTCTGGACGCTCACCATGGTGATCGGCCAGATGTGCTTCTTCATCCCGGTCGCTCTCATCGGCAAGCCGATCCCGGGCCAGGAACCGCATTGGAGTAGGTAACGCGGTCCGGGGAGCTGCTGTCAGCCGTTGAGGTAGGCCAGCACGGCCAGCACGCGGCGGTTGCCGTCCTCGTCGGGATAGAGGTCAAGCTTGGTGAAGATGTTGCTGATGTGCTTGTTGACTGCTTTCTCGGTGACGACCAGCCGGCTGGCGATGCCAGCGTTGGTGCGTCCCTCGGCCATCAGCGCGAGTACCTCGCGTTCTCGGGGAGTGAGACGGCTCAGCGGCTCGTCCCGGGCATGCCGGGCCAGCAACTGGGACACGACCTCAGGGTCCATGGCGGTACCGCCGCCGGCCACGATCCGCACCGCCTCGATGAACCGGCGCACATCCGACACCCGGTCCTTGAGCAGGTAACCCAGGCCACCGCCCACCGTGGACAGCAGTTCCCTGGCGTACAGCGGCTCGACGTGCTGGGACAGCACGAGCACCGGCAGGCCCGGTACCTGAGCCCGCGCCTCGATCGCCGCCTGCAGGCCCTCGTCGGTGAAGCTCGGCGGCAGGCGCACATCCACCACGGCCACGTCGGGCCGGTGGGTGACCAGGGCGGTCAGCAGATCCGGGCCGTTGTCCACCGCCGCCACCACGTCCATGTCGTACGCGGTGAGCAGCCGGATCAGCCCGTCACGTAGCAGGGTCAGGTCCTCGCCAAGGACAACTCGCACGGCAGCTCCATGGTGACGACGGTCGGCCCGCCGACCGGGCTGGTCAGGGCGAGCACGCCGTCGAAGGCGGCCAGCCGGCGCTCAACGCCGCGGAGCCCTCCGCCGGGCCGCAGCGTGGCACCGCCGGTGCCGTTGTCGCCGACGATCGCGACCAGCCTGCCCGAATCGTATTCGACCTGCACCCAGGCCCGGTTCGCGCCGCTGTGCTTGATCACGTTGGCCAGCGCCTCGGCGACGGCGAAGTAGACGGCCGACTCCACCGGCGGGGATGCCCGGCCGGCCAGCTCGATGTGCAGGTCCACCGGCAGCGGCAGGCTCAGCGTGAGCGCCCGCACGGCCCCGTCGAGGCCACGCTCCGCCAGCACTGGCGGGTGGATGCCCCGGACCAGAGTGCGCAGCTCGGTCAGGGCCTGCCCGCTCGACGCGCGGGCCTCGGCCAGCAGATTCAGGGCCAGGTCGGGGTTGTCCCGGAGCACCTGCTCGGCGAACCCGATGTTCATGCCCAGCGAGACCAGCCGGGCCTGCGCCCCGTCGTGCAGGTCACGCTCGATCCGGCGCAGCTCGGCCGCGGAGGCGTCCACCGCCTGGGAGCGGGACTCGGCCAGCTGGTCCACCTGGGTGGCCATCGCCTCCCGGGTCGGGGCGAGCAGCGACGCCGCGGCCCAGGCATGTGCCCGCAGCAGCAGCGGCCCGGCGAAGGGCGCGAGGGCCAGCATGCCCAGGAAGAGCACCTGCCCCCAGAAACCTGGCGGTGCCGTGCTCCACAACCCGAAGAACCACGCCCCCAGGTCGGCCACCACCACCCAGATACCGGCCACGACCATGAACGCGGGCAGCAGCCCGAGGACCACGCTCACCGGCACACCGGCCAGCGCCCACAGCAGGTCCCGCCAGGTCGCCGGGTCGGTCAGCAGCCATTTGCACCGCTGCAGCCGCCCGATCAGCCCGTTGGTGATCTCCACTGGCCGGGGACGGTATGGCGTTGCGATCGTCACCCCCGACCAGAGCCGGGCCCAGCGGCGCTGGGTGCTGGCCAGCCTCCGCATGGCCAGCAGGCTCATGGGCGCGAGCAGGATCCCGATGCCGGCCGCCAGGGTGAGCAGGGAGAGCAGGCAGACCACGAAGAGCAGCAGGCCGGCGAGCGAGACCACGGCCTGGACCATCCCGCGAACGCAGGTCACCAGAGTCAGCCTGACCAGCCGGCTGAGGACGCCGCTGTGATGACTCATCCGTACCTCCCGCTCCGGACCCGTCCCAGCGACTCCATCATGTGGGCCGGCCGCCCACATCTCGGTGGAGCTAACACCACTTTGTGTGACCACGGGCCGGATCAGTCACGGCGCGGGATCTGGCTCAGTTCCGGCTGGGGTGCGGTCCGGTCCCGGGCGGTTCATCCTTTGACGGCCCCGCTCATCAAACCTTGCACGTAATAGCGCTGCAGCGCCAGGTACAGCACGAGACACGGAACCATCGCGATCACGGCCCCGGCGACCAGGTACCCATAGTTGACCGTGCCGAAGGTTCCTGTCTCGACGTTGAGCAGGGCCACGGGGAACGTGTAGGAGCCCTGCTGGGTCAGGAAGGTGAGCGCGGCGAGGAACTCGGTCCAGGCAAAGAGGAAGGCGTAAAGGACGGTCGTGGCGATGCCGGGCGTCACGAGGGGCCGCATGACCCGCCACAGCGTGGTGAATGTCCCGGACCCGTCCACCTGGGCCGACTCTTCCAGCTCGGCCGGGATCTGGCTGAAGGTGTTACGCATCACGAAGACGCCGAACGGCAGGTTGAAGGTTGAATAGAAGAGTATGAGGCCGAGCAGGCTGTTGGTCAGGTGGAGGAAATTGAGCTCCAGGAAGGCCGGTGTCAGGATGGCCTGATACGGGACCATGAGGGCGAGCAGGGTAACGGCGAACATGAGACCGCGGCCCCGGAAGCTGAAGCGCCCGAAGCCGTAGCCGGCGGTGGTGGCCAGAATGGCGGTGAGGACCGCGGTCCCGGCCGCCACGATCAGGCTGTTGCCCACGTAGTGCAGGATGTGGATCGGCGCGGCCACCAGTTGCTGGTAGTTGCTGATAGTCAGGTGAGCCAGGTCAGCGGCTTTCGGCGCGGAGGTGATGGCTGACTCGGCCTGGAATGAACGCAGCACCGCCCACACGAGCGGGGCGATGAACAGCACGCCCAGAATGCCGCCCAGCACGGCATAGATCAGCCGCGCCGTCCTGTTCTCCGGGCGCTGGGTCTGCCCCCGGGCCGGCGCCCTCCGCGCTGCTGTGCTGGTCATGACTCCCGGTCCCGGAGTGCGTAGAACTGGACGAAGCTGATGAATCCCACCAGCAGCACCAGGGCGAGGGACATGGCTGTGGCCCGGCCCAGGTGCAACTGGACGAAGGCCACCTGGTAGATCCACATGACGACCGTGTTGGTGCTGGTGCCCGGGCCACCCTGGGTCAGGATGTAGAACTGGTTGAAGGCGAGAAACGAGCCGACCACCGAGATGATCAGGCTCATCGCGATGGTGCGGCGGAGCAGCGGCATGCGGATCCGCAGCTCCTTGGACAGCCAGGAGGCGCCGTCAATCTCGGCCGCCTCGATCAGGTCACCGGAGATGCCCTGCATGCCGGCCATCAGCAGCACCATGGTCAGGCCGGACGCGAACCAGATCACCAGCCCGCAGACTGCGAGGAGAGCCAGATTGGTGTTCACCAGCCAGGCTGTCTGGCCGTTGGTGAGGTGCAGCCAGCGCAGCAGGGCGTTCAGTCCACCCGAGCCGGGCTGCAGTTCGAGCAGCAGAATGAAGCTCTCGGTGACCAGGCCAACGACGTAAGGCAGGAAAAAGAGGGTGCGCAGTAGCGTCGAGCCCCTCCGGCGGCGGCGGAGCAGGACGGCGAGGCAGTAGCCGACGATAAAGATGGCAGGCGTGACGATGATCGTGTACTCCAGCGTGAAGAGCACGGAATGCACGAACGTGGCGTCCTGGCCGAGCGCGGCCCAGTTCTGGAACCCGACCCAGTGGTCCGGGCCGATGAGTGGGTAGTCGGTGAATGACAGGTAGACGGCGAATCCGACTGGCACCAGGACGAACACGGCCACGAAGAGAAACGCCGGCGCTGCCATCAGGAAGCCGGTCCGGGCCTTGGCACGCTCCAGCGCACCGGGCCGGTAGCCGCGCCGGTCAGCTTGACCGTGGCCGGCCGCGCGTGCCCGGCCGGCGGTGATCGCGTTTCCCATGGTGCTGTCCTCCGCGGCTAGCTGGCCTCGTCTTTGAGCAGTTGGTCGAACCCCTGCTGAGCGCCGGCCATGGCCGGCTGGACCTGGCCGTGGAAGACGGCGGTGTCGAACATGCTGAGCCAGGGGCCGCCCGCCTGGTTGAAGATGCTGTTGTACGCGGTGGTGGCGGGCGCCACGCCGTGGTCCAGCGCCCGCAGCGCGACGACATCGAGCGGGTTGGCCCGCTCGAAGGCCGGGGTCAGGGCGTCGGAGCGCACCGGCGTGTATCCGAAAGCGGGCAGCTTGTCCTGCTGCTTGATCTGCAGCACCCACTTCATGAACTCCCAGGCGCCCGAGGCATTTTTCGCGCCTGCCGGGATGGCCAGGTCGTCACCGCCGTCGAACGTGGCGTAGCCGCCGGTCGGCCCGGGCAGCGGCACATCGGTGAACTGAGCTCGCTTCCCTGGCGGGACCTGGACGATCACCGTCCCGTACCCGGCCGGGAAGATCCCGACCTTCCCGGCGGCGAAGTCAGCGCCCCAGGTGGCGCCGGTATCGGTGAGATCGGACGCCGGCGCGAGGTGCTCCCGCCACAGGCTGCGGTAGAGCTTCAGCAGCGAACTCACGGCGGCATTGCCCGCCACCGTGCCGGTCTGGTGATCGACCGGGCCGCGGATCACGTTGGTGTGTGCTGCCCAGATGTCGGGCAGCAAGGTGAACCCGAGGCAGCCGGAGCAGTCGCCGGCGAAGGAGATGCCACTGATCCCATGCCCAAGAGCATTGATCTTGCGCGCATCGGCCAGGATCTGGGCGAAATTCCGGGGTGGGT
>Ga0335072_10015623_pt1 | contig 10773 bp, 12 predicted proteins | sample Lox_Sample_21_FD_206725 | JGI IMG/M metagenome (GOLD analysis project Ga0335072, IMG submission 206725) | Soil microbial communities from Loxahatchee National Wildlife Refuge, Florida, United States - Lox_Sample_2.1 | ecosystem: Environmental > Terrestrial > Soil > Wetlands | place: USA... | reverse complement strand
CGCTGGTCGATCGTGTGGCCGACGTGCTGGAAATGAGCGCCCAGGATCTCGATGAATCCTCGCACCTGATCTTTCATCCCGAAGCGGTGAAACAAGGCCGCCTCGCGCACGAGACCACAAGGCTTCGCCGGCTCATGATCCGCACCGGGCGCACCAGCGAGCGCATGGCGCGGGTGCAATACACGCTCGTGTGTCTCGACCGCATCGCCAAATTCGCCGCCGAACATTGCCGCGAATGGATCGCGCTCGATGTCGCCAACCGGCTGCACATCGTGTCCTCCGATATTACCTCGCTGGTGCAATTCACCGAGGGGCTGGTGAGCCGGGTGCAGCTTCTCCAGGACGCCGCGAGCGGCATCATCAATATCGACCAGAACGAGGTGATGAAGGTGCTCACCATCGCCTCGGTCGTCGGCGTCCCCCCGGTCCTGATCGTCGGCGTCTACGGCATGAATTTCAAGCACATGCCGGAATACGACTGGACTTACGGGTATCCTTATGCGCTCGCCGTCGTGGTTATCAGTGCTCTGTTGCCGCTCATTTGGTTCAAATGGAAGGATTGGATCTAAAGCGCGATGATTTTCGCGGTGGTGCTTGATCTTTTCGGAAAACCGGAGCCTACCCCTCGGGTCAAGCCCGAGGGCATGCTTTTCCGGATCCTAGCGGTCCGGCCAACAAGATCACACTTTTATGGTGGTTTGTGGCAAACTCCCGAATGATCGGGCTTTGGGAATTTACCGCGATGAAGAAGACCTTTGGCGGCAAGACCGGACTGTTTCTTCTCTTGCTGGTCGTGTTGTTGCTTGTCGGCCTGCCGGTCGCAGTCTGGCTCGACCTGACCAATCTTACGCAAACCAACCTCAATCGCCAGGCCAGCGACCTGAATTCGATCATCGCCAGCGTGCGCAGCTATTACGCCACCAATGTCGTCGGCCGCATCCTCGCGGCACCCGGCACGACCACCAAGGTGGCTGACAATTACGAGGCGATCCCGGGCGCCATCCCCATTCCGGCAACGCTGTCGCTCGAGCTCGGCAAAGTGATCAGCGAGCATCAGCACAACATCACCTACCGCTTCGTCTCGGACTATCCGTTTGCCAACCGCGCGCCGCATCCGCTCGATGCGTTCGAGGCCGACGCGCTCCGCCGGCTGCGTGAAAAGCCCAATCAGATGATTTCGACCGACAACAGCTCGCTGTTGGCCGACCAGGTGCAGGTGCGGCTGGTGGCGCCGGTGATCATGGGCGCGGCTTGCGTCGCCTGTCACAATACTCATCCTGAAAGCCCGAAGCGCGACTGGAAAGTCGGCGACGTGCGCGGCCTGCAGGAAGTGACCATCACCCAGCCGATCGGCACAGATCTGTTCGCCTTCAAATATCTGCTCGCCTATTTCGTGCTGGTGGCGGCGGCGGGCTTCACCTTCATCGCGCTGCAGCGCCGGCAGGCGCGCATGATCGGGGCCATGAACAACGAGCTGGAAACGGCCAACGAATTCCTCGCCTCCATGTCGATGATATCTGTCGCCGCAGATCTACAAGAGCATTTTCAGCGGCCAGAAGGACGTCACCATTCACACCGAGCGCAAGCAGCTGACCATCTTCTTTTCCGACATCAAGGATTTCACCGCCACCACCGAGCGGCTGCAGCCCGAGCAGATCACGCAATTGCTCAATGAGTGTTTCACCGAAATGTCGAAGATCGCACTCGCCCACGGCGGCACGATCGACAAGTTCGTCGGTGACGCCATGTTGATCTTTTTCGGCGACCCGGAGACCAAGGGCGACGCCGAGGACGCCAGGGCTTGCCTGCGCATGGCGATCGAGATGCAGGACCGGATCGCCGGGCTGAACGCCAAATGGCGCAGCGCCGGCATCGAGTTTCCGTTCCGCGTGCGCATGGGCATCAACAGCGGCTATTGCAATGTCGGCAATTTCGGCAGCGACGACCGCATGGACTACACGATCATCGGCGCCGAGGCGAACCTGGCGGCGCGTCTGCAATCGATCGCCGAGCCCGGGCACATCGTCATCAGTTACGAAACCTATGCGCTGGCGCGCGATATCGTGGTGGCGCAGGAGCTGCAGCCGATCACCATGAAAGGCATCAGCCGCGAGGTCGTGCCCTATGCGGTCAAAGGCATTCTGCGCAAAAGCGGCGAAGCCATTCAGGTGTTCAGCGAGCACATCACCGGGCTCGATTTCTACCTCAATGCCAGCATGATCGATGCGACCAGTGCGACCCACGTGCGCAAGGTGCTCCAGGACGCGCTCGACGCCCTGGATGTGAACGCGCCGGCCGAGGGCGCGGCCGCCGACGCCGCGGCACCCGCGGGTGTCGCGGCTGCGGGCGCAACCGTGGGGGGCAGCTAGCGAAGGGCTGGCGCGGGGCGCGCGCAAAAACCCATGCTCATCACCCGTCTTGCCAAGGTGCTGATGGTCGGGGCGCTTGCCGCCTTTGCGCTTCTGGTGACCTACGACAACATCGTCGACTATGGCGCCAACTACCAGTTCGTGCAGCACGTCCTGAGCATGGACACGACCTTTCCCGACAACGCGCTCAAGGATCGCGCCATCACCAATCCGGAGCTGTGGAAGGCGGCCTACGCCACCATCATCGCCGCCGAAGGTGTCACCGCGCTGCTGCTGACCGTCGGCGCGGTCGCGCTGCTGATACGGCTGCGGGCCACGGCGCAAGGCTTCAACACTGCGAAGGCCTGGGCCGTGGCCGGCTTGACGGTCGGGTTCGGGGTCTGGTTCTTTGGTTTTTCCGTGGTGGCCGGCGAATATTTCACCATGTGGCAATCGCACAGTTGGAATGCGCAGGAGTCTGCGTTTCGCATCGCCATGGTCATGCTCGGCGTGCTGATCTTTTTGACCTTGCCGGACCGCGACACCTGAACGCTCGCTCCAGATGGAGGAATTTCGCATGCGTTGCTGTGACGATCGCTCCGTATCAGGCGCCTCACCCACGGGTCCGAGCCGCCGCCATTTGATCGCTGGCCTTGCATCGACGGCGGTGCTGTTGGCGGATCGGGCGGCCGCCGCCGCATCCGATGAAGACGAGCGGTTCATGCGTCTTGCGCTCGAAGAAGCGCGGCAGGGTGATTATCCATTTGGTGCGGTGATCGTCCGCGACCGCGAGGTCATCGCGCGCGGACGCAATCTCGGCAAGACCAATGGCGATCCGACCGCGCATGGAGAAATGGTGGCGATACGCCGTTGTCTCGCCGATCATGGACCCGCAGCCATCGCCGGCAGCACGCTTTACACGTCGAGCGAGCCGTGCGCGATGTGCATGGGCGCGATTATCTGGTGCCATGTCGGCCGGCTGGTCTTTGCCGCTTCCGTGCAACAACTCGCCACCAAGATCGATCAGATCATGATCGCGAGCGCGGAGGTTGCCGCCAAGGCTCCGTTCGCCCCGATTACCATTACGGGTGGGGTTCTGGCCGACGAAGCCATGAAGCTTTTTGCCAAATAGGCTTGCCAAGTCGCTGTTTGCGAACGCGCGGCGCAAAGGCATGATGCGTATCCGAGAATAGACCGGCCGGCGCGTCGTCTAGATTTTTCCGTTAGTGCATGATCTTTTCGGAAAACCGGTTTCCACTTTTCGGGATCATGCACTAATGGCCGGGGTTTTCGGTTTGCGCTGTCATTTTGAGGGGCACCACCATGCGAAATACGTTCACCGTCATCGCTGCCTTGCTCGTCGGCGCCGTGCTGGGCGCGCTCGCGACGCACGGTCTCCACGCCCAAGGCAAGCCGCCTGTCTATGTGGTCAGCGAAATCGCGGTCAGAAACATTCACGGCTATGTCAATGAATATGCGCCGCGGGCTCAGCAAAGCATCCAGAAGGCGGGCGGTAAAATTCTGGCCGCGAGCCTGAACGTCACGCAGCTCGAAGGCCCCGCCCCCACGCGCGTCGTCATTCAGGTCTGGGACAGTCCTGAGCAAATCGCGGCCTGGGCGCACGGTCCAGACTATGAGGAAATCCGCAAGATCGGCGAACGCTACGCAATTTTCCGCTCGTTCGCGGTCGAGGGCCTGCCGCGGTGACGACGACGTCATTCGGCAAGCGTGCTAGAGCATGTCCCGGAAAAGTGGAAGCCGGTTTTCCGAAAAGGACATGCTTCACCAAAGATAGCCAGTCTCCGCTCATTCCCGCGAAAACGGGAATCCAGGGGGCGGTGCAAAAAGGCTGGGTCCCCGCCTTCGCGGGGACGAGCGGAATGTTGGTGGACGTTACGGCGGAATTTCAGAACGCGTCAGCGCATCAGCGCGCCGCCGTCGACGCTGATGGTCTGCCCGGTGACGAAATTGCTCTCGTCCGAGCAGAAATAGACCAGCGTCGAGATCAGATCCGCCGGCACTTGCTCGCGCTGGATGGCGCGTGCGGCGATGCCGGCGGCGTTGGCCTTGCCGGTCCAGTCCGGGTTGGTCACCACCGCCTCGCTCATGGTCAGCCCGGGCGCGATCGCGTTGACGCAAATGTTGTAGGGGCCGAGCTCGCGCGCCAGCGAGCGCGTCATCGACACGATCGCGCCTTTGGAGGTGACGTAGTGCAACAGGTTGGGCGTGCCCTTGAACGCGGTGCCCGAGGCAATATTGACGATGCGGCCGCCCTTCTTTTCCATCATCACCGGCGCCACCGCCTTGGCGCATTGAAACGAGCCGCGGACGTTCACTTTCATCACGCGGTCCCACTCGTCTTCGTCGATGTCCATGAACGGCTTCATGGCCAGATCGGCGAACAAGCCGGCATTGTTGACCAGGATGTCGACGGTGCCGAACTCACGCACCGTATCGGCGACCAAATTCTCCACCGAGGTTTTGGAGGTCACATCGGCACGCACGTAAATAGCCGGACGCTGCCGCTCGCCGAGCCGCTCGGCCAGTGGGCCGCCATCGAGCACATCCGACACGACCACCTTGGCGCCGGCCTCGGCCAAACCTTCGCAAAAGGCGGCGCCGATGCCGCGCGCTCCGCCGGTGACGATGGCGACTTTGTCCTTGAGCCTTGAATCCATGCGTTCCTTCCCTCCGCAATGCCGCTTCTGAATCGCCGCTCGCCGCGCGAAAATGGCGGCTGCGGATTGTTATGGAGGGCTCAATTTAGACGCGGCTCGCGCCAATGTCATTCCGGCAATCGGCCGGCGCGCAGCGTGGCTCTTCGATCATGCCGGCGCTTGTAGATTTGCCAGGCCTAAAGCTTCGCGCGGCGGACTCTCCGCACGGGATGCGCGACCACAAAGCTCAGCGGATTGCGACCGCCAATAAGATCCAGCGCGGCGAGGAAAGACCAATCGCCGCCGCGAGGGCCGCGGCGGCCCGGCGTTTCCCAATCGCGCATTACAACGGCCGGTGCAGGCGACCCAGGAGCCAGCCGATACCGAGCGCGATGGCGGCGGCCGTGTAGGGTTGGGTCTCGATGGTGTTGCGGATCGCTTTCTCGAACGACCCCATGGCGTTGCGCGCAGCCTCGTTGGCGGTGCCGGCGACGTCGGCGGCGCTGTCGCGGGCCTGGCCATAAACGTCCTGGGCTGCGTCGGAGACGGCGCCGGCGACATTGCCGGCCTGCCTTTTCGCGTCGCCGAAGGCGCGGTCAAAATCGGTCGGTCGGGGCGTGCTTTGAGCCATGGTTCGGGTTCCTTTCTGTGTGCTGCCGTTGCAGACGCAAGCTGTCACACGGCAACGCGCGAGTTCCCCTCTCCGTTCGCCGGTCGTGAAGGCAAATTTTCCGCGCCCGACCGGATGCCACGGCAGCATGGCCACGTTCCGGCGGGATGATACCGCCGCTTACTCATAAGACGGCCGTATCGGCTTTAGCCGCCACAAACGGACATCGCTCGGTTGACTGTGGCATGTCGGTTTTTGTGCTTCGACTGCGACCCAGCCAAGCGTCATGCATTTCGCTTAGGCGGCTTCCCGCCGCTTGCGAGCGAAGTTTGCTCAGTGCTCGACATGATGCGAGTTCCATGATCATAAAACCCGGCGATCGTATTGAGAAGCTGACCAGCTTTATCAAGCTGATTATCGAAATCGAGAATGTTCGCACTTGGATCAGTGAACAGCCGGCGGCGCAACGCAGTGAATTCCTTGGTCCATTCGCGCGCCAGAGCTGTCACCGTGTAACTCGTCTCACGAGCCGAGGTCTTGCTGGCTTTTTCAATTAGGCCGGCGCGCAGGAGCTTCTTCAGGCTGTATTGAATGTTGGCAATATCGTCGCGGTTCGCGAAGCGTGCGATGTCGGCCACCGCCAACGGACGGCTTGCCGCCATGATCTGTTGCAGGATCACGTTATCTTGGCCTGAAAGATTGCGGATGTGGCCTTCGCGCCCGAGCAGAGCGCCGTAAAAACGATAAAACGCGGCTGCCGCGCAAAGAAGGCCTTGTTCGAATTGCGTGACCGCAAACTCGTGCGGCGTCCGCGAAAGATGTTCGGCGACCTTCGTTGATCGCTTGTTGGGTTTGGGTTGAGGACGTGCAAGTGCGGTCATCGACGGCCAATCCGGATTCATTGACTCCCACAATATAGCTAGTAAATTACCGAGTAAAATACATTTCCCACAGGGTCGTGTCATGCCCTCTGCGTCTGCGCATCCGATTGGGAACACCGCCGAGCGACGCCGGTCGCGCTGGTCTGGCATCCAGCGCGGCGCGCCATCGCCTTTCCGCAAGGGCGAACCGATCACGGCCGATGTCGTGAAACGCCGCGCCAAGGCCCTCGGCGCCGATCTCGTGGGTATCGCGAGCGCCAACACGCTTAATGCTTTTCCGCCTGATCCGCTGTGGCCGCAGACACCGGAACGCATCTCGCCGCACGTGAAAAGCGTGATCACAATCGCACAGCACATCCCGGTCGGAGCGTTTCGCTGCGTCAGCAATACGCCTGTCCAGTACATGGACATGCTGGTGCTGCGGAAAATGGACAAGATCGCGTATCGACTTGCAGAAGAACTCGAAGCCGCCGGCCATCCGACCTTCGCAGTGCCGGCGCAGGAGACGGAATGGAGCTATAAGCGCGCAAGCTATGGCCGGCTATCGACGCGACATCTGGGAGTCGAATCCGGCCTTGGCACGCTCGGGCTCGAAGTCAACATCCTGACGCCGGAATACGGGCCTCGCATCTATCTCACCGGAATTCTCAGCGAGCTTCCCCTTGAAGCGGATGTGCCGATGACCGAGCAGGTCTGCATCGGTGAATCTTGCAGCCGATGCCTGCATTCGTGCCCGGGCGACGCGGTGTTGCATTTCGGTATCGACAAGCGTGCCTGCGCCCAGCATGCGCAGGAGTTCGGCTTTTCGACAATCATGAAATTCCTTGATCGCGTCTTCGATGAGCAGGAACGCGGAGCCGCCGCCGATCAGCTTGTCGCGATGGCAAAATCCCGCGATCACTTCGGATTTTGGCAGGGACTTCTTCGAGTCGTCGGTTCGTTCGGAGATTGCCCTCGCTGTCTCGCGGTCTGTCCGGTCGGAAACGACTACCACGCACATCTCGCCGAGCCGCAGAAGGTGATTCCGGAAAAGACGCCGGAGAAAATCGCGCTGGCAAAATCCCGGCAAGAAGCGAGGCGCCGTGGCGACGCCATCGCCGGCTTGAACCCGTGGAACGTGCGCTGGGTAGGACCCGAGGGCTACAAGGGGATTGTCGCGCGGCAGATGCAGGAATTTAAGAAAGTGCAGAAGGAGCGCGCGGCCGCCGCGGAGGCCGGCGAACAAAAGGCATGACCAATATCTTTCGCCAACCCGTCACGGCGGCCGAGATCAAGGACAAGGCCTATGAGCTCGGCGCCGATCTCGTTGGCATCGCCGACGGGGAGGTGATGAACCAGAACCCGCCCGATCCGACGGACCCGCGGCGGCCGATCGATGTGACGACGCTCGATTACAAGCGCGTGATTGTGCTCGCCAAGCACCTCAACAACGGCGTGGCGCGAATCATACCGTGGGGCGATCGCACAAAATTTTATAATGACGAGCTCACGCTCTCCGCCCTCGAGGAAACCTCGCTCGAGCTGGTGTATTGGCTGGAAGAATTGGGCTACCCGGCAATCATCATCCCGCCCACCCACGTTGACCCCTGGCGATACAACGATGATCCGCAACAGCATATGACCACCATGATCTCGCTGCCGCATGCGGCAGTCGAGGCTGGATTAGGGACGCTCGGCCTGAACCAGCAACTGCTGACGCCGGAATTCGGGCCGCGCGTCGTGCTAACCGCCGTGATGGCTTCGCTCGACGTTGAATCCGATCAGCGACCCACGGACAGCCTGTGTCTCGGCCCGTCGTGCGGAAAGTGTCTTTCGGTGTGTCCGGCCGACGCCGTACAGCATTGGGGCCGAGACTGGGAAGCCTGTGACACGCACCGTTCGCCTTACGGCTTTGCGAAGCTGACGGAGCACGTCGAGGCCATCATTCGGGCGCCGAATGCGCAGTCCAAGAAGGATCTCTTGCGGACCGAAACGACATTCAACTTGTGGCAGAGCATACTACGCGGCTCAGGCGCCATCACGGGCTGCCGGCGTTGTGCCGACGTCTGTCCGGTCGGCGATGACTATCAGACGATGTTGGCGGGCGCCCTCGACACAATGCCGGAGGATAACGAAGCCAAGAAGCTTCGCCTCATCGACATGATCAAGGCCGAAAGCGATGGGCGATTGCCGAACGACTACGCGAGGCAAGCGCGCTGGATCGGTCGGCTAAAGGCTCCGGCGTCATGAGAGCCGGCCAGACGCTGCCGCGCAATCGAGGTGAGATCGACGCTATCCATAGGGTTCGAAAGCCGCATGCCGTCAGACAGGCTAAGCGAGCGCCGTTCTTTCGCGGCAAGCTTGATCACGTCAAGCTTGATCGCCTCGACGATCCAACCGAGTGGCAGAAAATCCCGCTTCTCGACAAGGAGATGTTGCGCGGTATTTCGGATGTCGAGTTCTATCGCGACTTCTGCCTGGCGCCGGATGCAGGTGATCACGTCGCCCAGTATTGGCGGTCGGGCGGCACGACCGGTCGACCCTTGTTCTACCCGCGCAGTTCCGCAGATATCGAAGTCGCGATGCGCGGGTTCGCGCGCGTCTATGAATGCGCCGGTGCGACCGCGCCACAGACAGTTCATTGCGCGTTTCCGCTTGGGATTCACCCGGTCGGGCAAATGATGGCACGCGCCGCCGAGGCTTCGGGCCTCGGCGCGATTATGCCGGGTGGCGGCAACACGACCTCATCGGCGCTACAAATTGAGCTGATTGAAAAGCTCAAGCCTGACATCTTCGTCGGGATGTCCAGTTACGCGCTTCACCTTGGCAATCTGGCGGATCAGCGGGGAATTGATCTCGCAGGCGGCTCTGTAAAACTCGTGATTTGCTCTGCCGAACCTTTGTCGGTTGCCAAGCGTGAGAGACTTGCTCGCACCTGGGGCGCGGACGTCCGCGACTCATTTGGCATGACCGAGGCCGGAATGATGGCCGCCGAAGACGGCCATGCCGACGGCTTTCGCGTCTGGACGGATCTATTCTTCATCGAAGTCGTCGATCCGCAAACCGGGCAACCCGTCCGTGAAGGCGAGGTCGGCGCCCTCGTGGTGACGCCGCTTTTTACCAACAACATCACGCCGTTCCTGCGCTGGATGTCCGGCGACATGGTGACGCTGCACCAAGAAGTCAGCGGGGATGGCCCTTTCTCGGTATTTCCAGTGCTGCGCCATGCCCATCGCACAAGCGGATTTTTTAAAGTGCGCGGCATCAACATAAATCACGTGGAGTTTGAAGACTTCATGTTGAGGCTCGCGCCAATCAATGACTTCAAGTGTGAGGCAATACGCGACGACGACGACCTGGACGCCTTACGCATCTCAGTGGAGGTCAAACGCGGCGCGTCGGTCGCGGATGCCGTGAAACTGGTCGAGCAAGAGACGAAGCGCATCTTCGAACTGATGCCTGCAGTCGTTGTACTTCAGCCGGGGGCGCTCGCGCTTGAGTTCGAAGCCGCCATCAAGGCGCCCCGCATACGCGATCTGCGGTCTTGATTTTTCTGCTGCATAGTCCAGCTTCCGATCTGCAATAGATTAATAATAGAAAATGTGACAACGCGACAGTAGATCCGTCGCCGACGATGTTAGACCGGCTTCTGCAAGGCTGATTTCGCCAGCATCACGTGGATGCCTTTATGCAGATTGACGACCTGGGTGACGTGCATGTCGGCGGCGATGCTGCAGAGCGAATAGGCGTCGGCTGCGGAGAGCCCGGTCGCACGTTCGATCAGCGCGATCATCTCGCGCAAGGCGGACGCCGCGGCGACGTTCAGATCCGGATCGAATGCCATGGTGATGATATGCGTCGGCGTTTCCGCCCATGGCCGTGTGATGCCGGTGTTCTTGCCAAGCGTGACGCGCAGCGTGCCGGCAAGCCCCGTCTCGACGGCCGTGACGCAAACTTCGCCATCGCCCTGCAAAGCATGGCCGTCGCCGACCGAAAGCAGTCCACCCGGATTGAACACCGGCAAGTGCACCGTTGAGCCGGCGCCAAAATGCTTGTTGTCGATATTGCCGCCGAAGGCGCGCGGAATGATCGAGGTCGCCGGGCTCATTGCCGGGAGCGGCGCCACCCCGATGATGCCGAAGAACGGTGCGGCCTTGAGCTTGAGGCCCCACGGCAGCGTGAGCGTGCCGGTAGCGCGGTCGATGGCGATATGAATGCAGCGGGCATCGGGAAATTGCTCCGGCAAGGCGCCCATGCCGGGCGCAAAGCGATTCCAGCCCCAGTCCTGCGCCAGCTCC
>Ga0335072_10015622_pt1 | contig 10773 bp, 15 predicted proteins | sample Lox_Sample_21_FD_206725 | JGI IMG/M metagenome (GOLD analysis project Ga0335072, IMG submission 206725) | Soil microbial communities from Loxahatchee National Wildlife Refuge, Florida, United States - Lox_Sample_2.1 | ecosystem: Environmental > Terrestrial > Soil > Wetlands | place: USA... | reverse complement strand
AGGGTCTGACTCAGTGTTCTTTCGGAATGTGCTGTCGGCGTTTCTGCCATTCCTCGCTCTGGAACAATTGCGGCCCCACTTCGATGAGGCGGGGCAGCGTTTCGAAAACGGATATGGCAGTCCACCTGGCACCTTGTCGAGTGCGAAACCCGCGACGATTAATTTCGTCTGCAATGTGCGCATACGAGCCTTCCTGAACGATAAGCTCCATCAACTGCAATAAGACCTCCCGTTCTACCGGATCCTGTTCCAGTCGCTGAGCCTCCGGGGCGATCCTCAGTCCGAAGGGCACCTCAGCCAACAACTGATCGTCGGCGGTTTCGACCTCCCGCTCCCACTCAATCGCTACCAGCTTCCAGCCTTCGTCCGTCCGCCGGTGGAGATCGATAGATTCCATCGGATCGGAAATCACCTGTCGTGCCCGCTCGGTCTTTTTCAAGAGACACCTCCACACGCGTAGTGGAGAACAACTCAGCATCCAGCGTTCCGCCCGACGCGAGGCAAAAGTCCTGTGCTTGCAACACGGTATTTCAGTGAAGCCGTCCATTAGTGGACCGGACTGTTCTGAACTGGACAAGCTCTGACTATTCGTCGGGATGTAAGCTTGCCTGAATACGAATCGCGTCCGCCTGGAAGGGTGCCACTTGATTCTCGGAAGGTGGAAAGCGCAACTTGCCGTTGCGCCTGAAGGCTTCCAATTGCCCTGCGGATTTGATTCGCACGACTGAACTGATACGGAACTTTGCGCGATGAAGGTTGATCTCGGCAGCCATTGCCAGATTATCGCTCCCTTGAGCGTAACTGTCGAAAAATCCCGATTGCGCTGAAAACCCCCAAAAAAGGCGAATGGAAAGTGCAGGCTTATGACATCGCCTGCTTACAACAGTTACGCACGAATTGCGTTAGCGCTAGAATGCCGCACTGGAGACATCTAATGCGAATCATGTCCCTCAAGGTCGTGCCGGTCGCAAATGTGTTCGCTATCCTATACGCTGCTTGCAGCCCCTTGATCGCCATTCGAATGGTTTTGTCTGAAGCAGACTATCTTCGAATTCCGCTCGGTCTGTTTGCTCCTCCTCTGACATATCTCAATATCAATTTCGACATTCAGCGCCCCGCGCACTTCCTGTCTGGCGTATTGTTCATGCTTTGCGCAGTAGCTTGCTACGCAGCCACGGGATGGTTGACCGGAGCAGTGGCGGTGGTGTTCTTCAACTTCATCGCACGTCGCACGGGTGGAATTCAGGCATCGGTCATGGTGAAGGAGTCCACGGTGGAATCTACATCGACTCAGTTGGCGTAACATCTCGATTGCCCTCAAAATGGCCCGGCTGGGAATTTGAGTGTAAACCCTGGTTTGGACAGTTACCGTGGCAGCAAGGCGGTTTGGATTTGCGAAGCTCTCGCGGCATTGTTTACGGTCCACAACGCCACAACGTGCTCTCCATATTTCCTCTTTTACGCGTCCAGATTAGACTCCGAGCTTCGTTTCATGTCAGGCGCTAGTGCTCTTACTCCTGTAAGGAGCTCTGCATTGAGTTGAGCACCGATCAAGATCACGAAGCCGGTCCAATAAAGCCAGATGCTGAACGCAAGCGCCACTCCCAGGCTGCCATAACCCTTGCTGTACGCTGAGAAATACTGAAAGTAAATTCCAAGCAGGTAAGACAGCCCGATCCATCCGCCAACCGCGATTAGCGACCCGGGCACCGTGTTCAAGAATCGTTGCTTCACATTCGGCGCAACGAAGTAGAGAAGCTCGACCGCGAGAATTGTGCAGCACACGGCTACCGCCCAGCGAATATAGGGCCAGAGATTGCGCAGCCCGACAGTTTCGGTCAACCACGCACCCACGCTAGATCCAACGAGCACCATTCCGAGAGCAACGACGAGCAGACATCCGACCGAGAAGGTAAGAAGGATAGCAAGACCGCGAGTTTTCCAATAACGTCTCGTCTCAGGCACATCATAGGCCGTGTTGAGAGCATCGATCAGCGCCGTGAACCCACTCGAGGCTGACCAGAGGGTGAACAAAATGCCGAAGGTGAGCAGACGGTTGTGCCTCGACAAGATAGTATCCTTCATCAAATTTCTAAGCGGGCCCATATTGGCCGCGGGAACGACTCGCGCGATCAACTCCATGACCTGGCTAAAGAAGTCCGGAACCGGCAGATAGGCGACGACCGCGGAAAGAAAGATTAAAAAGGGGAACAAGGCTACGACGAAGTAGTACGACAACGCCGCCGCGAACGCCATGGTGTGGTTCTTTTCCATGTCACGAACCACACTGACTGCCGCGTTCTTGAGGTGAAGTAACGGCATGGGGGGATCATCGTCCGGGGCCGCTTGCTACGGTCGGCACCGGCGCCACGGACTTTAACTGCTCCAGTTCAGTCAGCACATATTGCCAGTGAACCTGGTTCTTCTTCGTCTCGATAGGGAGCGAGAGGTCGGAATAGAACTGCAGGATGTTATCGCGCAGCGCCGGCGACGTCTGATCGAACTTGCGCTCTGACAACTGAGCCAGCAAACCTGCATAGGTGTCGTCCGTCAGCGAATATTCCGCAGCTTTGGTTACATTGCCGCTATCCAAATCACAATTGGGAAGCACCAGCAAATCGGTGCGCACTTCTTCAAGAAATGCGCGATAGTGGTCGACTGTCGTGTTGATGCTTTTGAAATACAGGTCCTCAGTTTGGGACGTTGGGTTATTGAACGCCATGCCTCTGAAGGCACCGATTTTCGGCATGTATCGTAAGAGCGTGGACAAAATCCGGGTACCTGCGCCCGGCTTCACGTAATCCTTGCCCCACTGCCGTTCGTAATCAGAGCGCGAAAGGCGGTATAGAAACTTCCGTTTCGAGAAATTCGGGGTCTCGCGCATCAGATCCTTCTTATGTGTCTGCAGCGCGACTTGAGTCATTTCCGGGATCATGCGGCTAACCGCAAAACGATACGAACCCACGGCCAGATCCTCGTGAATAAGCACGTCCTTCAGTTCAACTCCGTACACGACGGGGAAAACTCGCTCCAGCAGTGGCTTGGACACTTGGAATCCGATGAAATCGTGGTACTGCTGCGACGCGTAACGGTTCTTCGCCACCTGCACCGTGTCGAACCCAAACTCGGTTTTCAAATGCGCTGTCTTGTCCTCGGCATATCGCACGGACTTGCCAAACTTCGCTCGCAGCTTCGGATATTCGATTGCGACGGATCGGTTGACAGCGGGGTGGCCGGCGATATCGGCCGCATAGTGCGACAGGGCGCCCAGCGCGAAGGCGTACTCGTTGGCGTCCTGGCTTTCAAGCAGCAACTCTCGGACAAAGTCTCCGCTGCGGACATAGTGAACAAGGTTGCTGAATTCTTTGCTGCCGAAGGGGTAGTAGCCCAGATCTTGGATGACGGCTCCTCCGTAGGCATATGCGTGCGCTTCTTTAAGTTGGTCTTCCGACAGTCCGGGATATCGTTGAAGCAGCAGCGGCCGGATTTCGTCGGTCCAGAGCAGGTCGACAATTTCCTCATGCGTCAGAACCGAGTATGCGGCCGAACCACCGCTGCACATCAGAACGACGAAAAAAAGTGTCGCCTCACGCACAGAGAGCAGGTGCCACCTTCTGGCGGCGGCGCCGTTTGATGTTTGCGGGCGGGCCATGGTTCAAATGCGCCCAAGAACCAACAGAATGACGACGACAAGAAGAACGAGTCCTAAGCCTCCGGTCGGGGCATAGCCCCAGCTTCGACTATGCGACCACCGCGGTGACGCTCCCACAAGTGCTAAAACCAGGATCACGATCAATATGGTTCCGAGCATGTTTGCACCTTTTTCCTTTCCTTGCGATGAAGGAAAAGCGCGAACCGATAGCGGCCCGCGCGCATCGTTAACTCTGACGAGCTACATCGTCACGCTGAGCATAATATTCACGCCCGGATAGTTCGCGTTGCATAGGTAGTAGGCGCCGTCAATCTCGACAACATAAACGTCCTGCGTGTACAGCCAGTTGCTTGGCCAGGCGCCCTCAAATCCGAACCAGTAGCCGCCGTACTGGAAGCGGCGATTGTTGTAGTCGGATTGGCTGACGCGAAACCGATGCTCCTGTCCGAAATTGGCCTTGTAACGGTCGGCGGGAATGCGGCCACCGCCATTGTTGCCGGCGTGCTGAACCTGCTGTTCGGTCTGAGCCCGCTGTGTGTGTTGCTCTTGCGCGGTTTTCTCTTGTTTGGTGTTCTCTTGCCGCGCATTCTTCTCTTCCGGTTTCGTATTCTTTTCTTCCTGCTGCGCATTCTTCTCTTCTGCCTTTTCGGGTTTCTCCGGTTGCGCTTTTTTCTCGTCCTGGGCAGGTTTGGCTTTCTGTTCCTCCTGTTGATCGTGCTGCTCTTGTTGTGCGTATGCGGGAATACCGACTCCCAGCGTGAAAGAGAGAACTGCGATGCTTACAGCTCCTACGAGTTTCATAAAGTGTTGCCTCCATGATCGAATTGCTCGTTAATTCTTGCCTTACTGCAAGCCACCTGTGGTTACATCGACCGGGCTACCGATTGCGTCGCCCGACACGAGAAGTTCTACTCTGCGATTCCGCTGGCGGCCCGCTGAGTTATTGCTAGAAGCTATCGGTAAGGAATTGCCGAAGCCCTTGACCGGCTCTACGGGGTCAGTAACGTTCCGACGTGGATCCGGGACAGCGAGTGAAAGAGCCCGAATACATTCAGAAGCCACAACACAACGACAATGACGACAACGCCGTTGAGAATTGATTTGATGGATGACTGCATGGGGATGAAGCGATTTACAAGCCACAGGAGAACACCCACCACAACTAGAACTTCGAGCACTTGAATTAGAGGCATGACGTTTGACCTTCCTTCTTCTTGGGCTGGGCCCTCATCCATCCGGAGGTTGCCGCCCTTGTTTCGATTACGCGAGAACGGTTAGGGTCGAGCCGCGATTGGCTGTATGTGGCCGATCACCGGTGCGATTCAAGCGACTCTCTTAGGCCTTGTATAGACCCACGCAATACGCGCCCGTCCATTTAGTTCCGAGGGCGCTCTTCGGCTTTAGGCGCTTCTTTCGCAGGATGCGGGGCAGACTGCGCATGAGCTGTTGTTGTCGGATGAGGAGCAGGCTGCGCACGCGGCGCGGTTTGAGCCCGGGGTGCAGTCTGCTGGCGCGGAGCCGGCTGTGCATGCGCCGCAGTCGGCTTGGACTGACTGGGCGCGCGAGCCTCACGGGGCTGGGCTGCATTATTCTCGGCTGCGTTGTTTTCGTTCGTTCGTGTCGCCGCTGCTTTATTCTCAGTCGCCTTGTTCTCATTCGAGCGGGCTGCGGTTGCTTTATTCTCGGCCGCTCTGTTTTCGTTCGTGCGAGTTGCAGCAACCTTATTCTGCGTCGCTTTGCTCTCGTTCGATCGGGTTGCGGCGGTTTTGCTCTCGGCAGCTTTGTAAGGTGCTCCCGCCTGCCTGGCCGCCACTACGCCCTGACCGCTAAACTCCGCAGGCTTGGCAGTGGCGGCGATTGCCGGCCTGCCATGATTCACGGACGCCAATAGTTCGTGGTTTTTGCCAGCGGCCTGTTTGTGTTCTGTTTGTGCGGAGGTTGCCTCAGTGTGTTGCTCATGTGATGCAGTTTCTTCCGCTGCCGTTGGGCGAGCGTTAACCCCACCGTCGCCGCCGTTATAGCTGACGTGGTTGTACGCGGTGTTGTTGGTTACGGTCTTGTTATAAACATTGTGAATGTTGGTGACGTTCACGTTATTCACCGAGCGGTTGTAGTAGAATCCGCCGTTTCTCCAATATCCACCTTGATAACCAACGCCTCCGTAGCCGAAGCCATAGTTGACGCCGCCGTAAAAGCCGACGTTCGTACCCCAATAGCCTTCATTCCAAGCGTAAGCGTTGCCTCCCCAGCCCCAATAACCAGGCGTCCAGAGCAAGCCAACCTCGGGAGCCATCACCCACGTACCGGGTATCCAGAAGTAGCCTTCTTCTCCGTAAGCCCAGTAGCCGGGTGTCCACAAATAACCGTCAGCGGGAGCCATCGGTTGGGTGTAGATCGGTAGCGCGGGCGGAGCGATCGTGATCGCCACGCCTAATTGCGCGAACGAGGCAGCTGGTATGGCCAGTGTCAGAAGTGTAAGCAACAGCAAACGGATGGTACGCATTTCGATTCACCTTGCCAGATCATCCTTCGATCGCCCGATGGACTTTGGTGCCGCGGGCTGCGTGGAGTGAGAGGCGACGCCTCAAGCGTCATAGACAAGAATTGCACGGACGCGCTGTCGAGTCTGTGCAGTACGGCTCACTTTCGGGAAAATCGCGATTAAAGCGGCCAAGTCAACTTTTTTGGAAAGCGTTTGCAGGTGTCAACAAGAAAAACGGCGCGAGTCCAGAAGAAAATGAACCCGCGCCGGTCCGTAGTTGTCTCTTAGGCTGCACTCTTTTTTGGCCCCGATTGCGCGGAGGCCGGCGTAACCGGTCTGGCACATTCCTCGGCGTGTAGCTTCGCTGCCTCGGTCTCATGATGAACTGCATCCTGACTATGACCGTGAGCCAGGTACGCGTGGTGCGCCGCCTTTTCGTGCTCCTCGGCCTGGTCATATTTCACAGCCTCTTTGTGATGGTAAGCCGCTTCCTCATGATGACGAGCGGCGTGATGGTAATGCTCCCAAGTGTTTGACATGTGGTTCTCCTTTATTTGGGAACGTTCGGAAACGGGTTCGGATGCTGAGAGACCGCTGCCAAGCTACTCCACGTTTCCTGCCTGAACCTGAACCACTTAAGATCAACTAAGAGTTCGCCGTCCGCTCACCAAATTAATGACCAGAACGACCAACCCCACAACCAGAAGCAAGTGGATGAAGGCCCCGCCGATATGCAAACTGAAACCCAGAAGCCACAAGATCAAGAGCACAACAAGAACTGTCCACAGCATGACAATCTCCTTCCAGGATCCGCGAAATGAATCTCATCACCCGCGTGAGAAGTCTGTCGCGCGAACGAATCCGCAGAAATTCAAAGGCAACGAGACCATCTGCACCTTAGCAACTAGGCGGAAACATCGTCTGAGCAATTGTGCTCAAGGGGGCAGATTCTCAGCCCAGGGTGATGTCAAGGAAATGCGACAGACTCTTCAGGAAGCTATCGAGGCGAAGGCGACCCGTCATTGATCCGGCGGTTTGACTGAGGACCGAGGGACCTGCCCCTCTTGTGGCACTAACAGACTCGCTCATTTTCCGCTGCGAATAGTGTATTAAATGTCTCAGAACGTTCGGATTTATTCGCCGCTCAGAACGGATTGGAAGGCAAGAACGTGCAGAGTTCGCTTATTGGTAGGCTGGAATGTGCGGACAAGTTCACGTCAGTCACTCACCAACTCTCGTTTGTGGCGAGCCCGCTAATCCGTGGCTGCCGGATTCTTGGGGGAGTCGGCGCGCCAAACGTACAGATATTTCTCATCGCTCGACGTTTCTACGGGGATATTTTTCTCGCGCGTTACGCGATTCAAAGCAGATCGGAGATTCTGCATCTTCTCTCCGTTTAAGCTGCTCAGCGGAATCTTGACCGCTTGCCGGGCGCTCAGCTTCGAAAGATCACCCAGAATGTCCGCGACCGCCTTCCGATGTTTTCCTTTACGACCCTGCGGAACATCGGACCGATTCACCGCCGCATAGTGAGTATCGCTTCCATTTCCGTTCCGTCCCATGGCCGCTCCCTCTACGGGTATCGTACCCCTAACCCCGAAATCGTACCGTGAAGAATCGTATCCTGCAACTAAGAATCTATGCGAGACCTGACGATCGCGGCGTATCCCCTCTTCGACGTACGCTAACCCTAATATTCTCAAAGAGATGCTACGTCTGCATTCAACCAAGACGCACTAAGACTTCACCCGTACGAACGGAAAAGCACTACTGTAATCTCACCCGTGGGTACTCGAAGCACTATGAGGGAGAGCACGCCAAGACTGCCCGATGCCCCTGGGACTTCTGAAGAAAGAGATCACAAACATGGCCCGGATTGCTGCGGCGAAGAATGAGCGCGAGTTCGACCCCGACATTTTCCTCGCGACAATCGGCGAGGGCAGGAAGATTGTGGGGGTTCTGAAAAAACAAACGATCTATACACAAGGGGATCGAGCGGATGCTGTCTTCTATGTTCAGAGAGGCAAAGTGAGGCTCACGGTCGTATCCAAGTCGGGCAAGGAAGCGACGATCGGCATCGTGAGCGAGAGAAATTTTTTTGGCGAGGGAGCGCTAGCGGGGCAACTCTTGCGCATGGGATCCGCCGCAGCCATGACGGACTGCGAGCTTCTGCGGGTGGACAAGAAAGTGATGATGGGTGTGCTTCACCGCGAACACACGTTTTCCGACCTGTTTGTGGCGTATTTGTTGGCGCGCAACATCCGTTATGAAGAAGATCTCGTCGACCAGCTATTCAACTCCAGTGAAAAGAGACTCGCTCGGATTTTGCTACTGCTCGCTCATTTCGGCAAGGAGACCATTCCTGATGCCGTTATCCCCCAGATCAGTCAGCAAACTCTGGCCGAGATGATTGGCACTACCCGCTCGCGCGTTAGCTTCTTCATGAACCGATTTAGGCGACTGGGATTTATTCAATATAACGGCGGTCTGAAGATACACAGCTCTCTGCTCAATGTGGTTCTGCACGATTAGCTCTCCGCTCAAAAAAAGCGCGCTGAGCAATTTTGAACAGGCTCAGAGGCCACAAGCGTTAACGATGTCGGGTCTGTTGGGGTGAAACATGCCCACGAGCGTTTATCTGGAACTCTCCGCCGGAGTAGTTCTCGGGATCGACGCTAAGCAAAGATGTGCTGTGCTGCGACACGACTTTCCTACCCTCGCCGATTGTCGCAAGAAACGTCTTTGGGTCGAAGTCTTGCTCTTTCTTCGCCAATATCGCTGGTGCCGTCAAGGGATTTTTCCGCGTTAGGATAACCTCGTCTAATCGTGCCACAATCTCGATCGTCGAGATGGTCATTCTTGCTCACACTAGCAAGGGTGGGCTAGTTTACCCGAGATCAACTTGACGTTTCTGATTTCCTGGGAATGAGCAGTATTGAGCATTCTTCACCCTCGAAAAGGTTGCACTATAGGCTGGTGAAGACCAAGGAACTCACGCTGAAACAAATATTACTCGTGCGCTGTCCTACCTGCGGTGCTGCGACCAAGGAAGTGTGTGAACTGCATACGGGCGCTCCGCGCACCGGACCACACCAAGATCGAGAGTTCTCCGCCGCCGAGGCTGTGGAAGCAAAAGCCAAAAAACAATCGGGCCGGCAACGCAAGGCACGCCACCTACCCTCGCAGATACTCGAGCCAGCCTAAGAACGTCTTCCCAAAGCACATCACATGCACCGCGAGCAATGAGTGACCAGTAATCGCCATCCTCATGCTCGATACTCGTCACTCGAACAACTGTCCACGATTCTGCCAAAAAAAAGCAAAACTCTCCGGTTATAAATGCCTTGCCAGGCCGACAAGTTAGGGAGTTCTTGTTGCACAAACAGCAGGCATTAACGACCCACGACAAAACCTGGGAAGTTGCACCTGGGTAGATATGCGCTGGAAGCAGATCATCTATGTCGACTCAAGGGTTTCCCCAAGTCCCGACTGACGCAACTCAAGCGGAGACAATTCGAGACGAGATTGCAGACTCTGAACCGAAAGATTGTTGATCTGTTCGACCTATTCCTGAAAAGTAGAAGAACTTGCAGTGCTCACTATTGACCAGTAATGACCCGTTAGGAGCGCTTAACATTCAGTCTGTGGGGGCCCGCCGTTGGCAGCAGAAAAGAAGTGAAGACGATCAAATCCCGTATGCGCTGATTTGCGTTGGAGCGACTTGCACTTCGGCAAACCGACACGTTTCTGCCCTAAGGTGGAGCGAGCCCAGCTTTTAGCGAGTTCAAACTTGAATGGAGATCACAATGTTGAAACGTATTTTGGCGGTAACGACTTTGATAGCGATCGCAACTCTGACCGCTGTCGCCTCAGACCGAGATGACGACGTGAATCGCACGCAGAAAGCTGCCCAGGTCTTCAAAGAGATCATGGACACTCCGGATCAGGGCATTCCCTCGAATCTTCTGGAGTCGGCGAAGTGTATCGCCATCATTCCCGGGGATAAGAAGTTTGCTTTTATATTCGGTGGCAGCTACGGCAGGGGACTAGCAACCTGTCGCACGGAACATGGGTGGAGCGCTCCCATGTTTGTGGCGGTCGATAGTGGAAGTGTGGGTTATCAGATCGGGGGCTCTTCCACCGACATCGTGATGCTCTTCATGAACGATCATGCTCTGCAAAGCCTGATGAGCGACAAATTTAAGCTTGGAGCAGACGCTTCTGTAGCGGCTGGGCCGGTGGGCCGAAGCGCCGCAGCTGGCACTGACCTTAAATTGAATGCGGAGATTCTGTCTTACTCGCGGGCCAAGGGTATTTTTGCCGGCGTGAGCCTGGATGGTGCCGTAATGCAAGCCGACAAAAGCGGAGACAAAGCCATGTATGGCCACGCCGTAACCCGTCGTGAAATTCTTGACGGCAAAGTCGCCGTACCTGCATCGGCGCGAGGTCTGGTGGAAGAACTTGGTGGATACGTCCACGAGGCTAGAGCTGAATAATGGCTCCTCAGTGATGGAATCGCTGGCACCTTCGTGACAACTTAGATTGGAGAACAATATGGCAAAAACTGCGGTGGGTTTGTTCGAGAACTCAGAATTGGCCGACGAGGTCGTTCGCGACCTCGTGGCCAACGGTTTTCTCA
>Ga0335072_10015619_pt1 | contig 10773 bp, 10 predicted proteins | sample Lox_Sample_21_FD_206725 | JGI IMG/M metagenome (GOLD analysis project Ga0335072, IMG submission 206725) | Soil microbial communities from Loxahatchee National Wildlife Refuge, Florida, United States - Lox_Sample_2.1 | ecosystem: Environmental > Terrestrial > Soil > Wetlands | place: USA... | reverse complement strand
CCTCCTCCCGTTGTCATTGCCATGGCTTCAAACTCCTCGTTTCCTTAAAATCGTTAAGGGCAGTGTGGCAGCAACCTTACTCGCCGGGCTCAGCGTTGCCTTCCCGCTTCTGCGTGAGCAGACCCACCTCGTCCACTCCGGCCGTTCGCACAGCATCAATCGCATCTTCCACTGCTCTATATTCAGCGCGCGCATCCGCGCGAACAAAGATCGTCTTCCCCGGTGTATCGGCTAGCTTCTCCCGAACCTTGGCGCCCAGTTCATCGGTGGCAATCTTGTCCTGACCGAGATACACTCCACCGTCGCGCGTGATGGCCACGACAATAGCGTCGTCCTTGTCGGCATCCGGCATGGGAACGGCGTTGACCGCCTTGGCCATATCGATGGCCACCTTGTTCTGCAGCATCGGGGTAATGACCATGAAGATGATCAGCAATACCAGCATCACGTCCACCATTGGTGTGACGTTGATGTTGGAGTTGATCTTACTGCCTTCGTTTCGAACTGTAATTGCCATCGTTGAGGCTCCATGCCTTGAAATTCTGGATCCGAGGCTTCCCCCGTCTCCCATCGAAAACGCAATGGCTTCGCGGGATTTAGGATCGCAGGACAGGAGAGAGTCGCCCCTCTCCCATCCCAAAGCTCCCGCTCGAGCCGCAAAAAAGGCGCTTGCTTAGCGCTTGTTGCTCTGCTTGATGAAGTAATCGATCAACTCACTGGAGGAGTTATCCATCTCCACGTCGAATGCCTCAACGCGCCCCGTAAAGTAGTTGAACGCCATCACGGCGGGAATTGCAACCAGCAGACCGAAAGCCGTGGTAACCAGCGCTTCCGAAATACCGCCTGCGACGGCGCCGATGCCCGATGTCTTCTGGGTGGCAATCGCATCGAATGCGTGCAAAATTCCAACGACCGTTCCGAACAGTCCAACGAACGGAGCCGTCGAGCCGATGGTGGCAAGAACGCTGAGTCCCCTCTTCAGCTTTGCGTGGACAATGGCTTCTGCCCTCTCCAGCGCGCGCTGCGAGCTCTCAATCGAATTCTCTGTCGCGGTTCCGCCGGCAGCACGAAACTCCTGCAAACCTGCGGTGACAACCTCGGCCAGATGCGACTTCTTGTTGCGATCAGCGATCTTGATCGCCTCTTCCAGCTTGCTGTCCTTCAGCGCACCGGCAACCTTAGGCGCAAACTCGCGCGACTGCTTGCGAGCGGCAGAGAAGTACAGGTAGCGGTCGATCATCACTGCCAGCGACCAGATCGACTCGATGAACAAAATAATGGCCACGCTGCGGGCCATCCATGCCATGTGTTCCCACAACCCCATGGGGCTGAAGCTGACTGTCTGCTGATCTTCCTGCAGAAAGGCCAGGCTGCTGACCGTATGCGAAGCGTAATGTGCGAGCTGAGCGAGAATCACTGAATCGTTCCTCCTAAGGAGTTTCTTGTGTACTGCGACTTACCTGCGGTTGCTGGGAATGCGGCTCTTATCCGGATTCGCATTCAGGTCAAAAGCAAGGCCGTCGCTCAAGGAGCGGCGGCCAGAAGATATTTCATCCACCCAGGCTGAAGATCACATTGATTGTGGTCTCCACTTCTACCGGCTCATTGTTGAGCAGGTAGGGGCGGTAGCGCCAGGTCTTCACCGCATCGATAGCCGCAGCCTGCAACATGGCAGGCCCGCTGACTACGCGGAGATTTGTAATGGTTCCCTGCTTGGAGATCTCAGCCTGAAGAATCACGGTGCCCGAGACGCGCGCCGCTTTGGCAATCGGCGGATAAATCGGGGTCGTCTTCTGGATCAGCATGCCGACGGCAACACCGGCCGAAATGTTCACCTTCTTCGGTGGGGCTGCCTGTACCTTGGGCTTGTCCGAACCAAACACGCTGCCAAGAACTCCACCGTTGCTCCCACCAAGTCCTTCCATGCCGGCAACGCCAAAGCTGGAGGGCGGCGCTTCCTTCTCGGTGACCATGGCAATGTTCTTAGGAATCCGCGTCGGCGCCATCAACTGGTTATTCATCATCTGTGATTGCACGTGAACCACGTGAACCTCAGGCGGTGGCGGAGGAGGTGGTGGTGGTGGTGGAGGTGGCGGTGCAGTGAGTACCGTCAACATGGCAGCCTGGGGCAGCGCCTCGGGGTAGATCAGCGGAATCAGAATCAAGAGAACTAGAATCGAACCATTGATGATGCCCGTGAAAATCATCCAACGGCCACTCTTGCTCTTGATTTTGCCTCCGGATTCAAATGTGGAATCTTCAAACATGGCCAGCCTCGAATCGGGTGTTGGTTACCTCTAATTAGACACCGAGGAAATGTGAAATGTTCCCGGCATCAAAACGGTACCACAGAAGCGTGCTCCACCTATAACAGAACTGCCCGGCTGTTGCAAAAACTGCCCCACAAATGGTGCATTCTCCCGCCAGACACTACACTCTCGAACGCTTTGCAGCAGGCAGGATCGCTGCTTTGCCGCGCTTCGATCGCCACTCTTGCCAGGCCACCAGCATGGGCGACGCGACGGCGATCGAAGAATAGGTTCCAATCAGAATTCCAATCACCAGCGCGAATGAGAATCCGTGCAGCACCTGTCCACCAAAGACAAACAACGACAGAACTGTCAGAAACGTCAGTCCAGAAGTCAGCACCGTCCGGCTCAGAGTCTGGTTGATGCTGCGATTCACCAGGTCCGGGAGCGGCTCGCGGCGGCTCAGGCGCAGATTCTCGCGTATGCGATCGAAAACAACGATTGTGTCATTCATCGAATAGCCAACCAGCGTCAGGATGGCCGCAATCACCGTGAGGCTGATCTCGGTGCCCGTCAGAGCGAAGGCGCCCACCGTAATCAACGTATCGTGAAAGCAGGCAACGACAGCGGCCACGCCATAGATCAGCTGAAACCGGAACCACAAGTAGATGAGCATTCCGAGAAGGGAATAGAGCGTCGCAAGACCGGCCTGTCGCTCCAGTTGATGGCCTACCGTCGGACCCACAACATCGACCTTTACTCCGGAAGCGTTGAAGGGATTGCTGTAATGCTCTCGCAAGGCGTTGACAATTTCCTGCCGCCCCGTATCAAGCGCACGCTCATTAGTTTGCTCGGGAAGGCTGATAAGGACTTCGTGGAGCTCCGGCCTATCGAAGTTCACGACAGTCCCGCCCTTGATTCCCGCGGTATCCAGAGCTTGACGAATGCGGGCGATTTCAGGGGGATTCGCAAACTGAACCTGCACCTGCGTGCCGCCACGAAAATCCACGCCTAACGGGACGGGGCTGCCAATGTGAGCCCAATGCCAGCCCATCGAGATCAGGCCGGCTACGCTGAAAATCATCGAAAAGGCGAGGAAGTACCACTTTTTCCCAAGCCAATCCACATTTACGCTGTGAAACAGTTCCACTGGTTTTCTGCCTTCCTGGTACGGAACTCCCCGGTTCCGGTGTTCTTCGCCGATCACTCCCGGCGATTTTCTTCTTCGTCTGGACCTAGATCGATACCAGCTGACCCGGTTTCATCCTGTTCAGGTGAGCCTCAAAAATTACCCGCGAAACATACACTGCAGTAAATAGGTTGGCTGCAAGACCAAAGGTCAGAGTGACCGCAAATCCCTTCACTGGCCCCGTTCCGAACAGGAAGAGGATACCGGCGGACACAATGGTCGTCACGTGGGTGTCGAAGATCGTCGTCCAGGCGTGCGCAAATCCCTGGTCAACGGCCGCCGAAGGAGCTTTGCCCGCTCTCATCTCTTCACGGATGCGCTCGAAAATCAGCACGTTTGAATCCACGCCCATGCCGATGGTCAGAATCACGCCGGCAATTCCAGGCAATGTCAGGGTCGCCCCGGAGAAGCCCATGAAGCCAAGCAGAATAACCAGGTTGAGGAAAAGCGCCAGATCCGCATTGATTCCTGATCCCCGGTAATAAACCAGCATGAACACCATCACCAGGAGCACGCCGACAATCGCTGCGGTTACGCCCTCCTTGATCGAGTCGGCTCCCAATGAAGCTCCAACGGTCCGGTCCTCCAGATAATTCAGTGAAGCCGGCAAAGCGCCGGTACGGAGCATCTTCGATAGGATTTCCACTTCATCTTCTGAAAAGCTGCCGCGAATCTCGCCCGAGTCGCGGATCGCATTCTCAATGTTGGCGACTTCCTTTACCTGGCCGCCCATCACCACGGCCATGCTGTGGCCCACATTCTTGCTGGTGTAGTCGTAGAACCGGTCGCCCGCTTCGTTTGTCAAAGTAAAGTGGACGGTTCTTTGTCCGGTATTTGAATCGGTCCCGGGATCGGCGGAGCGAAAATCGCTTCCTGCCACGATCGGCACCCGCTGCAGAACGTAATAACTGGTTCCTTCCGAGCCTGGCGCCATCGTGCCCGATCCTTGCAGAATCTCGTCTTCCGGCGGCAGCGTACCGCCGAGACTCGACATTGCTGCTTGCTCATCGGGATAAGGGCCTCCGATTACCGGGTGAATCTCGAGTCGCGCCGTGGACTTGATGATCGCCTTTACACGGTCGATATCGCTGATGCCGGGCAGTTCCACCAGGATCTGGTTCGCACCCAATCCATAGGGCGCAATCTCCGGCTCATTTACGCCCAACGTATCCACGCGGTCGCGGATGACTTCGATCGCCTGCTGATCGGTCTTGTCCTCGATCGTCTTCTCGACCGTCGGCTTCATCGTCAGCGTAAAACTGCTTTCCCCGGCTCCTGAAGAAATGTCGTATTCGTTAGAGAATTTGTCGTCGAGAATCGATCGCACCGACCCGGATTGGGTCGGATTTGTGCCCTCGATCACAATCACTTCGGGCCGCTTGGTCGGATCTGGTTTATAAATCTGCGAAGAGGTCAGATGGGCAGTTTGCAGATCCTGTCGAATTCGCGCCGCCGCGGCATCTGTTTCATCGCCAACGGCTTCTAACACCTGCACTTGCAGAATCAGATGGACGCCTCCCTGCAAGTCCAGACCAAGATGAATGTTCTTGGTCATCGCCTCCATCAGAGCCTTGCCCGATATACCCGAAGGCACCCTGAAAATGCCGTAGATGAAAACCAAAAGGACCGCAACGATCAGCACAATTTTCTTGTTGAGATTCTTCTTCATTTGTCCAATTCTCTGGTCCGAAGTTGTTCTTGCCTGCCCATCTCTTAAGAACCGGACGAGCTATCCTGCGTCGTCACGGAAGCAATCGCAGTTTTCGATATTTCGAGCTTAAGATTGTCAGGGGCCACGCGAATGACAATCGCGTCGTCCTTGATCGATAGAATAATTCCGCGAATTCCTCCCGCGGTGGTCACCCGGTCACCTGTCTTGATGCTCCCCAGCATATGCTGCCATTGCTTCTGGCGCTTTTGCTGAGGACGAATCATGACCAGATACAGAACGGGAATCAAAAGCAGGGGCAGAAGCATCGTCAAGCTGTTTCCGCTGGCTCCCACGGGCCCCGCCGCCAAAAGTGCAATACTCGCTCCCACACTCGTCCTTTGCTCGCCCTTGCCGGTCGTATTTGCTATCGATCAGGGCACAGGCGTACCCGGCAGATGCCGAGTGCCTGATAAATTTTGTCTCCGGGAATGTCCTGGCCTCCGATGCATTCCGGCTCAGGCACTCGAAAGACGGGTCAGGGCCTGACGCACCGGCAATTTCCCCTCTGCCATGATGCGTTTCCTACCTGAAACCCTGCTGCCGTTCGCTTCCTGTTCGACACAGTCTTCCCCTTCAATCCCAGCGAGCGAACTTACTTCGTTTCGCACACGAATTCGCCGGAATCCCAAAAGAAGACCTAGAAAGATAAGAAATGCGAAGCCATGCGCATGTCAAGGCTCAGGCTCACACTCGATCCTCGTGGAGCTTTCCCCCTTCAATCACTTGCCCGCGTCGTAAACCGTTCTCGGCTTACAAAGCGCTTATGAATTGATTGCTTCAATCTTACGTGCCTGCATTTCTCCTTGACTCAGCGTCGCAGGCGTCGTTCCCGATTCGGCCCCGCTCCATTTTCGAACCCACGACGCTCGCATCCCGGCGACGGAGACACCGTGAAACACTTCACTTTGGCTGATTTAGCCCTTTTTGTGCCCTTCGGATTCGCATTCGCGTTCATGCTTTGGGTGTTGTGGAATGTCACCAAGCAAATGAAACGATGATTCGATTGCCGGCTAACGTTCCATCTGGTCCGGTTTCCAATACCGCAACTCCGGCCGGGCGCAGCTCATGCACAGCCTTTCTCCTCCCACTACTTCAAATCTCCCGAAGTTCACGCCCTCGCCGCAACGAGGACACGGAAAGCGATCGCCGCGATAACCCGGCAATTCCACCGAATCGACTTTCACCCTCACACGCTGCATGCCGAAGAGTTGTTCATCCGCTAGTTCCCGGTAGGCCAGGATCTGCTGCCGGCTCTTCCCTTCAATCTCCGGATGAAGCTTTCTCGCCAGTTCGCGTGAGTCGTCGAGCGCCGCCACCCGAATGCCCTGCCCCAGCGACAGATCCACAAACGTCGCGGCCATCTTTCCCCAGTCGCGAAATTTCAACGTGCGCTTGCCGAGCCGGCAGCCGGTCACCATCCCGATTGCGTCTGTCGCGCAACGGTCAATTTCAACAAATGTGATCAGCCGCTTGCGACCGTCGTCCAGAGGATCTTCGATCCCCAGTTCACGCAGGCCCACGAGCGCCATCCGCACACCCAGGACTTGACCGGGACACATGTGCCCATGCGCCGCCTCAGCCTTCGCCAACAGTTCATCCAAGCATTCCATCGCCAATGCACCCGCAAGCCGCCACACGGAAGGAGCTGAGCCGGCGGTGAGCGTTACGATCTCTCCTGGCTCTGCACACCCGCTCCCTAATTCTGCTTGGAGCTCGCAGCAGGGGTTTCCGGCTCATCGTCCGAATCTTCTATCAGAGCCGCAGACCCTGGAACAATGCTGAAAATCTGCGCATCCCTTCCCGTGGGGTGAAACGTTACCCGCAGCGGCTCCCTTTGCCACTCAGTCTGCGCACAAGCCGGTTCCGGCCGATTTTCCGTATCGACAGACTCAAGCTTCTTCATCAGCACCGGCTTGCGCACCGCCAACTGCGCTACGATCGCATACAGGTTCTTGCCGCTGGCCGTCACGCCGCAATAGGCGCCGTAGTCGCGAAACCAGCTCACCCGGCTCACGCCCGGATCGTAGTCCGGCAATTTAAGGGCCGCCACGTGTCCCGTCGCTCGATCCACCAGCACCCACGGTCCGCGTTGCCATACCCACTGGCCCGACGCGGCGGGCTTGTCGCCAGGCAGGCTGTCATTCAGCCGCAGCGCTCTGCGCACCACAAAGCTCCGGTCCGTCACATCGTGCGCTTCGCCTGTGGTCCATTCCTTCACTGCGCCATCGACCACCAGCGCGCGGATCTTCAATTCCTTCTCGTCCGTGGACGCTCCCGCCGGGTCGCCTGCTTTTGAATACGCCACGCGCTTCGCTCCGCCCAGAAACACCACATGCGCTTTCTTTCCGCCTGCGTGCGCCATCGCCGCACACGCAGCAACCGCCAATGCCAGAATCAGGGCCCGACACTTCATTTCGATCACTTTCCTTGCGCCGCTTCCACCGCCCGCGCCACGCGAAAGGCTGTGCCTTCGTTCATGTGCGCGGCTAACACTTGCATTCCCGCCGGCAGACCCGCAGCCGTCGCCCCGCATGGCACGGTTACACCGCAGATTCCAGCCAGGCTGGCGGTCACGGTGTAGATATCCGCCAGATACATTGCCAATGGATCGCCTGTCTTCTCTCCGAGTTTGAACGCCGGCGTCGGAGCCGTAGGAGTCACGATTGCATCCACTTCGACAAACGCCCGCAGAAACTCCTCAGCCAGCAACCGCCGCACCTTCTGCGCCTTCAGGTAATAGGCATCGTAATATCCCGCGCTCAGCGCGTAGGTGCCCAGCAGGATGCGCCGCTTTACCTCGGCGCCAAATCCCTCATCGCGCGAGTGGCTATACATTGCCGACAACGTCTCCGATTTCGCCGACCGGTGACCGTAGCGCACACCATCAAACCGCGCCAGGTTGGCACTGGCCTCGGCAGTCGCCACCAGGTAATAGGTGGGAATCGCGTATTTTGTGTGCGGCAGCGAAATCGGCTTTACCTTGCATCCCGCCGCCGACAGAGCTTCAATCCCTCCCTCGATCTTGGCCCGAACCTCAGGATCAAGCCCTTCGCCGAAATACTCGGCGGGAACTCCAATCCGCAGCCCCTCAACCGGCCTGTCGCTCTCAGCCGCGTAGTCAGGCACCGGCGCGCGCGAGCATGTGGCGTCGTTCGGGTCGTAACCCGCTATGACCGTCAGCATGGTCGCGGCGTCGCGCACGTTGGCCGCAAACGGGCCAATGCGATCCAGCGAGGAAGCAAAGGCGATCAGCCCATAGCGCGATACGCGCCCATAGGTCGGCAGTACGCCGACCACTCCGCAAAAGCTTGCCGGCTGCCGAATCGAACCGCCCGTATCCGTGCCGAGAGTGGCAACCGCCATGTTCGCCGCCACCGCCGCAGCCGATCCGCCGCTCGAACCGCCCGGAACCCGCTCCGTGTCCACCGGGTTGCGCACCGGCCCGTACGCCGAGTTTTCATTCGACGAGCCCATCGCGAACTCATCGCAGTTCAGCTTGCCCAGCAGCACTGCGCCCGCCGCTTCCAGTTTGCTCACGGCTGTCGCGTCGTATGGCGGCCGATAGCCCCTCAAAATCTTCGATCCCGCCGTGGCCGGCGCGCCCTGCATCACCAGCACATCCTTGATTCCCACCGGAATGCCCGCCAGGGGTCCAAGCAAATCCCCCTTCGCCGCTGCCGCGTCCACGCTCTCCGCCTGCTTTAGCGCGCGCTCCTTCGCCAGGCTCAAGTAGACGTTCAGCTTCGGATTCACTTCCTCGATGCGCTTGTAATACTCCGTAGCGAGGTCGACAGCCTTCCTGCGGCCTGCCGCAATTTCATTCCGCAACTCCGCGAAGCTCGTCGGCTTCTCCACATAGGTCTCCACGGTGTTGGATTCGTTCGCCAAATCTGCCTTTCAATCCTTATTCTGAATTCAGTTATGCCAACGCCCTCTTATCGAGATTTGGCCTCAGCGCTCAATCACCTTGGGCACCTTGAAAAAAACCCCATCGGTCTCCGGCGCCTGCGACATCACGGTGCTGCGATCCAGCGACGAAATCCTCTCGTCCGCCCGCAGCGAACCGCCGCCATCCCCACCCTCCAGTTCGCTCACCTGGGCCAGCGGAGCCACTCCCGACGTGTCGAGTTCGTTCAACTCGTCGACATAGTCGAGAATGGCGTTTAAATCCTGCACCATACCTGCCGATTCGTCCGCGGTCAGTTCCAGATGCGCAAGCTCGGCCACGCGCTCAACTTCCTCGACCGTAACTTTAGAGCTCATTCTCCCGCGTTCCTCGCCGTTTGAATCAAGGTTTCGGATTGAGCCTTGAAGTTCAAGTATAGCCGTTGCCATTTGGGCGCCGGAGGCCCTCCCATCGGGCTCAAACCTATTCCACTGTCAGCGAAAGCGTCACACTGTGCGACACGCCATCGGAAAGAATCGAGACTTCGATCGCATACGTCCCGGCCGGAGTATTCGTGTTCCCAGAGTTCGCTGGAGGTGTCCCGCCCGTGCCTCCTCCTGAACCGGAACAGCTGGACGCTCCGAAAGCCAGCAGGCATCCCGCCACAACGATGAGCAGCTTCCTGCCCCGCAGGCGCACCGCAAAAGGCAAAATCAGAATCCCGCAAATTACCGGGACAACACCCCAGCGTTCAGTCCCCGCTTTTCGCGCCGAACTTGTTGACTGCCCTGTCTCGACCTGCACGGTCACGTTGCCGGTGCTGTTGGCGGCGACCGTCTCGCTGTTCGGATTGAAGGAGCAAACCGCATTGGCGGGCAGAGCGCCGCACGAAAAAGTAAATGTACCGCTCGAGCCGTTCGCGGGCGTCAGCACCAGTGTGTAGCTGGCTGTCTGCCCGCTCGCCACCGATTGGCTCTGCGCGCCCGAAGCCTGTACCGTGAAATCGACGCCCGTGCCGGAGAGAGACGCCACCGCATTCGACGCCAGGACCGAACTCGCAACCGTAAGGTTGCCGGTCTGCTGTCCCGCGCTTGTGGGCGCAAAGGCCACGCTGGCCGTGCAGCTCGCACTCGCAAGTAACGTCGTTCCGCAAGTAGTATTGGCAAGCTGAAATCCGGAAGAAACCGTCAACACAAGATTGGCCAGTGCGACTGTCCCCGAGTTCGTCAGTGCCACTGTCTGCGGACTGCTTGTCGTCCCCACGCCGGTCCCCGAAAAGCTCAGTGAAGCGGGCTGCAGTTGCACCACGCCGGCCAAACCGCCTGTTCCGTCCAGGTTCACGATGGCCTGGTTTAGCGTATTGGAATTCACCGTCAGCGTCCCCGTCACCGCGCCGTTCGCCACGGGCGTAAACACCACGCCTATTGTGCACGCCGCTCCCGCCGCCAGACTTGTCCCGCAGGTATTCTGTGTCAGACTGAAAGGCGCCGGCGCCGCCAGCGTCAATCCTTCCGCAGTTACTGCGCTCGTGTTGCTGACTGTGACAATCTGGGCCGCGCTCGCCTGGCCGATCACCGCCTGGCTGAACGATAGCTGCGCCGGAGTCACATTCAATCCCGATGCCGCCGTCCCCGCTCCGTTGAGCGCCACGGTGACAGCTTTTACACCTTGCGTCGCTGAGGAGACCGTCAATTCTGCCGTGTTTCCGCCTGCCACGGCAGGGGTAAAAATGACCTGC
>Ga0335072_10015617_pt1 | contig 10775 bp, 12 predicted proteins | sample Lox_Sample_21_FD_206725 | JGI IMG/M metagenome (GOLD analysis project Ga0335072, IMG submission 206725) | Soil microbial communities from Loxahatchee National Wildlife Refuge, Florida, United States - Lox_Sample_2.1 | ecosystem: Environmental > Terrestrial > Soil > Wetlands | place: USA... | reverse complement strand
TCTCCTGTGAACGTGGCCGGGGCTCCCCTTCGAGGATGGCTCAGGGACTGCTGAGGAGTTGGTGGCGATCAACTGGGCAGCTTCGAGGCCCGGGTCATGCCGGGCGTTCAAAAGCTCCTTCGGTAGAGCATCATGCTGCGCTGCGGAAGGGGCCGATGCTGCGCCGGACCTGGCCTGTGCAATTCCCAAGAAGCGCAGCATCTGGGCCCAGGCAATGGGCGCCGGCCCTGCGTGCTTCCCGGTCTCAGATGTAACTCCACTCGGCAACTTGCTGCCGGCAACACTGGAGCAAGACGGGCATCCATCGGGCACAGCGCTCCCCGCGGCTATTCTTCCGTCTACGCCGACGCCGCCCAAGCTGGTCATACTTAGAGGGGATGCAGGCATGAGGCCAGAGAGAGGTGTTGATGGTTAGAGGATTATCAGGTAAAGCGAAGTCAATGGGATGCGCCGCGTTGCGAGCGCTTTCTGCGCGACAGGTCGTCCATCTCTTGCTGGCTTGCGCGCCTCTCCTCGATGGCCTCGCGTCTGCGTGCCGTCTCGACGATCTGCTCAACCTGTCGCCGTTGCAGCCGCGTGTTCAGATAGGCCTCGCGCTTCTGCTCTGTCTCTACAGCAGCGGGGCCAATCTGCTGTTTAAGGATCCCAATCTGGTCTCTGGCCATACGGCTGGCTACCAGGCCTGCGATCCTGTTCACCTGGCTCCCCTTCGCTGCACCCTCGATAGAGATCCTAAGGCTTCGTTTTTCCCGTTGAACTTCTTCGAGCACTCGCTGTTCCAACTTATCTAACTGTTTGAGAGAAGACTCCAGCTCAAGTCTCCGGCGCTCTTCTTCCAGGGCGCGCACCTGCAGCAGGCGCGAGATAGGACGAGACACAGACACGAGTTACTCCTCGCGCGCAAGTCGCGACAAGCTGGCCACGGCGTCCTCGAACGGCGTGCATTCATGCGCGGCCTGCGTCAGAAAGCTGCGGATGGCTTGACGGCTTTCGAGCGCATAGTCCAGTTCAGGGTCTGAACCGGGCTTGTACGCGCCGATGCGCACTAAGTCTTCCGACCGCGCATAGGTCGCCATCAGTCGCCGAATGCGCGCGGCATGCTCCATATGATCTGCCCCACTCACGGAAGGCATCAACCTGCTGATCGAGTCAAGAACTGCGATCGGGGGATACCAGCCTTCGGCTGCCAGTTCGCGCGATAATACGATGTGCCCGTCTACAAGTGAGCGCACGGCATCCACAAGCGGATCCTGCTGGTCGTCTCCCTCCATCAGCACGGTGTAAAACGCTGTGATCGATCCGGACCGGAAGTTTCCGGCCCTCTCCAGGAGCTTCGCCAGACGGGCAAAGACAGAGGGCGTATATCCCTTGGCTGTCGGAGGCTCGCCCGCGGCCAGGCCGATCTCGCGCGCTGCCATCGCGAAGCGCGTCAGCGAATCAAGCACCAGAAGCACCTGCCTGTTTCGCAGGGCAAAGTATTCGGCTGTCGCGGCGGCAGCCAGCGCCGCGCGCATGCGCAACAGCGGCGATTGATCGGAGGCTGAGACAATCACCACCGACTTTGCTCTGCCTTCCGGCCCCAGCGCCCGATCTAGAAACTCTCCCACTTCGCGACCGCGCTCTCCTACGAGACCCACCACTGTGACATCCGCGGTGGTATTGCGGGTCATCATGCCAATCAGCGTGCTCTTCCCTACCCCAGAGCCACCGAAGATGCCGATGCGCTGACCCCGTCCTACCGTCAACATTCCGTCCAGGGCGCGCAGGCCCGTGCTCAGCGGCTCAGTGATCGGAACGCGATCCAGGGGCGATCGGCTCGCGCCTTCCAGAGAACAGACCTCCGTCAGGGCGAGCGGACCCGCGCCGTCGATGGGAAGGCCCTGCGCATCCACGACGCGGCCCATCAGCGCCTCCCCCGCCGCAAATTGAGGCCTCACTCCAAGTCCTTCGATCACGTCGCCATAACGAATTCCGGCTGTGCTCGCCAGCGGCATCGACAGCAGATTGCGCTCGCGAAAGCCAATCACCTCGGCTGCATGCGTCTCTCCATCCCGGTCTATGATCGCGCAGCACTCGCCCACTGAAGCGATCGGTCCGGCCGATTCGATGGTTTGTCCCACTGATTCGATGACGAGCCCCCGCCAGCGCCAGGGCTGTATCTCTCTGAGCCGGGAGGCATAGCGCTGCAGATAGCTGCTCATGGCCGATTGTCTGTTCCTTTTTTCACTTCGCTTGACTCGTCGCCCCTGCTCAGCTGTCCGCGATCAAAGAATCCCTTCTCGATTTCGGCAAGCTGCGCCCGCAGCCCGAGGTCGACTCTTCCATGGCGGGTCTCGATTGTGCATTCGCCGGTGGCCATTCCGGCGATTTCAATGACCTCCGGCCGCAATGCGAGATTCGGTGCATGCGCAAAGACCTCGCGCCAGAGAGCCGCGTCTGGTTCTGGAACACGGATGCGCACCTCTGTAGTCTGGCCGAGTTGCCCGAGCGCAATGCGCACCGCGCCGGTTAGCAACAACGGATCCATTTGCGCCTCGTGCCTCAGGATTCGTGCCGCGATACCCAGCGCCAGATCTACGACTTCGCGCTCGATCTTTTCGAAGAAGCCGCTCTGGCTGCAAGAAAACTCCTGAAGCGTGCGGATGATCTGCTCTTTGCGCCGCCGTTCCTCCTCGGCTCGTTCTCTCATCTGCGCCGAACGCTCCGCCAGCCTTCCCTCTTCCATTCCCTTCTGCCAACCTGCGTCGAAACGTTCTTTCAGGATCTCTGGATTGAAATCCTTGCTCCCGGAGTCCGCAGCTGGCTCGGCCAGGGGCTCCCGCTCTTGGGTCGATTCCCGATCAGAGTCGCGGATCGTCTCGAAAGCCAATTCGCCCCAGTCACCGGAGCCGCGACGCGCGTCGTCAATGTTCACGGAGTAATCGAAAGAAACAATCCGCGGTTCGAAACCGGAGTCAGCGGCGAAAGCGTTCATGGTTCTCACTCTCCATGCGAGATTCCCCTCTTCGCTGCAGAACCGGATGGTTTTGTTCCGTCATGCCAGTAATTCGTCTCCAGTCTCCAGCTTCAGGATCACTTTGCCTTCGGCCTCGAGCCGGCGGGCCAGGTTCAATACTTCCTGTTGAGCCTGCGCCACCTCGCGTGATCGCACCGGGCCAAGCACTTCCATATCCTCCTTCAGCATCTCCACCGCGCGCGAACTCATCGCTTTGAAGATTTGCGCGCGCAGTTCTTCATTGCTGCCGCGAAGTGCCAGTGCGAGTTGTCGCTTGTCCACGGCCGAAACAATCTCGCGGACAGTCGCGGCCGGAACCGTAATCAGATCTTCGAACGTGAACATGAGATTACGAATATTCAGCGCCAGATCGGGATGGCCTTCCTCGATCGTCTCGAGAATCTTCTTCGATGATTCTGCGTTGAGACGATTCAGAAGGTCCGCAACCGCCTTGTAGCCTGAGTAACTTTGGCGCGTGGCTTCTCCCACATTTTCTAGCCGTCGGTGCAATATGTGAGCGACTTTTTGTGCCATTTCGGGAGAGAACTGCCGTAGTTCGGCCAATCGTTGAACCACAATCACGCGATGGTCCTCATGCAGATTTTCGAGTACGACTGAGGCGCGTTTCGGGTCAAGATGCGCAAGCACCAGGGCAATCGTCTGGGGATGCTCGGCTTCCAGCAGTTTTCCCAGCTGTTGAGGATCGGTCCTCTGCAGCTTTGCCAGGTTTCCGTGCGAAGCATCCTGCGCGCGGCGGACCAGTTGAAGCAGATCATCGGCGCGCTGCCTGCCGAATGTCTCCGTTAAAAGCCGGCTTGCGTAATCGAGACCGCCGTGGAGCATGAAGCTCTGCGTCTCGAGTAGCTCCCAGAATTCTTCAAGTACTTCAACAGATTCCTCGGGCCGAACTCCCCTCAGATCGCTCAGTTCCTCTGTCAGCTGCTGTACATCGTATTCCGGCAGCGCCTTCAAAATCTCCTTCGCCAACTCCTCGCCAACAGCCATTAGCAGAATTGCGGCTTTGCGCGCACCACTCAAATTCGACCGTGAGCGTCGGCTTCCTGCCTCGTCCTCGAATGCTGCTTCGGCCACTGCGCTGCTCCTTGGTTACTGATCGACTACATATGCTCGGCGCACGAGTATATTCAGCTTTGTCTCACTCAGAATGAATCCAGCTCTGGATAAGGCGCGAACTTTGCGCTGGATCCTGTTTCAGCCGCGTCCGGACTTGTTCAAACACCTCTTGCGCTCGCAGACGCTCCGGCTCGATGGCGGCAGGCTTAACGACCTCGGCCGAATCGGATCTCCCAGCCGCACCTGGCAACTCCCTGTCGGCCAAGCTCTTCGTCATCGTCAACGGTCTCCCAGCCATCCTGAGTGCAGGCCGCACACCGAAAATCAGAATGGCGAGCACGCCGCAGATAAATGCGGAGTACTTTAGGAGTTGCGGCGAGTTTTCTACCGTGCCGGAAAGCTGCCGCAGGGCGGAAGGCGCGGGTTTTGGCCGATTGTCGTCGAACGCGATGTCTTTCACGGTCAGGACGTCGCCGCGCGACGGGTCGAATCCAACCGCTGCCTGCGCTAAAGCAGTGAGATTGCGGATTGCATCCTCCGGCCACGGTTGCCACTGTGCGGGCGCAGCCTTCGTTGCCGGCTTCAAAAGATGGTCGTTGACAATAATGGCCGCAGTCATGCGGCGCACCCTGCCCGGTCCCTGGCTCATGTGCCGTACGGTCTTGGAGACGCCGTAGGTGCCGCTCTCTGATTTCGATGTCTCGTTCGGAGCCATGATCTTTGGGAATACCGGCAGCGTTTGCGCATTGGGCGCATTGGACGCGGTTCCCGGAACCCCGGCTGCAACCGGCTGGCCGCCGCTCGATTCTTCCGTTCTCTGCATCGAGAGCGTCGCCGTCTGGGTGGGGTCGTATCGCTCGTCTGTCTCGTCAGATGCTACGTCGTCATAAGCCAGATTCAGCGACACGCGCACATTGCCGGGCCCCGTCACCGGCTCCAGAGTTGCAATCAACTTTTCTTCCAACTGCTGTTCCGCATTCAGACGCAGCGCATCCACCGTCATTGGACCCAATGGCAAATGTCCGGCCGCGTCTACCAGAACAACTCGATCCGGCGCAAGGCCATCAACCGCCGAGGCCACGAGGTTGCGAATCGCATCGGCTTCCCCATCCGCCAGCGATGCATGCCGCAGCTTCAGCACTACGGATGCCTTGGCAGGACGCTCCTGATCCTTAAAAAGGGAGTCGTGCGGCATAACCAGGTGTACTCGGGCGGATTCGATATCGGATAGTGTGCCAACCGTGTGTTCAAGTTCACCCTCCATCGCGCGCTGATAGTTCACCTGTTCATCAAATTCAGATCCGACCCAGTTGGGCTTGTCGAAGAGTTCAAAACCCATGCGGCCGCTTCTCACGCCACCCTTGGCAGCGGTTGCCAGACGCGCCTTGTCCAGTTGTTCTGCCGGCACTTGGATTGCGGTTCCGTCGGATGACACGTCGAAGGGAATCTGCGCCTGCGTCAGAGCCAGGCCAGTCTGTCGCGCATCGTCCGGATCAAGACCGGCATAGAGAGTTCTCCAGTCTGTGCGGACTCCAAACCAGATGGTCCCGGACAGAAGCGCTGCGAGCAGCCCCAGCGCCACCAGAGCGCCACGCCGCTGCTTCGCAGCCATTGCCGACCAGCGTGTGCGCGCTGCGGTCCAGAGGGCGACCAGACCGGTCGTCTGCGAGGCCGCGGCTCCGTTGGCCGGGCCCGTCCTCTCCAGTTGTGCCCCTGTCCCCGCCATCCGCTTCCATTCCTGCAGTCACGCTAGAACTGCATACCCATGATGCTCTGATAAGCCTGCACCGCTTTGTTGCGCACGGCCAGCGCCAGTTCGAATGCCATGCTTGCCTTCTGGGTGGCAATCATCGCTTCGTGGACATCCACCCCGGCGCCCTTCATGAGACCGTCAACAGCTGTGTGCGCGCGATCTTCCAGAGCGTCTACACTGTCCAGAGCCCCGGCAAAGAGATTGCCAAAGGGGGTTCCGGTGCCGTTCTGAATCGCGGCAGGCTGGACTGCGCCCTGTTGAATTCCGGGACTCTGACCGGCTGACGTAACTGTCGAAACGATGCTCATCCTTTACCCCTCGCCTGCGTGCGATTCCCAACCGCCCCGATAACCTCTACGTCTTCGCTATCTCGATGGCGGAGGCGATCATGGATTTCTCGGCCTGCACTGCAGAGCCATTGAGTCCATACGCGCGTGTGGCGCCCATCAGGTCCACCATCTCAGAAAGCGGATTGATGTTCGGATACGAGACATAGCCGTCTCTGCCAGCATCGGGATGGCCTGGATCATATCGGCGCAGTGGCTCAGCGGTGTCTTCAACAACTCCGGCAACCTCAACACCGGGCGCGACTGCCCCGCCTGTGAGCCCAAGGTTTGCCGAACCGGAGGCATAGCGCAACCGCGAATCCGCAGCCTGATGGAATGACGTGCGGAACGCGTCGTTGTTGTCTGCCGCAAAAACGACCATCTGGCGCCGGTACGGGCCCCCGGCTTCTGTGCGCGTCGTTTCGGCATTAGCCATGTTTGCCGCAACGACCTCGGCACGTAGCCGTTCGGCCTGCATTGCGGACCCGGAGGTTTCCATCACGCCAAAGAGATTCATAGCCCCTGCTCCCGTCCATCGTCTATCTGCTGTCCGCGTGAATCGCGTCCATCACCTGCTGGTACTCCAGGCGCAGTAATGCCGCGCCGGTTTTGAACTTCAGTTGCGCTTCGGCCAGATTCAGTCCCTCGCGATCGGCGGAGACATTGTTTCCATCAGGCCGTGCGATCAATCCGTTGACCTGGCGCGGCTGGATGGGCCGTGGTTCCCTGCCGGAATCGACGGCAGCGAGCGCCGACTGCATCTCCTTTTCGAAGTCGAAACCCAGGGCCTTGTAGCCCGGCGTGTCGATATTCGCCATGTTTCCGGCGGTAATCTTCGCCTCTTCCGAAGCCAAGTCAAGATAACGTGCAAGCTGATCCGAGAGTCGCGTTTCGATCTGCATCTCTATCCTCGCCGTGCATCCTGCGCCCAGCTCTCCATTTCTCTCGAATCTCAGTTCGCAGTGAGTCCAAAGTCGATTTCCTGTGCGGTGATGACAGACTGATCTCCCGCCAGGATCGCGGCACGTTCCAAGACATGCTCAAGCTCACGCACATTGCCGGGCCAATCGTGTGCGCCAAGCTTGTCCAGCGCGGAGGTTTCGATCCGGTTGACTGGCATGCGCCTCCCCATCTGTTCGAGGAAGTGGTCAACCAGCAGACGAAGATCTTCGAGATGGTCTTTCAGAGCAGGCGTGCGGATTAGAAAGACCGCCAGTCTGTAGTACAGATCGGCGCGAAAGGTGCCTGTGTTTGTCTGTTGTGCCAGCGGCCGGTGTGTTGCGGCCACCACGCGCACATCCACCTTGAGCGTTTCGTTGTCACCAACGCGCTGCAGCTCCCCGCTCTCGACAAAGCGCAGTAGCTTGGCCTGTAGGGCAAGAGGCATCTCGCCGATCTCGTCCAGAAAAAGTGTTCCTCCATCGGCGGCCTCAATGCGGCCAACTCGCCGCTGCACGGCCCCGGTGAAGGCGCCGCGCGTATGGCCGAAGAGCTCTGCTTCGAGCAGAGCTTCGGGAATTGCGGCGCAATTGATCGCTACAAAGGGCTGTCGATTTCGTGGAGATAGCCGATGAAGCGCTTCGGCGACGAGCTCCTTGCCCGATCCGGTAGGTCCCTCAATCAGGACTGGCGTCGTTCGCGGCGCTACCAGTCGAATACGGCGGCTCACCTCAAGCATGCACGCAGCATTTCCCACGAACTCCTGAATCCGCTGGCTGCATCGCAGTCGATCGCCATCAGTGTGCGCAGGCCTGATCTCGGTCATCACATTTTCGTTGGATTCACCTTCAGAATTGTCTCGAGACTGCGTCTCGGCCATCTCCGGGAATGAATTGCCTTTGTCTCCGCCCAACTCCGCATTCGATTGAGATCTTGGAATCGCGCGGCCGCCTGCGGCAGAATTCCACGCCGCCGTATCATCGCCCTGGCTGCAGCGCAGGGCGTAGAAAAGCTCCCTCCGATACGGTCCCCGGCACCACACCTGCGAAGCGGAGCCGTTGGCTACAAGCAGGTCCACGCCCGGAAAATTCGCGCGAAAGCTGCTCAGAAACTCTTCATGATTCAGATCGGGCAGCCAGGAGTCTACGATGATCACCTCCGGCGTCTGTTTCTCTGATTCAGTCCAGGCCTGAGCGCCACAACCAGCCTCTCGCACCCGCCAGCGCAGGCCGGTCAGAGTTTCGGTCAAGCGCTGGCGGAAGTTCGAGTCAGCACTGGTGATTAGAACTGTGCGTTGTCTTGTGTGCCTGCCTGCCGGCAAGTTCGGACTGTGGATGAGCGACATGAATGTCTCCCGTCTCCTTCTTTGTCGATGCATTATGCCGTCAACGGTGGAAAAGTCGCGACCAGCTGTCGATAGGAGGTCTCAAACTGTGCGGGCTTGCGGAAGCCGAGGTCAGCCGCGGCATCGCCGCCAAGCAGATAACCTTGCCCGCGGACCGTGCGCAACAGCTTCCCGGGCGGAGGATCCTTCAACTTGCGCCGGAGATAGTTAACGTAGACGTCGACAATGTTGGTGGTCTGGGCCGGCTCCATCTTCCAGACAGAGTCCAGTAATTCGGTACGAGTGACACATCGGCCACGCTTCAACATCAGGTGTTCGAGCAGGCCGAATTCCTTGTTCGTCAGTTCGATTGCAGTTCCGTCCCGGCTGACGGTGTGTTCCAGGCGATTCATGACCACGTCTCCCGCCCGGAGGCTCAGGGTCGCAATGTTTCCCCGGCGCAGCAGGGCGCGGCAGCGCGCGCGCAATTCGTGCAGGCTGAAGGGCTTGAGCATGAAGTCGTCAGCTCCAAGATCAAGGCACCGGACCCGGGCTTCCACCTCGGGCCTGGCCGTGAGAATCAGAATCGGCCCATCGGAATCGATCTTGCGCAACTCGCCGAGCACCTCTTCGCCGTCTTTGACGGGAAGATTGAGATCGAGAATGGTGAGATCGGGAAATTCCGTGCAGTAGGCTTCGACTGCGGAAGCACCGTCTGCCACGGTGTGGACGGTGTGACCGTCTTTTTCAAGTCCGCGCTGAAGGAACAGCCCCAGCGCTCTGTCATCTTCTGCAACCAGCAGCCTCATTTGGCTCAAACTCCGTAGCGGCCCCGTGCGCCGCCGGTCTTGCACCGGTACGGCTTGACTCCGGGACCACGCTCGTCTGCGATGTCTCAACCATGCGTCGCACTGGATGGAAACTCAAGGAATTGGGCGAAATTCTCAGTCAACGGAGTCCGCAAACGGGAAGGGGCGCACAGAGTTTCAAAGCGGGAGCACCTCGGGTGCATCGGAACTCAGTTTGAAGCATTCGCCACGTTGCCGATTTGGTACGCGCTCGTCGAGACAACAGAAAAAATGCCTTGAAGTTCGCTTTTTGTTCGCTATAATGCGCCCATGGCAGTTACTCGACGGCAAAAAGAAATCCTGGATTTTCTCGAGTCCTTTGTCGCACGCACAGGCTATTCCCCTTCTTTTGAAGAGATAGCGCGGGGCATGGACCTGAAGAGTCTGGCCACCGTTCACAAGCACATTACCAATCTCGAGAAGAAAGGCTTGCTTGATCGCGTTCACAACCGCAGTCGATCCATCGACGTTCTACCTCCGGGAACACGCACACGAACCAGCGACCGAGTGCCGCTGGCGGGGCGCATCGCTGCGGGGTTGCCGGTCGAGACTACGGAGAATCACGACAGCATCTCTCTGCACGATGTGATTGGCAATCGAGACGTCTTTGCACTTGAGGTCCGGGGTGACTCCATGCGGGACGAACACATTATCAACGGTGACTATGTTCTGGTGGAGCGGACTCGCACCGCGCGCCAAGGCGAGATCGTCGTTGCTCTGGTCCGCGGGGCCGAGACCACGCTGAAGCGCTTTTATGCGGAAGGTCAGGTCGTGAGGCTTCAGCCGGCCAACGTCGAGATGGATCCGATCTACGTTCCCGCGGCTCAGGTCGCCATCCAGGGACGTGTCTTGGGTGTGTTGCGCAAATACCGCTGATCCACGAAACGATGTAACAAGGAAGGGCCCGGCATCCGCCGGGCCCTTCTTCATCCTTGACTCATCTCGACCGGATCAGGCCAACAAACGCTGCACCTTCTCTTCAATTACATTTTGCGGAACGTAGCCGACTACCTGGTCTGCAACCTTTCCGCCCTTGAAGAACAACAGCGTTGGGATACCGCGAATGCCGTAGCGCGACGGCGTAGCGCCGTTTTCGTCCACGTTGACCTTGGCTACCTTCAACTTGCCCGCATAGGTCGCCGCCAGGCTGTCAACTACCGGCGCAATCGCTTTGCATGGGCCACACCACACCGCCCAAAAATCGACCAGAACCGGCTGCTCGCTTCGCAGCACTTCCTGGTCAAATGTTGAATCGCTGACTTCGAGAACTCCCAACCCTGCCATGTTCCTCCTTACGGCTACTCCCGCTTATTCAGTGTACTTTGGTTCACCGCCTGTAGTGAGATGCAGGGTGAGTCCAGTTCGTCGCAAAGCGTGGAAAATCCCGTAACTGACGAGGCTCTGGCCAGACGCAAAAGGAGAGCTGTGTGCGCCTGGTTGCCGAACCGAATTCGGCGACGAGAGGTTATTTTCTTTGAATCAGCTGTTTGCAGGCTGCAATTTCAGGCTGGGAAAG
>Ga0335072_10015616_pt1 | contig 10776 bp, 7 predicted proteins | sample Lox_Sample_21_FD_206725 | JGI IMG/M metagenome (GOLD analysis project Ga0335072, IMG submission 206725) | Soil microbial communities from Loxahatchee National Wildlife Refuge, Florida, United States - Lox_Sample_2.1 | ecosystem: Environmental > Terrestrial > Soil > Wetlands | place: USA: Florida... | reverse complement strand
TGGCCGGCTGCGGCGTCGCCGGGCTCGTCGGCCTGGCCGCTGTCGCGGCCGTGCGGCTGCGCTCCGGCACGCTGGCACCGGCGACGATCGACCGGGCGGGCCGGGAGAACTGGCGGATGCCGCCGCTGGCGCTGCTGCGGCGGCCGCCGGTGCCGCTCGGCCGCAAGATCGGCATGACCATCCTGCGGTCGTACCTGGCCGTGGCCACGGTCCTGGTCGCCGTCAAGATCGTGGAGCTAGCGCTAGCGCACTGAGCAGCGCTGACCGGTGCAGTAAGCGGCCGGCGAGCTGAACGGCCTTGACGATCAGCAGCAGGACCGAGATCACCAGGTAGCCGCGCAGCGCCAGCACGGCCAGCTTGGTCCCGGTCGACCACTGGACCGGTTTGAGCAGGGCCAGCGGCGGCATGCGCCAGTTAAGGCGCTCCGCAGGGGTCATCGTGCTGGCCGGGTGCGGGGGCGGCGGCGGGCGGCGGGACCGGGTCAGCCGTAGCCAGGTCCCCACTCCGGCGCCCGCCGCCGCGAACGCGATCGCCAGCGAGATCGCGACCGTGGCGGAGTTGAACGACGGGAACAGCGTGGTGATCACCAGGGTGCCGGACAGCACCAGTAGCACCGAGATGATCAGTCCGGCCAGCATGTTCAGCCAGCGCCGGTTCGTCCACGGGCCGAGCACCTCGCGGTCGTTGCACAGCAGCAGCAGGAACACGCTCGCGCTGGGCAGCAGCACCCCGGCCAGGGCCTGCACGGCCGTGGTCAGCAGGCCCAGCGGGGTGCCGGGAATGAGCACGATCGCGGCCGCCACGAAGATCATCGCGGCGTAGGTGCCGTAGAACGCCTTGGCGTCGCGGAAGCTGCGGTGCAGCGAGTGCTTCAGGTTGAACACGTCGCCGAACGCGTAGCTGGTCGAGAGGGTGACAGCGGCGGCCCCGATGATCGAGGCGTCGAGCAGCACGATCGCGAACAGGGCGCCGAGGGCGTAGCTCTTGTCGCCCAGCGCCTGGGCCACGCCGAGTGCGTCGGAGAAGTGGCCGATCAGGTGGGTGCCGCGCACCGCGTACACGGCCACGACCAGGACCGCGGCGGCCCCGCCGACCACGACGAACGCGCCCAGCGAGGTGTCGGCGCGCTCGTACTTGATGAACCGGGGCGTGATCCGCTTGTCGATGACGTTGGACTGCTGGAAGAACAGCTGCCACGGGGCCACCGTGGTGCCGACGATCGCGATGACGAGCAGCACCGCGTCGGAGCTGATCCCGCCCTGGATGCCGGGCACCACGAAGTGGTAGGCGATCGGGCCGTAGTGCGGCCCGGACAGCAGCGCCAGGGGGATCAGTACCACGCTGATCGTGATGAACACGAACATCGAGCGCTCCCAGCGCTGGAAGCTGCCGCTCATCGTGATGCCGATCAGGATGGCCGCGGCGACCGGTACCGAGATGTATGGACTTATACCGAAATAGCGCAGGGCCAGGGATACCCCGATGAACTCGGTGACGATCGTCAGGAAGTTGAGCAGGAACAGGTCTCCCACGCTGAACCAGCCCCAGAACCGGCCGAACCGCTCGTTGATCAGCCGGGCGTGGCCGACGCCGGTGACGGCGCCCAGCCTGACCACCATCTCCTGGTTGACGATCAGCACCGGGATGAGCAGCAGCAGCACCCAGAGCAGGCTGTAGCCGTAGTTCTGGCCGGCCTGGGCGTAGGTGGAGACCCCGCCGGCATCGTTGTCGCCGACCATGACGATCAGGCCCGGGCCGACGATCGCCAGGAACGTGATCAGCTGGCGCCGCCAGCCGCTGCGCTGCTCGTCGCCTGCCCTGATCCGGCCGAGCGCCCCCTCGATGTCGCCGAGGTGCGCGGTGTCCAGCACCGCGCTCTGCCGGGCCGGGGGGCGGGCCGGGCTCGGGCCGGTCAGGTGCTGAACGGCCCGGGCGGGCGGTGCCGGGCCGGGCCGCCGGCCCGGAGGGGGCTGGGGACCCCCGCCCCGCGCCCCGCGCTGCCGGGGGGGCGGCCGCGGGGCGTCGCCCCCTTCACTCACTCAGTGTCACCGTGATAGGCATCGGGGGGCTGCGCCGCTTCCCGGCGCCGCCAGTCGTCCGGCAGCGTGACCTCGAGCACGTCATCAACGGTGATCACGCCGATCATGTGCCTGCGCTCGTCCACGACCGGGATCGTGATCAGGTTGTAATCGCTCATCAGCACCGCGACGTCCACCACGTCGGTGTCCGCGCCGACCCGGACCGGGTCGTCGTCGTAGAGCAGGCTCATCGGCGTCCCGGGATCCGCCTGGATCAGGGAGACGAGCTTGGCGACGCCGCACAGGCGGCCGCGCCGGTCGATGCAGTGCACGCTGGTCAGCGCCTCCGGCTGCAGGCTGGCCGACCGGGCGACCGCCGCGAGGGCCTCGCTGACGGGCGCGTCGGCTGGCACGGCCAGGAAGTCGACGCCCATCAGTCCGCCCGCACTGGTCGGGTTGAAGCCCATCAGCGTGAGCACCTTGGTGCGCTGGCCCTGGGGCAGCAGGTCGAGCACGGGCTGACGGCGCCGCTGCGGCAGCTCGGCGATCGCGTCCGCGGCGTCGTCGGCGCGCATCCTGGTCAGCACCTCGGCGATCTCGGCGTCGGTCCTGGCACCGAGCAGCCGGCTGGCCAGGTCCTCGTCGAGTTCCTCGAAGACGTCGGCCTCGAGCTCGGGGTCGGCGTGGACGTGGCCCAGGATCTCGGTCTCCTCCTCCTTGGACGCGTCCTCGATCAGGTCGGCGATCTGGGCCGGCTTCAGCCGGCGAATCCGGGCGAACGGGCCGCGGAGCAGGGCGCTGCCGGTATGGCCGATCAGCGGCTCGAACCTGCTCCACTCGCGGAACGCGTGGTCACCGGACCCCGCGGCGGCCCGGCGGCGCGGCAGCCACCGGGCCTGGCGGCGCATGTCCACCCCGGCCAGCACCCAGTCCTGGCCTCGCTGCTGCAGCTCGAGATCGCCGGCCTTGACCAGGTGGGCGGCCTCGACGTCGATCAGCCGGTGTCCCAGGACATCGACGCGGAGCAGAACCTCTCCCTCCCGCCGCTCGAACGAGCGCAGGTCGAGCTTCGCGCTGGTGAGCTTGACCTCGTCGCCGCCGAAGGAGACCACCTGCTCGATCGGCACATAGACCTCACGGCCGCCGACCGTGGCCACCAGGCCGGTCACCAGCGGGTTGTCGTCTCCGCGCAGCCGGACGATGACGTCGGACAGCCGCCCGATCGGCTCGCCACCCCGGTTGGCGATCGGGCGGCGCAGCAGGTCGGATAGGTGCAGGATCCTGGCCTGCCCGGCTCGCGGGGCCGGGGCGGCCGGCGTCGTGGTCATGGACTTGCCTCCTGATCGGGTCGCCCGGTGCCCTAGTCCTTACCAGGATCACCGCGCTTACCCCGATCACCCTGCCACGGGGGCACGCCCGCCGGGCCCGCCAGCGGTCGCGATCATGCCCAGCTGGCGCCGGTCAGAGTGTCCATCGTGGGTGAACAGCCGGTTAACCTGGTCTATCGCCAGGAGCGTCCGAGATTGCGGGCCGCGCCTGGCTCCCACGGCAGGCCGTCGCGATGGTATGAAGGCCACGTCAGGGTAGTAAGGGAAGCGGAGGACGCGGCAGCGTGGCCATACGGAGGGCGACAGGCCTCCTCGGCGGGCAGGGCGACCTGGCCGAGGGCCTGGGATACTCGTTGAAGCGGCGGCTGCTCGGGCGGCCGCTGATCAATGAGCAACTTAGCGAGCAACGGCTGTCCAAGCCGCTCGCGCTCGGCGTCCTCGCGCCGGACGGGATTTCCTCCTCGGCCTACGGCACCGAGGAAATCCTCATCGAGCTGCTCAAGGGCGGCCTCGCGGTCACGGCGTTCACGCTGATCCTGCCGCTGACCGGCGTCGTCCTGTTCGTCATGGCCCTGGTGGTGCTGTCCTACCGCGAGGTGGTCACGGTCTACACGAGGGCCGGCGGCTCATATGTGGTCGCACGGGACAATTTCGGGCCGAGGGTGGCCCAGATCGCCGCGGTCGCGCTGCTCATCGACTACGTGGTCACCGTGGCGGTCCAGATAGCGGCCGGCACCGCCGCCGTGGCGTCGGCCGTTCCGGCCATCAACCACGCCACGCTGATCACGGTGATCTCGATCGCGATCGTGTTTTTCATGTGCTTCGCCAACCTGCGCGGGATCCGGGAGGCCGGCCGGTCGTTCGCCGTGCCCACCTACCTTTTCGCGGGCTCGGTGCTGATCGTGATCATCATTGGCCTGGCCCGCGAGGTGCTCGGCTCGCTGCCGCGCCTGCACTACCCGATGCCGGGGCAGTACGGCACCGCGCACTCGACCACCAGCGGGCTGATCGCGTTCGGCATGGTGTTCGTGCTGCTGCGCGCGTTCGCCAACGGCGGCTCCTCGCTGACCGGCATCGAGGCGGTGTCGAACGCGGTGAGCGCATTCAAGCCGCCGGAGGGCCGCAATGCCCGGCAGGTGCTGATCGCCGAGGGCCTGATCCTGGGCTCGCTGGTGGCGGGCATCTCCTGGCTGGCCCACGTCACCCACGCGGCACCGTTCATCTCCGGGGTCCCGACGGTCATCTCCCAGGAGACGAAGCTCGTCCTCGGTACCTCGGTCGCCGGTCATGCGGGGTACATCTTCGTCCAGGCCGCGACCGCGCTGATCCTCTACACCGGGGGCAATACCAGCTTCAACGGCTTCCCGTTCCTGGCCAGCTTCGTGGCCGAGGACGCGTTCCTGCCGCGCTGGCTGACCAAGCGCGGCCACCGGCTCGTGTTCTCCAACGGGATCGTCGTGCTGGCGGTGCTGTCGTCCGCCCTGCTCGCCGTGGTGGGGGCGAACGTCAACAACCTGGTGCCGTTCTACGCGCTGGGCGTGTTCACCGCGTTCACGATGGCCGGCTTCGGCATGGCCAAGTACCACTACACAACCAGGGAACAGGGCTGGCGGCGGCGCCTGGTGATCAACTTCTCCGCGGGCGTGACCTCGGCGGTCGTCGTGCTGATCTTCGTGGTGGTCAAGTTCACCGAGGGCGCGTGGCTGGTGGTGATCTTGTTCGCGGTCGGGGTGCCGGCCCTGATCCGGCTCAACCGTGAGTACCGGCGCGAGGCGGGCGTGCTCGCCCGGATCAGCACCCGGCCCAAGCCGCCGGAGCCGCCTACGTACTCGCGGCGCACCGTATTCGTATTCGTGGACGACCTCGATCTGGCCACGATCGCCGCGCTGCGCTACGCGCGCAGTTTGCGGCCCACCACCCTGCACGCGGTGCACTTCGTGATCGACAACATCCAGGCCGACATCCTGCGCCAGGACTGGGTGCGCGCCAACACCGGCATCGTCCTCGACTTCGTGGACTGCGCGGACCGCAGGCTGGCCCGGTGCGCGGCCGAACTGGTCAGCGCCGAGGCCGCGGTGCCCGGCGTCGGGGTCACCGCGATCCTGCCGCGGCGCGGCTACTCCCCGCTGCTCGGCCGGCTCCTGCACGACCGCACCGCCGACAAGATCGCGGCCGTGGTGAGCCGCATCCCGTACGCCGCGGCCACGATCGTGCCGTTCGATGTGCGGAACCGGCTCGAGACCATCGACCAGCGGCGCGCCGAGGCGGCCCAGCGGGCCGAGGCTGAGGGCGGCACGGCGGAGCGCGGCAGGGTGCCAGCGGACGGCAGGACGCCCGCTGAGGCGACCGGGCCGGCGGCGACGGCCGCGGCACCCGCGGGGGATGGCGCTGACGGCCAGGACCAGGCGGCCGACGCGGCGGCCATGGCCAAGCCCGAGATTGCCGTGGCCGACGCCACCGCGATCGAGGCGGACCGCGGTCGTGACGGCGGTATGTACGACCGCCCGGTCCCGCCGCCCGAGGTCCGGCCGATGGGAACGCTCACCAAGCCCGGCCGGGCCACGGTCGAGGGCCGGGTGTACGCGGTCGAGATCCGGCCGGTCGAGCGCAACAACGTGCTCGCCGCCGAGGTGGCCGATTCGACCGGCCAGATGACCGCGCTGTTCTACGGGCGCTCGCACATCCCGGGCCTGGAGTGCGGCTCGCGGGTCAGGTTCCGCGGCCAGGTCGGCATGCGGGAGGGCGGCCCGGTTATGATCAATCCCGCGTATGAGCTGCTGGCCGCAGGCCAGGGCACCCAGCCGGGCGGGGGGTCGCCCGGCGACGACGACGCGCCGGATGAATCGCCGAAGCGGCGCGGACCCAGGCGGCGCAAGGAGACATGACCGGGCACTCGCACGGCGTGACCGCCACCGGGCGGCATCGCCGGGCGCTGATCACGGTCCTGGCGCTGACCGCCCTGGTGGCCGTCGCCGAGGTCGTCGGGGCGGTGCTGAGCGGCTCCCTGGTGCTGCTGGCCGACGCGGCGCACATGGCCGCCGACGCGGCCGGCCTCGGCCTGTCCCTGCTGGCGGTCTACATGGCGGCCCGGCCGCCCACCGCCCGCCGCACCTTCGGCTACGCCCGGGCCGAGATCCTGGCCGCGATGGCCAACGCGGTGCTGCTGCTCGGCCTCGCCACGTTCATCATCGTCGAGGCGATCCGGCGGCTGATGTCCCCGCCGGACGTCGGCTCCGGCCTGCTCATCGTGTTCGGCGTGATCGCGCTGTGCGCCAACTTCGTGTCGCTGCTGCTGTTGCGCCGGGGCCAGGCCGAGAGCCTCAATCTGCGCGGCGCCTTCCTCGAGGTCGCCTCGGACGCGCTCGGGGCGGCGGCGGTGATCGTGACCGGGATCGTGATCGCCACCACCGGGTTCACCCGGGCCGACCCGATATTCTCGCTCCTGGTCGGCGCGCTGATCCTGCCGCGCACCTGGCGGCTGCTGCGGGAGACCCTCGACGTGCTGCTCGAGGCCAGCCCGCGGGACATGGACCTGAGCGAGGTCCGCCGGCACATGACCAACCTGCCTGGCGTCCGCGACGTCCACGAACTGCATGCCTGGACCATCACCTCCGGCCTGCCGGTGCTCTCGGCGCACGTGGTCGTGGATCCCGAACTGTTCGACAACGGCAGCTGCTTCTTCATGCTCGACCGCCTGCAGGACTGCCTGCGCGGTCACTTCGACGTCGAGCATTCCACCTTCCAGCTGGAGCCGGCCGGCCACGCCGCCCACGAGCACCCCATGCACGGTTAGCAGCAGGCTCTGGAGTCTTGAGCTACTAGCGGGTAACGTCGGTGCTATCGCCGTTCAGCGGAGGCCGCCGTGAGCACCTACGACCACTACACGACGCCTGTAGCGCCCGGGACCTGGGACGTTCCTGCCGCCGGAGCCACCCGGTTCAGCTGGGAGTACGACAACGGCCGAGAGCGGCTGCTCGACCTGTACCAGCGCGGCAAGGACAAGCAGTGGGACGCGGCCAAGCGGATCGACTGGTCGATCCCGGTTGACCCGGCGAACGTGATGGAGGTGTCCGAGGAGTTCTGCCCGATCTACGGGTCTCGCCAGTGGGACGTGCTGTCCCAGAAGGAACGCGACGAGCTCGGCCACCACCTGTCGGCCTGGCTGTTCAGCCAGTTCCTGCACGGTGAGCAGGGCGCGCTCACGGTCGCGGCGCGGATCGTGGAGTCGGTGCCCGACATGGACTCCAAGTTCTACGCCGCCACGCAGGCGATGGACGAGGCACGGCACGTCGAGCTCTACTCCCGGTTCATGCGGGAGAAGATCGAGCTGTACTACCCGGTGAACAAGGACCTGGCCCAGCTGCTGGCCGACGCCCTCAGCGACTCCCGCTGGGACCTGCCGTATCTGGGCATGCAGGTCCTGATCGAGGGACTGGCCCTGGCCGCGTTCGGCGTGCACCGGGACATGTCCAACAACCCCCTGGTCACACAGCTGCTGGCGTACGTCATGCAGGACGAGGCACGGCACGTGGCGTTCGGACGGCTGGCTCTGCGCGACTATTACGCGCAGCTCACCGACGCCGAGCGCGCGGACCGCGAGGAGTTCGTGGTCGAGGGCTGCTACCTGATGCGCAACCGGTTCCAGGCCCAGGAAGTCTGGGAGCGGATGGGCTTCAACGTCAAGGAGTGCCTGGAATTCACCGACCAGTCCCCGATCCAGCAGGCGTTCCGCACGCTGCTGTTCTCGCGCATCGTCCCGTGCGTGAAGGACATCGGGCTGTGGGGGCCGAAGGTGCAGCGCGCCTACACCGAGCTGGGCGTGATCGACGCCGCGCAGAGCGACCTCGACGTTCTCATGCGCTCCGACGAGGAGATCGCCGAGCGGGTAGACGAGGAGAAGTACGCCGCCGAGCTGGCCGCCCGGCAGGCCGAGGTCGCCGCCGCTGTGACCGAGGGCGCGGACTCCTGACCGGGGCCAGACAAGGCTTCAGGGCGGCCGGGATCCGGCATACGATCGCCGCGTGACTAGTCTTCCGATGCCGAGTTTTCCCCCCGATTTCGCCTGGGGCGTGGCCACCTCCTCCTACCAGATCGAGGGCGCGGTCGCCGAGGGCGGCCGCGGCGAGTCGGTGTGGGACGTGTTCTGCCGCAAGCCCGGGGCGATCAGGGACGGTCACACGGGCGATGTCGCCGCCGACCACTACCATCGCTGGGCCATCGACGTCGAGATGATGGCCGAGCTCGGGCTGAACGCGTACCGGTTCTCGATCGCCTGGCCCCGGGTGCAGCCGGACGGCAAGGGCCCGGCCAACGAGGCCGGGCTGGACTTCTACGACCGGCTGACCGACGCGCTGCTCTCCCGCGGGATCATGCCGGCGGCCACGCTCTATCACTGGGACCTGCCGCAGCCGCTGGAGGACGAGCAGGGCGGCTGGCTGTCCCGGGACACCGCGCAACGGTTCGCCGAGTACGCGGAGCTGGCCGCCGAGCGGCTGGCCGACCGGATCCCGCTGTGGATCACGCTCAACGAGCCGTTCGTGGTCATGGCGTTCGGCTACGCGCTCGGCATGCACGCGCCGGGCCAGTCGCTGATGCTCGGCGCGTTGCCGGTGGCGCATCACCAGCTGCTCGGCCACGGGCTGGCCGCCTCCGCGCTGCGGGCAGCCGGGGCCAGGCAAGTGGCGATCACCAACAACCACTCGCCGGCCTGGCCCGCCACCGACGACCCCGCCGACGTGGCGGCGGCCCGCGCGTACGACACCCTGCACAACCGGCTGTTCGCCGACCCGGTACTGCTCGGCCGCTACCCGGATCTCTCCGCGTTCGGGATCGCCGACGGCATGGACTGCGTGCAGGACGGCGACCTCGCGGTCATTTCCGCGCCGCTGGACGCGCTCGGCGTGAACTACTACAGCCCCACCCGGCTGTCGGCGCTGGCCGACTCCGAGCTGCCGTTCCAGATGCAGCCGATCCCCGGGTACCCGGTCACCGCGTTCGGCTGGCCCGTCATCCCGGCCGGGCTGACCGAGCTGCTGACGATGTTCGCCGAACGCTACGGCGACCGGCTGCCGCCGATTCACATCACCGAGAACGGCTGCTCGGTGCATGACGAGCCGACGGCCGACGGGACGTTCGATGACCAGCCCAGGATCGGCTACCTGGACGGGCACATCAGGGCGGTGCACGACGCCATGACCGCCGGCGTGGACGTGCGAGGCTACTTCTGCTGGTCGCTGATGGACAACTTCGAGTGGAGCGAGGGCTACAACCAGCGCTTCGGGCTCGTGCACGTTGACTTCGAGACGCAGCACCGCACGCCCAGGGCGTCTTTCGGCTGGTACCGGGACCTCATCGCCGCCCAGCGCCGGTAACGCGGCAGGCCGCCGGCCAGACAGGCCCGCAGGCGGGGCGGATGTGACGGTTGTGACGGGCGTGCGAGATGAGCCGCGGAGCCGCGGGGGCCGCGCGCTCCGGCCTCGCCCCGGCCGGTTGATCGCTCAACGTAATCGCGGTTTGACGTTGCGCGGCGAATGAGGAAGCGTCGGCCGTAGGGGAAGCCCCGCTGCGGCCGGTTCAGCCTGCCGCGCCGGGGGGAGCCTGCGACGGGGGGTGGGTCACAGGTGGAGCGATGGCTCAGCAAGTGGGCGCCGGTGTCCGGCGTGGTGGCCGGGATCCTGCTCGCCACCGCGATCCTGAGCAACGGCGATACCCCGGGCGACAGCGCGCGGGCCGGCCAGGTTTTCGCCTTCTACCTGCATAACGCCGCGATCCAGCAGGCGGTGGCGATCTGCGGGATGCTGGGCATGGCGTTCTTCGTGCTGTTCGCCGTGGCGCTGGGCGGCCGGGTACGAGCCGCCGGAACCGGCGGAGACGACCGCCCGGGCCGTCCGGAGCGGGCCGGCCGGGCCGGGGGTTGGCTCGCCTACGGCACCGCCGCGACGGCCGTGTTCGCCGCCGCCGGAGCGGTGTCGCTGCTCGCCTTCATCTGGATCCTGGCCTCCGACATCCGGTTCCTGGCGCCATCGGCGGCGCAGACGCTGAACGTACTGGCCAACGACTTCTACCTGCCCAGCGTGGGCGGGTTCTTCGCGTTCGGCGTGGTCGCGGGGCTGGCCAGCACCGTGAGCCAGACGCCCGTCCGCTGGATGGGCCCGGTTCTGGTCGTGTTCGGGATCGCCGCGGTCATCCCGCCGGTCACGTTCTTTGCCGTCCTGGCGATCTTCCTCTGGGTGCTGACCTGCGGCGCCTACCTGGTGGCACAGGGTCCGCCGGACGTGACCGAGCGCGAGCCCGATATCGGGCTCGCGCCCAGCTCAGTAAGCCAGCGCGGGCGCTGAGCGCGCCCAGCTGCCCTCGGTGAGCGTGGCCGCGATGAACTGCGCCACGTCGGCCCGGGAGATCTTCCAGCCGCCCCGGGGCGGATACTCAG
>Ga0335072_10015614_pt1 | contig 10777 bp, 11 predicted proteins | sample Lox_Sample_21_FD_206725 | JGI IMG/M metagenome (GOLD analysis project Ga0335072, IMG submission 206725) | Soil microbial communities from Loxahatchee National Wildlife Refuge, Florida, United States - Lox_Sample_2.1 | ecosystem: Environmental > Terrestrial > Soil > Wetlands | place: USA... | reverse complement strand
GGTTGTCCCGAGCAGAGCCGCGCCAGAGATCGAGCCGAAGCCAATGCAAAATAGCCATCCCCACCTGTTGCGCCAAAAGGCAGCGAGCACATAGGGGCTTCTCTCGGCCTCGCTAACTTAGAAACAATCTGCCGCCACCACGGCAGAGCCAACCAGCGCGGCCACCAAAGCAGCAAGAACCAACTCAGTAAGGGATAGGTTGGCATCTCTTTGTGTGCCGTTGGCAAGTTTCGGTGCTGCATCCGTCGAGAACCCGATGACCAACATCAAAACTGCGCACGCGCCTTGTCGCCAACCGACGCACAAATTAGAGCCAGTCCGGTGAGAGGCGAGCATCGGGCGTTCCGAGTCCCCCCAAGCGCTCAGCGAGCGGCGGGCAATCCCAGCAACTCGACCTTGGCATCGGAGATTGGCTCCTGCTGGAGTTCTCGCAACTGCTCGCGCGCAGGCTTGTTGCCGAGCTTGACGGCCATGGTCTCCAGAACGGACGGGTCCTGCCGGGGTTGGATTGCCACCATCCCCTCGCGCTGACGATCAGCGATTTCCTGCAGGGTCTCAGATGGGTCGGGATCGCTTCGCATCGCGAGTTGCGCGAGGCTGATCACACCGGAATAGCGCAAGACCTCCTGCGCCCTCGTATCCTCACCCCACTGTTATCCTGACCATGGCAGGGTACGTCCCCGCTTCGCAAGCGCTATTTGCGATGCGTGCGGTTTGGTGCCTGCCCCTGCACTCAGACGAGATCATATCTGACCCGGTACCGCCAGGGACATACTTGCACACCATTAGGTAGCTCTCCTCTTCGCATGAAAGACCCAAGTAACAGCCTTGGAACTCTGAAATGAGACAAAACCAAATTGACAGGGCGCCATGGTGCGACGAAAGAATTTGGCACCACCACGGTAAATCGCCCAATTGTGGCATTGATCTGGCTTAACAGGTGCAGCATTTGTTCAACCTTCCGTCGGCTAATCATCTTCGCGAGAGAGATGGCGCCAGGGAGTCGGGCGGCAAGATGCCCAGGCGCTGCGCTATCATAGATTGCTTACCGACCGGTTAATACCCGCGCCAGTTGCTTATTTGGGGAAGGCGGAGGGCCAGTAATCGGCGTGCGTGGCACTACAGTAACTCTATGTCCATGTGGCTCCTACGCAACCAATGACGTCCTCCGCACCTTGCCGCCTCACGCCCGCGCCGACAGCGCCACCGGCGCCGTCCGCCCCGTCGCCATCGCGCCCGTCGCGCCGTAACGCGGCGCCGGCGGTGCGGCGCTGCGCAGTGCCCGCGCGATCAGCCCGATCACCCGCCCCTGCACCGCGATCGCATGCTCCAGGCGGCGCCGGTTCTCACCGGCCAGGTCATGCAATAGCCGCGCGTGCAGCGGCGGTGGCGCCCCGCCGCCGGCCAGCGCGGCCAGCAGGTCCGCGGCGGCCGCCTGCTTCTCGGACAGCATCGCGGCCGCGCCGCGCAGGTCCATCGCCGCCAGCGCGGCATTCTCGCGTTTCAGCACCGCGGCCAGGCGTTCCGCCGCCTCAACCGGATCGTCAATCATCGCCGGCCTCCTGCCGCGGCCCGATTCGCCGCTTCCTGGCTGCGCAGCATGCTGGCGAAGACCGGACCGGCCAGGCCCAGCCCGCCATGCGCCGCGATGTTCTTCGCCAGCGCATCCACCAGCATCGGCTGCACCGCTGCCTCCGCCGCGCCGCCGCCGAACGCACCATGCGCCGTGTCCACCGTGGCGAACATCGGCTGCAGCAACTGGCCCAGTGCCATCGCCTCGAAATTCTGCGCCGCCTGGCGCAGCTTCGCGACCTGCCCCGGCGGCAGGCTGGCGGCCAGCGCCGCGTCCGAGGGCAGCAACGGCGCCATCACCGCACCTCCAGGTCGGCCTGCAACGCGCCGGCCGCTTTGATCGATTGCAGGATGCTGATCAGGTCGCGCGGGCCCACGCCCAGCGCGTTCAGGCTCGCCACCAGGTCGCGCAGCGTCACCCCGGCCGACAGGATGCCCAGCTTGCGGTCATGCTGGTCGTCGATCTGGATCTGGGTGCGCGGCACCGTGGTCGTGGTGCCGTTGGACAGCGGCGCCGGCTGGCTCACCTGCGGCGTCTCGGTCACTCGGATGGTCAGATTGCCCTGCGCGATCGCCACGGTACTGATCCGCACGTTCGCGCCCATCACCACCGTGCCGCTCGCCTCGTCGATCACCACGATGGCGGGGGTGTCCGGCTGCACGCGCAGATCCTCGACTGCGGCGAGAGTCTCGATCGGGTCGCGGCCGTTCAGGTCGATCTCCACGGTGCGGGGGTCCGTCGCATGGCTGATCGGCCCGATGGCGGTGTCGATCGCGGCGGCGATCCGGCGCGCGGTGGTCAGGTCGGTATTGCGCAGTGCCAGGTGCAGCACTTTGGAGTTGGCAAGCTGGTAGGGGATTTCCCGCTCCACCGTGGCACCATTGGCGATGCGCCCGGACGTCGGCACGCCGCGCGACACCGACCCCGCGGCACCCCGCGCGGCGATCGCCCCGGTTGCCAGCGCTCCCTGGGCGACGGCGTACACCTCGCCGTCCGCCGCCAGCATCGGCGTGACCAGCAGGATGCCGCCGGTCAGGTTGGTGGCATCGCCGAGCGCCGAGACGGTCACGTCCAGCCGGCTGCCGTTGCGCGCGAAGGCCGGCAGCTCGCCGGTCACCATCACCGCGGCGACGTCCTTGGTGGTGAGGTTGGCGATCTGGTCGCGGGTGTTCACGCCCAGCCGCTCCAGCATGCCGACCAGGGATTCCAGGGTGAAGATGTTGTCGTTCAGCTTGTCGCCGGTGCCGTTCAGCCCGACCACGAGGCCGTAGCCGACGAGCTGGTTCTCGCGCACGCCCTCGACGTCGACGATGTCCTTGATGCGCACCTGGGCGTGCGCCACCGCCGCGACGGCGGTCAGGAACAATGTTATGGCCAGCAGCAGGATCGGGCGCACGGGTAAGGGCTCGATAAGGTTTTGCCGTCACAGTGGCGGTGGGACGGGGCTTTCACCGCAAGCGCCGTGCCAGCCCGGTTGGCGGGGCGGTGCCGGCTTCGCCGGTGGGCTGCCCGGCAGAACGTGCCGCCCGGCAGGCCGGGACAGGAAGAAGGAGCCGACGCTATGACCGCAATCGATCCGGTCCGCACGACGCCGGCGGCCACGCCGGGACAGCGCATCGCGGGCACGCCGGGCGGCCCGGGCTTTCCCGCGCCGGCCGATCCGGCGCCGCAGGCCGCGCCGGCCGCCGCCGCCCTGACCGCGCCGGTGGCACTGGAATCGTTGCTGGCACTGCAACAGGTCGACTCGGCCACGGAGCAGGATCGTGCCGCCCACCGCCGCGGCCAGGCGCTATTGGCGGCGCTGGGACGATTGCAGCGGCTGCTGCTGGGGGACGGCGATCCCGCCGCCGTGCTGGACGAGATTCGCGCGCTGGCAGACAACGTCCCGGCCGCCGCCGATCCGGCGCTGGGCGCCGCGATCGACCAGGTGGTGCTGCGCGCGCGGATCGAGCTGGCGCGCCGGCCCGCGTCACCGCGCGGCTGAGGCCCCGCCCGGCGCGGCGGCACGTGCGCCGTGCCGTCATACATCATCCTGCGCGGCAGCATTTCATTGCAAAGCTTTGACGCTTGTTGAATGCGCTCTTGCGCGCGCCAAAAGCGCGCCGCTATAAGCCGGCGCGTTCACGAACCGGAATGGGCCGGGGAAGCGCCGCGGCAAGACGGCGGGTCGACACAGGCGTAGGAACTGCAACGACATGATGGTGACCCTGCCGCCGGACTATCGGCCCACCGACGATGAAGAATTTATGAACCCCATTCAGCTCGAGTATTTCCGCCAGAAACTGCTGCGCTGGCGGGCGGATTTGCTGAAGGAAGCCGATGGCACCCTGGCCAGCCTGTCCGAGGGCGGCATCCATGAGGCCGACATCACCGACCGTGCCAGCGTGGAGACCGACCGGGCGCTGGAACTGCGCACCCGGGACCGCGCCCGCAAGCTGGTCTCCAAGATCGATCAGGCGCTGCAACGGGTGGACAACGGCAGCTACGGCTATTGCGAGGAGACCGGCGAGCCGATCGGCATCCGTCGGCTGGAGGCCCGCCCGATCGCCACGCTGTCGATCGAGGCGCAGGAACGCCACGAGCGCATGGAACGCGTGCACCGGGACGATTAGGGGCGCGGCCTGCCGCGGCGGAATTGTTCGCGGCCGCCGTATTCGATGCGGGCTTCGGCGAACCGGCCGGCTTACCGCGTGCAGGCGCGACGAAGCGTCGCTGAACGACCGAGTGGCGCTGCGGCGGGAAATCAGCCTTCGCGCCCAGTGGTGAGTTCTTGAGTTACGGCCGCCGCTCGCGTCGCCCGCTGTGGCATTCGAGGAAGTTCAATCGCCCAGCCTCTCACGGCGATCCCGGTCCGGTCTCCAGAGGCCGCTGCACGGCCGCGGCGTCGCCGGCGATCGCCCGCAATACGCCCGCGCCGCGGCGTCCGGCTGTGCGGCCCCCTGCTACCAGTCTCGCAATGTGCCGAGCGGGATATGGAACCGCGCCGCGAACTTCTCCTGCGTCAGGCCAAGCGCACGGCGGATGATATTTGCGCGCGGCACGGGTGTCATGCGCGCCAGCCGCTCATCGGTCAGCGGCTGCGCATCGGGATCGGCAAGCGCCGCCGCGTGGATTTGTTCGTCGGTCAACGCGTCGGCGCGCGACCAATCATGTTTGGTTCGCGTTGTGGTATTTGCGTCGGTCATAAGGTTCCGCCATTCGTGCCGATATGATTCGAATGCGTGGGCCTCGCAGGGTGTACGAAACGCAGATCAGTCGAGCCTCCACCATGCCGACGGCCACGAAACGTGCTTCCGGATCGTCATGACCATGGTCCGTCCACTCGATGGAGAAGACGTCGCGAAACACATCTCGCGCGGCTTCGAACGTAACCGCATGCTCGCGCGCGTTCCTTGCCGCCTTCCGATCGTCCCATTCGAAATGGTTCTCTTGCGTTGTATGCTGTTATCCAGTAGCGCGGTCAACCATGGCAGACACGACGAAAGGATGGTCGGGATGGGCTGAGGCTTTGCTAAGGGCTCACCGGTCCGCATGACCGAGCGGTAGAGCTTCCGTGCGGCGGCACCTGCGTCACTGTCCCTGTCCGGGCGTGAGCGGTTGGCCACCGCGGCAATCGGAGCCTGACGCAAGAACAAAGAAAGACTCAACGCAGATGAACTCAACGCAGATGAACACAGATGCGCACGGATGAACACGGCTAGCGCGGGGGGGGCGTGCGATCGCGTCGCGTACTTCACTGGTCCTGGACGTCGCGGTGACTCTCGATGCGTGGCAGACCGGAATTGATCAACAGGCAAAGCTGCCTTCCGGTTGCTTGCAGGTGGTTGATGCATTGCGCGCGATGTCTGGGGGCAGTGCCCGTATGGTTTTCAATTCGATAAGGACATCGTCTTCAATCAGCGGATCGGCGAGATATTTTCTGATCAGGTTCCCCTTGTAATTGACTGCAAACTCCGCGCTGCGGCTTGAGGCAGGTCACACGAATCGGAGTTGGCGCGGCAGGGCGTTTTCATAGACCTTCTCCAAAGATCCGCTGCCCGGCGTGTTTGCCGCAGTGAACGCGTCGCCGATGATCTGCCCTGATATCACATACCGCTCTGGCTTATCCGTGTTCATCCTGTTCATCTGTGTTCATCAGCGTTTCTTTCTTACCCAGCCTACCAACAAAATCTTACCAAACGATTGACGGCTCGCACGCGCCTCGGTGTGGGTGATGGTCTTCGGGTTACCCAGCAACGCGGCGGTTGAGAATTCGCGTCGTGCACCGCGCTCGTTCAAAATCTTCGTATTCACGCATCGTCGCCGGTTGATTGCTGCAACGCCGCGTATGCCTGCATCATGGGCGCGAGCAGCGCTGAGTCCGATTCGGTGCCGAATGCTTCGCAACGACGGATATAATCCCGCGCCACCGTGGCCATCAGCGGCGCGAAGGCTTGCGGCGTGCGCAGGAAGGCAGGCGTACGGGCAGCCACCGCCTCGACATCGGCGGCGAGCGCCGCTTCGATCTGGCCGGCGGCCTCCAGGCAGACAGCAAGCACTGACAGGGACCTTGCCAGGTCATGCCGGAATGCGTCGGGGCGCTGTGCCGCCAACGCGCGATAGAGCGCGGCCGCCTCGCGCGCCGCCGCCAGCGCCGCCTCCCGCTCGCCCAGGCCGCTCAGCCTGTTCGCCAGGTTGTTCAGCGACATCGCGAGATCGGGCCGGAACGCGGCGGGACGCTGCACCGCCAACGCGCGATAGAGCGCGGCCGCCTCGCGCGCCGCCGCCAGCGCCGCCTCCCGCTCGCCCAGGCCGCTCAGCCTGTTCGCCAGGTTGTTCGGCGACATCGCGAGTTCGGGCCGGAACGCGGCGGGACGCTGCGCTGCCAGCGCGCGATAGAGCGCGGCCGCCTCGCGCGCCGCCGCCAGCGCCGCCTCCCGGTCGCCAAGATCGTGCCGCACGATGGCGAGATCGTGCCAGGCTGCGGCAGCAGCCTCCGACGCGCCGGATCTGGCCGCAAGCTCCGCGGCCTCTTGCAACGCGTCTTCCGCCGCGTGCAAAGCGCCGCGTGCCCGGAATCCCTGGCCGGCACGCGCCAGAAGCCGGACAAGCGCAAGCTCCTGGCCGGCGATACCCCGCACGCGCGCGGCCTCGCGCATCGCGAGCACAGGGTCCGGCGCGACGTCGGCCGACAGGTTGTCGCGGTCATCCAAAAGAGCCAGGTCCGCACTGATCAAGCCCTTCGACTCAAAGGCAGCCTCGCGGGCGGGCTCGTTGCGCACCAGCAGCGAGCGCACCGACCATAGATCGGGCGCCATCTCACGCATCTGCGGAACCAGCCAGGGCGCGCCAACCATAATCAACGGCACATGCAACTTACGCCGCAGCGGGTTGCGCTGCTGGTTGAGGCTGCCCACCGCATAGCGCCAGGCCGCCTGCCAATCGTCCTGCTCCGCCGTGGTGTCCGGCAACGCCGCGGTGACCCATACGGCACCCATCGCTGCGTCGTCCGGCAGGGCGAGCAAGCGTGCCGCCAGTGCACGCAGCTCTTCTGTTGTCCGCGACGCAACATAGGCAAGGTGACGCGCTTGCGGCGCCAGGAAGGCGCCGAGTTCATCGGCGCAGAGCGCTGCCCCATCAGGACCGGGCACCGTCAGCACCACGAACGCAAACCCGTCGCCCAGCGCGAACTGGTTCAGCAGCAGCCGCCACTCGGCGACGGCTTCGGCGCCATAGGGTTGTTCGATCGTGGCCGGTGCGGAATTGTCCATCGCGCCGCCGGCCTAGCAATGCGGCGTTTCTGCGGCGGCGCCAAGCACCCTGGCGATTTCCTCCCGGATCAGCGGGTGCGTGTCGTACCAGGCCTCATCGTTGACGAAATACATCACCAGGTGAGCATCGAGGAATCGGCTGAGCCGTTCCACCGTCGCCTCATCCACCTTGGCGAGTGCCGCGTCGCGCTGGCGCCCGATCTCCGCCAGCCAATGCGCATCGTCCAGTGCGATCGGAAGGAAGTCGCGGCGGGCCGCATTGATGACGCTGTCCACGACCCGTGTTGTCAGCGGCAGTGCGACGGCACGCTTGAGCGTCTCCTGCAACAGTCGGAGCAAATCGCGCACATGCCCCGCGCCGGCGGCGATCAGACGATCGATGAGCTGGCCGGTCGCCGCGTCATCGGGGCCGAGCAAGCGCACAAGGTCGGTGGTGGCAGGCGGTGGTCGATCAAACGCCGGAAAGCATCCTGGCCTGGGGTGAAGGTGCTGCGGTCCGGGTCATTGTTCCATAAATGCACCGTCGGCAGCATGGTGACCGGTGGGCCGGCGCGGAGCAGGAATTTGAGCCATGGCGGCCCCGCATAGACCACGTGAACGTAGGGGATCCGCAGCCGTTCGATGTGAAGGGAAAACAACTGATCGACGCTGCGGATCACCGACTGCCAGTTCTGGTAGTTCCCGCGGAGCTGCTCCAGCGCATCGAAAATGAACACCACCTGCGTGTCGTCGCCGTGTTTCACGCGGACCGCCTTGACGCCGTCCTCAAAGAAGTGATCGACCTCTGCCGTCAGCTCGCCGACGCGGGTGGCCAGAAACTGCTGCAGCCGGCTGCGAAAGCTGGACGCCGTCTTGATCTGCAACTTGAGATCGATGCCGGTGTTGATGCCGACCTCCTGCAATTTCAGTTCGGTACCGGCGAGGAAAGCGTAGGCACGTGCCCAGTACGATTCGTAACCGATATCGGTACCCAGCCGTGCTTGCAGTGCCTCGCCGAAGGAACCCGCAAGCACCATCAGAAACTCGGCGACGTCGATCGGCTCGGCCGGATTCACGTAGCCGAGCGCATCGGCATAGAGGACGAAATAGCCCTCTGCCTCCAGTTGTCCTTTCAGGCGCAGCAATTCGGTGGTCTTACCGGACCCGCTGAAGCCGAAAAAAGTTGAATGCTTTCGGAGGCATTGAATTCGATATGCCGGCGCATCAGCAACACCGGGTCGGTGTCGCCCAGCACTTCGAACAACGGCTCGTAGCGAGGGTCGCCTGGCTGCAGCGGCTCATCGGCCAAGCGTTGGTGTACTGCCTTCAGAAAGCTCTGGTCATCAGGCGTGAGCACTATTCTCTTCGGGTCCTCGGCACGGCGGATAAAGATGCGATCAGCACGGCCTTGTAGCATCAAACGGCCAACGCTTCATCCCCGCGGCTGCGTTTCGGCTTGTTCTCAAGGGCTGACACGGCACATGGCATTACGGCCACCGTTTGGCCCGGATAGCGCCGCCCGCCGGGACCGGCAAGCGGGGCGTACGATTGCGGACTTTCCAGGTCGCGGCAAGCAATGCGCGGATATGAACGCTCAGAACGGCAGCAGGATGTCCATCATCTGCTGACCCCAGCGCGGCGACTGGATATCGGTCAGTTGCCCGCGCCCGCCGTATTCGATGCGCGCTTCCGCCAGCCGGTCGTGCTTCACAGTGTTGTCGGACGCGATGTCCTGCGGCCGCACCACGCCGGTAACCCGCAGCTCGCGCAGCTCGCCGTTGACGCGGATTTCCTGCCGCGCCGCCACGACCAGGTTGCCGTTCGGCAGCACCTGCGTCACGACGCCGCCGAGCGACAGTGTCACCGCCTCGTTCCGCTTGATCTGCCCGGTGCCGGCATTGTTGTTGCCACTGCTCAGCGACAGCAGGCTGGACGCCGTCACCGCCTTCGGCAGCAGCGTCTCCATGCCGAAGAAATTGGGCATGCCGGCGGATTCGCCGCTGGCGCGCGTGGTGGACGTGACGTTGTTCAGCGTCGCCGCGTCGTTCATGTCGACCACGATGGTGATCACGTCGCCCACCTGCGACGCGCGCTGATCCTTCAGGAACGCGCGCGACCCGGCGCGCCACAGCGCGTTCGGTTCGGATGGCGACGGCTGGCGGGCAGGCATCGGCATGGTCAGCGGCCGGTACGTCGGATCCTTGGTCGGATCGGAGGTCGGTGTCATCGCCGGCGGCCGGCCGACTTCCGACAGACGCGTCAAGGCACCGCAGCCGGACAGTGCCAGAGCGAGGCAAAGCGGGGCGAGGCAAAGCGGGGCGAGGCAAAGCCGGGCAAGGCAAAGCGGGCCAAGGCCCAGTGGCGCAAGACCAAACGGGGCAAGCCGGGCCGGGGCGCGCGGTCTCATGGCACCCGGCCCGGCAGGCCGCGCAACGCCGTGGTGATGGGAATGCTGTCGGGCGTCACACGCACCTGGCCGGGCCCGATCACCACCGCCTCCAGGACCGCGCGAGATGACGGGTTCAGCACGCGGATACGCTCGCCGGTCGCGCCGGAATCCATCGCGACTCCCTGCGCCAGCAGCGACAGCCCGGGAGATTGCAGTTCCATCTCCACATTGGCCCCGCGCAGCACCAGCGACGGCCGCACCACGTCCGATGCCGCGATCGTTGCGCCGGCCATCACCGGACGGCGGAGCTGCAGGCCGACTGCCTCATTGAGCTGGTGCAGCACCTCGCCATGCACCATCCCCACGTGCACGCGCGCCATGCGCACGTCGTCGGCGCCCAGCACGGTGCCGGCCGTCAGGCGACCCGCCGCGACCGGCAGTTCGATCGTGTCGTCCACCTGGCCGGCAAGCCGCAGGTTGATCGGCTCCATGCCGTCGCCGGTCACCGACAGCATGGCGGAGAAGCGGCCGGACGCGGCGTCGTAGTCCAGTGCGCTGGCGAGCGCTTTCGGCCTGGCCTCGACCGGCACCAAAGGCGGGATGAGGCCTGGAATTTCCACATCGCAGTCGGCCGAGGCGCCGGCGGTGATCAGCGCCGCTTTCACGGCCGCCGTTATATCCTCCCGCGGCAGCAGCCGGCCAGGGCGTTCCAGCACCGCCCGGTCGGCCGGCGAAGCGGGCCGCCAGTCCACGCCGAACTGCCGCGCTATGGCGGCGAGCTGCGGTGCCTCGACGACGATGCGCCCGCCCGGGCCGGGTCCGGTGCCCAGCACGCGCCCGGCATTGGCGCCCGCGTCATCGAACAGATCGGAGAGGCGGACGACGGGGGCGTGCAGGATGGTCGCATTGCGCAGCGTGGCGGCCGGCGCGGCGGTGGCGAAGGCGGTGGCGAGCAGTGGAAGGGCAAGGACCGCGGCGCGGACGCTGGCCCTGCCTCGGCCGGCGCCGATGCCGCGGCCATTGTCGCGGGCCGGTATCCTGCCGTCGCGGGGAGCGTTGATCTCGCCGTTGCGGCGACCGAGGGGA
>Ga0335072_10015613_pt1 | contig 10777 bp, 6 predicted proteins | sample Lox_Sample_21_FD_206725 | JGI IMG/M metagenome (GOLD analysis project Ga0335072, IMG submission 206725) | Soil microbial communities from Loxahatchee National Wildlife Refuge, Florida, United States - Lox_Sample_2.1 | ecosystem: Environmental > Terrestrial > Soil > Wetlands | place: USA: Florida... | reverse complement strand
TGTCGATCGCGTACTTCGCCGCGGCGCCGTCCTCGTTCCCGCCGTCGTTGCCGAGGGCGTCGAAGCTGTTCGCGCTGACCGGGGTGAGCACGACCGACGCCGCCGCGGACGGAGGAGACGAAGACGAGGCGCTGTGGGTCGGCGGCGCGGACGCCGGGGGGGTGTTCCGGTGGCTGAGCGCGTAGCCGACCACGCCGGCGGCGGCCAGGACGACCACGACCACGGCGCTGATGATCACCGCCCGCGGCGTGGAGCGATCCCCGGACGGACGGCGCGGCGGGGCTCCGGCGCGGCGCCGGGTGGCCGGGCCGGCCGCCGGGTAGGCACTGGCGGGTCCGTTCGGCCGGTAGCCGCCGTCGGCTTGCGGCCGGGAATCGGCGGGCGGCCGGAAGGAGGTCGTGGCCGCGGCGGGAACCGGCAGCGGGTCGGGCGGGGCGACGTTGGCCAGGGCCTCGGCCAGCATCGCCGGGGTGCTCAGCGCAGGGCCGTGACGGCTGGGCCGCTGGAACAGCGCCTGGCAGGTCAGGGCGTCGATGTTGGCCGGCACGGCCGCGGACACCTGGCGCGGGGTGCAGGGCATCCCGTCGGCCTCCGGCGCCGGCGGGAGCCCGGCCGGCCCGGCGGCGCCCTGGGTGTCATCGGACTCGGCTTCGGCCTGTTCCCCGGCGCCCGGCCAGTAGCCGGTCAGTGCGGCGTACAGCAGCCGGCCGAGATCGCGGGCGTCGGTGAGCTCGGCGCTGTGCCCATCTCCGGGCCCATCTCCGGGCCCATCTCCGGGCCCATCTCCGGGCCCACCTTCCGGCCCTTCTTCGGCACCGTCCTCGGCTTCGTCTTCGGCGCTGTCCGCGGGCTTGGCCGGCGTCGCCCCGGCCAGCACGGCGTCGATGCCCAGCCCGGTGATCTTCACCCCGCTCACCCGGGTCCAGTGCAGGCACGCCGGGCTCAGCCGCAGGTGGGCCAGGCCGCCGGCGTGCGCCGCCGCGATGGCCTGGGCCGCTTCGGACAGCAGCGACACGGCGCGCGGGGCATCCAGCGGGCCATCGGACAGCATGTCCAGCAGTGACTCGCCGACCACCCACTCCATCACCACGTAGGCGAGCTCGTCGGAGTCCTCCACGTCGAACACCTGGGAGAAACGCGGGTCGCCGAGCCTGCTCGCGGCGCGCGCGGCGGTGATCGCCTCGGCGATCCGCGGGAAACCCGCCGCGAAGGTGAGCACGGTAACGGAGCGAGCGAGCGGCTCGTCAGTCGCTTTCCAGAACGTCCAGCCGGGGCCGGCGCTCATCTGGTCCACGAGGCGATACCGCCCCGCTAGCCGGGTTCCTGGTTCCGACGTGTATGTGCTCATAGGTCGACACCCATGCTAATGCCGCCTGCTCCGCCCGCCGAACCTAGCCGCCACCGTCTTGGTCAGGAACCCGAACTCAGCCACCCGGAGCGCCCGGGCGGACAGCGCGTAGAGCACGACCGCGCCGCCGCCGCCGATGATCGTGACCAGCGCGCCGTAGGCCGCGCTGGGGTTGTGCACGACATGCCCGGCGCCGATCATGACGGCCACCGCGAAGACCACGCCGGGCACGGTGGCCACGTGCATCCGGGTCAGGCTGCGGGCGATGGCCCAGCCGTCCAGGCTGCCGACCCGGCGCAGCAGCAGAGCCCAGCCGGCGGCCGCCCCGGTCAGGTTGGCGATCCCGTACGCGATGGCCAGCCCGGCCACCACGTCCGCGCGGGGCAGCACCGACAGCGCGATGTAGTTGCCTGTTATGCCGACGACCATGATGAGCACGCCGACCAGAGCGGCGGTCCGGCTGTCCTTGAACGAGTAGAAGACCCGCAGCTGCAGCTGGGTCAGCATGTAGGGAACCAGGCCGAGGGAGAACAGGCCGAACACCTCGCCGATGTACCTGGCGCTGTAGGCGTTGGCGCTGCCGTAGGAGAACAGGAACTCGGCGACCGGGCCGCCGAGCAGGGCGAGGAAGATGGCCGCGGGCACCACGAGCACCGAGGCCAGCCGGACGCCGATGGAGAAGTCGTCCCGGACCAGGGAGTACCGGCGGGCGCTGGCGTGCTCGCTCATCCGGGGCAGCAGCGCGGTGATCACCGAGATGCCGATGATGGCGTACGGGAGCTGGAACAGCTGCCACGCGATGGAGTACGCCGAGTAGCCGTTCACCCCGGGTGAGGCCGCGTTCGCGACGATCTGGACGATCAGGTTGGCCGCCCACTGGGAGATCACGTAGATCGTCATCCAGCCGGCCATCTGGCCCATCTCGGATACTTCGCCCGGCCTGAACGCGAGCGTGGGCCGCCAGCGGAACCCGGCGCGCCGCAGCGACGGGAACAGCGCCACGGTCTGCAAGATGACGCCCAGCGTGGTCCCGATGCCCAGCAGCTGCACCCCGGCCGCGGAGATGTTCTGCGGGTTCTTGTGCAGGCCCACCGTCACCACGTAGAGCCCGGTGATCACGATCACGACCAGGTTGTTGACGACCGGAGCCCACATCGGCGCGGCGAACCGGCCGCGGGTGTTCAAGATCGCGCCGATCAGCGAGCTCATCCCGTAGAAGAAGATCTGCGGGATGAAGATGTAGGCCCACACCACCATCAGGTGGTGCTCGGCGGCGAGCGGGCTGCCCGGCGGGCCGTGGATGGTGGGCGCGTACAGGTCGACCAGCGGGCCCGCCAGCAGCGTGGCCACCACGGTGACCACGAGCAGGGCCACCGCGCCCAGGGTGAACATCCGCTGCGCGTAGGCCTCGCCGTGGTCCGGGTCGCGGCGGGCCGCCCGGACCAGCAGCGGCACCACCACGCTGGTGAAGATGCCGCCGAGCATCAGGTAGTAGACGGTGTTCGGCAGCGTGTTGGCGTTGTTGTACGCGCTGTTGAGCGCGCCGAGGCCGACCGCGTAGACCAGGATCAGGGTGCGCAGGAACCCGGTGCCCCGGGAGACCAGGGTGCCGATCGCCATGCCGGCGCCGGAGCGGACCAGGCTCGACCGCGGGGTGGCACGCGTCCCCGGCGACCTGGGCGGCCGCGCGCCCCCTGGCGGACTCCCCGGCGGGCCGCCCGGGCCGCCCGGGCCGCCGCCCGGGCCGCCGGGCGGGCTCCCAGGCAGGCTCCCCGGCGGACGATACCCCGGCTGCGGATACCGCGGCCGTACGTCATCGGCCGGCCGGTAGTCGCCCGGCCGGGGCACGCGGCGCCAGTCAGGCGGCGCTTCCGCCGTGCCCGACGGGTTCGCCGGGGTAAATCGCGGGGTCCGGAGCGGCCGCGCGGGCGGGGCGGGCCAGCCCAGCGCCAGCGGCAGCGTGGTCTCGGCCGGGCTCGGGCCGCCCGGCATCGGGCCTTCGAGCGGCGGCAGCGGATCAGCGGCGCGGCGGTTGTAGCCGGGCTGTTCCGGCTCGTCCGGACCCGGCTCGTCCGGACCCGGCCCGGGCGGGCCTGGGTCGTGCGCTCCCGGGTCTGGCGGGCCCGGCTCAGGTGTCGTCGGCCCAGCGTCGTGCATCGGCCAGGTCATCCGGTGCCTCCGTCGGGTGTTGCGCGCTGCTGGTGCCTGTCACGACGCTACCTGGTATATCCGCATCTTCGGGGGCAACCTGGGTGTCCTGGTGCAGCCACCGCCGGACGCCGCGGAACACCGACGTGAGGACGAGGACGCCGATCGCGGCGCCGATGAGGAACAAGATCGTGCGGCCGTACCTGGTGGACTGGACCGTGAGTGAGGTCGGGGGCAGCGACAGCGGCTTCCCGTTCGCGGTGGTGAGGCTCAGCCGGATGGCGGTCGGCCCGATGGGAGCCGAGGTCACCGGCAGGCGCAGGGTCACCGCCTGCCCGGGCTGGACCGTGATCAGGTTCTGGAAGCGGCCCACGGTCAGCTGCGAGGTCCGGTCCGGCACGTCGACCACGGTGGCGACCAGCCGGACCTGGATGGCGTGATGCGATCCGTTCTGGACCGACACCGGTACCGGCCCGGACGATCCGCCCATCGGAACCTGCTGCGCGGCGATGATCTGGATCCGGCTCTCCTCGCCGCTCATGAACCCGGACAGCTTGTCGGCCAGGGCCTGGCCCTCGGTCTGCCCGCCGCCCCGCCAGGCCGACGATTCGGTGGCGGTCAGGGCCTGCTCCAGGCCCTGCGCGTAGGGGGTGGAGGCCTGGTAGAGCAGGTCCTTGTAGACGCCGAGAGCGGCGCCGACCGTGGCCACCGTGCTCAGGTAGCTGCCGCTGAGCTCACCCGGGCTGTCCCGGTTGGCCGGCGGGGGCTGGCGGCTGATGCCGTGCTCGCTGTCCGGGGCCCCGGCCAGGCTGCCCAGCGCGGTGGGCGTCAGCCACGGCGTGCTGGTGGTCTCGCTGAGCAGGGTGCCGGCCAGCGCGGCCGACGGGCTCCAGTCCTGCGGCGGGTCCACCACGATGGACCGGTCCGAATCCGGCGCCTCGGCGGCGATCATCGCGGTCTCGGCGAGGAACCGCTGGCTGACCGCGAACTGCGTGCTCGCCGGGAGGGCGCCGGAGCTGGTGTCGCCCGCGGCCAGCACCCCGGTCAGCACGTGGTCGCCGAGCAGCACGGTCATGGTCAGGCCGTCCGGGGTCCGGATCGAGGTGACCGCGTCGTCCGGCTCGAAGACGGCCTGGTTCGCGGGCGGCATCTCGGTGCTGTCCAGGACCACGGCGCCGATGTGCTGGGCGGTGGCCAGGTTGGTGAGCACGCTGAGGTCGGCCATCCCGCCCGCGGGGAGCGCGATCGACGGTCCGAACGACCCGTGCAGCACGTTGTCGGCCACCGCATAGCCCATGGTGTAGGCGCTGGTGATGTCCGCGGTCAGCCCGCTGTGCACCAAGGCGGAGACGTCCACGTTGGCGTAGGGCGTGATCACGGTCGGCTGGCCGGCGGTGACCCCCCGGAGCGCGGACAGCCACGTCTTGGCCGCCTTGCTGGCCCGCTCGGGGACCGGGTTACTGCAACCGGGCCCCGAATCCACCTGGTAGGCCTTGGTCATCGTGTTCACGTCGCTCAGCAGTGCCGGGTCGATGACCCAGGTCAGGTGCGCGCCGGGATTGGCCTCACCCGCCCCGAGCAGGGCCGACAGCCGGCCCCCTGGCGCGAGGCTGGCGGCCAGGTCGTTGTTGGTCAGCGCGGTGCAGACCTGGTGGTGCGGCTGATCGATGAGCGGCCAGACCCACGCGATGTCCAGCGGGCGGGACAGGCCGGCCGCCTGCTGTCCGGGCCAGTACGGCAGCAGCGTGTGATCCGCGGCCAGCACGTCGCCCTGGGTGTCGTCGAGCTGGGCGGCGACCGGATAGACGCCGAACTCGGTCATGCCGATGGTGTCGACCTGGAAGGAAGCGTGCCATTGGACGGTGGCCCCGGGCCGCAGGCTGGCCGGGAGGAGGAACTGGGTGCCGGCCTCTTCCAGGCTCGCGCCTGCGCCCTGGCTCACGTACCCGTCCATCGCGTCCCGGGTCTGGAAGCGCGACGGCGAGGTCCACAGCTGGACGTCCAGCCCGGCCTTGGCCTGGCTGGTGCCGTTGCTGACCGTGCCCGCCACGGTGACCGTGTCGCCGGGCCTGGCCGTCTGCGGGGACATCGAGTCGATGGCCACCGACACCCGGCCGGCCTGCACGACCTGCCCGGCCTGCGACGTCTGCCCGGCCTGGGATGCCCGCGACGGCTGCGCGGGACTGGCCTGCGCCGGGGTGGCCAGGGCCAGCACGGCGGTGAGCGCGGCCGGCGCCACGACGGCAGCGGCGAGGGAAACGATCCGCCGCGAGAAGTCCGCCGGTAGCAAGCCGTGCACACTTGGAATGGTATTGCCGATCCAAACCTGACCTGTGCGTTACCACCCGTGCGTTACCCTCAATGGCCGTGTCCCTGAGCAACGAACAGCGGAGAGCCGCCGCCGCGCTGCTGCGCGAGCGCGTGCCCGAGGTCGCTGACATCGGCCGCCTGTTCGCCCGGCACGGCTACGAGCTGGCCCTGGTCGGCGGTCCGGTCCGCGACGTGTTCCGCGGCGTGCCGCCCAGCGACCTGGACCTGACCACCGACGCCACCCCGGAACGGGTCCTGGCCGTCGTGGACGGCTGGGCCGATGCGACCTGGACGGTCGGGATCGCGTTCGGCACCGTGGGCTTGCGCAAGGGCAGCCTGATCTTCGAGGTCACCACCTACCGCAGCGAGCAGTACCGGGCCACGTCCCGCAAGCCCGACGTGCAGTACGGCCGGTCGCTCGAGGAGGACCTGGCGCGGCGGGACTTCACCGTCAACGCGATGGCGGCCCGGCTGCCCGGCTACGAGCTCGTCGACCCGTTCGGCGGCCTGGCGGCGCTGCAGGAGAAGGTGCTGCGCACCCCGGGACGCCCCGAGGACTCCTTCAACGATGATCCGCTGCGTATCCTGCGCGCGGCGCGGTTCGCGGCCCGGCTGGGGTTCGCCGTCGCCGACGAGGTGCGCGCGGCCATGACCGAGCAGGCGGCCCGGCTGAAGATCGTCTCCACCGAGCGCATCACCGGCGAGCTGACCAAGCTGATGCTCACCCCCGATCCCGCGCTGGGCATCGACATCCTGGTCCAGACCGACGTCGCCGAGCAGGTGCTGCCGGAGGTGTCCCGGCTGCGGCTGGAGGCCGACGAGCATCACCGGCACAAGGACGTCTATCAGCACAGCCTCACCGTGCTGCGGCAGGCCATTGAGCTGGAGCCGCGCTACGGGCTCAGGGACGACCTGATCGTGCGGCTGGCCGCGCTGCTGCACGACATCGGCAAGCCGAAGACCCGGGAGCTGCTGCCCGACGGACGGGTCGCGTTCCACCTGCACGAGGTGGTCGGCGCGAAGCTGGCCCGCCGCCGGCTGACCGCGCTGCGCTTCCCGAACGACGTGGTGCGCGACGTGTCCAAGCTGGTCGAGCTGCACCTGCGGTTCCACGGCTACGGGGAAGGCGGCTGGACCGACTCGGCCGTGCGCCGGTACGTCCGGGACGCCGGGCCGCTGCTCACCCGGCTGCACGTGCTGACCAGGGCCGACTGCACCACCCGCAACCAGGCCAAGGCGCAGCGCCTGGCCCGGGCGTACGACAGCCTGGAGCAGCGCATCGCCGAGCTCGGCGAGCAGGAGGAACTGGGCAAGATCCGGCCGGAGCTCGACGGCCACGAGATCATGCGCATCCTCGGCCTCAAACCGGGCCCGCTGGTCGGGAAGGCCTACGATTTCATGCTCGAGCTGCGCATCACCCGCGGCGAGATCGGCCGGGAGCAGGCCATTCAGGAACTGCTGGACTGGGCCGCGGACCAGGGGATCTCCCCGCCGGACCCGGGGGAGGGCCCGGAACCGGAGTCCGGACCCGACGAGGACTGACGCCTGCGCTGGGCCAGCCAGTACGCCGCGGCCAGGACCGCGAACCCGGCCGCCACCACGGCGACGATGGCCGGGGAGTGGCCGTTGTCCGGCATGAAGGCGGCGGCCAGGCCGGCCCCGGCGGCGTAGGTGACGTTGAACATCATGTCGTAGAAGGCGAATATCCGGCCGCGGTACGCGTCGTTCACTTCCTCCTGCAGGATCGTGGTCGCGCAGATCGCCACGCCCTGCCGGGCCAGGTACAGGCAGAACCCGAGCGTCAGGTAGGCGATCTGGTTGAAGGTCTCGCCCAGCGTGATGGTCACCGCCGCGCTGGCGGCCACCAGCAACGTGATCCAGGCCGGCTTGGACAGCCGCCTGGTGGCCTGTGGGGTCACCAGCGCGGCGCAGAAGTAGCCGATCCCGGACGCGATCACCACGCTCCCCAGGTGTCCCTCGGCCGCCCCGACGCTGGACCGGTAGAAATAGTCCCGGTACAGCAGGATCACCATCAGGAACAACGGTCCGAACAGGAAGCTGTAGCCTCCGGTGACCCAGAGCGCCGCCGCCGGGCCGCGCCGCCTGATGACGTACCGCACGCCCTCCGCGAGCCCGGCCGCGACCGAGGCCAGCTCACCGAGCAGCCGCCCGGGCGGCGGCTGTCCGGGTTCACGCACCGGCCCGAGCCGGTCGCGTCGCATGGTGGCCGCGACCAGGCTGGCCGCCGCGTAGCAGCCGCCCCCGGCCAGCAGGGTGATCGCGGCGCCGCGCTCGGTGTTGCCAGTGGCCACGTTCAGGCCGAGCGCGACAAGGCCGCCCAGCGTGGCCATGACGCCGCCGATCGTCGGCGACACCGAGTTGGCCATTACCAGCTCGTCCTCGGCGACCACATGCGGCAGGGCCGCCGACAGCGAGGACAGGAAGAACCTGTTCACGCCGAGCACGAGCAGGACGGCGACGTATAGCGGGGGGCCGTGCCTGCCTGTCGCCATCAGCCCCGCCGTCAGCACCACGAACGTGGTCCGGAGCAGGGCGGCCCAGACCAGGATCTGACGCCTCGACCAGCGGTCGATGAACACGCCGGCGAACGGCCCGATCAGCGAGTACGGCACATAGAGAGCCGCGAACGCCGCCGCTCCGGCCGCCGGGTCCGGGAACGATGAGGCGTTGAAGAACACGTACGTGCCGACCCCGGCCGTGATGATGCCGTCGCCGGTCTGGGAGACCAGCCGGACGGCGAACAGCCGCCGGAAGTCCCGCTCGGCCAGGACGGTGCGCAGGTCGCCGAAGAACGTGGACCGACCGCTCGCTTCCTCCGGCTGGCCGTCCACCCGTCCAGCTTAGGCCCCGCCTCCTACCGGGAGCCGCTCAGCGGGCGACCTCGCCGATGATGAACTTCTCGACCAGGTCGCGGCAGACATCGTCGCCGTACTGCTCCGGCGGCGACTTCATGAAGTACGAGCTGGCCGATGTCACCGGCCCGGCGATGCCCCGGTCCAGCGCGATCTTGGCCGCCCGGACCGCGTCGATGATCACGCCCGCCGAGTTCGGCGAGTCCCAGACCTCGAGCTTGTACTCCAGGTTCAGCGGCACGTCGCCGAACGCCCGTCCCTCGAGCCGCACGTACGCCATCTTGCGGTCTTCCAGCCAGGGCACGTGGTCGGACGGGCCGATGTGCACGGCCGCGCGCTCCATCTCGTGCGGGATCTGCGAGGTGACCGCGCGGGTCTTGGAGATCTTCTTCGACTGGAGCCGGCTGCGCTCCAGCATGTTCATGAAGTCCATGTTGCCGCCGAAGTTGAGCTGGTACGTGCGCAGCAGCTCGACCCCGCGGTCCTCGAACAGCTTGGCCAGGACCCGGTGGGTGATGGTGGCGCCGACCTGGGACTTGATGTCGTCGCCGATGATCGGCACGCCCGCCTCGGTGAACTTCGCGGCCCACTCGGGGTCCGACGCGATGAACACCGGCAGCGCGTTCACGAACGCGACGTGCGCGTCGACCGCGCACTGGGCGTAGTACCGGTCGGCCTGCTCGGATCCGACCGGCAGGTAGGACACCAGCACGTCGGCCCCGGTCTCGATGAGCACCCGCGCGACGTCAACGGGCGGCTCGTCCGACTCGGTGATGATCTCGCGGTAGTACTCGCCCAGGCCGTCCAGGGTGGGACCGCGCTGGACGATGACCCCGGTGGGCGGCACCTCGGCGATCTTGATCGTGTTGTTCTCGCTGGCCACGATGGCCTCGGCCAGGTCGGCGCCGACCTTCTTGGCGTCCACGTCGAACGCGGCGACGACCTCCACGTCACTGACGTGATAGGGGCCGAACCGGACGTGCATGAGGCCGGGAACCCTGGTGCCGTCGTCGGCGTCCTTGTAGTACTCCAGTCCCTGCACCAGGGAGCTGGCACAGTTGCCCACCCCCGCGATGGCGATGCGCACCTTGCCCATCAGGTTGACTCCTTATCGGATATGTTTGCCGGTCCGCCGGCCTGCCGTTCGGAGGCGATCAGCTCGTTCAGCCACCGGACTTCTCGTTCCACTGACTCCAGGCCATGTCGGTGCAGTTCCAGGGTGTAGCTGTCCACCCGCTCCCTGGTTCGGGTGAGGGCCGCACGGATGGATTCCATGCGCTCCTCGAGGCGGCTGCGCCGGCCCTCGAGGATGCGGAGCCGTACGTCGGCCCTCGTCTGCCCGAAGAACGCGAAGTGAACCCCGAACCCGTCGTCCTCCCACGCCGCGGGACCGCCCTCGCCGAGCAGGTCCTGCAGCCGTTCCTTGCCGTCGGCGGTCAGCCGGTACACCTTCAGCGACCGGCGGCCGGGCCGCGGCCGCGCGGTGCTGTTCAGCCGGGCCGGGCCGACCGGCCGGGCCGGGGTGGCCGGCTCGGCCTCGTCATGCTCCTCGGCGATCAGCCCGGCGGCGAGCAGTTCGTGCAGGCACGGGTACAGCGACCCGTAGGAGAGCGCCCGGAACAACCCCAGTACGCTGGTGATCTGCTTGCGCAGCTCGTAGCCGTGCATCGGCGTCCTGTGCAGCAGCCCGAGCACGGCGAGCTCGAGCACTGCGGACTTGTTACGCCCCATGCTGGCCCCCTGGCGTCCGCTCCGTCCCTGTCCTGTGTATCTGCGCGATGCGTCGAGACGATACTTCGGTTCGCTAGATCGCCTCGATGTATCGAACCGATACATCTGGATAATATGTGCCGGTTCGCCCCGCCGCAAGCCGGCCGCATGCCGGCCGCGACGCGGTGCGAGCCCGTCGCAACTCAGTGCTCACGGATCACATCCGGACTCGGCTACGACGCGGTAACGACGTACTCTGGCGAACATGACGTCTAGGCGTTCTGTCGTGGATTACGGGCTGGCCCGCCGGGCCACCCTCGCGTCCGTGTACTCCGGGCACACCACTGTCACCGACGTCTGCGACGCTCACCCGTACCTGCTGCGGGCG
>Ga0335072_10015612_pt1 | contig 10777 bp, 6 predicted proteins | sample Lox_Sample_21_FD_206725 | JGI IMG/M metagenome (GOLD analysis project Ga0335072, IMG submission 206725) | Soil microbial communities from Loxahatchee National Wildlife Refuge, Florida, United States - Lox_Sample_2.1 | ecosystem: Environmental > Terrestrial > Soil > Wetlands | place: USA: Florida... | reverse complement strand
CGTAGTAGGGCAGGTAGTCGCTGCTGGCCTGGACCGAGGAGGCCGTCGTCGGCATGTCCATCGCCAGGTCGGTGGTGCCGCAGTACTTGCCGGTGCCGCCTCCGCCGGGCGGCGTGCCGCCGCTCGAGCCGGTCGCGAACGCCATGTAGTGGAAGTTCCAGCCGTTGGAGTCCTGGTTGACCTTGAGCGTCTGCTCGCCGGCGGGCAGGGTGACGGTGGCGGTGACCGTGGTCCAGGTCTCGTAGCCGCCGGTGTTCGGCACCGCGACCGAGCCGGTCAGGTTGACGTTGGAGGCGTTGGAGATGTGCAGCGCGTCGGTGATCCCGTAGGGCGAGGCGACCCGGAAGCTGACCGTGTACGTCCCGGCCGTGGCGACGTTGACGGTGTAGTTGAACCACTGCGCGGGCGTCGTCCAGCCCATGTCGTAGGCGCCGCCGGGCGCGCCGGTGTCCTGGGTGTCGGCGGTCGTCTCCAGATCCACCCCGTCGGACCGATAGCTGTTGGCGGAGCCGTTGGTCGAGGTGACGTTGTAGGCGACGCCCTGGCCGCCGGTGTCGTAGTTGGCCGCCTGGACCGTGCCCGGCACGGCGGCCGGCGTCCCGCCGAACGGCGCGTCGCCGCTCGGCGGGCCGGAGCCGCCGCCGCCGGAGGTCAGCGTGAACTGCAGGTAGTGGAAATTCCAGCCGTTGCTGTCCTGGTCGACGGTGAGCGTCTGCTGGCCGGCCGGCAGCGTGACGGTGGCGTCGACCGTGGTCCAGGTCTCGTACCCGCCGGTGTTGGGGATGGTGACGGTGCCGCTCAGGTCGGTCCCTGAGGCGTTGTCGATGTGCAGCGCGTCGGTGATCCCGTACGGGGACGACACCCGGAACGCGACCGTGTAGGTGCCGGCCGTGGCGACGCTGACGGTGTAGTTGAACCACTGCTCGGCCGTCGTCCAGCCCATGTCATCGGCGCCCGCGCCGGTGTCGTTCGAGGTGTCGGCGGTGGCCTCCAGGTCGATTCCGTCCGACCGGTAGCTGTTGGCCGAGCCGTTGGCCGAGGTGACGTTGTAGGCGACGCCCTGGCCGCCGGTGTCGTAGTTGGCCGCGTAGACGATGCCGGGCACGGCCGCCGCGGTGCCGCCGTAGGGGGCGCCGGTGGCGGCCGAGGCCGCGGAGTGCACGCCGCCCGCCACCGCCATCGCCGCCAGGACCGCGACTGTCAGCCCGATGCGGCGCATCCGGCCCAGCGGCGGCCCGGCCCGGCGGCGCCCCAGTAGGCGTGGGAACTGCACTGATCCCATTCTCGTACTCCCTCTTGTGGTGTGAGTCATTCGGCCGGCGCGGCGGCTTACTGCACGACGGACCACACGAACGTGGCCGTCCCCGAGACTCCCTTCGTATCGGTCGCGGTCACGGTGACGGTGTAGGTGCCGAGCGTGCTGCCGGAACCGGAGATCGTCCCGTTGGAGGAGATCGAAGTGCCGGGCGGCAGCCCGGTCGCGGTGAAGGTGAGGGTCTGGGCCGAGTTGGAGTCGACCGCCTGCATCGGGAACGAGACCGCCGCGCCCTTGGGGCTGCTGTAGCCGAACGGGTTGACGACCCCGACGGTCTCCGCGCCCGGCACGCCCGAGTTCGCGGTCACGTTGGCGCTGACCGCGGTGTTGGTCAGCGAGACGCCCGCGCTCGCGGCGCCAGCCGCAATCTGACCGGTCAGGGTCTGGGCGAGGCTGGTCGAGCCGGTCAGGGGCAGGTTGTTGGAGGCGTCCCCGACCTTGATCGAGTAGCCGCCCGCCTGCGCCTGCCAGGCGTTCGCGGACGATGACCACGAGGCCAGGTCGTGGATCGTCAGCGGGAAGCTGACGGTAGCGCTGGCGCCGGGGTTGAGCGTGACCCGGTCGAAGCCCTTGAGCTGCTCCGGCGCGTCCTGGCTGGCGGCCGGGTCGCCGACGTACATCTGCGCCACGTCCGCGCCCGCGACCGATCCGGTGTTGGTGATCGTCGCGGTCACCGTGGCGTTGCCGTCGGCGTTGAACGCGCCGACCGACAGGTTGGAGAAGGAGAACTTCGTGTAGGACAGCCCGTACCCGAACGAGAACTGCGGGGTGATGTTCTGGGACTGGTACCAGCGGTAGCCGATGTCCACGCCCTCGCTGAAATCGATCCCGGCTGTGGTGCCGGGCCACTGCGCCGCGGTCTGCGCGGGGACCTGGCTGAGGCTGGCCGGGAAGGTGACCGGCAGCTTGCCCGAGGGGTCGACGGTGCCGAAGATCAGCGCGGCCATCGCCGCCCCGGTCTCCTGCCCGCCGTACCAGTTCTCGAACACCCCGGCCACCGAGCTGAGCCACGGCATGACCACCGGCGAGCCGCTGTTGATGACCACGATCGTGTGCGGGTTGGCCGCGGCCACCTCGGCGATCATCGTCTCGTCCGCGCTCGACAGGTCGAGGGTGGTCAGGTCGGTCTCCTCGCCTTCCGGGTCGCTGACGTAGATGATCGCGTCGGTCGCGGCCTGGGCCGCGGCGACGGCCTGGGGGATGTCGGTGGTGCCGTTGTCGTCACCCTGGGTGTAGGTGACCTTGACGTTCGGCCCGACCGCGTCCTGGATCCCGGTGATCGGCCAGATCGTGTTCGAGCTGGTGACCGTGCCGCTGCCGCCGCCCGCGAGCTCCACCCCGGCGCCGGCGTCGGTGCCGATCACCGCGATCGACTCGGTGCCGTTCGGGTTGAGCGGGAGGATGCCGTTGTTCTTGAGCAGGACCGTGCCCTCCTCGCCGAGCTGCAGCGCGGTCTGCTGGTGGGCCGCGCTGGTGACGGTGGCGGACAGGGACCCGGTCTGCGGGTTATCGAACATGCCGAAGGCGAACATCTGGGTCAGGATCCGGTCGACCGCGCCGTTGACGGTGGCCTGGCTCAGCGTGCCCGCCGCCAGGGCAGGCTGCAGGGTGGTGGCGTCGGAGAACGGCATCGCGACGTCCATGCCCGCCTCCATGGACGGGATGCTGGAGTAGTCGGCGCCCCAGTCGGAGGTGATGAAGCCGCCCCAGTTCGCCTGCTCGTCGAGCCCGCTCTGCTCCATGTCGGCGTTCTGGCAGGAGGCGTCGCCGTTGACGACCGCGTAGGAGCACATCATCGCGGCCGGCGCGGCCTGCTCGGCCGTGGTCTGGAAGGGCGCCAGGTAGAGCTCCTCCAGGGCCTGCTGGCTGACCGTCTCGTCCTTGTTGTTGTTCGGGTACTGCTCCTGGTCGTAGGCGGCGACGTGCTTGACCATCGACATCACGCCCTGGCTCTGCAGGCCCTCCACCTCGGCCGAGGTGATCTGGCCGGCCAGGTACGGGTCCTCGCCGTAGGTCTCGTAGGTCCGGCCCCAGCGCGGGTCGCGCACCAGGTTCGTTGTCGGGCCCAGGGCCACGTTGACGCCCTTGCCGGCGAACTCGGCCCCCATCGCCGTGCCCTCCTGCTGGATCAGCGCTGGGTCCCAGGTCGCGGCGGCGGACTCGCCGTCGGGGAACGCGGTCACGCCGCCGGCCCCGTCGCCGACCCCGTTCGGGCCGTCCTCCATGTTGGTCGCGGGGATGCACAGATCGGGGACCGCGGGGATCTGGCCGATGTAGGACGAGCCGCCGTCACCGGCCACCAGGTCCAGCTCTTCGGCCTGGTCCATGGTGTTGAGGACCTGCTGTACCCGGGTGGCGACCGGCGCGGTGGAGCCGACCCAGGGGCAGACGCCGTTGCCGCCGTTGCCGTTCCCGCCGGTCACCGGGGCCACGGTGGTCAGGCCGTAGACGTCGAACTCGAAGATCGAGTAGCCCCACTGGGTCGCCCGGACCGTCCCGTACATGCGGATGTAGCGGGCGGTGGTGGAGATCGGGAACGTCTCCTGGCCGCCGGCCCCGGTGGTGGTGGAGTAGACCGTGGTCCAGGTCGAGTTGTCGTTGGAGGCCTGGATCGAGAACGCGCTGGCGTAGGCGGTCTCCCAGAGGATGCCGACGCTGCAGATCTGGGTCGGCGCCCCGAGGTCGACCTCCAGCCACTGCGGGTCGCTGGCGGCGCTTGACCAGCGGGTGCCCGGGTCGCCGTCGGTCGCGTCCGACGCCGGGTAGTCGGTCGCGTCCTGGGTCGAGGAGGCCGTGGTCGGCTGGTCGAGCGCGAGGTCCTGGGTGCCGCAGTACTCGGTCGGTCCGGTGCCGCCGGTCCCGCCGCCTCCGCCGCTGGTCGATCCGCTGGTGAACGCCAGGTAGTGCAGGTTCCAGCCGGCGGCGTCCTGGTCGACGGTGAGCGTCTGCTGGCCGGCCGGCAAGGTCACGTTGGCGGTGACCGTGGCCCAGGTCTGGTACGAGCCGGTCGCGGCGATCGCGACCGAGCCGGTCAGGTTGGTCCCGGCCGAGTTGTCGATGTGCAGCGCGTCGGCGACGGCGGTCGGCGCCGCCACCCGGAAGCTGACCGTGTAGGTCCCGGCCGTGGCCACCTCGACCGTGTACTTGAACCACTGCCCGGCGCCCGTCCAGCCGAGGTCGTAGGCGCCGCCGGCCGGACCGGTGTCCGATGTGTCGGCGGTGGCCTCGAGGTCGACGCCGTCGGACCGGTAGCTGTTGGCGGTGCCGTTGGCGGCGGTGACGTTGTAGGCGACGCCCTGGCCGCCGGTGTCGTAGTTGGCGGCCTGGACCGTGCCCGGCACCGGGGCGGGGGCGCCGCCGAACGGCTGGTCACCGCTCGAGCCGGTGCCGCCTCCGCCGCCTGAGGCGAGGGTGAACGTCATGTAGTGGAAGTTCCACCCGTTGTCGTCCTGGTCCACGGTCAGCGTCTGCTGGCCGGCCGGCAGGGTGATGCTCGCGTCGACCGTCGTCCAGGTCTGGTACCCGCCGGTGTTGGGGATCGTGACCGAGCCGGTCAGGTTCGTGCCGGAGGCGTTGTCGATGTGCAGCCCGTCGGTGATCCCGTACGGGGACGACACCCGGAGAGCGACCGTGTAGGTCCCCGCGGTGGCGACGTTGACGGTGTAGTTGAACCACTGCCCGCCGGTGGTCCAGCCGATGTCATCGGCGCCCGCGCCGGTGTTGTCCTGGGTGTCGGCGGTGGCCTCGAGGTCGACCCCGTCGGAGCGGTAGCTGTTGGCGGAGCCGTTGGTCGAGGTGACGTTGTAGGCGACGCCCTGGCCGCCGGTGTCGTAGTTGGCCGCGTAGACGGTGCCGGGCACGGCCGCCGCGGTCCCGCCGTAAGGAGCGCCGGTGGCGGCCGAGGCCGCGGAATGCACGCCGCCCGCCACCGCCATGGCCATCAGCACCGCGCCCGCCAGCGCGATGCGGCGCAGCCGGCCCGGATGCGGGCCGGCCCGGCGGCGCCCGACCGGCCTCGGGAAATGAACTGATCGCATTCCTCGACTCCTCTTCTCGCCCCCGGGTCCGAGAACTAATTTAGGTCTTAGATTAAGTTGTGTTGTAACACTGCGGCTACCGCTCGTCAAGGGGCCGCAGCCTGCCCGCGAGCGACGAAACCCCGGCCGGGACGGCCTTACGGCGCGGCTACGGACCGCCGCGGACCCTTGACGGCCCTCGCTCACGGTGGTAAGTCACCACTTAATCTAAGTCCTAGATTTAGGAGCGAAGGAGCACCTGCAATGGGATCACTTCACATCCCGCGGCTGGCCGGCCGCAGGCGGGCCGGGCCGCAGCGAGGTCGCGTGCGCCGGACAGCCGTCGCCGTCGCCGTCGTGGCCGCGATGACGCTGGTGGCCGGCGCGCACTACGCGGCCTCGGCCGCGACCGACGCCCCGTACGGCGGGACCGCGGCGGCGGTCCCCGGCATCGTCTACGCGGCCAACTACGACACCGGCGGCCAGGGGGTGGCGTACAACGTCACCTCGACCAACGGCAGCGCCAACAGCTACCGCTCCGACGGGGTCGACCTCGAGGCCACCGCCGACACCCAGGACAACACCGGCGCGGGCGCCTACGACATGGGCTGGACGACCCCCGGGCAGTGGTTCCACTACACCGTCAACGCGGCCACGGCCGGGACCTACACGGTCAGCTTGCGGGTCGCATCGCCCTACGGGATCACCGACGCGCTGCACATCGCCAACACGGCCGGCACCAACCTCAGCGGCTCCGTCGCCGTGCCCGACACCGGCGGGTACCAGACCTGGACGACGGTCACCGCGACCGTCACCCTGCCGGCCGGCCAGCAGACGCTGACCGTCGACCAGGACACCAACGGCTGGAACCTGCACTACCTGAGCTTCGCCTCGAGCGGCGGCGGCGCCCCGCCCAGCGGGGACCAGCCGTTCGGCGGGACGCCGGCGGCCGTCCCCGGCACCGCCTACGCGGCCAACTACGACACCGGCGGCCAGGGGGTGGCCTACAACGTGACCTCGACCAACGGCTCCGCCAACAGCTACCGCACGGACGGGGTCGACCTCGAAGCCACCTCCGACAGCTCGCCCACGGGCGCTGGCGGCAACGGCTACGACATCGGCTGGACGGCGACCGGCCAGTGGTTCAACTACACCGTCAACGTGGCCACGGCCGGCACCTACGCGCTGAGCCTGCGGCTGGCCGCGCCGACCGCGGTGACCAACGCGCTGCAGATCAACAACTCGGCCGGGACCGACCTGAGCGGCGTCATCACCGCGCCCGCGACCGGCGGCTGGCAGACCTGGACCACGGTTACCGCCAGCATCACCCTGCCGGCCGGCGTGCAGACGCTGCGCGTCTACCAGGACAGCCCCGGCTGGAACCTGCACTACCTGACGTTCGCCACGTCAGGAGGCGGCGGCACCACCAGCTACGGCGGGTTCCCGGCCGGGTTCTGGGGCAACACCGCCAGCATCCCGAGCGCGTCCGGCGCGATCGAGTTCGACTTCCTCAACGCCACCAACGGCCAGTACCCCGACAGCGAGGTCTACTGGAGCGTCAACGGGGTCACCGAGTCGATCGCGCAGTCGCCGTACTACGAGATGACCTCGTGCGCCTCGTGCCGGATCAACTTCTACCTCGGATCCCCCACCAGCTCGTACCACGACTTCATCGAGCTGAACTCGAGCGGCACGACGATCAACGCCGACACCTCGCGGGTCGACGCATTCGGCCTGCCGCTGGCGATCCACCTGCACAACTCCGACGGCAGCGACACCGTGGTGGGCGAGGACGACCAGGTCTTCGCCGAGAGCAGGACCGCCCTGTTCCAGCAGTTCGAGAGCTACGTTCCGGCGGTGTTCCAGCAGCTCGCCACCGTGGACGCGCCCTACAGCATCCCCGCGCCAGGCGATGTCGCGGCCTTCCAGCCGGGCGGGGCCGACGCCAGCTACATGACCGCGTACGCGGCCTCGGTCGGCGCCACCGAGACCAGCCAGGAGGTCTTCGGGTGCCAGGGCGGCGGGACCCCCGCGCTCAACGGCGACCCGACCCTCTGCGCGGCGCTGAACCGCTGCGTGGCGCAATTCTCGACGACGGTGCAGAACACGCCGTCTGACTACTACCAGAACGCTCCCTGCAACTACTACTCCGCGTTCTGGCACTCGGTCGCCGTCAACGGCCTGCAGTACGGCTTCGCCTACGACGACGACAACGGCCAGTCCTCCGACTTCAACACCACCGACGCGCAGTACGTGCAGGTCGCGATCGGCTTCTAGCCAGTCAGGCCGACCACGGGACCGGGTCTCCGGTTCGGGTAGATGAGTCGCCTCGGACCGTTCGGGATAAAAGTCTTTTTTCCTCCGAACGGACCGGGGCGACTCTTTCCGCGCAGATCTTAAGGCCTTATTACCGGGCAGCCGGCGGGTCGGGCGGACGGTTACGGTAACGCCTGAACGCGGCGATCAGCCCGCCGCCTCGACTCGCGGAAAGAGTCCCGATATGACCTACGTCATCGCCCTGCCCTGCGTCGACCTGCTCGACAAGACCTGCATCGACGAGTGCCCGGTCGACTGCATCTACGAGGGCGAGCGGATGCTCTACATCCACCCGGACGAGTGCGTGGACTGCGGCGCGTGCGAGCCGGTCTGCCCGGTTGAGGCCATTTCCTTCGAGGCCGACGTGCCCGCCCAGTGGAAGGACTTCTACGCCGTCAACGTCGAGTTCTTCCAGAACATCGGCTCGCCGGGCGGGGCGTCCAGGATCGGCAAGATCCACGGCGACCACCCGCTGGTGGCGTCGCTGCCGCCGCAGCGGTAGCGTCGGCCGTCCGTCCAGGCCGGGCCCGGTCACGCATAATCGAGCCCGGCCTGGACAGGTACAGCCGGTATGGGCAGTCACAACGAGAACCTCGAAGAGCCGCCGTCAGAGCCGGTCTCGACCGGGCTCGCCCCGCCCCCGGAACTGCAGATCGACGCGGTTCCCGACGCGCTGGTCTCGGAATTCTCCTCGCTGACGACGCCGTACTGCTGGGTCATCACCGAGGACGCGGTGGCCGGCTACGACGGGGCCGAGCCGTCCGCGGTCGGCAAGTCCGGGCCCGATCGGGCGGTCGCCGAGGACGTGGCCGAGGCGCTGACCGCCGGGCGGTTCTTCCGGCTGGTCGACGGGGCGGGCCGCGGGCTCGTCATCGGGCGGCTGTACGACCCGAGCGGCGAGAGCGAGCTCGCGCCGCTCGACGATTTCGGCCGGCCGAGCCTGGGCGCGCTCGCCATCGAATTCCGGGCCGAGGGCGGCTGGCAGGCGGCCTGACGCCCGCCGCCTCGTGTCACCCGATCGGGGGTCGTGACCAGGCCGCCCTTGATCGGCGATGCTGACTAGGCACCAACCCGCGAGCTGATGAAACCGCGGCGCCGGCCATGCAGGCCAGCAGCGCCGGCCTGCGGCCGATTCTCCTGGGGGGGCAGCTCACGGGACGGCTTGGGCGCCCCGGGCCGGTCACTGGCCTGGGCCGCCCAAGCTGGGGCGGTTGGCGGCAGCGCGCGCGAAGGACGTGTACGGCATGATCTCGCCCGGCTTGATCACGCCGTCCTCGATTGCGCGCGCGAGCAGGGCGTCCTTGCTCGGCGCGGTCCGGCCGGTGGCCGCGTATTTGGCGCGGGCGCGGCTGATGTACTGCCGGACCGTGTTCTCGCTGATCGACATGCGCCGGCCGACCGAGGCCTTCGACATGCCCTGAAACCACAGCAGCAGTGCCTGCAGCTCCTGTTGCGACAGCTCCGGCCGGCCCGGCCGCTGATCGGCCAGCATCGCCCGAGCCTGCGACCGGGTCACGTACGGCCGGTCGGCGGCGGCGGCCAGTACCGCCTCGACCAGGTGCTCGCTGCCCTCTTCCTTGGACACGTAGGCGTGCGCCCCGCTGTCCAGCGTCTCCATCACGATCGCGGGATCGCTGTGCCCGGAGAAGGCCACCACCCGGTAGCCGACCGCCACCAGCCCGGGGATCTGGGCGGTGACCAGCTCGCCGGACAGCTCCAGGTCGAGGATGACCACCTCGGCCGGCGGCCGGGACTCGCCGTCGAGCCCGGTCAGGTCGCGCCCCGTGTGCACCAGCAGCACCCGCTGCTCGGAGTCGGAGCGGATCCAGGATGCCACTCCCTCGGTGACGACTGGATGGTCTTCGATGATCGCCACCGTCACCTGTTGTTCCATCGCGCCTCCGCCCAGAGCATGTCGCCGTCCTGCTGATGTTCGATCGCGACCCCCTGGTCCGCCGCGGGCAGCAGGACCACCGAGCCGGTATCGGCCACGAAGCTGACGGCGATGCCGGCCGCCACCGTCGCCAGGGTAATCCGCGCCTGGCTGCGCGCGGAGGCCAGGATCGCGATGGCGGCGTCGGTGATCACCCGCCGGGCCGGGCCGGGCACCTGCGGCAGCGTCCCGGCCGTCTCGATCTCGACCGCGACCCCGCGCAGCTCGGCCACGTCGGCGCTCGCGTGCAGTTCGTGCACCAGCGACCCCGGGAGCTCGTCGCCCTCCGCCATCAGCCGGCGGAGCCTGGCCGCCTGGATCGCGCACCTGACCCGCAGTTGCGGGTCGCCCGGGTCGGCCGTGCCCGCTGCCAGCTCGGCCACCAGCGGGACGGTGTTTTCCTGGAGCGCCAGCCAGCGAGCCTGCCGGGCGGCCTGGATGATCTCGGCGGTGGCGGCCCGCTCACGGGCCGCGTCCTCGCTCCTGGCCGCGATCGCGGCCCGGTTGGCGGCGGAGTCCAGCGCCTTGACGGCGGCGGCGACGGCGATCTGGGCGCCGGTCGACCACGCCAGCAGGGCCAGGAACGCGGCCAGGTCCATCCGGTTCAGCCCGTCCCACGCCTGCACGGCGAAGATCGCGGCGGCCTCGGCGGCGAGGAACCAGACAAGCTCGGTCATCCGACGGCGGTGCAGCGCGAGCACGCCGGTCCAGCCGGCGCTCCCCCATGCCCAGCTGACCGCCAGCATCTGGCCGGCCGGGCTGGCCGCCGCCGAGGCAGTGCTCGCGACCAGCGCGATCAGCGCTACCGCCCAGGCCAGCCGCCAGTCGAGCGGTCCGCGCAGCACGACGACCGATCCGACCGCGATCGCCACCGCCATCACCAGCCAGAGGGCGCACTGGAAGGCGAACGAGGCGTAGTCGGCCCGGTTGTGCAGCAGCTGCCCGCCCCCGCCGGCCAGGTGCCAGCCCGCCACCAGGACGACCACGGCGACGGTGAACGCCCGCTGGTACCGGCCCGACAGCTCCGTCGTCGGCTGCACGCCGGTCATGCGGGCCAGCTCACGGTGACGGTCGTGCCCGCGCCCGGACGGCTGGCGATCGCGGCCCGCCCGCCGGCCGCCAGCATCCGCCCGGTGATCGACTCGCGGATACCGCGGCGGTACGACGGGGTGGCGTCCGGGTCGAACCCTCGGCCGC
>Ga0335072_10015611_pt1 | contig 10778 bp, 10 predicted proteins | sample Lox_Sample_21_FD_206725 | JGI IMG/M metagenome (GOLD analysis project Ga0335072, IMG submission 206725) | Soil microbial communities from Loxahatchee National Wildlife Refuge, Florida, United States - Lox_Sample_2.1 | ecosystem: Environmental > Terrestrial > Soil > Wetlands | place: USA... | reverse complement strand
CGGTGCACATCACCGAGCAGTAAGTGAACGGCTGGCCTTACACAGGCCGATCCTGCGTTAATCGCCCGGCGCGGGTGCGGCTCCGGCCAGCACGATGGGCGCCGTGGGCGTGGCTGAACCGGCGTCGTTCTCGATAGTGACGCCAAAGGCCTTGGCCGCGACGCCCCATGGAATCTTCGGCATAACGACGCTGGCGTTGCCGGTTGCGTCGGGCCAGAAGAGTCCGGCTGGGATGGGCGCTGCGCCGCTGGCGGGAATGACCCACAACTCATAGGCTTTGGCCGGTGGCAGCGGCTTGAGGTTGCTGGCCTCGAGCACGAGCGCGCCACGCGCGGCGAGATACACGGCGCGGGCTGAGGGCGCGGGCGGAGTCTTGCCGGCGGTGAGCATCACGTGCTGCGCGGTGGGAGCTGTGAGCAGATCGAGCACCTGATGCGCATGGCGATTGTGGTCGATCTGCGCGTCAAGCTGTTGCGCTGTTGCATCGAGCTGACGGCTCAGCGTGCGGATTTTCAAGCCGAGACCGGCGGAGACGAGCAGCAGGGCTGCCGCAGCAAGCCATCCCGACAGGGCCGGCCAGGCTGCGGCGCGCTTTGCGTGCGGCTTTGCTGTGATGGGAATTACGACTGCGGGCGCGCTTTGCGATGCACTTCCGGCTTGCTCGGTAATGCGGCCGAGGAAACGCTCGCGCGCGCCCTCGGGCAGCGGACGCTGATCGACGCTCATGGCTACCAGCGCGAGATCGCCCCGGGCGCGAGCCAACTCGGCGCGGCAGGCTTCGCACTGGGCCAGGTGGGCGCGCACCGCCGCGGACTCTGCTGAATCCAGAGCCGCGAGCGCGTGGAGCGCCAGTGTTTCCGCCGGGATGTGCGCGTTGTCTGTCATGGTTGAAATGCTCTGCGGACGCTTAACAGCGCCGACCGGATGCGCGTTTTGACGGTGCCCAGCGGATCGCCGGTCCGCTCGGCGATCTCAGAGTGGCTCATGCCCTCGAAGAAAGCCAGCTCAATGGACTGCTGCTGCTCGGGCGAAAGTTTGGCAAGTGCCAGGCGGGCTTTTTCCATCAGCGCGCGCCGCTCCGACTCGACTGCGATATTTTCTGCCGCGGCCAGAACCACATCATCGACTGAATCGGAGGGCCTGCGACGGCGCAGTGCGTCCACGGCGCGATTGCGCGTGACCACCAGAAGCCACGCGGCCAGCGATCCCCGCCGTGGAACGAATGCCTGCGGGTTTTGCCACACCTGAAAGAAAACCTCCTGCATGATGTCTTCGGCATGCCCTTGATCTTTCAACACCCGCAGCGCCACAGAGTAGACCATGCCGCTGTAGCGGTCGAAGAGAGTGGCCATCGCCTTCTGGTCTTTCAATTGCACTCCTTCAAGCAGCCACTGATCGTCAGCCTCTGTGATGCGTATGGCGTCGCCTGATTCCGAGGACCTATGCAAGGAACGTTCTGTGGTCGCATTCGGATTGGGAGGATTTTCAGTCATCGATGAAGGCAGCAGGTGCTAATTGTATTGGATGCGGCTGTTAGACGCGCAACGGGCCAGAGAGTGAATCTCTGGCCCGCGGCGCTTGCAGCTGGGGGAAGGCTACTTGATGTTGCCGTTCAATCCATTGGGAAAGAATGCGCCGCCGGTTGCGCCGCCGCCATAGACGACTTTGAGCACCTGCGTTGTTGTCCGGCTGAAGGCGATCGCGTTCGAGTCGGCGTCGACCACGGTAGCGGCTCCATTCGACACGCCGACGCCGATGTCGTCGTTGTTAGTTCCATCGAGTGAAGCGCGGGCCGCGGCGATCTGTGCTGACGCGGCCTGCGCGGCTGAGCCGGCGGCGAAGATGCGCTGCCGGATGCTGCCCGCGTGATAAGCTTCCACGGCCATGATGCCTGCCGCTTTGTCGAGGTAAGTTGCGTTTGAGATCATCCCGGCCGCGCCGTGATACGCGGTTACGCCTACATCTTCAAAGATGAATGCACCCAGCAGGAAATTGGCCTCGCTGGCAAAGGGGTCGAAGGACGAGCCCAGCCCCGCAGCCTGCGCCAGCGCGTTAAAGCTGTTCATCAGGTCGATGTTGGGCATGGCGACGGCGCTGGTGCCCAGTGCGCTGCGCAGAAAGGTCACGTGATTTTGTTCGTTGAGGGCCAGCTCCTGCGCAAACTGCTCGAGCAGCGGCGTTGCGAAGGGAACCATGGGGTTCGATTTCACCGTAACGCTGCCGCCGGCCGCGCCGTTCGGCCCGGTAATGCCAATCCCGATCTGATCGATGGTCTTTCCGGTTGTAGCCAGGGTGTAGAACTGCGCCTCAAGATATTCGAGATTGAGTGCGAAGTTGAGAATGTCAGTGTCAGTTACGGTGGTAGATTGCGCCATGACGCGCTGGCCGATGGCCATGCTAGCCAACGCTGCGCCGCTCAGCAGAACGGCTGCACGGCGATTGAGCCCGCGTTCGCCTTCCACGCGTGGATTCGCTGTGATCTCCATGATGAGTTTCTCCTTTTACGATGCCGATGCTGAGATCTTGCCGTTGAGGCCGCTGGGGAAAAAGCCGCCGCTCTTGACTACGCCGGCTGCCGCGCTGAGATAGACGATGTGCAGCACCTGGTCTGTGGTGCGGTCGTAGGCGATGGAGTTCATGTCTGAAGCAACGATGGTGCTGCCGGAGAGTGAAGTCTCGTTGCCTCCACCGGCTGCCGCGCGCAGAGCGGAGATCTGATTGGCGTAGGTGACGTATGCGCCTCCCAGGCCGGCGATGAGGGTGCGGATTTCGGCTGCGTGATAGGCTTCGGTGGCCATAATGCCGGCCGCCGCGCCCAGATTGGTTTTGCTGGTGAGCAGGCCGGCCGCGCCGTGATACGCCGTCACGCCCACATCTTCAAAGGTGAAGGCGCCGACCAGAAAACTGTCTTCGTCGGTAAAAGGATCGAAGGAGGAACCGATGCCCGCGGCCATGGCTGCGGCGTTGAAGCTGTTGGTCAGGTCGATGGCCGGCCGGCTCACCGCGGCCGAGCCCAGCGCCGTACGCAGAAAGCGCACGTGGGCCAGTTCGTCATTGGCGATCTCCATGGCGTATTGCTGGATGGCCTGGGTCTTGAACGGCACTTGCGCTCCGCCGGTGACCGCGCCTGCGCTGGAACCGGCGTCGGTGCTCGACAGCCCCGCGCCGGTGGCGGCGCGCAGGTAGAACTCGGCCTCAAGATATTCGAGATTCAAGGCAAAGTTGAGAACGTCTGCATCGGTGAGAGCCGTTGAGGGAGGGGTAGAGGTTGTGGACATGGAACTGCCGCCGCAGGCGGCCAGTGTCAGCGTTGCTGCCGACGCACCCGCGGTAATGCCCAGTCCTGATAAGAACGAGCGGCGGGACACACGTTTCTGCTCGATCGCACGGATCGTATTCACGCAATGACTCCTTTGCCGGTTTGGGGAAGGCGCTGGATTCTGCTTCCGGCAGATGTACGCAGCCGATGCGGGATTGGATTGCGCGGGGGGAGAAAAATTCGTGCGCGGTGGGAAATGTCAGATTTCGCAGAAGGCGGGGATCAGGCGCCTTTTACCTGGCCGCGGCCATTGCTCTTGACCTCGTACATGCGCGCATCGGCGACGCCGATGACGGAGTGCAGCGTTGCGCCGTCGTCAGGCGCAGTAGCCACGCCGATGCTTGCGCCGATCTTCAGCGTGAGCCCATTCTTCATCTGAAATGGCATTTCCATGAGGGCGCGGTGCAGCGCCTGGGCCTGGAGCAGCGCCGCGTTTGCGTCGGTCTCGGGCATGAGCACAATGAATTCGTCGCCGCCGTAGCGGAAACACATGTCCCGCTCACGGCTTAGTTTTTCGAGTCTGCGACCGGTCTGCGCCAGCAGCTCGCTCCCCACCAGGTGGCCGTGCGCGTCATTGACCAGCTTGAACCGGTCGAGATCGAGAAAGGCGAGGCTGGTGGGCAGGCCAGCCGCGTGCGCGCGCTCCAGTTCGCGGCCCAGGACGTCGTAGAGATGGCGCACATTGTAGAGGCCCGTGGCGTCGTCGGTGATGGTCAGATGTTGAATGTACTCGACGTCCCGCGCATTCTCGATCGCAATGGCCGCGTGGTCGGCCAGGATATGCAGGAATGCGATGGTGTAATCGGTCATCTGGTCGGCGCGCGGATTGAAGATCTCGATCGCGCCCTGCGTCTGTTTGCGTCCGCGGAGCGGCAGAGCGATGACGGAGCGCATCTTGCTCGACTTTTTCCAGCGCGGATCTTCTTCCGACTCAGGAACGATAAGGGTTTCGCCGTGCTCGACCACCCAGCCGGCTACGCCCTCGCCCACCTTGACGCGGAGGTCGCGGAGCAGCTCCTGCTCACCGCCGGCGGCAATGGCGTAATAGAGCTCCTGCTTGGGCTCATCGAGCATCAAGAGCGTCCACAGGTCAGCATGGACGGTTCGCTCCATGTGTTCGAGGATGGTGCGCAGGACCGTGTTCAGATCGAGGCTCGAGGTGAGCGAGCGCGCCAACTGGTGAAACACGAGAAGATCGTCGAGCGGGATGCGTGCTTCCGTTCCGGTTCTCATCGCATCGCCTTCTGGGGAAGTGGTTGCCTCATTCTGCCACGATTGCATCTTTTATGGATTATCCGCCGATATGCACCATCGACCGGGAGGGCTTGAGAAATCCCGGCTCTCCGATATGATGCCGTGCTTCTTTACCCTGAACGGTACGGACGATGTAATCGCGCAGTTCCTGGAGGCCGGCGCCGGCCCGCATGCGTCCATAGAGGTCGTGCTCGACCTGCGAAAACAGGCAGGTGCGAATTTTACCGTCGGAGGTGAGCCGCACTCGGCTGCATGCGCCGCAGAAGGCCTGGCTCACCGGCGCAATAATGCCGATTTCGCCGGCTCCATCCTGGAATGTGTAACGCCGCGCGGTCTCGCTGGGGTCGCGCGGTGCAAGCTCGACAAGCGGCAGAACGTGGCGGAGGGCCGCGAAGGCGTTGACGCGATCCACGATCTCTGTGAGCGGAACCACGATGTCGGGAGACCATAGGCGGCCTTCCTCAAGCGGCATGAACTCGATGAAGCGCACGACTACATCTTCCTCACGAGCAAAATGCGCAAAGGCCTGAATCTGGTCGTCGTTAAATCCGCGCAGCAGCACGCAGTTGACCTTGAGCGGTGTGAGTCCGGCTGCGCGCGCAGCACGAATGCCGCCCAGAACCGTTTGAAAACTGTTTTCAACGCGAGTGATGCGCTCGAACGTTTGGGGGTCGACCGCGTCCATGCTCACGGTGACGCGGTTCAGGCCGGCGGCTTTGAGCGGGGCGGCGAGTGAATCGAGCAGATGGCCGTTGGTGGTGAGCGCAAGGTCGAGCGGTTGGCCGTCGAGGGTACGCAGGCCGGCGAGGCTTCGAACCAGGTCGACCAGTCCGTGACGCAAGAGCGGCTCGCCGCCGGTGAGCCTGACCTTGGTGATGCCGAGCGAGACGAAGATCTCGATGAGCCGCAGGTACTCGTCGATGGCCAGCTCGGGATATTGTGCTCCGAACTCGCCGGTTCTGCAGTAGACGCATTTGTAGTTGCAGCGGTCGGTAATCGAGACCCGCAAATCGTGGATGACTCGTCCATGGCTGTCAACCAGCCGTGAATTGAGAGGGATCGTGCGGTCGGCGGAAAGGGATGCGGCGGCCATCTACAGCTACTAGGCTATACCGTTTTGTGCAGTCCTGGCGCGGAGCGCTTTTCAGGCCGCGGATGAAGCCGCCGAGTCGTTGTCGGCGCAGAGAGCGCGGGCTAGTCGATGCGGGGCGTGCCTTTGCGCAGCACCATGCCGGAGATGCCGAAGCAGACGACGAGCAGCAGGGCGAGAAAGAGGTAGTACGCCATGGGGTGATCCCAGCCCGGCGAATAGCTCAAATCCTGTCCGGCCCAAAGGAGCAGCACTGTGGCGACGACTGCGAACTGGCCGGCGATGACCATGAAGCAGTGGCCCAGTGCGCGGCGTTTATCCAGAGCCTCCACCTGGTCGGGCGTAAGATTGCGCTCTTCGGGAGGAAGCAGTGAATTGGCCATGGGGTTCTCCTTTTTCGTATTCGATTCAATCATATTATCCGCAGGGTGCGCTACCGGATGGTGAGTGGGTTTGTGGGTGAGTTGAGAGCGGTTGGGTGAAGGTTGTGGTTTCCCACCCTTCACAAAGAGCGTGAAGGATGTGGCGCCCGGCTGGATTGCTGACCTGCCGACTGGCTAATCCATCAGGAAGGCCAGCGATTGCAGCGACGTGATCTCGAAGGGCTTGCGGCAGCGAATGTTGGCGCAGGAGAGCTTGTCGTCGCGGCGGACCATATAGGACTGCGCCTTGGCAAACCGCGCCCGGTCGCGCTCGTCGGCTCCGCGCGGCAGCTGCGCCCGTTTGCGGCGCACCACCCAGGTGACCTTGTACTCGCCCGCCTGGCCGCATTTGGGACAGGTGAGTGTATGCGAACGCTGTTCGGTCGTCTCGTTAAAAAAATCCCGCTCTTCCATGGCTTCTGTGACCCTCCGGCGCTTGGTTGGCCGAGTAATGGCGGCAGGTTTCCGCTATCGCTTTCGTATCCGGCCGGTTCTCCTTCATACTAATTCTCTGAAGCGGGCCTTTTTCGAGCATTGAGCCATGACGAAACGCAAAATAACCCGGTTTTCTGTCGCCAAGGCCGTCAAGGCCAATGCCCGTGAGCGGGTGGGCCAGCCCAAGCCGGCGCGGGTGATCGAAGAGAAGGCCAGGCGCACGGAGCGCGAGGCCAAGCACAAGCCGCGGCTCGAAGAGCTCATACAGCGAGAGGAGTGAGATATGGCCCCGGAGGGAAATCGGGTGGAGCAGCGGCGGCCGCTTTAAGGCTGTTCGTTACAGCCGGGATTTTTGAACAGCGTAGCCCGTGCCAGCCTGCGTTAGTCTGAAGTCTTATGGGGCGCATCCGCATACTCTCTGACCAGGTGGCCAACCAGATTGCCGCGGGCGAAGTGGTGGACCGGCCTGCCTCCGTCGTAAAAGAGCTGCTCGAAAATGCGCTCGATGCCGGCGCGAGCCGCATTCGCGTGGAAGTGGAAGCCGGCGGGCGCAAGCTGATTCGCGTCTCCGATGACGGCCACGGCATGAATCGCGACGACGCTCTGCTGGCCTTCGAGCGCCACGCCACCTCCAAGCTGCGCACCGCGGATGATCTGCTGGCTATTGCCACGCTCGGCTTCCGCGGCGAGGCGCTGCCCTCTATCGCGTCTGTTGCCCGGGTGACGCTCGAAACGTCCACAGGAGCTTCCGCAGGCGGCGATTCGTCCGGAACGGGAACCCGACTGGAGATTGCCGGCGGCAAAATTCTGCGCGTGGAGGACGCCGCTCTGCCGCGTGGAACCACGCTCAGCGTGGCCGATCTCTTCTTCAACACTCCGGCGCGGCGCAAATTTTTGCGCGCGGAGGCCACCGAGCTGGCTCACGTCACGGCGCTGGTCACGCACTATGCGCTCGTGCATCCGGAAAAACACTTCGAGCTGCTCTCGGCCTCGCACACCATCGTTTCCGCGCCTCCGGTTACGCGCACGGCCGAACGCATCTACCAGATCTTCGGAAAGGAGACCCTGGGGCAGCTTCTTCCCGTGGCCGCTGAAGCCGCGCTGGAGCGCGCCGGCCTGCCCGAGCCGCCGCCGTGGAAGAAAGACCCGAATGAACCGGAGCGCGTGCCGGGCACACTCCGCCTGGGCGGCTTTTACTCCAAGCCGGAGCTCCAGAAGCTGAACCGCAACTCGATCTACATCTTCATCAACAAACGGCTCATCCGCGACCGGCTGCTGCTCCACGCCATCACCGAGGCCTACCGCAACGTGATTCCGCCCACCAGTTTTCCGGTGGTGCTGCTTTTCCTGGAGATGCCGCCCGAAGAGGTGGACGTGAATGTGCACCCGGCCAAGACGGAGGTGCGCTTCCGCCAGCAGACGCTGGTGCATGACTTTGTGCGCGACAGCCTGCGCACGGCCTTGGTTCAGTCTCGCCCGGCTGCCGCATTTCTGGCTGCACTGGATGCGCAGCCAACAGCCAGCCCGTCGCTCATGCCGCCGGCGGCATCGCCGCTGCCCGGCCAGCCCGACTCCGAACCCGCCTCAGCGGAATTTGCGCAGGACGAGGCATTTCAGCTCATCCCGCGCATGCCGCCGCCGGTTCCGGGCCGGCTGCCGTTTGACGGCGCTCTGCCCGGCCCAGCAAACTCCGGCATTCTGCAGGGCGCGGCCCTGAGTGCAGCAGCCACCGCTTTGCTCGGCGAGGCAGGCTTGACCGACTCAATAACCGCCACCGCCCAGGTCGAGGCCGAGCAGGCTGAGGCTAATCTCAACCATCTGCGGGATTTAAAACCGATGGGGCAGCTCCGGGAGTCGTTTATTCTGGCGACCGGACCGGACGGGCTCTGGATTATTGACCAGCATGTGGCACACGAACGAGTGCTTTTCGAAAAAATTCTGCGCGACCGCCAGGTGGAGCAGGTGCAGCGCCAGCGTCTGCTCATGCCCCTGCTCGTCGAGCTGAAACCTGAACAAATGGTTATATTTACACACATAGCCGGAGAGCTGGAGCGGAACGGCTTCGAAGTGGAGCCCTTTGGGCCGCAGACGCTGGCCGTGAAGGCCGCGCCGGTGGGCCTGGAGGGGGTCCAACTGGAGCGGATGCTGGGCCAGGTCATCGACCAGTCCGCAGCCGATAGTTGGGAACCGGAGCAAAATGAGGATCTTACGGCGCTTCGAACACGGATCGCCGCCTCCATTGCCTGTCACTCGGCCATCAAGGTGAACACAGCCCTTGACCCGGCACGTATGGAGTGGCTATTGTTGGAACTTGCGAAGACCAGTCATCCAACCAGTTGCCCGCATGGACGCCCAATCGCTTTGCTGTATTCTTGGAGAGAGATCTTGCGGGCCTTCCACCGAGTTTGAAGCATCTGGAAGGTGGCTGTTTCCGCTCCCAGGAGCGGGGTCAGCCGGGCGCTACAGGCGAAAGCCGGGACAAAGTATCCCGGAATGCAGCATTTAGTCGTCGCATCCAAAAGGGATAAGCCATCGCGGCGGATCTTGCACCCGCGGGTAAATGCCGTGCGGCGGCCTTGCATGAGGCAAAAACGGACGCAATATCTCTGGGTATGCCGTATCGCCAGCCTGGAAGTGAGGTTTTTTCTTTGACATCAGAGCAATTGGAAGCATCGCGCGCCGAGCGGCTGCGCCTGAATGGAAATGGGGCACTGACACTCGAAGATGCCCGTACCTGGATTGAAGAGACCGGATTGTGTCTCTTCCTGCCGCGGCGTCAGTTCTCCGTCGGCGTTGCGCCTTCGTTTGTCGAGGCGGTTTCCGGGATTCGCAATCCCACCCCTGATCCCCCGCAGATCGCGCTGGCTGAGGAACTGCTGGTACGCCTGGAGACCGACGGCGTCGCAGTCCGCTTGAACCTGCTGGGCCATCCCGGCGAACAACCCGATTTTGTGGTGGCCGCCTGGGTTCTGCCGTACGTCTACGCTCTCCGCGGCGACCGCGACTGGAGGCGCAGCCCGCAGCTCACCGGATCGCGCCAGGTTTCGCCACTGGCCATTCAGGCTTACAAGCTGCTCGAAGCCGGCGACGCCACCATTCCGCAGCTCAAGCACACGCTGGGTAAGGAAGTAACTGAAGTCGCGGTGCTGCGCGCCATCACCGAGCTGTGGCAACAGCTTCGCATCATTCCGATTGTCTCTGCTCCCGGCAAGGCTGCCCACTGGCAGTTGCTGCGCCATCGTTTCCAAAAGGCGATTGCCGAAGGCGCATCGACCTCGCAGGTTACCGCGATCTCTGTGCTTGCTTCAATTTACCTGCAGGCGGTCATCGCGGCCAGCATGGAAGAGGTCGAGGTCTTTCTGGCTCCGCTCACCGCGCGCAGCAAGGTGAGGGAAGTACTGCGCGGCCTGGTGGCTACGCGGCAGGTGCATACCATCTCCCTGGGCCATGCGCCGCACTTTTATGTGGCCGGAACGCTGCCTGAGTTTGCTGTGGCTCCCACGATCTACGCGAGCTCGGCCATGGCTGCTTCGCCCTACTTTTTGCACGCGCGCGAGTACGAAAGCGAGTCGATGGAACGTGCGCCGGCGCCGCCGGCTCCGGCTGCTTCCGCACCGACTCCGATCGCCGCAACCCCGGTTGCTCCCGAGACGCACGCTCCACGGATTCCGGCAGTGCGCAAGCCAGCTGCAAGCAGCAAGCCCGCGGCTGCGCGTCCGCACTTCAGCCGTCCCGCGGCGCGCTCACGCGACCGCAAGCCGGCACAAGCTTCTTCCGGGAGCCGTCCGGCGCGACGGCCCAACCGCGACGCGCGGCCGGCGACGGCTCGCCCGGCGGGTTCGCGTCCAGCCAGTTCGCGTCCAGCCACGAGTTCTCGTCTCACTTCCGGCGCGCGCTGGAGTGGGAACGGGAATGGAAACGGCCATGCGAACGGAAATGGAAACGGCCATGGGAATGGGAACGGCCATGGGAATGGCAATGGCCGGCATAATGGCGCCCACTCCAATGGGAATGGACACTCGAGCACGCGCAACGGATCGCACACGGCTCACTCGACGAACGGGCGCAACGGCAAGCCTGCCGCGCAGTCCCGGCCGCAGCGCAGCGGCAAACCTGCCGCCAAGCCGGTGGTGAACACGCGCGGCACTGCCGTGCGCAAGGATGCCCGCGGGGCCAATAACCGCAAGCCGGCTCTTACCGCCGGCGCCAAGGCCGGTAACAGCAAGCGGTACGGCTTTACCGCTCCTGCCAAGCGGGG
>Ga0335072_10015610_pt1 | contig 10778 bp, 12 predicted proteins | sample Lox_Sample_21_FD_206725 | JGI IMG/M metagenome (GOLD analysis project Ga0335072, IMG submission 206725) | Soil microbial communities from Loxahatchee National Wildlife Refuge, Florida, United States - Lox_Sample_2.1 | ecosystem: Environmental > Terrestrial > Soil > Wetlands | place: USA... | reverse complement strand
GTCAGGCAGCAGCCCCGGTCGCCGTCTTGCGGCTACCCGAACCCGCGATGATCAGGTGACCTGCGGTTTCTCGCCCGTCTGATGCAATTCCTGAGAGTTAGTTCATATACAGCTGCGTGGTGGTCAGCAGCGCATGACCGAGCACGAACTGGACATCGGTCAGCGGCAGGGCCGGATCCGCGGCCATCCGGTAGGCCGCCGTGTGCCGCAGCGAATGCAGCGTCGCGTCGGTGCCCGCCGCCGTGCCCGCCCGCTCGAACATGCGGTGCGCCGCGTGATAGGTCAGCGGCCGGAACGGCCGCCGCAGCGTCCACCACAGCGGCTGCCCGCCGCCGCGGGGCAGCACGCCGTCCATCTCCAGCTGGTAAAGCCGCAGCCACACGAACGCATCAGCTGACGCCGGCAACTGCTGCACCGCCCTGGTTCCCTTACGGACCACGGTGATCAGCTGCCGTCCCGGGTCCACCCCGCCCCGGGTCGCCGACAGCAGCTCCGACGCCCGCGCCCCCGTGGACACATAGAACGCGACCAGTGCCCGGTCGCGGTGCGAACCCAGCGCGGCGAAGATCTCGTTGAACTCCTCATCCGGGATGTCCCGCGGGATCCGGGACGGCACCACCGGCCGGTACATGCCGCTGCGCTCGCGGCGGAACGGCTCCATCGGATTGTGATGAGCATGGGCCCGCCCGCCGCGGCGTGACCGGTCCAGCGGGAACGGATTGACCAGCGGCCCGGTGCCGGCCTCCACGTGAAAGTCGTAAAAGCTGCGCAGCACCGTCTCGCAATGCGCGCGCACCGACGGCGAATAAGCCACGCCCGAGGCCGCCGCAGGCTGCCCGGCACCATGACCATCCCGCTCGCGCCAGTGCGGCCGGACCGGTTTCCCCGCGACCCGCAGCCACCGGCAGAAATCCCGGGCATCACTGCGGACCGCGTAGCTCCACGGCACGCCGGCAGCCCACAAGAACCGGAACCAGCGCAGCAAATCCATGCCATACGAACGGATCGTCAGCTCCGACCGCCCGGCCGCCTGCAGATGGCCGAAATAGGCTCCGGCCGCCGCCACGCTCACGCCGCCCGGGTCAAGCAGCCGGTACGGCTCCCACCGATCCCCGGTGGCCACCAGCCGGCCCGCCAGCGGCACCACCAGCCCAGCCAGATCCCTGCCCGGCTCCTCCTGCTCGACCATGACCGGCGACTCTAGCCATCAACTCGCCGCATGTCCCCTGAACTGCAAAAACTCCCGCCGTAGTTCAGTCAACACGCAGATCCGTGCGTTGCCGCTTGCGACGTGATCGCAGTCTTCTAGACCCGTCGCGCATCTGGCGGACATGCGTCGCGATCACACATGAGCCGCCTCGTACATGTGGAAGCTGTACGGTTCCCTCAAAAGTGAGTCGGCGGGAGAGACGTCGACCGTTCGTCGCTCCAACGACAGTTCAGTCAATCATTTCGGGGAGTTGATCTTCGGGCTGTAGCCAGCGTGAACCGCCGGGAGGACTTCGGGTGATAACGAGGCGACGGTAGCCTTCACACCACGCCACCCCCGAAGCCCGGCCTATGCCCCCTCCCGACCACGATCCCGAAGACGACGCCGCCCTCATCGAGCGGTCCTGGCTCAACCCGGAGGCGTTCGCCGGCCTGTACGACCGGCACGCCGCCCCGTTGCACCGCTACGCCGCCCGCAGGCTCGGCGCCGGCGCGGCCGACGACATCGTCGCGGACACGTTCCTCGACGCCTTCCGCAAGAGGCACCGCTACGACCGCACCGTCACCGACGCCCGCCCCTGGCTGTACGGCATCGCCGCGAACCTGATCGGCAAGCACAGCCGGTCCGAAGTCCGCATGCTCCGCGCCTACGCACGCACCGGCGCGGACCCGGTCCTGCCGGAAACCCAAACCGACGAAGCCGACGGCAGGCTCGCCTCCGCCGCCGTACGCCAGGACCTGGCCGCCGCGACGTGCTGCTGATGATCGCCTGGGCCGACCTCTCCTACACCGAGGTCGCGACCGCGCTCGGCATCCCGGTCGGCACCGTCCGCTCCCGCCTGCACCGGGCGCGCGCCCGCATCCGCGCCGCGCTCGGCGGCCATGACCCGACATCTCCATGCCGAACTCAAGAAGAAGCTGAAGTTCGACACGGACATTGGCAGGCTAGCCTATTGGCGTATCCAGCCTTTCTGTGATCAGCTTCGGAGATATGTCACGAGTCATGCTGTATAGGAGTCTAGTCCCGAGCTCGCTCATCGGCAGGTCCGGGCGTCGACCAGTGTGCTGGTTATCCACGACCTGTGGCGGCGAGTATCCGGGCGATGCTGTGGACCGCGAGCGGGCCAGTTGGGAGGCGGCGAAGCGCCACGGGCGGCGCCGGTGGATCGGCAGCTAACGCCTGGCTGGTGGCCACGTGCAGGCCGAGCCGCCTGCTCGCGTTCCCAGTCCGTCGCCCGCAGCGGCTGCACCCGAGCCGCTCCCCTGGTATGGCTCCAGCAGCGGCCCGGGCTCAAACGCGCGGGTGAGGACATACACGCACCCCGGTCAGGCCAGCGCATGCGCCAGGCCCATCCAGAATCGGCGCGCCTTTAGCCGCCTCAGCAAAGATCAGATCAAGATCCCGATTACGGCCGAGACGATGCCGGCAACGATGACCGACGTCTTGTACGGAGTCAAGGTGTGCAGCTTTCGTAGCCGGTGGAAGTATCCAGCGATGGCTGCCCGTACATTGTGCATGGAGCGCCGTCGCCAGGAGGGTTCGTCATCCTTCGTTTTCTTCTGGTCGCGTCTCGGCTCGCCAACCACATACCTGCTGAGCTTCGTCTGCAAGAGCTGAACGATCGAGGCCACCACGAAAAAGACCATGGCGAGGGCAGCTACACCGGAGATCCACGCGGCCAAGGCATTCTTAGCCTGAACAGAGATAATGCAGGTGGCGATGAGACCCGCGAATGCGGCCACTTCGGCGGCCAAGACGGAGGAGCCGTCCGCGGCCAACTCTGCCGTGCTGTACACCTCATCCGTGAGCCTCTGTCTCAACGCCGCGTTATCAGGCAGACCCAGCTCATTCTTCCGGTCCTTGGCGAGGGTGTTGCTGAAATATTGCTTAGCAAACTCGCCTGTTTTTGGTGATATCAGCTCGGCGACCACTAGCTGCCCGACTGACGTGGCCGCTAGAGCTACGCCGACCCAGCGTTCAGTCATGAAGTGTCACTGGACCGATATGTTGTACTGGCAAGTGCGATCGAAGCGTTGCGGGGGTATCCCGGTCAAAGGTGTATTGAGGGAGAGAGCCCAGTCAACGACAGTCTCGATTGTTTCCGTGCGGGCCCCTGAACCAACCGATGACAGAGCGAACGTTACCTTCGCCGATGTGCCAGGCGATAGTTGACCGTGCGGATGGGCGGCAATTGGCGCCGATGAGGCGCCTGGAGCGGCTATGGCCAGCCGTGATGGCGTACTGAGTATGAGCGTAGCAGACAGGAATGTGACGTCATACAAATTCTGGCCGGTGTAGTTTTCCAAAGTCGTCTCGTGTGAAGCAGTCAAGACGACTGGATTGGTGGCACACGCACAGATGAGCTGTATTGAGAGATAGTTGTCATAACACCCGGGCATCTGAGGACTCTTCCCAGAGAGGGCCGACTCTTCTTGCTATCTCGCCGATGACTTCCGGTGAAGAGTCTGCGACATAGAACTGGTTATCTTCGAAGAGATTCACCACGACTTGTGAGTCGCCACGATAGAGGAGCGCCGTGACGCCGGATATCTGGTCGAACCCGTAATCCTTCTGCAATTGCTCCACTCCTATGGGAGCGGCAAATTGTTCGATGGTGTAGCCATGAGACACGACGGTTCGGACTGACTCGATCAGGCAGCCGCTCAAGTTGAATAGCGACTGCGGAGACAGATTGGTCCTCAATGAGACGAAGCGGGCACCGGCTGGCTGGGGAAGACGTCGAAGCTGGTTAAGAATAGCGGCCGTATCAGCCGGAAGTGGAGAGGCAACACCCACAGCCCCCAAGCCAGAGCGAGTGACGGCCTCCGTCAGTTGGTAGATGGCCACAAGGCGGGAATACTCTTGGGACGCGTTAGTCCAGGCTTGTTCTGGAGCGCTAATTACGCCGCTAAGGGCGACAGTCCACAGTCGCCCCCATTCCCACTCTTGGCGAGGGGCGTTCGCAAGCAACCCAGGAGGATCAATTAGATAATCGATAGATGGGCCGTCATGGCCCATCCAGCGGGTATGGATATGAGGCACGTGCTCTCCCTGGTCCATGAGTGGCTGATCCGAGCATAGTCCCTACACGGACCCGCGCGCATGCCGTGAACAGAGGGCGGCACTGTCGTCACCCGAGAGCGGAAGTCGTCAACCGGAAGCTGATGGGTCTCATCTGAGCTGACCGAACTGGGCTTTAACCTCAACGGCGTGACTGTCCAGCTCGAGGTGCTCGTTTGCGATGAGTCGTCCGAGTTCAACCCAGGCATGCCTGACCACGCATCCATAATTGGAACGTCTGTGCAGACCGCCGCGTTGCGGCGCTTCTTTGGCCAGCCGGAGATAATCGTTCGGCGCTCCCTGATCCGGACCGCCAGACGAGTCGACGACAGTGACAATCATTGGCGACAGCCATATCAGTGCATAAGTATGCGGGTGACAACGCCCTCTATTCGGCAGATTCGGACGTCCCCGGGCGGCGGACCGTGCGGCCAGCCGGGCACAGAACATCCGGTTCTGCGTGGAATCAGCGGTCGTCCCGCCGGCCAGGTTGCCGTTCATATCGGTGGTTTCGCCTGGCGTGGATTCTCCCGGCGGCTCAGGTTAAGGGCGTGTCGTCCATGATGCGGTCGTAGCTGCGGCGGGCTCTGGCGCTGCGGGCGCTGGCGCCGTAGCGGCGGAGCATCTGCGGGGAGGTCCAGCCGTTCAGCTCCATCAGGTCGCCCTCGGCACCGCCGCGGTCGAGCCAGGTGTGGCTGAAGTGGTGCCGGAAGCGATGCGGGGACACGTCGATGCCGCATTCGCGTCCGCGGCGGGCGATGACCTGGTAGATGCCGCTGGCGGTCATCGGGCCGCGGTTGCCGGTCCCGAGCCACAGCTGCGGCCGGTATGCCTGGGCGTGCCGGGCGCGGACGCGGATGTAGCGGTCGAGGGCACGGGCGGCGTCGTGGCCGATCTTGACCGTGCGGATCTTGCGGCCCTTCCCGTGGACGGTGATCTGCCGGTGCCACAGGTCCAGGTCACTGCGCCCGGGATCATCGGGGTCGTAGCGGATCCCGGCAAGTTCCGACAGTCGCATCCCGGTCGCCCGGAACACGGCGATCACGGCGGCGTCGCGGCGCTGCTGGAACGACCGGCCCGCGCAGGTGCGCTCCAGCCTGGCCAGGTCACCGCCGCTGAAGACCGGGACGGGCTGGTCCGGGACGGGCGGCGGCCTCAGCCCGGCCATCGGATCGGGAATCTCCTCCTCGGCCGCCAGCCACTTGAAGAACTGCTGCAGTCCGCGGAACTGGTTGCTGGCGTAGGCAGCGCTGTAGCTGTCCAGCAGCGAGACGATCCACTCCTGCACGTCGTGCTTGTCGGCCTCTTCCCCAGCGGGTCCGGCCGGTCTCCCGGAGCAGGCGGGCGGCGGCGAACCACTGCACCGCCTCGGTGTAGGTCCGGACCGTTCTGGCGGCCTTGCCCTCGGCGGCCAGGTGCAGCCGGAACGAGCTGATCTCCGGCTGGAAGCACCCGGCATCCAGCGTCTTGGGCTGCCAGAACCGGGACTGTGGTGCGGGCATGGTCCTTCCTCTTCTCACCAGGCGCACCACCCGCAGCAGGTCATTGCCGGGCCCGGCCCAGCACGGCACTGACAGGCCGTCGTGCGCCCGGGTCAGTCCCTCATGATCAGGTCGTAGTGGCGGCGCGCCCGCGCGCCGCGCACGCTGCCGCCGTACCGCTGCAGCATCTGCGGGGAGGTCCAGCCGTTCAGCTCCATCAGGTCGCCCTCCGCGCCGCCCCGGTCCAGCCAGGTATGGCTGAAGTGGTGCCGGAACCGGTGTGTTAGACGGCGCTCAGGATGCTGATGACGGGGGCGGGGTAGCGGCATCGGGGATGCCGATGGCGGCATGGAGGGCGGGCGGCTGGCGGTTTTTTGTCGGCGGCGGCGCCTTGCCGACGGGGCGGGGTGTCCGGGTTGCCGTGCGGGGTGAGTGCCGGCACGGTGAGGGGCGTCGGATGTGGCGCGGCCTCTCCCCGTTGTCTTTGGCGAAGCCCTCGGGGAGAGGCCGCTGAGTGACGCGCGGAGGCGTCGTGCTCACGGTAAATGGTGACGGGGTCTTGGTCGAGCGGCAGCTGGCAGATGGGGAGCTGGACTGTCCTGGGTGCGGTGGGGTGCTGGGCGGGTGGGGTCGCGCCCGGCCGCGGCGGGTGCGGTTGGCGGAAGGGCCGGATGCGGTGGTGGTCCCGCGCCGGTCACGGTGCCGCCGGTGCGGGGCGACGCATGTGCTGCTGCCCGCCTGGTGCCTGTCGCGGCGAGCTGATGAGGGCGCGGTGATCGGGGCGGCGCTGCAGGCGGCAGCGGCCGGGGGCGGGCACCGCACGATCGCGGAATTCCTGGGCCGCCCGGCATCGACGGTGCGGGGGTGGCTGCGCCGGTTCGCCGCCCGGGCCGAGGAGGTGCGCGTGTTCTTCACGGTGCTGCTGGCCCGGACCAGCCCCGATCCGGTGATGCCGGCCGCGGCGTCCGGCCCGGTCGCCGCGGCGGTGTCGGCGATCGCGGGCGCGGCGGCGGCGGCGGCGCAGCGCTGGCCCCGGGTCGGCACGGTGCCGGTGTGGGCGGCAGCGTCGGCGGCCAGCGGCGGCCTGCTGCTGGCGCCGGGCTGGCCTGCGGCGGGCAGCAACGCGACCTGACCCGTTACCCCCCGCTGGGGCGGCGCGAGATGGTGCCGGTCATTGACCCCTTTGACCGGAGGAGGTGCCCGGATGGGCATGAGCAAGGACGAAGAGCAGCAGCAGGCGCGGCTGGAGCAGGCCCGGGCGACCGGGCTGTTCCGGTACATGCTGATCCGGGAGGCCGCCGACCCGGCGCTGTCCACGCGGCAGCGGGGCAAGCTGGTGCGGGCGATCGCCGCCCGCGAGCACGCGGACCCGTCGGGGCGGCCGGTGCGGCTGACCCGGTGGACGCTGGACCGGTGGATCCGGGCGTGGCAGCAGGGCGGGTTCGACGCGCTGGTCCCCTCGCCGCGGCAGCGCCAGCCGCGGACCCCGCCGGAGGTGATGGAGCTGGCGGTCGCGCTGAAGAAGGAGAACCCGGCCAGGACCGCGGTGCAGGTGCAGCGGATCCTGCGGGCCCAGGGCGGGTGGGCGCCGGATGAGACGACGATCCAGCGGATGTTCCGCCGGACCGGGGCTGACCGCGGCCGCGGACGCGCCCGCCTTCGGCCGGTTCGAGGCATCGCGGCCGAATGAGATCTGGACCGGGGACGCGCTCCACGCGATCCGGATCAGCGGCCGGAAGACCTACCTTTTCGCTTTTCTGGACGATCACTCCCGCGCGGTGATGGCCGCCCGGTTCGGGTTCGCCGAGGACACCATCCGGCTGGCCGCTGCGCTGCGCCCGGCGCTGGCATCCAGGGGCGTCCCGGCGCACGCCTACGTCGATAACGGCAGCGCGTTCGTCGATGCGTGGCTGCTGCGCGCCTGCGCCAAGCTGGGCATCAAGCTGGTCCACAGTCAGCCGGGAAGGCCAGAAGGGAGGGGGAAAATCGAAAGATTCTTCAGGACTGTGCGGGATCAGTTCCTGGTCGAGCTGACCGAGGAGCGCGCCGCCCGGATCCCGGACCTGGCCGAGCTGAACAAGCTGTTCACCGCGTGGGTGGAGACGGTTTACCACGTCCGGGAGCATTCGGAGACCGGGCAGCCGCCGCTGGCCCGGTGGGAAGCCGGCGGCCCGTTCCCGCTCCCGGCCGAGGCGGACCTGGCCGAGGCGTTCCGCTGGTCCGAATGGCGGACCGTGTCCAAGACGGCCCTGGTCTCCCTGCACGGAAACCAGTACCAGGTCGACCCGGCGCTGGCCCGCAGGCGCGTGGAGCTGGTCTTCGACCCGTTCGACTTGACCGTCTTGACGGTGCGGTGCGGCGGGAAGGATGCCGGGACCGCCACCCCGCACCACATCACCCGGCACTCCCACCCCAAGGCCCGGCCGGAAGACCCCGGCAGCGGCGACGACGCCCCCCGCGCCACCGGCGTGGACTACATCGCCCTGCTCGGCGAGCAGCACGACCGGCAAACAGCGCGCCCGGTCAACTACCGGGCCCTCATGCCCGCTGCCGGTCACGGCGGCGCGCCCGCGTGCGAGCAGGAACAGCAGGGGCGGGACGGGCACGGAGCAGGCGAGGAGGACGGCCGTGGATGACTTCCGGCAGGTCATCGACCTCAGCCAGGTCACCAGCGACGACACACTGCTGCTGGCCCGCACCGCCGCTGAGGCGATCCGCGGCCTGAACCGGCTCACCGGCTGCGAGACCGGGCTGGGCCAGCCGTCGGCGGCCTACGACGTCATCGGCGCCCTGGCCCTGGCCGCCGCCCGCCTGCATCAGGCGCTCGCCCAGATCACCTGCTGGCTCGACCGGGCGCTGGCAGCCGGGCGGCTCGGCCACGACCTCGGCGAGGACCCCGCCGCGGCCATCGGTGCCGCCGGGATCTTCCTCGGCGACGCGCGCCTGTCCGCCACCGCCCTCGCCGGCGACCTGGACGCCGCCCAGCAGCAACTCGCCCTCATCAACGGCACGCCCCGCAACCGCACCCGGAAGGAACAGTCATGATCGACAAGCTCCAGGCCCACTACGGGTTCACCCGCATGCCGTTCGGCCGGGACCTGGCCCCCGGCATGCTGCACCGGCACGCCGCCCACAACGAGGCCTGCGCCCGGATCACCTGGTGCATCGCCGAACGGGCCATCGGGGTGATAACAGGCGAGGTCGGGGCGGGCAAGACCGTGTCGGTGCGCACCGTCCTCGCCTCGCTGGACGCCTCCCGGCACACCATCATCTACCTGCCGAACCCGATGATCGGCATACGGGGACTGCACGAGATGATCGTCGCGACCTTCGGCGGCCAGCCCGACCGCAGCCACTCCCGGCTCACCGCCCAGGCATCCGCCATGCTCGCCGCCGAACGCGACGAACGCGGCAAGACCCCCGTCCTGGTCATCGACGAGGCCCACCTGCTGCGGTATGAGCAGCTCGAGACGATCAGGATGCTCACCAACCACAACCTCGATGCCGACTCCCCGCTCGCCTGCCTGCTCATCGGCCAGCCGACCCTGCGCCGCACCATGAAGCTCGCCGTGCTCGCCGCCCTGGAGCAGCGCACCGCGCTGAGATACGCGATGCCGCCGATGACCAGCGCCGAGACCAGCAGCTACATCAGCCACCACCTCAAGCTCGCGGGCCGGTCAGACCCCCTGTTCAGCGATGACGCAGCCTCCTTGATCCACACCACCTCCCGCGGCTACCCCCGCGCGGTCAACAACCTCGCCATCCAGGCCCTGGTCGCCACCTACGCCGCCGGCAAAGCCATCGTCGACGAGCAAGCCGCCCGCGCAGCCGTCACCGAAGTTACTGACACCTGACCGGCACCTTGCCCATGGCCACCGGCGCCATCACCATCAAGGCCCCGCAGCAACCCGGCTGCGGGGCCTTAACACGCCGCCCACATCGGCACCGCGAACGCCTCCTACGTCGGCATCTTCAGCGCCGCGCAACACCTGGCGAGCCCGGCGCGGTCACGGGTCCGCTCAAGGTTCCGGGCCAGCGCCCCAGGGCTGACGCCGGAGGCTGCCAGCCAGGACAGGCCGGGGCGCACGATGTCCGCGCAGACCGCGAGGATCAGCCCGATGGACAGCTCGTCCATCCGGTTGCCGGCGCGGATGCCGCGGGCGTCCATCCAGCCGGCGCAGCCCTGCTTCCACCCGGCCCCGGCGTCCTCGGCGCCGCTGGCGTGCCACCGCTGCTGCCAGGTGCCGCCGGGAAACCCGGCAAGCCAGTCAAGCGCCAGGCCCGCGCCGCGGGCCTGCATGTTGCGGGTGCCCGGGTTCGGGAGGGTGAACGGAGGCCGGGTGATCAGCTCCAGGGCAGGCCCGTGCGCCAGATGAGTGGCCGGCCAGCCGGCGCAATCCGGACGGGCTGGGAACCCGGTGCGCGAGGCATCCCGTGCCGCCTGCCGTGCCTCGCGCCGCAGCCGCACCGGCGCGGGCACCTCGCCTTGCAGGGCCTTGTGCAACCTGACGGTCATGATGCCCCTGTCCCGAACAAGACGCCCAGCGTCTCCGGCCGGTAGCCGGCACCCGGGACGGGCGCGGATCTCGCGGCTGCCTGCCGTTCGGCCTCGCCGTGGTGCGCCAGCACCCGGCGGATCACGTCCTCTGCCCGGGGCGTCTCTGGCGGAGTACGGTATTGGAACCCGCTGGATACCGCGCCCGGGACGCGGACCTTAGCCACGAACTCCCTGGTCTCCTCGTCGCTGCGCTTTTGACCTTCCCGTCTGATGCAAGCCCCCTGGTGAGCGAATCGTGCATCAGAAGGAATCACCGCCAGGTCTTCCCAGGTCAAGATGCTGGCATCAGGACGACCGGAACGCAGCCCCGGCAATCTCGTGAGCTGCTGACCTGCGGCTTCTTCGCCCGTCTGATGCAATTCCTGAGAGTTCGTATAGATCTGCGTGGTCGTCAGGTGCGCGTGGCCAAGAACGGCCTGCACGTCGGTCAAAGGCAGCGACGGGTCATCGGCCATCCGGAATGCGGCCG
>Ga0335072_10015609_pt1 | contig 10779 bp, 10 predicted proteins | sample Lox_Sample_21_FD_206725 | JGI IMG/M metagenome (GOLD analysis project Ga0335072, IMG submission 206725) | Soil microbial communities from Loxahatchee National Wildlife Refuge, Florida, United States - Lox_Sample_2.1 | ecosystem: Environmental > Terrestrial > Soil > Wetlands | place: USA... | reverse complement strand
GGGAGCAAGAGCATATCAAAATGCGACCAAATACTGTCTTTTGAAGGAGAAAGATGAGTGTTTGGCTCTTATCTTCGCATAAGTCAATTAGGACGTCACGGTGATAACATCACAGGTAGAATTGACCAAGAATACGAACCTCGATATCATTCTATTCGACCCTTTTCCTCTCGTAACCCCCAAAACACCCTGAAGATGTTTGTTTGAGTCTCACTAACTGTGCCAGCAACCACCTTTGCGCGAACTTTGACATCATCTGTGTCCTCTAGTCCGTGCGCCCTCAAAGACCTCTTTCTCATTCAAAAAGGTCATGTCCGCCTCATCACTAGTTTCATTTCCTGCTTCTCCTCCATGCCCGTACCCTTGTCATCTCCGGTGGCGCAGCCGGATGTTTGGCTTGATGCCCCTCCTTTCCTCCTTCACACTCCGCGTTGGGCCCCATTTGTCCATCCGCTCTTTATTGACGTTGTCCTTTCCAGATTTCGTCCCATCTTTGGTACTTTGCGGCGAGCCCAGTAGCCTTGCTTTTTTGTCCCGATTGAGTGGATGCGTTGCAGGTAGAGGAATCTGAGTGGAATGGTTGATTGAAGAACGCCAATTCAAGGAGGCGGAGCCTTGAGCGTGGCTGCGTTGGGACACTGGAAAAAAGGCAACTCGGAGAAAATAACCGCGATACGTGATTGTTTCACTTTCTTGTACACATGAGACCATGATGAAAGGTGACATTAAAGTAGCCATTGATTTAGCCTCGTAAATTCGTGCCTCGTAAGGTAGTTGTACACTATTGCTACACTCGACCGGATATCGTACAAAAACATCTCACAGCGCTATTTGGGTATCGAAGTATCGCTCATTCATTGCCATTATACCAGAAGGCCCATCTCAAGGCCTTCACCACACTACTCCTTCGCGTCTTCTGCTCTTCCTTTCCAAGAGGCTCAGCATGCTTCAAGCCCGGTTCGGGTTCACTGGTAGTAGTAGCGAGACCCGCCGACCCGGCTGCTTCAGAAGCAACTGAACTGCTTCTTCGCTGCGACTCTCCTTCAGTGGCCAGGTCTGCCTCTGTCACTTGTTGGACCTTTGAGTGGCGGCGATACCAGGCAGAGTGCTTGGCCAGGAATGGTTCGATGTATGGCACGTCGAAATGAGAGCCGTTGCGGCCGGGCTTCTCGACTGGGAGGTCGGTGATGAATGGTGCTGCGGCCATTGGAATGTTTTCAAGTGGTTTTGGTGAAGAGGTAGTTGTTTGGGTTTGATTACGTGTTTGATAGGGAGGAAGACGACTAGTCGTTAGCCTTCTATAATGTTGCTTGACTGATTGGATTGGAGTTTGCGCTGTCTGATGAGAAAGGAGACCTGTCACTGGAATCTCATGCTATACTTATATTACGCGCTCCGGTAGAACGATATTTGCGCATTTCGCAGTGTTTAGACATGCTCAGTAATGAGGCATTGCGTCATATGCAGTGTGAGGGTCGATGAGGCAGCAGCGAGAAAATTGCTATTGGGCAGCTTGCCGATGCAGATGATTTGCACAGGGTCTGCTTAGGCAAAGAAAGTCGGGAAGAGCCGCAACAGTGACGTAGATTCTAACACTGGACATGCCGATAGTGCCGACACGGAGCAAAAAGCGCTCGTCAATGATCCGCGATCGGTAAGGATGAGCGAGAGCCGAGATGTACACGATAACCAATCTCGGACTTGAGTGACCAATCCAATCTACTTCACCCGCCCTCATATTAAGTTGCATGAAGCATCTCTTTGCTATCTAATCCTCCTTCCGGCCAACAACTCCGTACATGTTTGACTCTGGCAATTCACATCCCGCCAGTCGATGCACATTATCACAAATAACTTGCTCTTGCGTCTTGCCCCGAAGAGCTTCTCATCAAGCTTTGTCAAAGACTGAAGTGCACCGCGTCAACAGGGCTCTAACGAGTTCTGTAGTTGCAGCCACGGGCATGCCTAGAATTGCCATGGGTTCTAATGGGGCCGTACGGCTCCAAGCATAACCAACAGAACTCGTGACGGCACTTCTTGCCTGTAGATATTCAGGAATGTGTCAGTATTGAGGAGTGCGGACGAAAGGGACGCCAGGCACATACAGGTCATGTGGTCACACCCTTCGTTTTTTTCTATTCTGGCACCACACTTTTCATTTGGGCAGGGTTTTGATATTCGCTCCACCAATGCCGTTGTCGCATCATCGTCCTCTTGTCTCATTCTCTTGCCTTGTGGACTGTTCGGACAGAGTTGTCCTGAATGGTAGGGGGCGGTATCGCAGTCAACGCAGGTTCGCTGCTGGCAGCTTTGACAAATAATGAACGACGTTGTCGCTGGGTCGTACCAGCCTCCACCATTGCAGCCGGAAGATGCGCATCGCTTATAGGTACTGTCGGCGCCCTCCATGGCTTGGTGCAGGAGAAATTGGTCGTATCTGTCAAAGGTGTTTGGCGCCGCAAAGCGTTGAATCTCTCCATAATCAAGGGTTGCGTTACAACTTGGCGCCCAACAAGTGGCTCGATTATAAGGCCATGAAGACAACTGTGCTGAAATATGCTTTTCGAGACACGAACGACAGATCTGTCGTTCCGAGCCATGGGTGCAAGAAGAGGTAATGGGGCCATTGATTGTAGTAAGGAAATTCAGGCCTTCAGAGCAGATCTCACATGTTCTGTCCGCGTTAACAGGCCTGCTGATATAGTGTCAGCCAAGGGAGTACAGATCATGAGGCACTACGAACGAACGTTGCAGTATGCTCACTGTGAGCGAAGTAAGGCTGTGCTAGATTGTCACTTAAGCGGCCTCCAGTGCCTTGTAAGGACATCGATCTCAAAAACGGCAGTAATGAAGAGAGGCCTGACGGCCCGGACTCCGCCATTCGGACTGTCCGAGTACACGTTGATCGTCCACGAAGACGGATCAAAAGAAGCCGGAATCTTGCAAGCTTTCGTCCTCACGGTGAAATAGGCTGCCACGGCGCGTAGCCGACCCTGGTTAGGCCGCAAATGCCATGTCAGGCAGTATCAAGTCTATTTCAGCAGCAGTGTCATTAATCCTTGTGTACAAGACATACGTCTTGATGGAACTACATTTTCCAAATTAGAAAAGGGCTGGGATTGCGGACATGATCCTGCTAGCATGTAGCAAGCCCCATGATTCTTGAAGCAGCTATACAGTACGTACGACCGGAGGGCTCATGCGTGCTGAGTAACAAATTTTAAAGCCGCTAGTGAATCTCTTGACTGGCACGGCTTATACATAGGTTACCGCCTAAAAAGGAGCCTATTTGAGGTACGGTGGGTTGAACATGGTTAATGGGAGGCTCCAGGACCAAGATAGCTCCTGGATCACTCGACTGGGGTTCCGAGCCTGGTGCTCCAAGGGCGAGCTAGAGGCGTCGCGGGAGCTAAAAACCGGGAAAGATTAAGGGCTGCGTTAGCCCACATTTCCGGGCCCCATTTCACGACAGTGGCGTGGAAGATGAGGACCTCGGTACCTCCAACACAACTACTATTTCGAAAGCATTGTTACCACAGGACCAGACTCAGAGACATGACTCCGACCTCAATATCCATTTTGCGAAGATAATGTCTTCCAACTCCACGTCTCTCAACACGACAAGCCGTTCATTGTTCACCGCAAATATGAAAGAAACGCTTCCGGATCCGACATAACATCTGAAATTTGCGAGATGGCAGAAGGCTCTGAAACCTTGGATGTATGTGGGCCACAAATGGGAGAAATGTCAATGGCTGATTGCGCAGTAGAGGCTCCGCACGGAGTACTGTCCACCTCTTGACGATGCACTCTTTCTCGCCATAGGTTCTGACATCGACGTTGCAGACCCTGTCCAGCTACGAGAGTTCGTTACAACCCTAGAATCACTGAAGGTGGCTGCGCTCGAGCAAGAGCGCACAGATTTCGATCCTTCAGGTACAGGCGGGGTTGGTTCCACAATCGGCGCTGAGAGTTCCAAGTCACCCTCGAGCCCGGAAGAGGACTCAGAGTCTTACGGCGTTCCTAGTGTCACAACTGGGCTGTCCGAGCTCCGATGGGACGATAACACCACTGTTGGGGTGGATTTGGAGGAGATGTCATTTCAACAGAAACAGGAATACCTCAAGAATATGTTTACAACCTTGAAGCCATTCGACATTCTCTTTATTCTCAAGAAATGCAAAGGCGTTCTTTGTCGAGCTATTGACGAGCTATTAAACATGTCATCTCTGGAAGAAGAAGCCCAGCAGTCTCACGATGGCCAACCTTTGATCCCAAAGGGAATAGATGGCTTCCTGAGCCACGAGAATGGCGGTCGTGGCCGGAAAGGAAAGAGCAAACGGCAATCACGCACCAGTGAGACTTCCCGAGCCAGCTCAGCGGCCTCTGATCTGAGTGAGGATCCGAACGGTCCTCGCAACATTTGGACCACCTCAAAAGAGGATGTCGATTTTATCTTCTCAAGGACAAGTCTTCCGCAGAAACTCATCAAATCTGCTTACCACGCCAACGCTGCATCCCTTCCCGCGACGATCCGCGCAATAGCTGCTGAGAGCAGTGCTAGCTTTAGCACTCTGAATGAACTCGACCCACTCATTCAGATAAACATCTTTGAGTTAAAGCAAGATTTCCAATCCGTCCCAGATTCACAGCTTTTCGGCCTGTTACACATAACACGCAACACCCCGTCAGCGGCTCGTGAGCTTGCCGAAGCCATGTTGTCGTCTCCAGAACCGGTTCAGAGCGGCAAAGTCGCTGGAATGGTCCAGTATGTTTCTTTCAATCCAGCACATGAAATCGACTCGGATTCACCTCGATCACCGTCGCCATGGACCAAGATCGACCCCGCTTACACAAGAGCAGTTGCTGTCTCCCACGATGCTGCTGCTAGCGTTGCATATGCAAAAGCCTCAGCCGCGCACAAACGTGGCAAATCAGATCACCTTATGAATGGCGTCGCCGCCTACTATGCCGGCATAGCTCGGGAACGCTCAAAGGCTGCTAAAGCCTCGTTTGAGGCGGCTGCCGATGCACTCGTTGCATCACAGTCCACATCGCGTGTTCTGGACCTTCACGGTGTGGGTGTTGCTGACGCAGTTCGTATTGCTCAAGAGAAGGTCAACATCTGGTGGGACAGCCTAGGCGATGCCAAGTATGCGTCTGGAGGTGGTGGTCCCGTAAGAGATGGGTATCGTATTGTAACGGGTATTGGTCGACACAGCAAGGATGGCGCACCAAGGATTGGACCTGCTGTCAGTCGTATGCTTGTGAGGGAAGGATGGAAAGTCGAGGTCGGACAGGGTGAGATTATTGTCTATGGCAAAGCGCGGCGTTGATGGTCCAGGATTGCGAGGTATTTAGACATTTTTGCATAGTGTGGTGACGTAGTATGTACTTCCCAGCATTGTGGTGAAAGTTCGGCGTCCACATAAGATGTGCAGGGGCAAACGCACTCAGGGGTGTCTTGCATGGCGATGGTGCCTGGTGTGTTTCTGGGAAGCTAGTTGTCTTTCGTTGTGGTCAAGATTCTCAATGGATAGTATTACACGGGGATTCGCACGTGTTTAAGATACTCTTCCTCGTACATTACGGTTGCGCTTCTTTGGCTTGAAAGGTTCTTCGTGGCCAGCAGGACGATTAAGCTAAGAGCTGACTTTTTCTACGAATGCCAACGCGCCAGGCCCTTTCCAGGTGAGACGCAATCGCGGAAGCATACTGGGTCGGACCTGCCGAGTTGCATTGGAGCTGTAGTAGCATCTCTAGCTTCGCCTACGGTCTTTCCAACATTCGCGTAAAGGTGGGGCGAGGTATGAGGATACTTTTGAGCTGTTGGGAAGGGGAGGGTCCTTCTGCTTCCCTCCTTTCCCACACGATTCGTGTAATTTGTGGCATTTCTAAGCGAGACTTCTCAAGCTGGGAGTATAAAGAAAAGTCCATCGCAACGGAGGCGGGTGGGGAGGAGGTTTGAAGGAAACTAAAAGTCGAATTCGAACATTGAAACGTTGCCAGACGCGTGCCCAAGAAAGACAGTGTTACCACGAACAGCCGCACTAGTCGCCCGATAATCAGGGGGAAGCCAAAGGAGGTTTTCCATCCCTCGAGCTATCCATTGCTCCTTCACAAATACACCACGAAAAAGGTTTGGTTGAGGAGGGACTGCGCCGGCGAGAGAAGATGTAGTATCTACCGGTCCCCTGTCAGTCTCTAGGTACGACCCGTCGCTAGAGAATAGAAGAGTTTGAATAACTGCATTAACTTTGAGCGTCTGGCGTGCCACCCCCGTGACCGCGTCCCACAGCCTGATTGTCTCGTCGTTCGACGCTGAGGCCAGCTGACTGCCGTCTGGCGAGAACGTGACGGCGTTGACCGAGCTTGAGTGGCCCTCGAGCGTCTGGCGCGCCGCCCCTGTGGCCACGTCCCACAGCCTGACGGTACAGTCGGTTGACGCCGAGGCTAGCTGGCTGCCGTCCGGCGAGAACGCGACGGCGTTGACCGGCCTTAAGTGGCCCCTGAGCGTCTGGCACGCCGCCCCCGTAACCGCGTCCCACAACCTGACCATCCAGCCGTCCGACGCCGAGGCCAACTGGCTGCCGTCCGGCGAGAACGTGACGGCCCGGACCCGGCTTGAGTGGCCCCTGAGCGTCTGGTAAACCGCCCCCGTGGCTGCGTCCCACAGCCTGACTGTCCGGTCGTCCGACGCCGAGGCCAGCCGGTTGCCGTCCGGTGAGGATGCGATGGCGTTGACCCAGCCTGAGTGACCCCTGAGTGTCTGGCGCGCCGTCCCCGTGGCTGCGTCCCACAGCCTGACGGTACAGTCGTACGATGCTGAGGCTAGCTGGCTGCCGTCGGGCGAGAACGCGATGGCCTTGACCGGTCTTGAGTGGCCCTTGAGGGTCTGGGGCGCCACCCACTTGGCTGCGTCCCACAGCCTAACCGTCCGGTCGTCCGACGCCGACGCCAGCTGGCTGCCGTCCGGCGAGAACGCGACGGCCTTGACCCAGCCCGAGTGGCCCTTGAGCGTCTGGCGCGCCGCCCCCGTGGCCATGTCCCACAGCCTGACCGTCCTGTCGTCCGACGCCGAGGCCAACTGGCGACCGTCCGGCGAGAACGCGACGGCTCGGACCCGGCTTGAGTGGCCTCTGAGCGTCTGGCGTGCCGCCCCCGTGGCCATGTCCCACAGCCTGACCGTCCAGTCGTCCGACGCCGAGGCCAACTGGCTGCCGTCCGGCGAGAACGCGACGGCCCGGACCCGGCTTGAGTGGCCCTCGAGCGTCTGGCGCGCCGCCCCCGTGGCCACGTCCCACAGCCTGACGCTACAGTAGTATGACGCCGAGGCCAGCTGGCTGCTGTCCGGCGAGAACGCGACGGCCTTGACCCGGCTTGAGTGGCCCTTGAGCGTCTGGCGCGCCGCCCCCGTGGCCGCGTCCCACAGCCCGACGGTACCGTCGTCCGACGCCGAGGCCAGCTGGCTGCCGTCCGGCGAGAACGCGACGGCCTGGACCAAGTGTGAGTGGCCCTTGAGCGTCTGGCGCACCGCCCCCGTGGCCACGTCCCACAGCCTCACTGTCCAGTCGTCCGACGCCGACGCCAGCTGGCTGCCGTCCGGCGAGAACGCGACGGCGATGACCGGGCTTGAGTGGCCCTCGAGCGTCTGGCGCGCCGCCCCCGTGGCCGCGTCCCACAGCCTGACCGTCCAGTCGTCCGACGCCGAGGCCAGCTGGCCGCCGTCCGGCGAGAACGCGACGGCCTTGACGCAGTGTGAGTGGCCATCGAACGTCCGTATCAAACCGCTCCAATCTTGTTGTACTTTTGGCAGCCTCTGGATCCAGCGAGGCATCTGATCTTCGAATTGCTTTCGAACGACACTCATCGCTGGTGCGAAAACCAGAGCAGAACAATATATTTGGAGGGGAGCCAGTTCAATCGCTGATCGGCTATATAAGGCGAATCGCTTCACATCATGGATAAATGCGTATAAACTAGGACATTTGTTGGCCTTCACAACAAGTTAGTTTGAAATACTTCTAACATGCCCATAACACGCTTACGAGAGCAATGGACTCTAAGGAAGTTGTTGCAAGAATCCCCTCGGAGGTCTTCTGCATCCAGCTCAGAGACTCAAGCCAATGAAGAGAATGCTCTCGGAGGAACCGATGAACTTGATGGTTGTCATAGAGTTGGACACCGCTCCTTTGAAGATGCTGGACCCAGTAGAGGCATGCATATTGAAGCTCTGGAGAAAGACATCGCCCTACGTGATCACTGTCTATGTCAGTAGTGAGAGCGCCATCAGTGTGCAGGCCACAGATATCTCGCTTGAGAGAGGTGGACATGAGCCGTATACAATTATCGGCTGAAGCCCGATGTGCTTGCTTCTCGTCCACCCAGAATGGTGAATTACCGCACCTATCTTTGTCGAGAAGGAAGTCTCGAAATGAAGGATGGTGTAGACGGATTGGGCAACTTTGGTCCTCCGGGATTACCAGTATAACGTGTAAGTCCCCGAGCGTTTGGTTCACGTCCTCTTCAGGAACGTAGAGTAACTTGGCTAAAGAGTTGGAGGGAAGGGGAGCAAACAGGGTAACAATGCTCCCAAGAACTTCTCTTAGTATGTTGTACGTATCCTCTTTTTCTTGGTCACTATACTCATGACGAACCAAGCTCTTGAGGACTGTGAGATAAATTTGGTTGAGTTGCTTTTCTGGTGCGGTGGCGGACGTGTCGCCTTGGAGGATCATTGACAATCGCTTCACCGCAAGTCGTCCGCCTTCGCGAACAAACCGGCAAGCAGTTGCAGCCCATATGAACAAACCGCTAGACTTCCGAATCATATGCTGAATTGTTTGCTCGCCTGGCCATTCAGCAGGAAGCGCTCGCTCCTGCCTAATGAGTTTGAAGCTGTCTTCTAAGAAAATGGAAATATCGCGGTCTACAACTGAACGAGATATATCATGCAAAATAAAGCCCTGGTGCTCATCCGGGATCTGGCAAAAACAGGTTTGACTCGGGATGTCTGGTCTACTTGTCAGGAAGATGTGTAAATCGACCGTTTCCAATGATCGAGCTTCGGCGAAGAGTTGCACAATCGTTTTGATCTCATTATCGTTCGCGCATTCGTCTAGGGCATCAACCACAAAGAGTAAGGGAGAGCCATAAAAGTTGCTGCCCAATCTGGACAGCGGCTTATAAATAAGTTGGCGCCACTGGTTACGGAGAGATTGGCTGGCAATGTCATTATGCTCCGCAATAGCATCGCAGATGAAGCCCTTGAGAGACGATGACATCTTTGCCAGCTGCCAGGCAATAGTTGTAAAGAATTTGCCAGCATGACCAACGTCTCCGCCATCCCGTGAGAAGAAGAAACTTGCTCCCAGCCGCTTTTGCTCAGAGTAGTGGTGGGCAACGGTACGGGCAATTGTGGATTTCCCAGTGCCCGCCATACCGTTCAGCCAGAAGATGCGCTTTCCGTCGTACCCATCAGCCCATGCCATTATCTGATTGAGAACGCCAACGCGTGTTCCTTGGAGACAAACAGGATCATGCTGATTCTTGTAGGAGTCGAAGGTGGCTGCCGCAACATACGGTAGCAGCGCAAGAAGATTGGATTCATTCCTATATTAGAAAAGGTTTAGGTCAGACGAACTCAGAGTGTTGGGCAGTAACCTCAGACTCACTGGTGGATACTAATGTTTCCATGAACAATCTGCTGTCCAGCCTGGATTGCGACGGTTCCTGAGTTTCCAAAAGTGTTCCGAACTTCTTCAGCGGCAGCATCCATGCCGTTATAGCTAATAGGCTATAGCATTCCGTAGTAAGGGCAGGGTGAAGATGGGACAGCGGCGAATTGTAAAATATTCCAACGGAGGAAGCATTTGTAATTGTGGAGAGAGCAACGAGCACCAGCTACAGTTTGAGGAAAAGGGAAAGAAACAGAATGACCAGAAATCTGCCTTGAAGAGCGAGAAGGAGGATTCATATTGCTTGCTCAGATAACTCTTTCCATTTGAACAAAAACAAGCTGCAGGCGATGGGGTTAGGGCGCCAAAAATGAACTGCTAGGTGGCAGCGTTTGCTTCCGGCGCTCTAGGCGAGCTGGGCGGCGTCACTAGTGAGGGGGATCACCGGGCGGCGAGGTCACCCCAAGACGGGACGGGCAATAGGCCTCAAGTCCTCCGCCCCGAGCCAATTGTTCCCTTCTCCTTGTGGAGTTACCAGACCTTATTACAATCGTCATGCCAAAGTAGTTCCACGCATGGTGTCTTAAGTATTTCTCCGAGCAATCGAAATGGGGGAGCCGAGGATAGGCAGTAGGTAGTAGTTCGTCCTGCGAGACTTGACGATGTGCATTTCAGCATCGCCAAGCACAGTGGCTTGACTTTGGGCTTGATCTTTGAGCTTTTGAAGGCTGTCTAATGAAAAGGTAGACCGCAAGTGTTGCTAAGAAAGTGCTTTGAATACCTACATGTACTAAAGAGCGCCATCACTTACCATTCAGAGAAACCACCGCATCAGTGCGGACGTCCTGCCCAAGCAATTGGACCTTGGACAGCATTGAGGTCGGGTGCGAAGTCTCGAAAGCACGATTGACATAGACAAGGAGGAGCCTAGCATTATGCTTCTCGCCCAAAGCATCCGCAACCACAACAGCGCTCGTTTGTGTCACAAATTTGAAATTGGCCTTGCGCAATTTTCTCCTCTCCAGGGAGATTTTTTAAAGTCCGCCTTCAGAAGTCCTTCGAAAGTCTAGACGATACAGGAAGTTAGGTCCTTACGAGGCGC
>Ga0335072_10015608_pt1 | contig 10779 bp, 9 predicted proteins | sample Lox_Sample_21_FD_206725 | JGI IMG/M metagenome (GOLD analysis project Ga0335072, IMG submission 206725) | Soil microbial communities from Loxahatchee National Wildlife Refuge, Florida, United States - Lox_Sample_2.1 | ecosystem: Environmental > Terrestrial > Soil > Wetlands | place: USA: Florida... | reverse complement strand
CGTGGCTCAGCGCATACCGGGCCTCCTGGATCTCGGAGCGGCGCAGCCGCGCGGTGCCGAGCGCGAACCACAGCAGCCCCAGCGTCCGGTGCTCCGGCTGCGTGCCCGCCGTGGCCTGCGCCTGCTCAGCCAGGGCCCAGCCCTGGGCCAGCAGGCCGGGATCGGCAGCGGCCAGGCTCGCCGCCTGCATGACCCGCAGCGCGGCCAGCCAGGGCTCGATGATCCGCCGAGCAGCCGGAGCGCACCGGCCGAGCGCTCGCTGGGCGGCATCGAGGTGATGCGCGGCGGCGCCGGTGTCGCCGTTCCAGAGCCCGGCGGCGGCCAGCGCGGCGGCCACGGCCGCGTCGTCGGCCCTGCGCTCGGCCGGGAACAACGCCAGCACCTGCTCCAGCGTGGTCGCGCCGCTGCGCACCAGCGCCGCCGTACCGGCCTCGGCCAGCATGTGCGCCGCGTAGTCCCAGTCCCCCGCCCGGGCGGCGGCGCGCAGCGCGTCGATGGACCGGTCGTGCGAGGCGTGCCAGCGCGCCGCCCGGCGCAGCAGGATCGGCACCTCGTGCGGTATCTCCCTGTTGCGCTCTGCGGCCAGCACGTCGCGCAGCAGCGGGTGGTAGCGGTAGGCGGCGTGACCCTCGCCGAGCGACTCGACAAAGCTGTTCTCCCGGCTGAGCCGCTCCAGCGTGCGCGCGCCGCCCGGCTCGCCGGTCAGCGCGTCCGCCAGGTCGCCCGACATCTGCTCGGTAACGCTCGTCCGCAGCATGAACAGCCGGATCTCCGGCGGTTGACGGCCGAGCACCTCGTCCCACAGATAGTCGGTGACCAGCGGCTCGTCCCCGGCGATGCCGGTGATCCGGCCGGCCTGCGCCACCTGGCCGCTGACGGTCATCGCGGCCAGACGCAGGCCGGCCATCCATCCCTCGGTGCGCCGGAGCAGTTCGTCCCTTGCCGCGGCATCGACGTCCAGGCCCAGCATCGCGAAGTAGGCGTCGGCCTCGTCGGCCGTGGCGGCCAGGTCGGGCGCGCTCACGTCGGCCAGGTCGCCGGAGACGCGCAGCCGCGCCAGCGCGAGCCGCGGCGGGCAGCGCCCGCTCAGGATCAGCCGCAGCGTCGGCGGCGCGTGCCGCAGCAGCAGGTCGAGGCCGCCCAGCACCGGGCCGTCGGCGAGCTCGTGCACGTCGTCGAGCACCAGGGTCAGCGGCTCGCTCAGCAACTGCGCCGCCTCGACCACGCGCAGCGGATACTCATCCGGCGCCGCGTCCTGGAGTGCGCTGGTGAAGTCGGCGCGAACGCCGGCGGCCCGGGCGAGCGCCGCCCGGACGTAGGTCCAGAACCGTGCCGGATCCCGGTCGGCCTCGTCCAGGGTCAGCCAGGCCACCCGGCGGGCGGCGGGCGTGGCCGCCGCCCATGACGCGCAGGCGACCGTTTTGCCCGCGCCGGCCGGCCCTGACACCACGGTCACCCGATGCGCGGCCGCCCGCGCGAGCAGGTCGATCACGCGGGAGCGGCGCAGGACGGCCACCCCCGGCTGCGGTATCCGCAGCTTGTCGCCGAGAAGTTCCGGCCCGTCCGCGGCCCCGGCCGCTGACGCCGTCATCCGGCGCACGGCTGTGCCGCTGGTCGTGCTCGACATGGCCCCCCCGTCGGGCAACGTCTGCAGGAAAGAGCAGAACGTGGACTACCTCAGCCTGCAGGTGTGAATGTGCGGCTCGCGACCCTCTGACCTGCGTACCCACCGCCTCACGCGATCAATCGCGCGACGGTCGATTCGCCCGGATCGCCTCACCCACCCGGGGTGATGCGCCGCTCGCGCGCGGGCGGCGACGGAAGGCCGGATCGCCAGCGCACAACCCCGGTTCGGCGCCGACCCGTCCCCGGCCCGGCCGGCCCACGGCGTACGCCCACGCTCACCCCCTGCGGGGGATGGGGCGCCGGGCCGGCCAGCCCGCCGCGAGCCATCGCTCCCGCGAGGACCGCCCCGCCCCCGTGAGCCGCCGCCCGGCACGATCCGGTTTCAGTACTGGGGTAGCTAAGACACGAATACGGCACCGTACCTACCCCAATCACCGAACCCGGCCGCCGCAACCCCGCGCGGGCGGCGGCCACCGCGAGGGACTTCGGCTGGGTGGCAGGGCGAGCTGCGGGGGCGCCGCCACGAGATAACCCGTTTTTGTAACGCTCCGTTACGGGGCGCCGGCGGACGGGACATGATCACCCGGTCTGGGCGATGCTGCCGGCCGGGCGCCGTCCGTAGCGTCGCGAGGGTACGGCACCGGGCACTTCCGGTCATCGCACCGGGATTGCAACCCGCGGACCGCCGGGAGTCAACGGCGGGCGCGGGTCCGAGCCGCGAGCGATCGCGGCCGGTGAGAGAGGGGGCTGCCGCATGAGCAGTGCACAGGACCGGCCAGCCGGGACAGCCGAGACCCAACCGGCCGGCCAGGCCGGAACCACCGGCACCGGCGCGACCAGCCAGCGTGGCGCTCACCGCGCCGGATACCAGGAGAGCTACCGGGACACCGACTACGAGCGGTACGAGGGCAGGAGCGGGGCAGCGCTGGGCGGCGCCAGCCTGGCCGCGGTGCTGATGATCTTCACCGGCCTCGTGGGGTTCTTCGAGGGGATCGTGGGCGTCATCCACGGAGCCTTCTTCACCGCGCACCCGAACTACGTCTTCGTCGTCGGCCCGTGGGGCCGGGGGCTCACCCTGCTGATCCTGGGCGCCGTGATCTTCGCGGCGGGCGTGTGCCTGCTCCTCGGCATGATGTGGGCCAGGGTGATAGGGATCATACTCGCGGTCCTGTACGGCATCGCGAGCTTCATGTTCCTGCCGTTCTACCCGATCTGGTCGTTCATCCTGATCGCGCTCAACGTGTTCATCATCTGGTCGCTGGCGAACATGGGCGGACACCGGCGAGTCGCCTGACGGCGATCAGGCGGCCGGCGGATCCGGCCCCGCGCGAGGCCCCGGCCCGATGGCCGGGGCCTTGTCATGTCTGGCCGTTATCCGGTGGCCGCGTCCAGTGCCATGGCGGTCTCGGCCAGCGCGAGGTGGCTGGCGGCCAGCGGGTAGTTCCCGGTCAGCCGCTGGCGCAGCGGGTCGTACTCCTCCGCCAGCAGGCCCACGTCGTTGCGCAGCTCGAGCAGCCGGGTGAACACCTGGCGGGCGTCGCCGCCGCGCCCCATCGCGACTGCGCTCTGGGCCAGCCAGAACGTGGCCGGCAGGTGCCCGCCGTCGCCCGGCGGCATCCCGTCCACGCTGTCCGCCTGACCCTCCTCGCAGCGCAGCAGCACCCCGGCCCGGTCCAGCTTCTTGGCAATGACCGACGTCGTGTTCCGCAGTCGCTCATCGCCCGGTGGCAGGAAGCCCAGCAACGCCAGTCGCAGCAGGCTGGCGTCGGTGACGGAGCGTTCGTAGGCCTGGACGAAGGCGGCGGCCCCGGCATCGTAGCCGCGGTCCAGGACGTCGGCCTTCACCTCCGCCCGGAGCGTGCGCCACCGCTCGGCGGGCCCGGGGTCGCCGAACCGCTCGATCATCTTCACGGCGGCGTCCGCTGCGGCCCAGACCATGGCCTTGGAGTGCACGAACTGACGAAGCGGGCCGCGCGCCTCCCAGATCCCGGCGTCCGGCTCGCGCCAGCGGGACTCGATGTGGCCCAGCACCTCAGCGGTATCCGAGGGATCGTGGGAACCGTTCAGCCCGGCCATGCGGACCGCTAGCTGCGCCTCGAGCACGTCGCCGAACGCGTCCAGCGGCGCCCGGCCGGCCGAGGCGTTGCCGATGCGTACCGGCCGCGCCCCCTCGTAACCGGGCAGCCACCCAAGCTCGATTTCCAGCAGCCGCCGCTCCCCGGCCACCCCGTAAAGGTCCTGCACCGCAGCCGGTGGCCCGGCCACCGCGTGGCCCATCCAGTCGAGCAGGCCGACGGCGTCGCCGAGTGCCCCGGCGCGCAACATAACCCGGATCGCGGCCGCCGCATCCCGCAGCCAGCAGTACCGGTAGTCCCAGTTCCTCGAGCCCGAGGCCTGCTGCGGCAGCGAGGTGGTCGGCGCCGCGACCAGTCCCCGGGTCGGCGCGTAGGTGAGCGCCTTGACGGTGATCAGCGAGCGGATCACGGCCTCGCGCCACTCGCCGTCATAGGTCAGCCCCGCGACCCAGTCGCGCCACCAGCGCTCGGTGTCGTCGATCACCGCCGGGACCAGCGGCGGGTCCGGAGGCCCGGCCCGGGAATCGCGGCCGACGAGTGCGAACGGCACCCGGTCGCCGGGGCCGACCCGCAGCTCCGCCACCGCGATCCCGTGCGCCCGGCGTACGTGCGCCGGGCCGAACAGCCACAGGGCCTGCGACCCGGCCACGATGCGGTGCGCGCCGGCCCGCCGCTGGATCCTGGGCTCGGCCGAGCCATATTCGAACGCGGCACCGAGCGTCATCCTGAGGTCCACGCTGCCGCTCAGGCCCTCGATCATTCGCACCAGCAGCGGGTCGCCGGCCCGCGGCGGCATGCAGTCGGTCAGCCGGACGCGTCCCGAGGGCACGGCGAACTCGGTCTCGAGGATCAGGGTGTCGGGCCGGTAGCGGCGCCGCACCCGGCCGCTTCCCTGGGCGGGCGCGATCCTCCAGTGCCCGTGGCGGTCCTCGCCGAGCAGCGCCGCGAAACAGGCGGCAGAGTCGAACCGGGGCAGGCACATCCAGTCGATCGATCCATCCCGGCCGACCAGCGCTGCTGTGTGCAGATCGCCGATCAGCGCGTAGTCCTCGATAGGTAGCGACATCGGCAAGGCCCCCCGCCGGCAGCGGCAGCACGGCGTCCCGGCGCCCGGCCGGTCAGCGCACTTCTACTGCCATCGCGGCAGTCTGCTGCGGCGTGCCAGGCCGTGTCGTCATCCCTGGCAGGTGACGCCAGCGGCCGGAGCTCGGCCAGGGCAAGCCGCTGGCGCTCGCCGCCCGAGATGGCCGCGCCCCGGCGCAGCAGGCGGGGGTCAGCGGGGCGCACGGCTCATCAGGAGCGCCAGCCATACCGCCACGCTCACCGCGCCGCCGACCATGAGGATCACGCCGATCGTCTGGAAGTTGATGTACACGATGCCAACGGCGGGGAGGCTGACATGGCGAGGCTGCCAGGGAACCACGAAGCGCAGCACGGTGCCGATGACGATCAGCGCGCTGCTCTGGCCCACGCTCATGACTGGTGACCTCCGTATGGACCGGTACCGCAGGAGAGCGCGGCGAAAACCCCGGCCGCCGCGGCACGATCTGTGACCACCCGCTGCGGGTGACGCACCGCCGCCGCCAACCCATGACTGTTGACCGCACATCATGACGGGCTCCGAGGGCACCGGCTCCGAGCGTGCGAACAGCGGAGGGAAACCATGTTCATGCGGCGACGTCCATTGCTGCGCGCGGTCGCGGTCGACGGCGGCGCGCACGTCGCGCGCAAGCGGGCGGCCCGGCGAGCGACCGGCCAGGCCCGGCAGGACGACGAGCAGAACGAGCGCCTTCTCAGCCTGGAGCAGCGGGGGCAGGCCCAGAGCGCGGAGGGCGGCCACGCGCCGTCCATGCTCGACCAACTGGGCCGGCTCGCGGCCCTGCACCGTCAGGGCGCTCTGACCGACGCCGAGTTCAGCGCGGCCAAGGCCAAGCTACTCGGCCGCTGAGCACGGGTTGAGCCGGCCCAGCCCATCGGGGGCGCGATGAGCGAGCCGACGATGGATCAGGACCGGCCGGCCGACGCCAGCCCGCTGAAGACGCCGCGCGCGGCCGCGCTGGCCGGGATCGTCTTCTCCGTGCTGCTCATCGCCGCGCTGGTGATACTCAGGCTGGCGACGCCGTCCGATCCCGCCATGGTGGGCTCCTGGCTGGCCGATCCGGCGCGCCGGGCCGCTGCGGTCGCCGCGCTGAACTTCATCCCGTTCGCCGGCATCGCGTTCCTGTGGTTCATCGGCGTCGTCAGGGACCGAATCGGCCGGCGTGAGGACCGGTTCTTCGCCACCGTGTTCCTGGGCAGCGGGCTGCTGTTCGTCGCCATGCTGTTCGTGGCGGCCGGGCTGGCGGGCGGCGTCATCGCCGAGGCCGGGACCGCGCACGCCGGCTCGCCGGACCGCGGCATCCTGGCCCTCGGCCGCAACGTCACCTCGATCCTGGTGGACATCTACGCGATCCGGATGGCCGCGGTGTTCACGCTCACCACGGTGACGATCGCCCGGCGCACCGCGATCGTGTCCCGTTGGCTGACCTTCAGCGGGCTCGCGGTCGCGCTGATCCTGCTGATCGGCACCAGCATCTCGGTCTGGGTCGAGTTGCTCTTCCCTGCCTGGATCCTGGCCCTGAGCGTGGACATACTCGTGGCCGGCGCGGGCGGGCGATCACCCCGCATGGGTGACGCAGCCGGCCCGGCCGGCGGGCATCGTGGCTGACGCGGCGACGCAGGGTCACAGACGCGCGGTCAGACATGCCGCGGCCAGAGAGGAGCCGAGGATGAGCGTGACGACGGCGACGCGGCCGACACGTCGGACCGCAGCCAGCCGGGCATCGGGCAGCCGGGCATCGGGCAGCCGGGCCACCGGCAGCCGGGTATCGGGCAGCCGCACCGCCAGGAGCCGGTCAGCGCAGAGCGATGCGCCGGAGACCAGAACGCCGCAGAGCCGGGCGTCCGGCACCGGCGCTTCCGGCACCCGGACGACGCGCACCGGCCGCACCACCCGGTCGACGCGCACCACCAGCAGGGACGGCAGCACCAGCGGGGCCCGCACCCGCAGTGCCCGCACCACCAGCACGGACCGCGCGTCCCGCGCCACCCGGCGGAGCCGGGCTGCCCAGCCGCCAAGGCCGGCCCGCCGCTACCAGCTCGACGCCACCGTGCGCCACCTCACACCGGAGGAACGCGCGGTCCGCGGCAAGAACGCCCGCGCAGAGGTCCCGCTGGACAGCCACGCGAAGTTCGATCCGCCTGCCGACCGGCCGGACCCGATCTCCCTGCTCGAAGAGCAGGCCAAGACCCGGGTACCCGACCTGGTCCCGGTGCGCTACGGCCGGATGACGCTCTCGCCGTTCAGCTACTTCCGCGGCGCCGCGCTGCCGATGGCCAGCGATCTGGCCTCCACTCCGATGTCCGGCCTGGCCGTCCAGGCCTGTGGCGACGCGCACCTGTCGAACTTCGGCGTGTTCGGCTCCGCCGAGCGCCGCCTGGTCTTCGACGTCAACGACTTCGACGAGACCCAGCCGGGCCCGTGGGAGTGGGACATCAAGCGGCTGGCCGCGAGCCTCGAGGTCGCCGCGCGCGGCAACGGTTTCTCGCAGAAGAAGCGCCGCGGGATCGTTGCCGCGATGGTCGCCAGGTACCGGACGGCCATGCGCGAGTTCGCCGGCATGACCAACCTCCAGGTGTGGTACTCGATCGCCGACCTGGACGAGTTCCGGCAGCAGGCCGCGTCGCTGCTGAAGGGGCGCCAGCGCAAGCAGATGGACAAGGGCATGACCAAGGCGCGCAGCAGGGACAGCATGCAGGAAGTCGGCAAGCTGACCCGGATGGTCGACGGCCGGCCGAGGATCATCTCCGATCCGCCGCTGCTGGTCCCGATCGACCAGCTCATGCCGGAGGAGATGGACCGCAAGAGTTTCGAGTCGCTGATCACCGAAATGATCACCGGCTACCAGCGCACGCTGGAGACCGACCGCCGGTACCTGCTCGAGCAGTACGAGTACGCCGACATGGCGCACAAGGTGGTCGGCGTGGGCAGCGTTGGCACCCGCTGCTGGATTGTGCTGATGCTCGGCCGCGACAGCAACGACCCGCTGTTCCTGCAGGTCAAGGAGGCCCAGGAGTCGGTGCTCAGCCGGTACGTCGGGACCAGCCGGTACCCGAACCAGGGTCAGCGGGTGGTGGCCGGGCAGCGGCTGATGCAGGCGTCCAGCGACATCTTCCTGGGCTGGCAGCGCAACGAGGCCGGCCTCGAGGGCCGGGCCCGCGACTTCTACATCCGCCAGCTCCGGGACTGGAAGTTCTCCATGGACATCGAGTCCATGGTGCCGCGCGGCATGCGGCTGTACGGGGAGCTGTGCGGCTGGACCCTGGCCCGGGCGCACGCCCGCTCCGGCGACCGGATCGCGATCGCCGCATACCTGGGCGGCTCGGACGCCTTCGACCAGGCCATCACCGAGTTCGCGGCGGCCTACGCGGACCAGAACGAGCGCGACTACCAGGAGCTGCGCAGCGCGGTGTCGGCGGGCCGGATCCACGCGGAAAAGGACTTGTGACCGCGGTCCGGCCCGCGCCCGACCCGGCGCGGTGACCAGCGCGTCGAGCGCGTCCAGCGGATCGGACCCGCTCGCGCCGCTGCGATCGCGCAGCTACCTGGTGCTGCTGGTGCTCGCCGCGATCATCGGCGCGCCGATCTCGGCGGCCGCCTTCGGCTTCCTCGCGCTCGTGTCGCATCTGCAGGGGTGGATCTTCATCAGCCTGCCCAAGGCGGCCGGCCTGGGCGCCGAGCCGCTCTGGTGGCCGCTGCCGTGGCTGGCCCTGGCCGGGATCCTGGTCGCGCTCACGATCCGCTACCTGCCCGGCACCGCGGGGCACAGGCCCGCCGAGGGGTTCAAGGCGGGCGGCGCGCCCGGGCCGGCCGAGCTGCCCGGGGTTCTGCTCGCCGCGCTGGCAACCCTGTGCCTCGGCGTGGTGCTCGGGCCCGAGGCCCCGCTGATCGCCCTCGGCGGCGGGCTGGCGATCTGCGCCGTCCGCCTCGCCAAGCGGGACGCGCCGCCGCAGGCCCGTACCACGGTGGCCGCTGCGGGCAGCTTCGCCGCGGTCAGCGCGCTGTTCGGCTCGCCCCTGCCGGCGGCGTTCCTGCTGATGGAGGCGTCCGGCGTGGCCGGCGCGACGCTCGAGCTCGTGCTCGTGCCCGGGCTCCTGGCGGCGGGAATCGGCTCGCTGATCTTTCTTGGCCTCGGCCACTGGACCGGCCTCGGCACGTTCTCGCTCACCATCCCCCATCTTCCGCACGTCGGGACGCCGGACGCGGCCGAGTTCGGCTGGGCACTGGTGATCGGGGTGGCGGCCGCCTTCCTCGGGCACGGGATCCGGCGCCTCGGGCTGGTGCTGCAGGCCGTGGTCGAGCGGCGGATGCTGCTGATCATGCCGGTGGCTGGCCTGGCCATCGCCGGCCTCGCCGCCGCCTACGGGGCCGGCTCCGGCCGGGGGCCGTCCGACGTGCTGTTCTCCGGGCAGAACGCGCTCGGCCCGCTGATCACGCACGGCGCCTCGTACACCGCGGCCGTGCTGGTGCTCCTGGTCGCCTGCAAGGGGCTGGCCTACTGCGTCTCGCTCAGCGGGTTTCGCGGCGGCCCGGTTTTCCCGACGCTGCTGATCGGGGCTGCCGGGGGCATCGCACTGTCGCACGTGCCCGGCCTGCACCTGATTCCCGGCGCGGCGATGGCCATGGGGGCATTGTTCACCACCGTGCTCGGACTGCCGCTGACCGCGGTCCTGCTGGTGACGCTGTTCCTCGGCTCGGACGGCGTCGCCGTGATGCCGCTGGTGATCGTCGCGGTCGTGGTGGCGTTCGTGCTCTCGGCCCGGCTCGCGCCGCCGAGCGCCGGCCAGCCCCCCGGCCCGGCCCCGGCCGGCGACCAGGATGTCAGCGCCGCCTCTTCCGCTCCGCCCGGGCCGGGCGGCTGACCGGAGCGGAGCGGCTCACGTTGGCCGGCGGCCAGCGGCGCCGCCCCGCTGGGGGCTGCTCTTGCTGCCGCCCTGACGACCGGAACGCCGCGACCAGGCGCGCCACCAGGGTGGCAAGGAAGACCTGCCCGGTTAGCGCCTCAATGACCGCCAGTGCCCGGCCGCCGTTCCCTGCCGCGGTGAAGTCCCCGTAGCCGAGCGTGGTCAGCGTGGTGAAGCTGAAGTACTGGAACGTCTGCGTGTTGGCCGGCTGCCCCCTGGCGAAGAACTGTCCGGTGCCCAGGTGCTGGATGGCCCCGTAGTACGCGGCGAACATCAGCCCGATGATCAGGTAGGCGCTGAGCGCGCCGTAGATGCTCTGCATCGTGACCGTGGGGTGGTCCAGCACTCGCCGCACGATCAGCACCGCGGTGAACAGCAGGACCAGGCCCTTCCAGAGGTCCGCGACGCCGATCCCCGCCGACGTGCGGGTCAGCGCCACGCCGAGGGCGGCGGCGGTGCCGGCCAGCGTCACGGCGGCGGCCGCCGTCGCCACCGCGCGGTTGACCTGGGCGGTTCGCAGCACCAGCAGCACCACGCCGAGGAACAAGGCGAACTGCACGTAGGCGGCCACCGTGGACAGGCCAGAGGCCGACAGCAGGTAGGTAACGATCAGAAGCATCAGCAGCAGCCCGTACCGGCCGGCCGGCTGGGACGGGCTGCTGCCGCGGCCGCGGTGGCGGCGCGGCGCGTTACGCGGCGTGGCCGTGCAGGGCGTCCTGCAGCTCCTGCTCGCCCTCCTTGGACAGCGAGGTCTTCAGCACGGTGCCGCCGTACTTGCTCATGGCCTCGACGGCCTTGTCCGGGGTCACCTTGTCCACCATCAGGAACAGGGCCGACGTCCCTGGCTGGAGCATGCCGCGCACCTGCTCCTGGAACGTCTTGTCGATGCCCGACTTGGTGACCTTGCCCATCAGCGCGCCCAGGCCAGCGCCGATCGCGATCCCGAAAACCGGGATGAAGAACAGCAGGCCGAACAGCAGGCCCCAGAACATGCCCCAGGTCGCACCGGTGCCGACCGGGTTGTGGCGGGTGTGGACGTGGTAGCTGCCGTCGGCGTCGCGGTCGATCACCGCGA
>Ga0335072_10015607_pt1 | contig 10780 bp, 8 predicted proteins | sample Lox_Sample_21_FD_206725 | JGI IMG/M metagenome (GOLD analysis project Ga0335072, IMG submission 206725) | Soil microbial communities from Loxahatchee National Wildlife Refuge, Florida, United States - Lox_Sample_2.1 | ecosystem: Environmental > Terrestrial > Soil > Wetlands | place: USA: Florida... | reverse complement strand
AGTACGTGACGGCCGCGGGGGTCTCGGCCGGCATTGACATGGCGCTGGCCCTGGTGGCCAGGATCGCCGGGGACGAGGCCGCGCAGGACGCGCAGCTCAGCATCGAATACGACCCGCACCCGCCGTTCAACGCCGGCTCGCCCGCCACCGCCCCGGCGGATCTGGTCGCGGCCCAGCGGGCCGGCAACCGGTTCGCCGGCGCACTGGACGCGACTGCTCAGTGAGCGGACCGGCGGGTCACCCGGGCGGTCGCGTAGTCGCAGTCCCGGTTCTCGCACAGGGTGACGACGCCGCGAGGCCCGTCGGTCGTCGCCGCGCTGGGCACGATGTCCGAGCGCAGCCGGCTCTCCCCGCACTGGGGACAGCTGCCCGGCATCGTGTTCCCCCAGGCCGTCATCGGGCTGGAGACCAGGGCGACGAGCAGGAACAGCCCGGCGATGGCCAGGGCGACGATGCCCAGCGTGGCCAGCACCGGGAAGGAAACGCCGCCGAGCAAGGCGAGCGGCCCGGGCAGCAGCGCGGTCACCAGATGCGGCACGACGATGAGCAGGATGCCTATCGCCCCGAATACCACGGCGATGCCGACAAAGGCGGCCATGGATGCGCCCGAGCGGTGCTGCCCGCGCTCGGAACGGGCCGCGTCGATCAGGATGTCCTCGTCAGCTGGCTGGCTCGTCATTGCCGGTCCTCCGCCTAGCGTGATCACCTGATCCGAGCATGCCATCACCCGCCCCCGTCGCGCACCCCCAAAAGCCACCGAACCGGCCGCCGGGTGCGGGCCTCACTTCAGGTTGGCCCCGTGTGGCGGTGGGGGCGGGGCGTCCAGGGCGCAGTGCGACGGGTGACGCTGGGGCGGGACCTGGGGTTGCGCGGCCTTGGCTGGAGCCGGGTTGCGAATGGTGATCGCGGCCAGTATGCCGGCCAGCAGGCACAGGCCGGCCGAGATGAGCGACGCGGTGTGGAAGCCCGAGGACAGCGTGCTGGCATTGCGGTAGTCGGTGCCGTGGATGCCGCCCGCCGCGGGCAGCAGGGCCACCGCGATCAGCCCGGCCGCCCGGGCCACGTCGTTGTTGACGGCCGAGGCGATGTCGGCGTTCTTAGTCGGGGCGGAGGCGAGCGCGGTCGAGGTGAGGGGAGCCACGGTGGTAGCCAGCCCGAGTCCGAAGACGATGACCCCGGGCAGTACCTCGGTGGGGTAGTTGCCTGACCGGCGCGTGAGGATGAAGAGGGCCAGGCCGGCCCCGATGAGGATCGGCCCGACGCTCATCTGCAGCCGGGGGCCGATTCGCTCGGCCAGCAAGCCCGAGCGGCTCGACAAGATGAGCGTGATCACCGTGGCGGGCAGCAGTGAGACGCCGGACTTGAGGGGAGAGTAGCCGGAAACGTTCTGCAAATTGATGGGGAGCAGGAACAAGGCTCCGCCGATCGCACCGTAGACGATGAACGTGATGATGTTGGTCGCGGTGAACTGCGTGGAGGAGAACAGGCTCAGCGGCAGCATCGGGGCCGGGGTGCGCCGCTCCCACACCACGAAGGCGCAAAGCAGGCCGATCCCGACAATCAGGGCCGCGAGGACCGGGGGCTTGGACCAGCCGCCCTCGGGCCCTTCGATCAGCCCGAAGGTCAGGCCGAACAGTCCGGCCGTCACCAGCGCCCCGCCGACCTTGTCAATGGGGGCGGTGGCGCCGGCGTCGCGCGACTCGGGCACGTGCCGCATGGTCACCGCGACCACGATCGCGGCGATCGGCAGGTTGATCACGAAGATCAGCCGCCAGGACGCGGCCGAGACGAGCCAGCCGCCGATGAACGGGCCGATGGCGGTGCCGAGGCCACTGAAGCCAGCCCAGGCGCCGATCGCCCGGCCCCGGTCATCGGCGCGGAACGTCGCCTGCAAGATGGCCAGGCTGCCCGGGGTCAGCAGGGCCGCGCCCACGCCCTGCAGCCCGCGGAACGCGATCAGCGTGCCCGCGCTGGGGGCGATCGCCGACAGGATCGAGGCGATCGCGAACCAGACGACCCCGGTCAGGAAGATCTTCTTGCGCCCGAACTTGTCCCCGAGGCCGCCGGCGATCAGCAGCAGCGCCGACAGGGCGAGCGAGTAGGCGGTCACGACCCATTGCAGGGCGGCCAGGCCGGTGCCGAACTCGCGGCCGATCGTCGGCAGCGCGACGCTGACCACGGTCGCGTCAATTGAGGCGATGGCCGATCCCAGCACGGTGGCGACCAGGACCCAGCGGCCCTGCCGACTGGACAGGGCCAGCAGGACGTGGTCATCGGAATCGGCGGGGCGGGCCGGGTCGGCGGATCGGTCGGAGTGGTCGGCGGATCGGTCGGGGCGGTCGGCGGGGTCGGCGGGGTCGGCGTGGTCACTCACGTGAGGTCACCTCCTCCTCGCTAGCCCCAGGGGACGCAACTGCCTATGTACCCCAATCGAAGGCTGAGGTATGTTACCCGTCAGTTAGTTTTGTGTCCTGGCTGGAGCCGACGATGCGCGACGTGCTTAACCCGTGGGCCAACCCGGTGACCTGGGCCGTCCCGTTCTTCCTGTTGTCTATCGCCATTGAGCTTGCCGCGCTGAAGTGGCTCGACCACGACGACGATGTCACCGGGTACATGCGCAAGGACGCCGTGACGTCGATCCTGATGGGCCTGGTCTCGCTGGCCTCGACCCTGATACTCAAGGCGGGCGGGTTCTTCGTCTACATCGCCCTGTACCTGTACGTCGCGCCCTGGCACCTGTCCATGCGCAGCTGGTGGTCGTGGGTGCTGGTCATCGGGGCCGTGGACTTCGCCTACTACTGGCAGCACCGGTTCGTGCACAGGGCGCGGGTCGGCTGGGCCGCCCACCAGGCCCACCACTCCTCGGAGTACATGAACTTCGCGACCGCGCTGCGGCAGAAGTGGAATCCGTGGTTCGACTTCTTCTTCTGGCTGCCGCTGCCGTTGCTGGGCGTGGCCCCGTGGGCGGTTTACTTCGCCTACGGGATCAACCTCGTCTTCCAGTTCTTCGTCCACACCGAGACGATCTCCAGGCTGCCCCGGCCGGTCGAGCTGGTCTTCAACACCCCGTCCCACCACCGGGTCCACCACGGCTCCGACCCGATCTACCTGGACAGGAACTACGCGGGCATCCTCATCATCTGGGATCGGATGTTCGGCACGTTCCAGCCGGAATTGCACCGGCCTCGGTATGGCCTCACCCATCCCATCGGTAGCTACAACCTCATGAGGCTTCAGTATGGCCACTACGCGGACCTGTGGCGGGACGTGCAGGGCGCGGCCTGCTGGCGGGACCGGCTCGGCTACCTGTTCATGCCGCCGGAGTGGCAGCCCGCGTCGGGCCGTCCCGACGTGGAGCCGGCGGCGGCCTGATCGGGGCGTTACTACCTCGGAGTAACATTGGGCTAATAGCGCGCCGTGACGTAGGGAGCGATGATGCGTCGAACCGTGTTCAACGAGGACCACGAGGCCTTCCGGCAGACTCTGCGGGACTTCATCCAGGCCGAGGTCGTGCCAAGCTACCAGGGCTGGTTCGACGCGGGCCTCGTCCCGCGGGACTTTTACTACAAGCTGGCCGAGCTCGGCATCTTCGGCATTGAGGTGCCCGAGGAGTATGGCGGCGCCGGCATCGAGTCCTTCAAGTATTCGGCGATCGAGACCGAGGAGACGGCCCGGGCCGGAGTGACCTTCGGTGCCTATGGCGCGCACGTCGCGCTGTGCCTGCCGTACCTGCTCAAGATCGGCACCGACGAGCAGAAGAAGCGGTGGCTGCCGAAGTTCATCTCCGGCGAGACGATGTACGCCATCGCGATGACCGAGCCGGGCACCGGCTCGGACCTGGCCGGCATGAAGACGACCGCCAAGCTCTCGGCGGACGGCTCCCACTACGTCCTCAACGGCGCTAAGACGTTCATTACCGGGGGCGTGAACGCCGACCGGGTGATCGTGTGCGCCCGCACCGCCCCGCAGAAGGACGACGACCGCCGCTTCGGCATCTCCCTGTTCGTCGTGGACACCACGCTGCCGGGGTACGCCGTCGGCAAGAAGCTCGACAAGCTGGGCCTGCGTACCTCCGACACGGCCGAGCTTTCCTTCTCCGACGTTAAGGTCCCCGCCGAGGAACTGCTCGGCGAGGAGAACAAGGGCTTCTCCTACCTGGGCCAGAACCTCCCGCGCGAGCGGCTGGCCATCGCCTACGGCGCCTACGCCCAGGCCGCGGCGGCGGTTGAGTTCGCCAAGAAGTACACCCAGGACCGCGAGATCTTCGGCAAGCCGGTGGCCTTCTTCCAGAACACCAAGTTCGAGCTGGCCGCGTGCAAGGCCGAGGTCGACGCGGCCGAGGCGGTTGTCGACCGCGCGCTTGAGGCCCACGACGCGAACGAGCTGACCGCGGCCGAGGCCGCCTCGGCCAAGCTGTTCTGCACCGAGGTCGCCAGCCGGGTGATCGATCGCTGCCTGCAACTGCACGGCGGCTACGGCTACATCAACGAGTACCCCATCGCCCGGCTGTACGCCGACAACCGGGTCAACCGGATCTACGGTGGCACTTCCGAGGTCATGAAGACCATCATCGCCAAGGACATGGGGCTCTAGGTTTCGGTTTTTCGTGTCGCTTTGCCGGGTCCTCAGGGTCCTCAGGGGATGAGGACGGCGGCGCCGTCGAACCGGCCGGCCTTGAGGTCGGCCAGGGCGCGGTCGGCCGCGTCGAGCGGGTACTGGTGCGTGGTGACCTCGAGCCGATGCTCGTCGGCGAAGGCCAGGAACTCACGGGCGTCGGCGCGGGTGTTGGAGGTGACGCTGCGAACCTGGCGCTCCTGGAACAGGTGCCGCTCGTAGTTAAGCGGCGGGATGTCGCTCAGGTAGATCCCGGCGATCGACAGCGTGCCGCCCCGGTCGAGCGCGGCCAGGGCGGTCGGCACCAGGTCCCCCACCGGCGCGAACAGGATCGCGGAATCCAGCGGTTCTGGCGGGGTGTCGGTGGGGCCGCCGACGAACGAGGCGCCCAGCGTGCGGGCCAGTTCCCGCGCCTTGTCGCCTCGCGTCATCACCGACACCCGGGCGCCCTGGGCGATGGCGACCTGGGCGGCCAGGTGAGCGCTGCCGCCGAACCCGTACATCCCGAGGTGGCCGCCGGCCGGCAGGTCGGCCCGCTTGAGCGCCCGGTAGCCGATGATCCCGGCGCACAGCAGCGGGGCGAGATCCGCGTCTGAGTACCCGGTGGGAAGCGGGTGGGCGTACTCGGCCGGGACGGTCAGGTACTCGGCGTAGCCGCCGTCGGCGTCCCAGCCGGTATAGACCGAGCTCGGGCAGAGGTTCTCCGCACCGCGCTCACAGAACCGGCAGGTCTGGTCGGTCCGGCGCAGCCAGGCCGCCCCGGCCCGGTCGCCGACCTCGAATCCGCCCATCTCCCCGGGCCCGGCCGCCACGACCTCCCCGACGACCTCATGCCCGGGGGTGACCCCGTGCCGGTGGGCGGGCAGGTCTCCCTCGGTCACGTGCAGGTCGGTCCGGCACACGCCGCAGGCTCGTACCCGCAGCAGCAGCTCGCCGGGACCCGGCTCAGGGACCAGGGTCTCGCGCTCGGCCAGCGGTTGCCTGCCGCCATCGGTCGAGATCGGCCCAGGCCGGTCCACATGCCACGCCCGCATCCGCAGCCCCTTCCTCCGCTGCACCGCTCATACCCCCTGCCGGGGTGGATTAGCGGCCCGTGGGTTCTCGGCGCAGGGTTCACGTAGAGTTTTCCGGTTCGGTAAAGTTTTCCACGCTATCACGTCGTAAAGTCTTCCGAACCGTAAATCTCTTCGAGATAATTGCGCGGACGAGGGCGCCGCTGGCGCGTGCGGGACTGGTGTCAGGGCTTGAGGTAGACCGCGACCTGAGTGGTGCTCGCGGCAGTGAACGGCGACTTGTCCCAGCCGGACCAGCGATGCTCAAGGCGCAGGCCGGCCAGGCGGGCCATCAGGTCGAGCTCGGATGGCCAGACGTAGCGGAACGGGGCCGAGCTCTGCATCCAGGCACCGTCGATGAGGGTCCAGTGGTGCGAGGAGATGATCTGGCCCACCGGGTCGTCGAGTGTATCGATGCCCACGTGACCGGGGGACAGGTCGAAGACGCGTCCAGGATCGGCCCCGGGCAGGCCCGCCAGCGTCGGGACGCCGACCTCGACCACGAACCGGCCGCCTTGGGACAGGTGCGCGGCGGCGTTCTCGAACACGATGACCTGCTCGTCCTGCGTGGTCACGTTCATGATCGTGTTGAACACGAGGTAGACGAGGGTGAAGGTTCCATCGAGCCGGGTCGTGGTCATGTCGCCGACCGTCACGGGGACCGCGTCGGCGCCCGGCTTGGCCCGCAGCACCTGCGCCATGTGCGGAGACAGTTCGATCCCGGCGACCGGGACGCCGCGCTCGGCTAGTGGCAGCGCCACCCGCCCGGTGCCGACCGCGAGCTCAAGCGCCCGCCCGAGGGTGCCGCCGGCTGCTCGGGCTAGCTCGGCCAGCACGTCCACGGTCGGGCCGAGAACGGCCGGGTCGAACATCGATGCGCTGCCCTCGTCGTAATGCTCAGCCAGATCCGCGCCCCACACCTTCGTCGCCATGGCGGACATCCTGCCCGGCCTGACGGGCGGAGTCGAACGGTTTTCGCCGCCGCCGAGGGGCGGATCAGACGTGAACCGGGCGATTTCCAACATTCCGCATTCCGTTACAGAACGGACGTAATTGCCACTTTTGCTGGCATTTTACGGGGGGCAAATTTCTCGGTAATTGGCACTGGTGCTTACCAGCCCTTGGCGTTACGCTTGGCAATGGGTAGCGATATAAACGCGCCGAGCGACAATGGGGGATATTGGTGGACGCTTTCGTTCTGCCTGGTTTCTACCTGCCATACCCCGCCCGCCTAAATCCGCATCTAGAACAAGCACGTGCGCACAGCATGGCCTGGGCAAGGAAGATGGGCATGCTGAGCGCGCCGAAGCCAGGTGGTGGCCTCGTCTGGGACGAGATGGCCCTCGCGGCAATGGATTACGCGCTGCTGTGCGCCTACACCCACCCGGACTGCGACGGTGGCACGCTGAACCTGATCACCGACTGGTACGTCTGGGTCTTCTTCTTCGACGACCATTTCCTGGAAACGTTCAAGCAGGCGCGAGATCACGCTGGTGCCCGGGCCTACCTGGACTCACTTGAGCTTTTCATGTCCGACTCGCCCCGGGAGCCTGGAAACCCGTGCGAGGCGGGGCTGGCCGACCTGTGGGCGCGGACCGTGCCCGATATGTCGGGCGACTGGCGGCGGCGGTTCGTCACCGCGACGCACAACCTGATGGTCGAGTCGATGTGGGAGCTTGAGAACATTGACGCCGGCCGGGTCGCCAACCCGATCGAGTACCTGCAGATGCGCCGCCGGGTCGGTGGCGCGCCGTGGTCGGCCTGCCTGGTGGAGTACGCCGTGGGAGCGGAGGTTCCTGGCCGTCTCGCCGCGACCCGCCCGCTGACCGTGCTCCTCGACTCGTTCGCCGACTCGGTGCACCTGCGCAACGACCTGTTCTCCTACCAGCGCGAGGTCACGCAGGAGGGGGAGAACGCCAACGCGGTGCTGGTCTTCAGTGAGTTCCTCGGCGTCGGCGTCCAGCAGGCCGCCGACCTGGTGGGCGACTTGCTGACGTCGCGGATGCAGCAGTTCGAGCACACCGCGGTGGCCGAGGTCCCGGCCCTGCTCCTCGATCAGGGGGCGTCGGCCACGGAAGCGCTGGCGATCGGCGGCTACGTGAAGGGACTCCAGGACTGGCAGTCGGGCGGGCACGAGTGGCACATGCGCTCCAGTCGGTACATGAACACGGGCGCGACCAGGCCCGCCGACTCCGGGGTGCGCGGCCGGGTGCGACAGCAGGCGAGCGCCCCGTACCGGCCGGTGGGGCACCTGCCGGTGCCGTCGCTGTACGCGCCCTTCCCGGCCCGGGTGGGTCCGCACCTGGCCGTGACCCGTCAGCACGGGACCGACTGGGCGCGCGAGATGGGCATGCTGCGGGAGGGAGTGTGGACCGAGCGGCAGTTCCTCGGCTTCGACTTCGGCTATGCCGCGTCGGCCATCCAGCCCGGCGGGACGCCCGAGCAGGCCCGGCTGTCGGCCGACTGGCTCGCCTGGGGAACCTACGGCGACGACTACTACCAGCTGGCCTTCGGTTCCCGGCGGGACGTGGCTGGCGCGAGCACCTGCACCAAGCGGCTCGCCCTGCTGCTGGCGGCCGATCCGGCGAGGGAGGGCGACCCGGCGGCGTTGGAGGCCGATGCGGCGGCGTTGGAGGCCGATGCGGCACAGACAGGGGCAGTGCCGCAGAACGCCCTTGAGCGCGGGCTGGCCGACCTGTGGCGGCGCACCAGCGGCACCGTGGCCTGGCCGGCCAGCCAGCGGCTCAGGCAGGCGGTGCTCGACATGCTCGAGAGCTGGGTGTGGGAGGTCGGCAACCTGGCGGCGGGCCGGGTTCCCGACCCGGTCGACTACGTCGAGATGCGCCGCAAGACGTTCGGGGCCGAGCTGAGCGTGCTGCTGCCCAGGCTTGGGGCTGGGAGCACCACGGGGAGCTTGCCGCCGGAGATCCAGCAGACGCGGGTTATCCGTGAGATGGAGACCGCGGCCGCCGATTACGCGGCCTTCACCAACGACTTGTTCTCCTACCAGAAGGAAGTCCAGTTCGAGGGTGACCTGCACAACCTGGTCGTGGTGACGGAGCAGTTCCTCGGCACGGACCGGTGGACGGCCGCCGGGGTGGTCGCGCGCCTGGCGGCCGAGCGAATGGCGCAGTTCGAGCGGCTCGTCGCGGTCGGGCTGCCCGCGCTGTTCGAGCAGTTCGGCCTGGACGAGGGCGCGCGGGCCGAGCTGCGCGGCCAGGCGACGCTGCTTGGCGACTTCATGGCCGGGGTGCTGGCCTGGCACCGGGTGACCGCGCGGTACGGGGATTCCGAACTGCGGGCCAGATACCTGGGCTTCACGACCGCGCCCACCGGCCTCGGCACCGCCGCGGCCCGGCTGCCCGCGCGAACCTGACAGAGCTTTCTACCGGAAACCGCAACAGGAAACACCCCGCGGAAACACTACCCAGGAGGCATCCCCCCATGTCCATCGAAACCGATCCGGTCGCCGCCCCCGAGTCCGCCAATGGTCATGGCCCGATCTCGCTGAGCCTGTCCACCGCGGCCGCCCGCAAGCTCGCCACGACGACCAAGACCGTCCCGCAGATGCAGGGCATCAGCTCGCGGTGGCTACTCAAGCTGCTGCCGTGGGTCGAGGCCACCGGCGGTACCTACCGGGTCAACCGGCGGCTGTCCTACACCATCGGCGACGGGCTTATCGTCTTCACCTCCTCGGGCGACCGTTTCCAGGTCGTGCCCAACGAGCTGCGCGAGCTCCCGGTCCTGCGTGACTTCGACGACGGGGAAGTGCTGGTCGCGCTGGCCGGCCAGTTCGAGCAGCAGCAGTACGGGGCGGGCGAGGTCATCACCGAGTTCGGCCACCAGGCCGACCGGGTGTACCTCATCGCGCACGGCCGGGTCAACAAGGTCGGCGCGGGCAAGTACGGCAACGAGACCATGGCCGGCGTGCTCGCCGAGGGCCAGTACTTCGGTGATCAGGTGCTCAGCCAGCCCGACAGCATCTGGGAGTTCACCGCCAAGGCCGACACGGCCTGCACGGTGCTGTCGCTGCCCCGCTCGGCCTTCGACGCGACCGTCGGCCGGTCCCCGGACCTGGCCGCGCACCTCGAGCAGTACCGCGCCCGGGCGGGCCGCCCGCAAGACAAGCACGGTGAGGCGGAGATCTCGGTCGCGGCCGGGCACGCCGGCGAGCCGGACCTGCCCGGCACGTTCGTCGACTACGAGACCAGCCCGCGCGAGTACGAGCTTTCGGTGGCGCAGACCGTGCTGCGCATCCACAGCCGGGTCGCCGACCTCTACAACCAGCCGATGAACCAGATCGAGCAGCAGCTGCGGCTGACCATCGAGGAGCTGCGCGAGCGCCAGGAATCGGAACTGCTCAACAACGCCGACTTCGGCCTGCTGCGCGGCGCCGACCACGGCCAGCGCATCCACACCCGCACTGGCCCGCCCACCCCCGATGACCTGGACGACCTGCTGTCGACGGTCTGGAAGGAGCCGACGTTCTTCCTCGCGCACCCTAAGGCCATCGCCGCGTTCGGTCGCGAGTGCAACTCCCGCGGCATCTACCCGCAAGCGGTCGACGTGGCCGGGCACCAGATCCCGGCCTGGCGGGGCATCCCGCTGTTCCCGTGCAGCAAGATCCCCGTCTCCAAGCACAACACCAGCTCGGTTCTGCTCATGCGGACCGGCGAGGGCAACCGGGGCGTGGTCGGCCTGCGGCAGACCGGCCTGCCCGACGAGTACGAGCCCGGCCTCAACGTCCGCTTCATGGGCATCAGCGAGAAGGGCATCATGTCCTACCTGGTGTCGACCTACTACTCGGCCGCCATCCTGGTCCCCGATGCGATCGGCGTGCTCGAGAACGCCGAGCTCGGCTAGGCAGCCCGCTCAACCGCCCCCGGGATTAGCCAGGCCCGCTGGCCAGCCCTCGGGAGCCAGTCCGGCCCGCCCACATACGGCTACAAGGAGTTATTCATGGCTACTGCTAACCAGGAAATCGCGGCGGAGACGACCGACGGAGCGACCGGCCGGCCGGTGCTGCGCAGCGCCTTCCAGCGCTCCGTCGCCGCATACTGGAACGCCGAGCGAGACCCGGTCAACATCCGGCTCGGAGAGGTGGACGGCCTCTT
>Ga0335072_10015605_pt1 | contig 10781 bp, 8 predicted proteins | sample Lox_Sample_21_FD_206725 | JGI IMG/M metagenome (GOLD analysis project Ga0335072, IMG submission 206725) | Soil microbial communities from Loxahatchee National Wildlife Refuge, Florida, United States - Lox_Sample_2.1 | ecosystem: Environmental > Terrestrial > Soil > Wetlands | place: USA: Florida... | reverse complement strand
GGTTAAGCGGCTGGCTGGTCCCATGGGAGGCATCAAGAAACGAACCTGCCATTCTGGAGAAAAGGTTCCGCGCGCTCGAGACATTCGTGTTCCAGGCCACACGCATGCCATAGGTGAACGTCGCTCTCTGAACGGGCTTCCAGGTGTCCATAGCGTAATATTCGAAGTTTCCCTCCGAGGCACGCTCCTTCAGCGAGACGGGAAAGCTCTGGCTGGCGGTATACGCTGCGCCATAAGTAAATTGGGCCAGATCGTCATAGGTCACCGTCGGCACGGTGCCTTCGCCGAGATCGTAATTGCTCACATCGAGGCGCCGCGTGTTCAAGCCGAACTTCCACGTGTGTCCCCCCCGGGTCCACGTCAGATTGTCGTTGATCTGCCACTGTGTGACCTTGCGGCCCTGCGGATAGGTATTGTCGTTCCCGCCGATGGTGGTGAACGGCACGCTGCTGCTTCCCGATGCAAGCACGACTGGGAAAGTCTGCTGAACCTGAGCGTAGTTGTTCGGCTCGAAAATGCTCGCATACCAGCTCGCTCCGGGGTTGAACTGATTGACCAAATCAGGGTTGAAGACATGGGTGTAGCCGACGACAAGCGTACGCTGCGGCTGCGGCGAATAAGAGTTAAAGACCGGATTGATTGGATCGGTCCAGGCAGCCTGGAGGCCGGTGTCCTGCTGGAAGCGGTACCAGACGCTGTCCTTCGCGTTAATGGTGTGATCGATCTTCACCACGATCAGATTTTCGCTGTCGCTGTTGTTGAGGGACGCCTGTCGCTGGCTGGCGCAGCCATCGCCCGCCGTGCCGAGGGGGCATCCGACAATCGGCACGGGCGTTCCCCCCGGCGCCGGAAGCAAGGAAAACATCTTCTGATAGAAAGGAATCTCCGCGGGCTGAGCGGGGAGCGAGGTCCCGGTTACTGGATCCTTTCCTCCAACAGCGAGTTGGCCGAGAACGTATTGCTGGTATGCAGGGGTCGGCAAGGTGATCTGCGAGACGAGTGGCAGTGCGATGCGAATGCCTTCGTAATGCCCAAAGAAGAAGAGCTTGTTCCTGCGAATTGGCCCGCCGACGCTGACGCCGAATTCGTTCACCGTGGAGCGAGGCTTTTGGGCGACGTCGCCGGGCGTGTCATTCGCGTGGAGGAAGTAGTCCTCGGCATTGAACAGCGACCCGTTCCAGATCTCGTACAGATCCCCATGGAAGGCGTTCGTACCGGATTTGGTGAAGTAGTTCACCTGCGCTGCGCCGTAGCGGCCCTGATCGACTGCGAAGGAATTCGTGTTGACGGTCGCTTCCTGAACGGCGTCGAGTCCGATGACGAGGTTCGTGGACAGGCCGATATTCAGTCCAAGCCAGGGATCGTTCGTGTCGTATCCGTCGAGGATGTAGCCGTTGGACGTCGCCGGCAGGCCGTTAAACTCCACGTTGCCATAACCGCCCGCGGCCTTCGCGTCGTTGGAAGATCCCGCCGTGTTCATCAAAGCGCCCTGCGCAAACTGGGCCAGATACGTAAGATCCTGACCGGGATTCGGCAGGCTGCTGATGGTCTTCGCCGCGATGGTGGTCGTCGTGTTCGGATTGTCGAGACTCAGCAGGCCCTGCTGCGCGGTCACTTCGACCGTTTGGTTACTCGACTGAACCTGGAGCCTGAAATTCAGTTCCACGGTGCGGCCAACGCCGACCGCGGTCGGTGGGGATTGGGCGACGGCGAAGCCTCTGGCCTGAACAGTCACCTCATACGTGCCTGGATTGATCAGGGAAAAAAGAAAATAGCCGGCTGCATCGCTCTCCATTTCTCGCGTCGCCCTGGTGTTCGTGTCCGTCATCGTAACCCTGGCGCCAGGTACGGCGGCCCCGCTCGGATCCGTTACCTCGCCGGAGAGGGCGCCGCTGGTCCCACTCTGCGCCAGAATCGTGCATGAGTTAACCGCGGTTAACAGGCATAAGAGAGTAAGGCTGTACCTCCATGCTCGAACCGCGTGCACATCGACCTCCGAATGGATTTTGCCGTCCAGCCTCTTGAGGGTTTTGGGAAACGATCCCGGGAGGCAATTTAGGTCTGCCTAATTACTTAGGTTCACCTAAAATGATGCCAGTGTCAAATCCCGGGAAACGGAGAAGCATGACCACCCGCCGCGTCAACCTGAACACGGAATCCGTAGACAACTACCTGAAAGCGATCTTTGCGCTTGGTGGGCCGGGGGAAGAACGCGTCAGCAGCACCGCACTCGCAGACCGGCTTGGCGTGTCTCCCGCCTCGATCACCAATATGCTGCAGAAACTCGCTGCTTCCCCCGTTCCCCTCGTCGAGTACGAATCTCGTCGTGGCGTTCGTTTGTCGCCTGCGGGGAAGCGGCGCGCTCTGGAGATCCTGCGCCATCATCGATTGCTCGAGACATTCCTGTATGAGGTGTTGGGCTACCCCATTGAGGAGGTCCACGACGATGCGGAGCGCCTGGAGCACTTCATTTCCGAGCGTTTCGAGGAGCGGATCGACGCGAAGCTGGGCCGCCCGAAGTTCGACCCTCACGGACATTGCATCCCCGCACTGGACGGCAGGATGTCGAAGCAGACCTCCCGACCGCTTTCGGAGATCGAAGAAGACGGAGAATTTCTTGTAGATAGCGTTTCAGATGGGGACTCCGTGCTGCTGAAAAGGCTCAATGCTCACGGCATCGCACCGGGGGTTCGCCTGCGCGTGCTGAGATCATCTCAGGGAGAATTTGTCCTCAGGGCAAGTAGGCGCTCCAAACCTTTGCAGCTTCCGCTCTCCGAAGTCAGTGCGGTCCGAATCCGATCTATCGGCTGACTCAGGCGCTCCCGGGGCAGAATATCGAGCTTCCACTGCTGCCAACAGGGCAAGTCACTCATTGAGTTCGGTGTGGATCCAATTGGGCAGATTAGTACTAATTAGACAGGCATCGCGCCATGTTTCCGGGCAGGCGCCTCGTCTCCAGATTCCGCCACACTAGCCGACTTCCCCATGTCAGTGAGTGACTTGGCGATTTGGCGTCAACTGAAAATGTTCCGAGTCTTTCAACATCTCATTTCTCTTCCAGGGTGAGAGCGTAGACATCGCTGGTCGATACGTCGCGAAGCATCAGGGGGGCGTCGGTGGGGTCCAGCCCAAACCATAAGCCGAGCGTTCCGGTGAAACGAAAGTCCTTCAAATCGACAACCTCCTTCGCTTCCCCGCCAGTGACTGGAATGCGCAGGATGGCAGGCTTGTCTACATATCTCAGGAAATAGAGAAAACGGCTATCGCTCGACCACGAGGCATACGCATGGATGCCGATGTGCAGTGCTGACCAATGCCGGCTCTTCATCGCGAAGATATAAAGGGTGGACAGGTCCTGGGAATCGGCCTTGATCGATTGACCATCAGGAGACCAGTGCGGCGAAAACATGTCTGCTGAACCAGGAAGCATTGTGACCTGACGGCTGGCAAGGTCAAGAATGCGTATGGAGCTGCTCTGCCGGTTGCTGTCCTCGATCCCACCGGTAGCAAAAACAATCCTGTGCCCGTCTGGCGACCAGCTCGGATCCGTCTCCCGTCCGCTGTCCTCGGGAAGAAGCCGCTGTGGCATACCACCTTCGGCCGAGATGATCCACGCTTGCTCGCGACCCTGGGAAGACGGAGCAGTGAAGACGAGCTGCGAACCGTCGGGAGACCAATCCACCGATATGACCTGCAAGGGGGGACTGGTCAGTTGAACGCGATCGCTTCCATCCGGGTTCGCTCTCCAGAGGATGCCCTCGCGATAAGAGACATACGCCACCGATCGGCCATCTCTGCAGAAGGCCACCAGGTCGGCGGAAATTCCGCCCAGGAAGGGCTGAAACTGGTTCGATTTTCGATCGAGACGAACGAGCTCCCCGGCATGTGTCGCACCGGTGGCAAAGATTTTTTTCCCATCCCTGCTGAAAAACGGGCGGTCCCAGTCGATTGGGCCATAAGTCAATTGAAATGGCTTCTTGGCTGGCCGGCGAAAAAGTCCGCGCCGTTCGTCGAGAGCGTAGATTTGCGACTCGGGTCCGGCAGGTCCAGGGCCGAGAAAGGCATAAAAGTCTCCGCTGGGCGACCAGCGGCCGCAACACTTCAACTCGGAAGGCTGCCAGTCAGTGAGCATTGGGTGAAGGTTGGAACCGCCCGATGATATTTCCCAAATTGCCCTGTAATGGTCCCGGGAAAACCGGATCGTCCTGCCGTCCGGCGACCAGCTGATCGGGTGTGCAACACCTCCCACAAACGCCAGTTTGTGAGCGCTGCCCCCGTTGCTGTCGATGACATTGAGGTCGCCGTCGGGTGTGGAGTATGCCACAGACTTCCCATCCGGAGACCAGGCGGCGCTTACTGCGTCAGCCAGGTAATGTTGCGCGCCTCCCACAACCTGCACCGTATAGAGCGGTGCCGGGTCCGACTCACCTTTTTTGTTGGACATGACGAGAAGCATCGACCCATCAGGTGAGACGTCAATCAGGTCCGGGATCGGCAATGTGATGGAGGAGACCGGCTCGATCTCGCCTCCTGAGGAGGAAACCTCCGAGATCGAACCGCCGACAATGGGCGTCAGATAGATTCGTTCGCCATCGGTTCCGGCGAGGAATCCCGCATGGCCGTCATGGGTGAGCTGCGCATATTCCGAGATTCGCAGCGGCGGCCCGCTGTTACGGTTTGCGATTACGAAGTACGCCAGTGCGGCTAGGCAGGCGGCCGCAATGAGAGCTGTGGACCAAAGGACGGCTCTTCGCGCCTGGCGGCGTGCCTGCGGCGCAGTGATCGCTGGCGCGCTACCAGAGTCCGACAGCGCCTCCAGGGCAAACGCCAGATCAGACGCGGACTGGAAGCGCTGCTCGCGATTCTTCTCCAGACAACGATTCACGACTCGCTGCAGGGCCGGCGGAATCCTCGCCGCAGTTTGCAAAATCGCTGGAGGCTCGTCGTTCAGGATGGCAGTCATCGTCTCGGCCGAGGTCGACCGATGGAAGGCGCGTTGGCCAGTCAGCATTTCATAGAGAATGGCTCCGAAGGCGAAGTTATCGGTGCGATGATCGACCGTTTGTCCGCGCACCTGCTCGGGAGACATGTAGCCGGCCGTGCCCATGACCATGCCGGGATCGGTATGCTGGGGGATCGTGGTGGCGTCGCCGCCGGAGTCAGTCTGAGGCTGGATCAGCTTGGCCAGTCCGAAGTCGAGGATCTTGATGCGGCCGTCTTTGGTGACGAAGAGGTTCTCGGGCTTGAGATCGCGATGAACGATGCCCTTGTCGTGCGCGGCGGCGAGTCCATGTGCGATCTGAACTGCGTAATCGACGGCTTTGCGAGCCGGAAGCGCGCCGCGTTGCAGGGCCTGTCGCAGGGATTCGCCGACCAGCAATTCTGAGACGAGGTAAGGTACCCCCTGGAAAATTCCGAACTGGTGGATGGCGAGGATGTTGGGATGATCGAGAGCCGCAGCGGCCCGAGCCTCCTGCTCGAAGCGCAGGAGACGATCGGAATCGCGCGCAACAAACGAGGGCAGGACCTTGACCGCAACCTCTCGCTTGAGGGCGGGATCGCGGGCGCGGTAGACCTCGCCCATTCCGCCTGCGCCTAACAGGCCGAGAATCTCGTAACCATCAAGCTTCGTACCAGCGGCGAGTGCCATGGTCAGGCGGATTATAGCTCCCGCTTCAGACTGGTTAACATCCCTGTCGATAACGCAGGAATGCCGGTCCAGCTACTTCCAGCTGCGCCGACCAGCGATCCATTTGTCGACTGGCGATCACGTACTGCTAAGTTAAAGCCGGGCCGCCTTCCCGGGTAACAATCGACGCCGGTCACCAAAATCAGGAGATGCACAACGTGTCGCTGAGATTCTCAGCAGGATCCGTTCTCTCTTCGAGAAACGCACCCCAAACCAACAGAGCCTTGATGTGAACGAGATCATTCCTGAAACCATTTCCGTGCTGCGCGACGAATCAGCGACGGGGCCCCGGGGCGCTCCGCTCGGGATGACAACTCGAAGTTGTGGGCGATGAGTGGGTCTAGTCCTGAGGCTGATGAGGCGTGGCCGGCGGCTGCGAAGGAGGGGTGGAGGATGAACCGCCTTTCCCATCCTTCCTGGCTGCCTGCCGAGCCAGCTTTTCCGCTCGTTTTCGATTGTGACGCCGCACGATGTCGGGCCAGAACTCGATCACCTCGGAACCGATAATCCCCTGGGCAGTGACGGTAAATCCGCGTGCGAATGTGCCCCCTACCGTCCGGTCCGGTTCGGGATAGTAGACGTTGGAGATGGCGGCGCCGATGAGATTGCCGAGCACATTGGCATAATTAGGTCCCCAGGTTCCGCGATCGCGTTTCGACCACACGGTGCCGCTGGCCGCCCAGAGAATGCGGCTGACAGTGCTGCCGGTGCCTTTCTGAAAATAGCGCGGGTCTTCGTGAAATATGCTGGTCAGGACTGCGTTTCCGAAGAAGTTGCCGGTGAAATAGTCGGTGTAGGCCGCGCCAAATCGCTTGCCATAGCCTTCGGCGCCCTGTCCATACTCGGGGAAGCTGTCGTCGGCCTGGTCGATGCCGGCGCCGGCGGCGGAGAGCAGGTAGGCCCAGGGATCGGTGGCGCTTTTGAAGAACAGCTGGTATTTCTGGCCGGTGCTCAGGGGAGCGGCCTGGCGGTTGCTGGTGGTGTTGAAGGCCGCCATCACGCCCAGGACCCGCTGTTTCTCCTGCTGCTTCAGCTGGTCTGCGGAGGTCTGCTGCTGGCTGGTGTTTGAAGTTTGCGACGAGGATGAGGGCTGGGGCGCAGTCTGGCCGGCGGCGGGCCGACTGGCGGCTGGGGTTGAAGCGGATTGCTGCAGGCTGATGGATGGATCGACGGCGAGCTCAGGACCTGCGGTTTGCGACCTTAACGCGGGAGCGGCAAGGAACCAGGCCGCAACGACAGATGCGGCCGCGAGCCGTCGATTGAGAGTCACTCGGTGCACTTGAATCCTGGCGGACAACGTGGGGCCCGGGAAAGCTTTCGTTCGCGCGACGATGGGGTTTCTGTCTGAGGGGCCGATTTTCCAGCCTAAACCAGGAATCAACTGCGTTGGCGGGAACGTGTCGCACTTTCCCGAGCCAGGTGAAAGAATCAGGCCGATCGCGGCATATCGATTCCATCCTTTGACGGTCGACGCGGCCGTCAAGTGGGAAACCCCGGAGCAGTTGTGGATCTATGGCTGAGAGGGATCCGGGGCTTTCTTCTTGTCGTGGTGATGGTGGAAGATTTTGCCGACACCCCGGCCCGTGCCCTTTGCGATTTTGCCTGTGCCCCTGGCGGCGCCCACGCCGACATCCTTGCCAGCGGCGGCTCCGCCTCTGCCGACATTGCCGGCGGCTTTGGCCGGGTGCAGGGTGACCAGGTCGCCCGCACCTTTGCCAACGCCTTCGGCTGCCGCTCCAGCGCCCTTTGCGGTTCCTTTGCCGATGTCTCCGGCGCCCCTGCCCACGTCGCCACCGGGGCTGGGCTGATGGGGCTTCTGCTGAGTGGACGGTTGCGCTGCGCCGGCTGGTTGCGGCGGGGATTGGGTTTGGGTGTTCTGGCCACGGGCGTTCCGGCCGCAGACGGCCAGCGCGAATGCGAGGAGCGCGATGGATGGTTTGAGGAATGCAGTTCGCACGACTTCAGCCTCTGACGGTTGGATTCCAGCCGTGGCTGGAGGATTCCATCGCTCAGGAGAAGAAAGCAGGCAGGAACGCTGACCCGCTTTATGCGGCATGGGATTCGACAACCTGGGGACACACTCCTGGCCTAAGATTCATTCCATGACGCTGGCGCGCGGCACGGAGCGGATCGAATCGGAGCGGCTCACGCTGCGGAGAATCGGCCCGGACGATCTCGAGTTCCTTACCGAACTGCATGCCGATCCGGAGGTCGCGAGATATCTTCCGCTGGGAAGGCCGCGGTCGCCTGAGGAGTCGGCGGCGTGGCTTCAATCTCTGCTGCGGAGTTACGAGGACTTTGCGCTGGGGCAGCTGGCGGTGCTGCGCAAATCCGACGGCATGCTGATCGGACGCTGCGGACTGAGCGGCCTGGCCGTGGAAGCGAGAGCCGGCGCAGCCGCGGTTCCGCGAGGGTGGTATCAGCGTGGTGAGGTACCGGCCGATGCCGAGATTGTGCTGGAGCGGGAGCTCGGATATACGTTTCATCGCAGCAGCTGGGGACAGGGTTACGCGAGCGAGGCCGCGCGCTGCGTTTTTGACTATGCCCGGGACGGATTGAGGCTGCCGCGCGTGGTTTCGCTCATTCACCCGGATAACGTCCGCTCGCTGCGAGTCGCGCAACGATTCGGGGTGCAACGCGAAGATGTGGTGGAGGTGCAGTCGCGCCTCTACGATCGATTCGCATGGCCGATGGGGGCGTGAGGGCGCCGGCTTTCCGCGCAGGGAGCGGGGTGGGAGAGTGCGCAACCACGGGGAGAAGCGAAATCTGGGCATCGAATGCACATAGAATCTCAATCATGCCTGGAAAACTCCTGTCCGTTGCAATTCTGCTTCTGTCCGGCGCTGCTGCTGCTCAATCGGTGACACCGCGCCCGTGCGACCTTTTCGCAGCGGCGACGCCGTGTGTTGCCGCCTTCAGCACCGCGCGCGCCCTGTATCGCGCGTACACGGGTCCGCTGTATCAGGTGACACGGGAGTCGGACCAGGCTCGGATCGACGTCGGCGTGCTTGCCGGGGGCTACGCCAACGCAGCGGCGCAGGACACGTTCTGCGCCGGGACGACCTGCATGATCACCAAAATTTACGACCAGTCGCCGAACCACAACGACCTGGTTCCGTCGCCGCCCGGGGGCGCGTCGCGGGGGCCCTACCCCGACGGCTACGATTTTCCGGCTCTGGCGGATTCTCTGCCGGTCTCCGTGGACGGACATAAGGTCTACGGCATCGCCATCTCTCCGGGGATGGGATACCGCAACGATCACCCTGCGGGCACAGCCGTTCACGGCGAGCCGGAAGGGGTTTACATGGTGACGTCTGCTCTGGATCTGAACACCCAATGCTGCTTCGATTTCGGCAATGCCGAGGCCAACAACCTCGACAACAATGCGGGGCACATGGACGCCATCAATATCATGTGCGCGGGCGAGATTCCGTGCGGGGCCAACGCAGGGCTGGACATGGAAAACGGCATCTACGGCCACCTGAAGGTGCCGGACGGCACAGCGTTCGTGACCGACATGGGCGCGAGCGACGGGCAGCACACGTATGCGATTTACCAGGGCAATGCTCAGTCGGGAGCGCTGACGACGACGGGGGTGATTCCACTGCCGACGGGCTATCAGCCCATGCAGCAGGAGGGAGCGATTCTGCTCGGCACGGGCGGCGATAACAGCAACTGGGCGTCGGGCTACTTTTTCGAGGGCGTGATGACCAGGGGAATGCCCAGCGCCGGCGCGATGGAGGCGGTGCAGAGGAATATTGTGGCCGCTGGTTATGCCGGGCGGCTTCCGCAGGGTTGATCTGCGGGTTCGCGGGATCTGCTGCCGGCAGTCCGAACCACCCTGCCTGCGATCAGGCTGCGGACAAGGGTGGGGCACCCGGTTTTCACCACGGAGGACGCGGAGAGCACAGGGGCGAGGGTGGAACCCACTCTGTCCGCGATAAGGCTGCGGACAAGGGTGGGGCACCCGGACTTTCACCACAGAGGACGCGGAGAGCACAGAGTCAAGGGTGAACAACCCACCCTGCCTGCGATCAGGCTGCGGACAAGGGTGGGGCACCCGGTTTTCACCACGGAGGACGCGGAGAGCACAGAGTCAAGGGTGGTCCCACCCTGTCGCAAAAACGGCGACAAGGGTGGGGCACCCGATTATTCGCAGAAGACGCGGACGCGGGTTTTGTTCTCGTCCTTGCCGTCGACGTCGACGGTGAGGTCGCCGAGGTGGTCGACGATCTCCTCGAGGTTCTCGGGCTTGATCTGCGAGAGGGTGATGGGGACGCCATGCTTGCTGAAGGCCTGGTCGAGCTGATCGTGGGCCTGGGTGGGGATGAGCGAGGCGAGGCGGACGCCGGCGCGCAGCAGCTGCATGGGGACGCGGACATTGACGGTGGTGGGTCCGCCTTTGAGGCCGGTGGTGGACTCGTCGGCTTCGACGAGGACGCGGAGGTACTTGGGGCGCCCCTTCGCGCGGCTGGCCGCCGAGGCGGCGTTGTTTGAGACCGGTTCAGCGACGGGCGACGCCGGTTTGGAATCAAGGGCGGCGAGAAGGCGCTCGGCTTCGTCGGCGGTGATTTTGCCGGCTGCGAGCATTTCGAGGATGGTGCGGCGGTCATCGGTCATGGCGGTTCTCGATTCTGCTGCGACCTCAGGGGCTGAAGCCCGGAGATTCGCTGCGGGCTGTTCGGCACGGCTGAAGCCGTGCCCCTTCAAAACGATGCGATCAGGCGACGTCGACCAGAATTCTCGTGGCTGGCGTGCGGACTTCTACGCGAGTTTGGCCGAGGGCGGCGAGAATGCCCCAGGCGGTGGAGTAAAGACGGAGGACGTTGACTCGGATGAAGAGGCAGGCCAGCGCCACGACCGGGAACAGGATGAGGACGAGCGGCAGGAGCAGCAGCCAGGCGAGGAAGAGCGGGATCCAGAGGCTGAAGCGGTGGTTGCGGTGGGCGCGGGTGCACCACTCGACATAGACAAAAGCGGACCAGGGAATCATTCGGGGTCTCCTTCCAGAGCGCGGATGGCGTCCGCGGCGGAGATTTCGCCGCGCCGGAGGCGTTCGAGGACCTCGGAGCGGGAGGGTTCGGGCGGGGCG
>Ga0335072_10015604_pt1 | contig 10781 bp, 5 predicted proteins | sample Lox_Sample_21_FD_206725 | JGI IMG/M metagenome (GOLD analysis project Ga0335072, IMG submission 206725) | Soil microbial communities from Loxahatchee National Wildlife Refuge, Florida, United States - Lox_Sample_2.1 | ecosystem: Environmental > Terrestrial > Soil > Wetlands | place: USA: Florida... | reverse complement strand
GTAAGGCCTCTGGCCGGGCCTGAGCGGCGGCGAGGTCTCCGGCGTGCAGCTCCATGGAATCTGGCGATGAATGGGGCGGGTTGCATCGGGAGCATTCGCGGGTACCATGCTCTCTTCGCGATGCAGATTGATCCAGTCGGCCGCGGCCGCAAGATGCGGATACGAACCGGCGAGCCACTCGTTGTCACGGGTGAGCAGATAATAGTCCCAGACTGATGCAGCATTGCCGCCGATGTTGTCCCATGCGGGCCAGCCGCTGGTCACTGGCCAGTCCCACTCACCATCGTCCTTCTGCAGACTGAATGTGTGTTTCACTGTCTCCTTGCCGATGTCGAGGTATCCTGCAAATTCAATGGAGCGGCCCTGAAAGTACTCACCCCTGCCCCAGAACTCGCGATAAAGCGCAGGGCCGTCGAGGGTCCACAACTCGCCGTTCTCGTCCCGCTCAGTAAGCATGAGGATGTAAGCAACAGAAGCCTGGTAGAAGTCAGAGAGTTCCTTTTCGCGCGCTGGCAGTTCGATCTGTGTGCCTTCATCCCAAAGTTTTTGCCATGCATTCCGCGCATCTGCAAGCAGCGTGAGAGCATCGCCTGCTGGGAGGGTTTGTTTTTCTGAATCAGGCTGCTCGTAAGGAAGCTTGATCCAGAAAGTGATTGACCCGTCCGAAGGGATCATCCGCTGCTGGACGAGTGTAAGCCCATCATCGGCGACTGATTGAGACGAAACCCCCAGTGACGGTTCAACGGCGGCCAGAAGATTGCCATCGCGCGTGACCAGCTGTGAGCCGCTGACAAAGGCGGGCAGGTTACGCTGCTTGCCGTTGAGACGAAGTTCGAGCGTGTGCGGCTGGTTACTGTTATTGGAAACGGTAAGCAGGACTACGTCCAGACCTTGTCCTTCGGCGCTAGCGAAGGCCGTTTCCTGCGCGCTGAGCGATCCCCCCTTCCAGTCAGTGATCACGAAAGGAAAGCGCATCTGATCGAGCCGCTGGCCTTCGGCCGTGAGTGGCTTCGTGGTGCGGCCGTCGAGTTCGCCCAGGTGAATTCCAAGCGCGCCATCGAGCTGGGCGCTGAATCCAAACAGAACCGCGCGGCCCTTGCGCGCAAGGCTCCATTGCGACCACTGAAGCTGTCCGTCTTTGGTGACAATGGTTTTGTGGCTACCCATAGGCAGGCCAATCATGCTGCGTGCGTCCACATCGGCATATTGATGCGTAATGTGCACCGAGCCGTCCGGCTGCGCAGCGGCTGTGAGTAGAGCGCAGAAAAGAATGGCCGCGCCTGCCAGCGCGGTAGTGGCTGTAGAGGGAGGATTTTTCAAGTGACTTCCTTCTTTTACAAGGAGCATCGCGACAATTCGCTACTATAGGTGCCCTTGTTTTGGCAGTCAACAGCATACGCAGCGATGCAGAAGGATGCTCTTGCGTTGTTTTCAACACCTGCAAACAAAGGGTACTGCCAGCAATGATTTTGGGCACAGTCAAGAGCCTTGATTCCACCGTGTGCCTGGTCCCGACGGGGATTGTCTCGGGCTGGACATGAGGCTGAAGGTGAAAATGGTGTGGCAACTGTGCCGCGTTGCGGAATTTTGTCGTCCTAAATGGGAGACTGCGTGTTTTAGGTTCTGAGATGGCCGCCGGCGTCCTCCTCTCGCAACTCAACTATCCTTCACAGTCAAAGGGAAAAAACAAAAGTTCGATGCTGAGGAATCGGGATTTGGATGTGATAAAACGAATCACGGTCCGCAATCGTAAGTAACTGCCCGGCAGATGGCGCATAATTTGAACGATGTACGGTGGAAGTTTGAATAACATGAGTGACGAACTGGTTTATGGAATTCAGCGTCGCGATTTTCTGAAGCTGGTAGGCGCGACCACTATCTGTGGTCTTGCACACAGCGCTGAAGCACAGGGTGAAGGGCGTGTGATCATCGTCGTCGACGCGACTAATCCAGTTGCATCGAGCGAACCTGTTGTCTGGGCAGTTGGAAAACTGCAGAAGACATTCGCTGCCAGAAGCATAAATTGCGATGTCGCACATTCGCTGGAACAGGCAAAGGGTGCCGCTCTTTGCGTCGTTGTTGCAGGCGCAGGTTCCAAACTTGCAAAGGATTTTTCACCCGGAGTAGAGCTCAACGCTCAAGAGAGTGTCCGTGTTGCTCCAGGTCGTGCGGCCGGTTCACCCGCAATTCTAATTTCTGCCATCGATCAGCGTGGGTTTATTTACGGCCTGCTCGAACTGGCGGAGCGCGCGCAGTTCAATGACAACCCCATTGCGGCAGCGCAGGCCGGTGGTGCGATCGAGGAGAAACCGGCCAATCGCATTCGCTGCGTGAGCCGGTACTTCTGCAGCGAAATAGAAGATAAGCCCTGGTACTACGACAAGTCATTCTGGCCGGCGTATCTCGATATGCTCGTCGCCAGCCGCTTCAACCGGTTCTGTCTCGCTTACGGTCTCGAGTACGACTTTCCACGCGGCGTCACTGACGATTATCTTCATCTTCCTTATCCATATCTGGTAGATGTGCCCGGCTATAGCGGCGTTCAGGTCATGCAGCTTCGTTCGGCTGACGGCAGAAAACTTGAGACTCCTGTGCCGCTGAGCGTCGAAGAGAAGAGTCGAAACTTCGAGATGCTGAAGTTCATTGCCGCTGAGACCGGAGTGCGCGGTCTGCACTTCCAACTTGGCATCTGGACGCATGCATACCAGTGGACCGACAGCCCTGACGCGTATCACCGCATCGATGGACTCACACCGGAGACCCACGCTGCGTATTGCCGCGATGCATTGGCCATCATTTTGAAAGAGTGCCCGCAAATTCAGGGACTTACCATGCGCGTTCACGGCGAGAGCGGCATTCCCGAAGGCAGCTATCCCTTCTGGAAGACACTCTTTGAGGCGATCTCTGGTGCCGGTCGCCAACTTGATGTCGACTTGCATGCCAAGGGCGTGAATCAGACAATGATCGACATTGGAGCTGATACCGGCATGCCCGTTACGTTGGGTGCGAAGTACTCAGCCGAGCACCAGAGTTTAGGGTATAACCAGGCCGATATCCGAACACTCGAGATTCCCAGTCCAAATCATCACGATGACAACCGCTTATTCAGCCTGAGCGGAGGGTCGCGCCTTTTCACTCGCTATGGCTACGGAGACTTCTTTGAGGAGGGCAGCAAGGCCAGGATTCTGTATCGCCTGTGGCCTGGCACGCAACGCCACCTGCTCTCCGCCGATCCCGAGATGGCTGCCGCATATGGCCGCACGTCAAGCTTCTGCGGTGCCGTAGGCATCGATCTGATGGAGCCGCTTACCTTCAAGGGGCGCGAGGGATCTGGACACGCCGGTGGTCGCTGCGCTTACGCAGACCAGTCTCTGAATCCCGACTCTGATTGGAATAAGTTCGAGTACTATTATCGCGTGTGGGGTCGCAGACTTTATGCCCCCGACGCTGCGATCGAAGTCTCCAGGCGCTATTTAAGATCAACATTTGGTGCGGCAGCGATTCCCATTGAAACGGCCCTTGCGAACTGCAGTCGTGCGCTTCCGCTCATCACCTCTGCGCATCTTCCATCCGCCTCCAATCATGCCTTCTGGGCAGAACTTTATACAAATATGCCGATCGTCATAGGCAATGAGCATTCGCCATACACCGATACTCCTCAGCCGCGTTGCTTCGGTACGGTGAGCCCGCTTGATCCGCAGCTGTTCTCAACTATCGTTGAGTTCACGCAGGATTGGCTTGCCGGCCGCTCGAATCCCAGGTACTCACCCATTGAAGTGGCACAGTGGCTCGAGGATCTAACCGCGGCGGCCGGAGCATCCATAGTGGAGGCTCGTGGAAGGGTCACTTCCGGTTCCTCGCCGGAGTTCCGCCGCATTGAAGAGGATGTGCTCATCCAGAATGGCCTAGGGGCCTTCTTCGCAGCTAAACTGCGCAGTGGAGTGTTGTATGAGATCTTTCAACAAGCCGGCAGCACGGATGCAGGAAAACAGGCACTTGAGCAGTACGAGAAAGCACGCGACATATGGGCCAGAATGGCTGATCGCGCCAGAGGTATTTATGTTTCTGACATCAGTTATGGTGACGTTCCTATGCGCCGAGGCCACTGGGCCGATCGTATAGCCGCCATCGATGCAGACATCGCCGCATTGCAGCAGAAGCTGCAGGCTCATTCGGCAACGACCGGACCTCAAGAAAACGTAGCGCGGGCTGTGAGCACGGTAATGAGCAGGCCCAGCCGCCGTTCGGCCGATTGCACGCACCATGCGCCCGAGAGCTTTCACCCCGGCCGGTCACTCGATCTTTTGCTGCGCACTTCCAGCACAGTCACTGGTGCAAGGTTGCACTATCGCCACGTGAATCAAGGTGAGCGGTGGTTGTCCACCGATATGCAAGGCGGCAACAGTACCTATCGCGGCTCAATTCCTGCTGACTATACCAACTCGGTTTATCCGCTTCAGTATTACTTCGAAATCGTAAACGACAACGGTACTGCCGGGTTGTATCCTGGATTCAACGCAACTCTTTCCAATCAACCCTACTTCGCAATCGCCAAGAGAAGCAGCTGAAATCGGTGATACGCAGTCTTGCTTTCGCGAACGTCAGGGCGAAAGCGAAGCCGAGGATATGCTCGGCAATTATCCGAACTGTGCACAAGGACTCTGCGCCGGGATGGTCGTGGATAGATCACCTAAGCCGCGGCGCTACGCGCTCATTGTGCCTTACCGGTGAGTGAGAACGTGCGTCATGCAGCCGGTCACTGCATGACGCATTATAGATCTGAGGGGGGCGATCAATACTCGAACGGAGCGCCACCCGACTTGCCCCATAAAACCGTTGACCCTTCGGTCGTCTCTTTGCCCCAGAGGACAGTTGCAGCGTCTGGTGTACCTTTACCCCAAAGAACGGTCTTGCCCCAAAGGACGGTAAATCCATCGGGGTCGTCTTCACCCCACAAGCCGGTTGTGCCCCACAGCGCGGACGAGTTCGCGCCCGATATGAATGCGCGTGCACCATAGACTCCGGATGCCGACCAGGTGCCAGATGCCTGCCATAGTGCGCTCGGATCCGTGACCGCAGTCGTTTGATTCGTGGCTGCGCTATAAATGGCGACTGGTGACATCGCGGTTCCAGCTGGGACCTTAGTACCTTTTGCCAGAGCTGCACTGATTGTTGCGCCAATGTCAAGATAACCCGCGCCTACTGTGAAGACATCGTAGTTCGCCTTGTAAACAATGCCATCGGCCGTGACGCTGCTGGTGTCCGGGAAGCTGCCGCGATTGCCGTTGACCATCACCAGAGCCTTTACCTGGTCGGGCGTGAGTTGCGGCGCGGCCTGCAACAGATCAGCAACCGCACCGCTGGCAACGGCAGTGGCCATGCTGGTACCGCTGAGAGGGAAATAGTCTGCAGATGGAGTATTGCTGCCGCCCATCTGGTAGAAGGAATACCACGTGTAAAACGATGGATTCTGCTCGGCAAGCGAATCGTCGGGGTACTCGAGGCTCGTCACTAGATTGCCAGGTGCAACTATGTCTGGCTTCACGAAATGGTCGATGAAGGACGGACCTTTAGAACTGTAGCTCGCAATGATGTCATCGCTGATCTGCGGCGTAAATGATGTATTCATTGCGCCCACGGTGAGCGCGTATGGATCGTTGCCCGGCGCATTAATGGTGCCGTAGCCCTCGGGGCTTGCGTTCAGGTCGCGTCCGTCGTTGCCTGCAGCCACCACAACTACGATGCCTGCCTGCCATGCCCTTTCAACGGCCTGGCAGAGCGGATCGAGCTGGTAGCTCTCATAGATGGGACGGCCCAGCGAGAGATTGATCACGCGGATGTTGAAGGTGTTCTTAAGTGCGATTGCGCGGCTGATGGCTGCAATCACTGCCGAATCGGTTCCATCGCCATTTTCGTCAAGCACGCGCAGATTGACGATGTTTGCGTTGGGAGCCGACCCATAGAACGTCCTGAAGTAGTGCCCACCGCTGGATTGTGCGCCATTGCCGGCGATGAGGCCGGCCACATGCGTGCCGTGGCCGTAATGGTCAAGCGCATCGGTTTCATTGGGCACAAAGTTCTGACTGTAAACGATGCGGCCATTGCTCCAGGGCGCTACTTCGCTCGTAGTAGCAAGAAGCTGCGCCACGAGAGGCTGGCCCAGTGGGAGCGTCAGAGAGTTGCTGGCAAGATCAGGCACCGGCGTAATGCCGCTGTCAATCACTGCTACGCCGATATTGGAGCCTTTATAGCCCTGCTGCCACGCGAGCGGAGCGTTGATGGGCTCGGCAGTGTAATTGGCTGATGGAATGGCCATCTGCTGACGGGCGGCGACCGGGCGGTCGAGCGAGATGTACTTCACGTTCGAGTCTGCGGCAAGAGCATTCAGGTTCTTGTAGGGAACCGTCACCACCAACGCGTTGATGGTTCCAAGCACAAGATTCACCACGCCACCAAGCAGACCGAGAATAAACGTCTCAAGCGATGATGGCGCGCTGTAGTACTGAACGATCACCGGGACGTTCGCATTGGAGGGTTGGGCCGCAAGATCCCAGGAGATCTTGGAACTGGTTGATTGTGCTTCGGTCGTGGCCGTGAACGCAATCAGCAGAGTGAGGACAAATGCAACACGAAAGCGCGAGCGCAACAAGGTGACCTCTCAGTAGTTGACAGCCAGTTCGCGTTCTTTGGCTGAAGATGTGGCGCTCACAGCCTGGGGAAGACCGGCAGCTCCTCAGTTACGAATTCTTACTTGTATGGACTTTCGTTTCAATGACTCCCAGGTGGATAGGTAATGCCGCACGGGTAACACAGTCAGGTACTTATCGACGTAATGTTACGGCGATAACATTCGTAGAGTTGAATTCTGTTGACATTTTTCATGGACTGCACATAGCTCGCTGATGAACGTGCGAGTATGCCCAGTTTCAATGCGGATTAGTGCAGCTCTCAGCAGTGTTGCAACTCATGCCGGGCGAACCGATATTGGAGCAAGACTTCTGGTGGAGCAGGGAGCGCCGCTAAAAGAGCCTGCGTTGCCTGGTGGCGAGCCGCGGCGACGTTGCCTGCATCGAGAGTCTCGACGATTGTGCCGGAATCAAGGACTGCGATCTGGTCGCTCAGTTGCAGCACCGACACCAGATCGTGCGAGATGTAGAGCAGTGTTGTGCCAGTTCGACGATTGAGCGATCTGAGCAGGCCGACGATCTGGGTTTGTGTAACCGGATCGAGTGCGCTGGTGGGCTCATCGGCGACAATAAGCGCAGGCCGATGCAGCAGTGCAAGCGCAATCAGCACGCGCTGGGCCTGGCCAACGCTGATCTGCGATGGGCGCCGCCGCAGGAAATCGGCGTCGCCGGGCAGTTGCACCTCAGCAAGCAGCTCCTGAAGGCGTACTTCAAGCGCAGTCCGGCCCTCGCTGTCGTGCGCCTTCCATGCCTCTTTGAAGTGGCTTTCCAGACTAATAGCCGAATTGAGTGCCGTCATCGGGCTCTGCGGAATGAACGCGATTCTGCGCCCGCGTAGCGTGCGGAGCCTGCGTTCCTGGAGCGCAAGCAGATTCTCGCCCTCAAACATGACCTGGCCACGAACGCGTCCACCGCGCCAGGGCAAAAGGCCGAGCAGCGAGAGCACCAGCGTGCTCTTTCCTGCGCCGCTGGCTCCAACCAGTCCGAGCACCTGGCTATGCGCAAGCTCGAAGCGGACGTCGTGCAGGATGGGCTTGCCCGAATATTCAGCATCGAGGTGGACGCGCAGAAGTGACTCGTTGTTCATCGAGCCTCCGCCAGCTTGAGGCTATCGGCATTCCAGACTAGATTGGGTGCAAGAACGGCCGGGCGTATGCCTTCAAGGTGTGGTGAAACAGCGACCAAGATGTTGGGGTAAACCAGGTAAATGAAAGGCTGCTGATCGGCGACAATTTGCTGCATGCGGTCAACGGCCTGTTTACGCACGCTGTCCTGTGCGCTGACGGCTTGGATATGCATCTGCCGATCGATCTCCGCCTCCCACGCAGTTGCCGGCGTTTTTTCCGAAGGATTCCATTGATGATTTGGCGATGAGCTAAGCCAAAGATTCATCATTGCATTGGGATCGGGATCAACATTCTCGAGCCCAAGCAGGCAGGCCTCGTAATCCTGGGTGTGCATCAGTCGTTCAATCAAAGCGGGAAAATCAAGCGCAACAACTGTGACCTGCATCCCCAGCGCTCCAAGGTCCTGCTGAATGAGTGTGGCCATCTTCTGCCGCGCAGCATTGCCCGCATTGGTGAGGATGGAGAATTTCACAGGGTGACCTGATGAGTCGACAAGCCGCGAGCCGTTCAAACGAAAGCCTGCGCGAGCAAGTGCCGCCTTGGCGGCTGCCACATCTGTGTGCGGCGCAGAAAGGCTGCGGTTATACCATCCAGTGTTGGCCGGTGAAATAAACGAGTACGCAGGCGTTGCGTGCCCCAAATAGGCGATGCGGACCAGATCGGCGCGATGAATTGCCTGGGAGACTGCGACGCGAAACGCACGGCTCGCAAACCAGTCTTTCTCCCATGCAGGCAATGGCGCCGCAGGCGATTGATTGAACCACATCTGCTCGGTGTTGAGCGAAGGCCCAAGGTCGCGCGCAGCCGTCGGATCGCGGTGTCGCAGCATCTCGAAATAGTCAGGCTGCAGCTCGTCGATCACATCGTACTCGCCGCGCTCAAAGAGCCTGATCTCCTGTTCGGAGTTTTCAAGAATGTCGAGCCGGATGCCGGAAGCATAGGCGGGCGCACCGGTCGCCACGCCACGATAGTAGGGGTTGCGGCGCAGAGACACATATTGTGAACGGCGATAATCGGCCACGACAAACGGACCAGAACTGACGTGGCCCTGGCTCGGTCGATTCATCGGCTCGATGGCAATCTCGTCAAAGACCTTGCCGATTCCCACGATTCGCCTGGGTAAATGAACGACTACAGTACTGGCATCGGGGGCATCGACGGTGACGGAGCCAGGCAATACGAACTCTTCCGCAGCGGGTGCCGCTTCGCCCAGCAACAGAACGCGCCGGATGGACCAGGCGGCATCTTGCGCGGACAGATTGCTGCCATCGGAGAACTTTTCTTCCTGACGCATCTTGAATGTCAGCGTTTTACCGTCCGGAGAAAGTTTCCAACTCTGCGCCAGCTCTGGTTCGACCTTTTGTGTGAAGCGATTGAAACGCAGCAGCACGCCTGCAGTGAGATAGCGAACCAGTTCTGACTCCTGGTCATCGACCTTCGCCGGATCGAATGTCTTCGGATCGTATCCGATTGTCCACGCAAGTTCTTCAGGCAGGCGCGCCGCGGCCTGCGCAGCACATGGAATGGCGCCGCATAGCGAGAAAAGCATGCCCGCTGCGGCAACAATGGCTGTGAACAATCGCACGGCTCAGGCCTCCACGGCGACTGCTTCCAGAAGAAGCAGCACAACGATCAACAGAGCAATTGGAAAGTAGACCCAGCGCGTCTCAAAGAGCGTCGCCGAGTTGTCCAGTTCGAGTAGCATGCCACCCCATGAAGGCAGAGGTTCGCCAACACCCAATCCGATTGCTCCCAGGTTTGCTTCAGCGATCACGAATGCGGGTATCGAGATGAGGAACTGTGGCAGGAGCAACGGAAACAGGTTGGGCACAGCAGTGCGGATGATCTGTGTGGCGCGCAGGCCAGCGGCGTGCGCGTGAAGCATCCAGTCGGAGCGCTTGAGGTTGAGTGCACCCTTATAGACGGCGCGCGCGCAGGCCGGCCAGCCCAGCGCGGCAAGGACCAGAAACGTGACTGCGGCCGAACTCGCCGGCGATACGGACAGTGGAAGGGCGGATCGGACAATCATGAGCAGAAACATCCAAGGTAGCGCCAGGAAAGCGTCGCAGATCAACATTGAGACCCAGCCTATAGACGCAGGACCAAAGGCAGCGAGCGCGCCCACTCCCGCAGCAGCAGCAGTGGTAAGAACAGAAGCAGCCACCGCGCCCGCCAGGCAAAGCAGCAGTGCGGCCGAAACGCGCACCAGCCGATCGCGTCCCAACGCATCCGTGCCTGCCGGATGCAGTCTTGATGCGGCGGCAAGAGGGGATTCGCGATCCTGATAGGCGTAACTCGCATTGGGCCGCGCCACAATGATTGTGGCTGCGAGCACCAGAACAGCAAGCAGAGCTTTGGCCGCAAAACTCAACTTCATGCGCTTCTCCACTCACTGGGACGATCCGATGCCAAGCCAGCCAGCGTGACAGCCAGTGACATGACGATGGTAGCGGACAACAGTACTGGCAGATCGCGGTTGAGAGCCGCATTCCACGCCAGCTCACCAAGCCCGGGCACATCAAAAATGACTTCTACCGGGACCAGGGCGCTAAGCGCGGTAACGATGGAAAGGGAAGTGAGCGCGGACAGCTGCGGGCCAACCGCTGGCAGAATGTATCCAAGGATTAAACGGCGAGTTCTCACTCCCTGGGCGCGCGCCTGCAAAAGATGTGGATCGAGCCACGCCTTACGCAGTGTGTGATGCAGGAACTTGTAGTCGCGCGCGGAAAGCAGCAATGCCATCACTAGGACCGGGCCGCCATATCCGGCGAGCAGGCAGAGCGTGGCCATGGCCGCCGTGGGCACCGCCATCAGGAGCGTAGCAGGTGCCTGCCACAGCAGGGATGGTCTGCACGCGGCGCTGGTTAGCAGCGATGCGCACAGCGCCAGCGCCCAGGCCAGAACCAGAGCGCGCATCATCAGTGCTCCGGTGACGGCAAGGCGTGGAAGTATCAACTCGGAAACAGGC
>Ga0335072_10015603_pt1 | contig 10782 bp, 8 predicted proteins | sample Lox_Sample_21_FD_206725 | JGI IMG/M metagenome (GOLD analysis project Ga0335072, IMG submission 206725) | Soil microbial communities from Loxahatchee National Wildlife Refuge, Florida, United States - Lox_Sample_2.1 | ecosystem: Environmental > Terrestrial > Soil > Wetlands | place: USA: Florida... | reverse complement strand
AAATCCTTCTCCGCGACGATCGGCTTGGCGCCGAGGCGCCCGATCGTGGAGTAGACGCTCGCCGGCATGCGCGCCGTGCCGAGTACCGCCGGCCGGCCGGCGCGGAAGATGCCGGCCTTCTCGGCGCCGATCTCCTCCAGCGTGTCTCCCAGCCAGTCGCGATGATCGAAGCCGATCGAGCAGACCACCGCCACATCCGCGTCGACGAGATTGGTCGCATCGAGGCGTCCGCCGAGCCCCACCTCGAGCAGCGCCAGCTCGACGTCATGGTCCGCGAACAGTTGCAGCGCCGCCAGCGTGTTGTATTCGAAGAACGTCAGGGTGGTGGCGCCGCGCGCCGCCTCGATGCGCTCGAAAGCCGCGACGATCGCCGCGTCCTCCACTTCCACGCCATCGATGCGGATGCGCTCGTTGTAGCGCAGGAAGTGCGGCGAGGTGAAGAGGCCGACCGATCGGCCTGCCGCCAGCCAGAGCGCCTCGAGATGCGCCACGGTCGATCCCTTGCCGTTGGTGCCGCCGACCGTGATGACCTCGGACTTCGGCCGCTCGATCCCGAGCCGCCGCGCCACTTCGCCGACGCGCGCCAGTCCGAGGTCGATCGACTTCGGATGCGCCGCCTCCTGCAGCGCCAGCCACTCGGCGAGCGGTCGGGCCACGGGCCGGAGGGTCGGCTACGCGGCGGCCGCCGGGTGCTTCATCAACATGCGCAACAGCGATGCAATCCGCTCACGCATGTCGCGGCGGTCGACGATCATGTCGAGCGCGCCGTGATCGAGCAGGAACTCGCTGCGCTGAAACCCCTCGGGCAGCGTCTCGCGCACCGTCTGTTGGATCACGCGCGGCCCGGCGAAGCCGATGAGCGCGCGCGGCTCCGCCATGTTCAGGTCACCGAGCATCGCGAGGCTCGCGGACACGCCGCCGGTGGTCGGATCGGTCATCACCGAGATGAAAGGCAGATGCGCCTGCGCCAGCCGCGAGAGGGCCGCAGCGGTCTTCGCCATCTGCAGCAGCGAATAGAGTGCCTCCTGCATGCGGGCGCCGCCGCTGGCGGTGAAGCAGATGAGGGCCTTGCGGTGCTCGATGCAGTGGTCGGCGCCGCGCTTGAACCGCTCTCCTACCACCGAGCCCATCGAGCCGCCGAGAAACTGGAACTCGAAGGCGCAGGCGACCACCGGCAGGCTCTCGAGCGTCCCGGCCAGGACGATGAGCGCATCGGTCTCTCCCGTCGCCTTCTGAGCCTGTGCGAGGCGATCCTTGTAGCGCTTGCTGTCGCGGAACTTGAGCGGATCCTCCGGAGTGATCCGCGCGCCGATCTCCTCGGTCGAGTCCGGGTCGAGGAAACGCTCGAGACGCTCACGGCCGGAGATCCTCATGTGGTGGCTGCACTTCGGGCATACATAGAGATTGCGCTCCAGCTCCGCCCGGTACAGGACGGCGTCACAGGCGGGACACTTGATCCATAGGCCCTCCGGCACCGACCGGGTACGCCGCTCGGTCTTGATGCGCGAGGGCATGATCTTCTCGAACCAGGACATGAGGGCCGCCTAGGGTGGAAAGCCAGCCCCGATGATAGCGTCTTCCGGCCCGGGGGCACCGGGGAGCGCGAAAGCCGCCGGATAGCGTACGGACCACAGGTACAGGCCCTGCGCAGGCGCCGTGGGGGCACCCAGCCGGCGCTCGCGGCCGGCGAGCACTTCCGCCGCCCAGGAAGCCGGTGCATCGCCCTTGCCGATCTTGATGAGGAGGCCGGCGATGTTGCGCACCATGTGGTGCAGGAAGGCATTGGCCGTGGCCTCGATCGTGAGCCAGTCGCCCGTGCGCGAGACGCTCAGCCGCTGCAGGCGGCGTACCGGCGATTTTGCCTGGCACTCCGCGGCCCGGAAGGCGCTGAAGTCGTGCTCGCCCAAGAGCGCCGCGGACGCCTGCTGCATGCGTTCCGCATCGAGCGGGCGATGGACCCACGTTGCCCGACGCGCCAGCAGTCCGGAGCGGGAGGCGCGATTGAAGATCAGATAGCGATAGGTGCGCGCTTCCGCCGAATAGCGGGCGTGAAAGTGCTCAGGCACCGGGCGCACCCAGGAGATGCTGATATCGCGCGGCAGCTCGGAATTTGCCCCGAGCGTCCAGGCCCGCATGCTGCGCGCGGCGGCCGTATCGAAGTGCGCCACCTGGCCGCGGGCATGGACTCCCGCGTCGGTTCTGCCCGCGCAGACGAGACTCACCGGCTCCGCCGCTACCTTGCCGAGAGCGCGCTCTGAGAGTACCTGCACGGTGTCGGCAGTGGGCTGGCTCTGCCAGCCGGCGTACAGCGTCCCGTCATATTCGAGTCCGACGGCGATCCGAGTCATGAAGCAGTACGACCACGATACCAAGGCACAGGAGGTGCTCCGCCGCCGCAGGTGGCGGAGCCGCGAGCAAGAACCACCCTTTTTGATCGCGGCGCGCCGGGCCGGGCAGGATGCCCGGATCCAGCGCTATCCCGGAAGCGACTCCATCAGGCGTTCAGCTTCCTGGCGTTGGGCAACGGAGCCCTCGTGCATGACTTCCTCGAGGATGTTGCGTGCTCCCTCGGGATCGCCCATGTCCATATAGGCGCGCGCAAGATCGAGCTTGGTGCCGACCTCGCTCATGGTGACGGGCTCGAGGTCCGGCAGCGCCAGATCCTCCGCCGACAGCTTCTGGGTCGCCGTGAAGGCGGCATCCGGCACCGTGGCCGTGCCCACATCCAGGTCGATCCCGGAACCGTTGGTGTGATCCGGCTCCGCGTCGGCATCGCTCAGCTCGTAGTCGACGGAGGGTGCGTCCTTGAGCGCGGCCAGCCGCGAGGTAGCCGCCGTGTCGTGACCGTTGGTACGGCCGTCGGCATCGGTCAGCACCGCCTCGAGCTCGCTCTCGTCGATCTGCCAGGCGTTGGTGGTGCCGGTCGGCTCCGGCACCTCCTCGGTCGCGCCCTGGTTGGCCTGCTCCATGATCCGCCGTGAATGCTCGTCGAGTCCCGCGACCAGGGTCGGGGCTTCGGGCGAGGATTCGGTCGGCTCGGCAGGCTCCGGCGTATCGAATGCGCCGAGATCGAGCCCCAGATCATCGATGGCCAGCTCCGCGGTCTGCTCGGCACCGCTCTGCTTCATCGCCGTCTCGACCTTTTGGCGGATCGTCGGCTGCTCCTGTGTGTGCAGCGCCGGCTGCTCGATGGTCGGACCTTCCATCAGCTCCGTGCCATACGTGCCGGGCAGCTCGTCTCCGCCGGGCAGGGTCGCTGTCATCTCGCGCGTCGTGCCGGTGGAGGCGTCAGCGGGTGCATCCAGAAGCGCCATGTTCCGATCGGTGGCGGTGCCTGGCTGCTCGACAGTCGCGACGCTCTCGCCCTCTTCGCCCTCGCCGAGCGCCGAGCCGATGTCGAGATCGAGGCCCTGCGCATGCGAACCGGTGGCGGCAACATCGAAGTCGAGGCCAGCGCCCTGGCCGCCCGCGAGGTCGAGATCGACACCCGAGGCCGCCGCGCCGCTCACGGCCGCGCCGCCTGCGAACAGCGGATCTTCCGGCGCGAGCTGCTTGCCCATGATCACGATCTTTTCCCACTCGCCCGGCGCTGCCTCGGCACGGGTGCCGGCCAGCTCGCGCGCGGTCTGCAGGAACTGCTCCTTGTTGCCCCAGACGAAGAAGACTTCGAGGAGCTTCAGCTTCAGGTCCCGCCGCTCGGGCTCGCGCCCGATCGCGATGCGGATCAGATCGGCGGCCTGATCGTACAGGCCGTAAGCCATGTGGAAATCGGCCTCGGCCAGCGGGTCGCCCTGATCCAGGTTGACCGCCGTCTCGGTGCTGATCGTGTCCGCGTTGGTGGTGACGTGCTTTGCTGCGACAGGCGCCGCAGCTGCGGCGATTTTCGGCCGCTCGTGGGTACCGCTCTCCTCGACGACGAATGCATCGTCGTCATGCGCCCCAGGTGCCGGACGGATGGAGGCAGTATCGCCCGCCGACGGCTCCAGCCGTGTGTATGGGGATCCTCCCGCTGCAGCGAGGCGGCCCAGCGAATCATCGAGAGCCGATTGCCGCCGCGAACGCACGATGCGTGCGGCCACGAAGCCGATCAATCCCACCGCGGCGAGAGCGATTACCCACCAGTAGCGGGCGAGTGTGTCGGACAGCGAGGGCGAGCCCGGCTTGAAGCCAGCCGACTTCGCCGGCGCATGGTGCGCGACGTGCGGCACGGGTTTCGGCGCAGCCTGTGAGGGCGGCGGATTCGCCGCGACGGGCGGAGGAGGCTGAGGCGCCTGCTCAGGTGTCGGCGACGCGCTCGCCGGCGCGGCAGCCGTCGTGGAGTTGGGGTTGGCTGCCGGCGGCGGCGTGCCCGCCGCGGGCGCAGCTGCGGCAGGGGTCTGCGGCGCCTGTTTCCCCGCCAGCTGAGCCTGCAATTGAGCAAGCTGCGCATCCTTCAGCTGGAGCTGACGGTGATCGTCGGCGACCTGTGACTGCAGAGTCTGAACCTGTGCCTGCAGTGCCTTGACGTCACCGGAAGAAGCGCCGGAGGCTGAGGGCGATTCGCCCGCGCCGGCGCCACCCGCGGGAGCCACCAGGCGCAGCCTTCCGGGGCCGCTCTCGGCGCTGCCCGCCGTCTGCCGGTCGGTGCGCCAGGCGGCGTACTGCCGGTGAATCTCCGCCGTCGCGGCGGCGGCCGAGATGCCCGCAACCGTGTCGTTGTCGGGGATGCGCAGCACCGCGCCGGAGCGCAGCAGATTCATGTTGTGATCGAAAGCCGAAGGATTCTGCTGGTAGATGGCCACCATCCACGAGCGCGTGGGACCGGAATCGACTCCGGCGCCGCTCATCTGGTTGGCGATGCCCGAAAGAGTCTGGCCGCGGCGCACGACGAGCGAATGAGGCTCGCCGCCGGAGGCGGTTGCAGCAGTGGACGCGGCGCCGTTACCGGCCGCAGTCTGGTCCGAGCCTGGCGTCGGCGCGCCTTCGGCGGGCGGAGGCGGCGCAGCCGGCGCCTGCGAGCGGGCAATTTCGCCCTCGCGCGGAGCCGTTCCAGTAGTCGCGGGCGCGACCTGCTGACTGGCAGCCTGTGACTGATTGGGCACGTACACCGGCGGATCGAGCAGCACGGTGTACTCGCGGATCAGGTGACCGCGATCCCAGTTGGCTTCGACCAGCACCGTGAGCACCGGATCGGTGACCGGCTGATCCGAGGACAGCTCGATGACCTCTCTGCCATCGGCGGTCTGCACGGCTTTGACGTGCACACTGCTGAGGAACTGCGGCCAGCTCAGGCCGTAGCGGGCGAAGGTGTCCTGCGACGCGAGCTGAACCTGCAGGTTCTGCAGGGCATCAGGCGTAGCATCGAGCAGCTCGATCTGCGCCTTGAGGGGCTGATCGAGAGGTGAGAGGAGACGGATGTCCCCGAGACCGAGGGCGAACGCCGCTGAAGGAACTGCCAGCAGCAACGCCACCGCTCGGCTTGCGCGTTTGGCGACCATTTAGGCGACCCCGGAAGGCATCAGTGAGTGGAATACATTGCTGAAACAATGGGATGGCTGCATCTTGGCAGTCTCATCCGATCGGGGTGGCAATATAACTTAATTGGGCGGAAAGCCAAAGCGACCGCAGCACGGAATGACGGAACAGGCACTCACGACCCATAAGTTAAGTCCCCTTTCGGTTGCGGCGATCTTCCGGCATCTGCAAGACATAAACTGTGTCGGCGATCACCGTCGGGTGATGTCCGGCGTCTCAGACCGGACATCTGCGTTCTGCGCGCGGTTGCGCAGGTAGTGATCCATCAGCACGATCGCCAGCATCGCCTCGGCAATGGGCGTGGCCCGAAGGCCGACGCAGGGGTCGTGGCGGCCGGTGGTGACGATATCCACCGGCTGGCCGGCGGTATCGATCGTTCTGCCGGGTACCTGGATGCTGGAGGTGGGCTTCAGGGTGAGATGGGCCACGATGTCCTGGCCGGAGGAGATGCCGCCCAGGATGCCGCCGGCGTGATTGCTGGCGAATCCCTGAGGCGTGAGCTCATCGCGATGCTCACTGCCGCGTTGCCTCACCGCGGCCGTGCCGGCGCCGATCTCCACCGCCTTCACGGCATTGATCCCCATGAGAGCGCCGGCGATATCGGCATCCAGCCGCTCGAACACGGGCTCCCCGAGTCCGGGGGGCACGCCCGTCGCAATCACGGTGACGCGCGCCCCGATCGAGTCGCCTTCGGAGCGCAGCTTCCAGATGAGCGCCTCGAGCTCCTCGACCCGCGCCGGGTCGGGACAGAAGAACGGATTCTGATAAGCGAACGCCGGATCGCGCGCCTCGAGCGTGAGCTCACCGACCTGACTCAGGTAGCCGTAGATCCTGACGCCGAGCCGGATCGCGAGGTATTTGCGCGCGATCGCGCCCGCCGCCACCCGCATCACCGTCTCGCGCGCGGATGAGCGGCCGCCGCCGCGATAGTCGCGCAGGCCGTACTTCTGCTGATAGGTGTAATCGGCGTGGCCCGGACGGAAGCGATCCTTGATCTTCTCGTAGTCGCGCGAGCGCGCGTCGGTGTTCTCGATGAGCAGCCCGATCGGCGTGCCGGTGGTGCGGCCTTCGAACACGCCCGAAAGGATGCGCACCTGGTCTCCCTCGCGGCGTTGGCTGACGAACTTCGAAGTGCCGGTACGGCGGCGGTCGACATCCTGTTGGATGTCCTCCTCCGACAGGGCGAGTCCCGGCGGACAGCCGTCGACGATGCAGCCGAGCGCCGGGCCGTGACTCTCGCCGAACGTCGTCACCGCGAAGACCCTGCCGATCGTGTTGCCTGACATCTCAAATCACCCAGTTGCCTTGCGTCCTCGTCTCTTTCCAGGCACAGGGACGTGCCCCGCCGCCGCAGGTGGCGGAGGCGGCGGGCAAAAACCGCGCTTTTGCCCGCCGCCGCGCTGGACCGGGCAGGAGCCCGGATCCAGCGCTTCATGAGTGAGTAGAAACACACCCCCGCCGCCGCGCTCGAATTCCAGCCAGATGAACGTCAGCCGCCCAAATGCCCGGCGCACGGCCGCCTCGGTGTTGCCAACCTCGACGATGAGCAGGCCCCCGGGCAGCAGGTGCGCACCCGACTCGCGCAGGATGACCCGCACGGAATCGAGCCCGTCGCGCCCCGCGGCGAGTGCGAGCGGCGGCTCGTGCCAGTACTCCGGCGGGAGTCCTGACATCTCGCGCCGCCCCACGTAGGGCGGATTGGCGACGATGATATCGTAGCGCTCGCCCGCGAGGGCGCTGAAATGGTCGGAGCGAACGAGGCGCACGCGCCGCCCGAGGCGGTGCCGGCGGACGTTGATGGCGGCAACCTCGAGCGCCTCCGGCGAGATATCCGCCGCGTCGACATGCGCGCGCGGCAGCGCCTTGGCGCAGGCGATCGCGATGCAGCCCGAGCCCGTGCCGACATCGAGAATCCGGCGCACCCGGCGGGGATCGATCCACGGCGCAAAGCGCCGCTCGATGAGCTCCGCGATCGGTGAGCGCGGGATGAGCACGCGCCGGTCGACGTGAAAGCGCAACCCGGCAAACCAGGTCTCACCGGTGAGATATACGGCCGGAATCCGCTCCCTGATACGTCGCGTGAGCAGCCCGTCCGCGCGCTCGATGTCACGGCTGCCGACGCGCCGCGCATAGATCGTGCGCTCACCGGAATGAGGCAGCCGCAGGGCGTGCAGCACCAGGGCAGCGGAGTCGTCCCACGCATTGTCGGTCCCATGGCCGAAGAAAACGCCCGCGCGGCGCAGCCGTCGCGCCCCACGCTCGATCAGCTCGAGCACGGTGGGCTTGCTCTTCGCGGCGACTCCCGCCCGCCGGGGCCGCGCTTTCGCGGTGTGGGATAATCTCCTCATGACGGCTCGACTCTTCTGGACCCTCGTCGGCGCGGGCGCCCTCTGCGCCGCGCTCGCCGGATTTCTGCTGGCCGCTGAAATTGACAGCTCCCGGCCGGTGCTGGCAAGTGGCACGTGGCTGGCGGATTCGAAACCGATCGCCGACTTTCATTTGATCGACAGTCAGGGTCGGGGCTTCAGCCGCGCCTCCCTCCTCGGTCATCCGACGCTGATTTACTTCGGCTTCACCCATTGCCCCGATGAGTGTCCGGACACGCTCGCCGCGCTCGCGCGAGTGCGGCAGCAGGCGCAGTTGCCGGGTCTGCAGGTGCTCTTCGTCACGGTGGACCCGGAGCGTGACACTCCGGCGGTGCTCGCCGGTTATCTGCGGCATTTCGACCCGAGGTTTCTCGGCCTCACCGGCGACCCCGCCGAGATCCGCCGTGTCGCCGCCAGCCTCGGGATCGGCATCACCCGCATCGACCTGCCGGGCGGCGGCTACGACTTCGACCATACGATGGCGATCCTGTTGTTCGACTCCAGCGCCCGCGAGGTTGGAGTGTTCACGCCGCCCTTTGACGTGCGGCAGCTCGCGAAATCGCTGCGTGGGGTAGCGCCCGAACTGCGCGCCGCGACATGACGGACATGGATGCCGCAACAAAGCCGGGGACGGATTCGCCGACGCTGCGAGCGCGCCTCTTCGTCGCCATGCAGTATCTGCTGCCGCAGCATTTCCTCTCGCGGCAGGTCCATCGTCTGGCGCGCAGTCGCATCAAGCCGGTCAAGAACGCGCTCATCGGCTCCTTCATGCGGCACTTTCGGCCCGACATGAGCGAGGCGGCGGATCCCGAGCCGCACGACTATCCGAGCTTCAACGCATTCTTCACGCGCAGCCTGCGGCCCGGATCACGTCCCAGCGACCCCGATACGCGCGCGCTGGTGTCCCCGGTCGACGGTGCCGTGAGTCAGATCGGCCGGCTGGACGGCCTGCGCATGCTGCAGGCGAAAGGCCACGACTACTCGCTCGAAGCGCTGCTCGGCGGCCCCTCCGGGTGGGTGCGGCGCTTCGCCGGCGGCTCGTTCGCGACACTCTATCTCGCGCCTTTCAACTACCACCGCATCCACATGCCGGCGGCCGGGGTCATACGTGCCGCGTGGTTCATTCCGGGCAGACTCTTCAGCGTCAACACGGCCACCGCGGCTGCCGTGCCCGGGCTCTTCGCGCGCAACGAGCGGCTCGTCTGCGCGTTCGAGGAGGGGAACCTCGCGTTTGGACTGGCGCTCGTCGGCGCGCTCTTCGTCGGCAGCATCGCGACCGTCTGGCACGGCGATGTGACGCCGTGCAGCCCCCACCGGGCGAAGGAGCTGCCGCTCGACACCGGGCGCGCGCCGCTGCGTCTCGAGCGGGGCGCCGAGCTGGGACGATTCAACATGGGATCGACGGTCATCCTGCTGCTGCCGCCGGGCGCGGCCGAGTGGCTGCCCGATCTGCGGCCGGGCTCGCCCGTGCGCGTCGGCCAGACCATCGCGCGGCTTTGCCCGCGATGAGCATGGCCGGCAAAGGTGCGGGCGACTGGCGCCCAACCGCCTCGCTGGAGATGTTGCGGCGGCGTGCCGCGCTGCTGACGCGCACCCGCAACTTTTTCGCTGCCCGTGGCGTACTCGAAGTGGACACACCGATCGTGGTCAACGCTCCAGTGAGCGACGTGCACATCCACTCCGCACAGGTGACGTTGGAAGCCGGCGGCCCCTACTTCCTGCACACCTCGCCGGAATACGCCATGAAGCGCCTCCTCGCCGCGGGTACGGGCGATATCTACCAGATCTGTCACGTCGTGCGCGCGCTCGAGCGCGGCCGGCTCCACAACGCCGAATTCACGCTCATCGAATGGTATCGCCTGGGCTTCTCGCTCGATGCTCTCATGAGCGAGGTCCAGGCGTTGGTGCGTGAGCTGCTCGATCGCCCGCGCGCATATCCGGCGGCCGAGCGGGTGAGCTATCGGGAGGCTTTCGTGCGCGTGTTGGCGCTCGACCCCTTCACGGCGCCGGTGGCACTGCTCACGGAGCACGCACTTCGTGCGGGCTTCGACGGCGCGACGACTGACCGCGACGAGCTGCTCGAGCTCCTGATGGGCACGGTCGTCGGGCCACAGCTCGGCAAGGACGGCTTGACCTTCGTACACGCGTACCCCGCGGGCCAGGCGGCGCTTGCCCGGCTCGATCCCGCCGACCCGCGCGCCGCGCAGCGTTTCGAGCTCTACTGCAACGGCATCGAGCTCGCCAATGGCTTTCACGAGCTCGCTTCGGCGCGCGAGCAGCGCGAGCGATTCGAGCACGACATCGCGGAGCGGCGCCGCTCAGGCTTGCCGGTCGCCGCGCTGGACGAGCGTCTGCTCGCGGCGCTGGAAGCCGGCCTCCCCGACTGCTGCGGCGTCGCGCTCGGCTTCGATCGCACCCTGATGCTCGCGGCGGGCGCCGAGCGCATCGATGCGGTACTTCCGTTTCCGACAGAGCGGGCCTGAATCGAGGCCCCGGCAGGCAATCCCATGACGACCTATCACAGCGAGCCACACGATTTCACCGACAAGCGCGCCGGCTACGAGCGGCTGGCGACGCAGCTTCAGGGACTTCTCGCAGGCGAGACCGATCCCATCGCCAATGCCGCCAACACCGTCGCACTACTGTTCGATGTCCTGCCGGAGGTCAGCTGGGCCGGGTTCTACTTTCTGCGCGACGGCGAGTTGATCGTCGGGCCCTTCCAGGGAAAGCCCGCGTGCGTGCGCATAGCCCTCGGCCGCGGCGTCTGCGGAACGTCCGCCGCCAAGCGCGAGACCATCATCGTCCGGGACGTCAACGCCTTCCCAGGGCACATCGCCTGCGATGCGGCGTCGCAATCTGAAGTGGTGGTGCCGCTGATCGCGGCAGAGCGGCTGGTCGGTGT
>Ga0335072_10015600_pt1 | contig 10783 bp, 9 predicted proteins | sample Lox_Sample_21_FD_206725 | JGI IMG/M metagenome (GOLD analysis project Ga0335072, IMG submission 206725) | Soil microbial communities from Loxahatchee National Wildlife Refuge, Florida, United States - Lox_Sample_2.1 | ecosystem: Environmental > Terrestrial > Soil > Wetlands | place: USA: Florida... | reverse complement strand
CAGCTGCTCCGCCTCTTCGGCCAGCGCCTTGACTGATGTATTGGCGTTGCCCCACAACAATGCATCCGGCCTGGCAAACGACGTTCGCATCATGCCATGACAGATAGGCTCGAAAATCTCTGTCAGGCCCAGTTCGGGGATCAGCAAACCAAAGGTGCGGCCAATCGTCTGCTCCGGCCCTCGCACATGCGTTCCGGCGCCAGGCCGGCGCGAGACGAGGCCCATACGCTGCAGATCGAGCACGGCTTTGGCGACTGTGATCCGGGATGTTCCAAAGAGCTCGCACAGCTCGGCCTCGCTCGGCAGCCGCTCTCCAGGCTTCAACTCGCCCGACTGGATGCTGGCCAGCAGATGGTCGAAGACGCGCCGGTGTTTCGCCACACGCTGGCCGGCATCCGCCTCGGTCGGCGGTGAAAGCTTCCCTGCGGGGGTTCGGGTGCGAGCCATATCTCGCCTTTCTGCAGATGTTTCGAGAGCCGAAGTTCATGCGCTCTCGATCAAACCTAAACGATGCACGAAAACTTTGTCGATGCAAAGCGAGAACCGCCCATACGGCATGCAACCGAATTCCCTATACATTTCATGGGGCTATGCGCCTGCCTCGATGGCCGCTGCTATGTCTGCGCGCACCTGCTCGGGCAGATGTGGCATTGCCCCGGACTGCGAGGCAACCCAGCCGCCCCAGCGATTCCCTGCCTCGTTCAGGGTCGCCAGATCCGCGCCGCGAAGCAGGTAATGCGTCATCGCCGCCGTGAAGGCATCCCCTGCGCCGATCGTGTCGGCTACTTTAACGGGCCTTCCCGGGTGCTCATGCCACTCATCGCGAGTGACAAGCAAGCTGCCCTGGCCTCCGCGGGTCACAGCCACCATTTGCAGCGTTGGAAACTCCGCCAGCAGCCGTTCAGCACCCCGGCGCAGCCTCGCCGTTGGATGGTCCACATCGGCCGGCAATCCGAGAAGGGCCAGTACTTGAGGCACTTCGCCGTCGTTCATCTTCACCACGGTTGCCAGTTCGAGCGACTCCTGGATCGTCTCGCTTAAGTAGAAGGGCGCGCGAAGATTCACGTCAAAAACACGCACGCAGGAGGAGGATGTCTGAGCGGCCAGCGTCTGGATCGTCTGCCGCGACTCCACCGCACGCTGAGCCAGCGATCCAAAGCAAATCGCGTCGGCCCGCTCCGCCATCTGGATCCACTCGTCCGACAGTTCCAGAAAATCCCAGGCTGCAGGCCGATGAATCACGTACTCCGGCTGTCCCTCTTTCAGTTCGACTGTCACGCGGCCTGTTTCATGCAGGGGATCGATCTGCAGATGGCTCGAATCGACAGGCAACGGATCCAGCAGCGCCAGGGCCTTGCGACCCAGGTCGTCCCGGCCAATGCGGCTAAGCGCGGCGGCATGATTACCCAGTCTGCCGGCCATCACCGTGAAGTTCGCCGGCGCGCCACCCAGCTGTGCGCCACCCGGCAACATGTCCCACAACAATTCGCCAATACCAAGAATCAAGCGCGGCTCTCTCAAGGTCGTACTCCGAAAACTGCAATCCAAAACTAGTTGTTCGTGCTGATGCACTCGACCAGCGCAACGGTGCACCCTGATAGGTCTCCAATAGCTTTCTTCCCGAGGCCGAACCGCGTCAATGCATTCGCCATGAGAAAGTTGTGGTTAAGTCGGCCTTAACTCGCGCCAATCCAGCGCCAGATCGAACAGTCTTCGTGAGGATGCGCAGCGTACTCGCCATCTGGCTGGTTCGTAAGGATGGCTCGGTCTGCGCGTGCATCCTCTCGAGAGCGCAGGACCTTGCCAAGAAACAGCCGCCGAAAACCACGGCAACGCTCCAATTCGCCTTCTTGTTCGTTGTTGACATAAAGAAGATCCAGTTCTCCGCGGCGATCGGCAAGCGACTCCGCGAGGCGGGCCAGGAAGCGGCGCATGACCGTCGCTCCAAAGGGATTGAAGAGAAAGACGAGGCACGGACCGGACGGAAAAGCAAATTCCGACGCTTCGCAACAGCGGATGATTGCGGGCGCCTTGGCTCGGCGAAGTGCTCGCCATCGGGTGAGATTGCGCCGTGCAATACGCGCGAGTTCGGGATGCAGCTCTACCCCGATCACACGGCGAAAATGCATCTCCGAAGCCAGCAGCACCGCACGCCCCATGCCCGCGCCGATATCAATAAAGGTTGTCTGTTGCAGCGGCGCCGCCAATCCAATACGGCGCCACCGATCGATTAGCGCCATCATGACCGATGGGGCAACGCCGTAATAGGCAGTCGCGTGCCGGTCATGCCGGTGACCGCTCTTCAGATGCCGTCCCGCCACCAGACCACTGGTTTGGACGCCATTGGCCGCATCGAAGGGATGCTGCATGAATCCGTCAGCCACAGAAAGGCCGGGCAGTTTTGGCACAAGCTCCCAACGTCCAGGGTCTCTTCCGGCAGATGTGCGTTTCTTCTCTTCCTTCACGGCTGCACCATAGCACAGCCTGGCAAGACGCTGAGAAGCGGCTGTATGGCTGACAAATGAGCGCTTTCCGGTACTGTTACGGCGGTGTTCGACGAACTACCCTGCCGTGACATGAAGGGCCGACTCGCGATACGCTGTGAGGTATCCGCGCAGAGACGCGAGCCAAGGAGCCTCCTTACCCCCATGCCCATTCACACAACTTCAAAGATCTGGCACAACGGCCAACTGATTCCCTGGGAAAACGCGACCATCCATGTGATGAGCCACGTCGTTCACTACGGATCGAGCGTATTCGAAGGAATTCGCTGCTATGCGCAACCGCAAGGTTCGGCAGTCTTCCGCCTTCCCGAGCACATGCAGCGGCTTCTGGATTCAGCCAAGATCTACCGCATGGAGCTGCCCTTCACCCTCGATGAGTTGTGCGCTGCAGTGGTCGATGTGATTGAAGCCAATGGAATTGCCCCCTGCTACATCCGCCCCATTGCGCTTCGGGGCTACGGCGAGATTGGCGTGAATCCGAAGGGTTCGCCCATCGAGGTCTACATTGCCAATTTCCCTTGGGGCAAATACGTGGCAGGACAGGGCGGCGCTGACGTCTGCATCTCCAGCTGGAATCGCCTCGCACCCAACACGATGCCGGCATTGGCGAAGGCCGGTGCAAATTATATGAACTCACAGCTCATCCGGATGGAAGCCGATGTGAACGGCTACGCCGAGGGCATTGCTCTGGACGTTAACGGCCTCGTCAGTGAGGGCTCTGGCGAGAATGTCTTTGTGGTGCGCAATGGAGTTCTTTACACCCCGCCGCTGGCAAATTCGGCCCTTTCGGGCATCACCCGCGACAGCGTGCTCACCATCGCTCGTCACCTCGGGCTCACCGTCATTGAGCAGGCGATTCCGCGCGAACTGCTGTACATTGCCGACGAGGTCTTCTTCACTGGAACAGCGGCAGAAGTCTCCCCGATCCGCTCAATTGATCGTGTGGTGATTGGAGACGGCAAACCTGGCGAGATCACACTGAAAATCTCCGACGAGTTCTTCGCAATTGCGAATGGTCTGAAGCCGGACCGTTTCGGGTGGCTGACGCCCGTCAACGTAAACGCGACAGAACCGGTCACGGCTTGATTCAGCCCAAAGGAAAAAAGGCGGCTCATCGCGAGCCGCCTTTCTCTTGCGTGCAAATTGCCACCCGCTCACATTTCACCGCGACAGGCCAACGTGAGGGCCGTTTGGGGTTCTCCCCCGCACCGCCAAAATCCTGGGTCTGGAGAGTATCATGAACTTGTGGCGCCAGTGGATCTGGCGGTCACCTTTGCGTCGCTCACGGGCGCGAATCGGCCCTAGGCAACCGCGGGCCGGGCACTCACCAAGGCGTTGAAGCCAACTCAGGCGAGCGACCAGTAAATTCTATGGCCCGAGGACGATAGCCGCGCGTGAAACCGGACATGAAAGTGCAGTTGGCCGGCCTGGAACTGGCCAACCCGATCATCGCAGCCAGCGGCACTTTTGGCTACGGGATCGAATTTGAAGAGATCGTTGCACTGGATCGCATCGGCGGCTTTGTCACCAAAGGCATCTCGCTGCAGCCCCTGTCGGGCCATCCAGCTCCGCGGCTGATCCACACGGCAGCCGGCATGCTCAACGCCATTGGTTTGCAAAATGTGGGCGTCGAGGAATTTGTTGCCAAGAAGCTGCCCCCCTTGAAGCGCTACCCGCAATGTCATTGCATCGTCAATGTCTTCGGCTACACGACGGGCGAATATGTGAATGTCATTGACCGCCTCAATCAGGCTGAAGGTATTGCCGCATACGAACTGAATGTCTCCTGCCCCAACGTGCACATGGGAGGGATGACTTTCGGCGCGGATTCTGGATCGCTCGAATACCTGGTAAAGCTGGCCAAAGCCGTAGCCAAGCGGCCACTGATTGTGAAACTTTCTCCCAATGTGACTTCGATCGCCCAGATGGCGAAGGTCGCTGCCGACGCCGGAGCAGACGGCATTAGCCTCGTAAACACCTTCCTCGCCATGTCGATCGATGTGGAGACGCGCAAGCCGCGCCTTACCAACATTACCGGGGGGCTCTCTGGTCCAGCCATCAAGCCGATTGCGGTGCGCATGGTCTATGAAGCTGCCCGCGCGGTATCAATCCCCATCATCGGGATGGGTGGCATACTGACGCCGGAAGACGCCGTAGAGTTCATGCTTGCCGGGGCAACGGCCGTACAGGTCGGAACGGCAAGTTATGCCGACCCGCGTGCGGCAGAGCGGCTGGCGAAGGGGTTAGAAAGTTGGTGCCGCAGCCACCATGTGGAAAAAGTCAGCAGCTTGACCGGGGCTTTGGAACTTCCAAAGCGATAGGACTTCTTCTCGCTTACCGCGATCCCGAAAGCCGGCAACTTTGACTCCGCATCGCGCCACCTCTATCTCTTGATGCACCAGCATTATCCTCAAAGTTGACGAATGAATCCCTCTCATCGTTAGGAAAAAGACAAGCGAGATCACCTACGTTCGGCTGTGATCCAGATCGCTCGTTCTTGTAGATTCCTCCAAAGTCACCACTTGCACAAGTGTGATGCTCAACACAGCCGATCGTGTTTTCACTTGCGTAATGTGCCCTCATTCATCGGACAGCCGGGGTTTGTTGGATGGCATGTTGTGCCCTGGCTCGTCCCGATGAATAGGTGCGAGCGAGGTGGGCATGGGCGACTCCATTTGGCAATCGATGGAAAAGAAGGGATACAGCCGCAGAGAGTTTCTGCAGTTTTGCGCGGCAGCCGCAACCGTCGCGGGCCTGGGAAAAACAGGCGTAGCGCAGGTGGCTTCGGCCTTTGAGAAGAAAGAAAAACCGGCGGTTGTGTGGATGCATTTCCAGGAGTGCACTTGTTGCAGTGAATCGTTCATTCGGGCGTCGCACCCGATTGTCGTCGATGCTCTCCTCGATGTGCTGTCTCTGAACTACACAGAGACACTGATGGCCGCCTCGGGATTCCAGGCGGAAAAAAGTCTGAGTGACACGATCCGCGATCACAAGGGCAAGTACATTGTTCTGGTCGAAGGTGCTGTTCCCACGAAAGATGATGGCGTCTACTGCATGATCGGCGGCAAGACGGCTGAGTCAATTTTGCAGACTGTCGCCGCAGATGCCGCGGCAATTGTGGCATGGGGCAGTTGTGCCTCCAATGGATGCGTGCAGGCCGCAAAGCCAAATCCCACAGGGGCAACTCCGATTCACAAGCTGGTGAACAAGCCGGTGATCAACGTTCCCGGCTGCCCGCCCATTGCAGACGTGATGATGGGCGTGGTGACTCATCTGCTCGTCCTGGGGCAGATTCCAGCGCTCGATAGCCTTGGCCGTCCCAAAGAGTTTTATGGCCGCCGCGTTCATGACACATGCTACCGCCGGCCCAACTACGACGCCGGGCTGTTTGTTGAGTCGTGGGACGACGAGAATGCGAAGAAGGGTTATTGCCTCTACAAGATGGGATGCCGTGGGCCCGTCACCTACAACGCCTGCTCGGTAGTGAAGTGGAACGAGGGAACCAGCTATCCGATTCAATCAGGCCACGGCTGCATCGGATGCAGCGAAGAAGGATTCTGGGACAACGGTCCCTTCTATCAGCACCTTGCGTCATTCCCAGGATTTGGCATCGAGAGCACAGCAGACAGTGTGGGCACCATTGTCGGCGTAGCGACGCTCGCCGGCGTCGCGACGCACGCCGTTGTCACAAACGTGCGCAAACACAAAGTGATTGCGGAAGTGCACGCAGAAGAAGAGAAGGAGTCATAAGGGACCATGACACGCGTAGTCGTCGATCCGGTAACTCGTATTGAAGGCCACCTGCGGGTTGAAGCGGTGGTGGAGAACGGCGTCATCACTGACGCGTACAGTTCAGGCACGATGGTGCGCGGGCTCGAAAAGATTCTCATTGGCCGCGATCCGCGCGATGCCTGGGCCATTACAGAGCGTGTGTGCGGCGTCTGTACGACGGTGCACGCTCTGGCCAGCGTTCGCTCCGTTGAGGATGCCCTTGGCATCTCCGTGCCCCCGACGGCCGAACTCATTCGCAATATCATGCTCACCACACAGTACGTGCAGGATCACGTGGTCCACTTCTATCATCTGCACGCACTAGACTGGGTGGATATTGTCAATGCACTTAAGGCGGACCCGAAGAAAGCAGCGGAACTAGCCGGATCGTTTTCGCAGTGGGACAAGAACACGCCGGCCTACTTCACAGATGTCCAAAAGAAGATCAAGGCCTTTGCCGATAGCGGTCTCGGCATCTTCGCCAACGGCTACTGGGGACACCCCGCCTACAAACTTCCCCCGGAAGTGAACCTGATTGGCGTAGCGCATTACCTGGACGCGCTGGAATGGCAGAAGGAAGTTGTTAAGATTCACGCTGTTTTTGGCGGCAAGAATCCGCACCCTAATTACTTGGTAGGCGGAGTTCCCTGCTCCATTGACGTAGATGAAGTGGCTGCCATCAACTCCGAGCGGCTGAATCTGGTGTCGCGACTCATTGATCAGGCCGATGTTTTCGTGAACCAGGTCTATATTCCGGATCTTCTTGCGGTGGCCTCGTTCTACAAGGACTGGGCGAAATACGGCGGCGGCCTACACAACTACCTCAGTTACGGCGAGTTCCCGACGAAGGGCTATGGACAGCCCGAGTCGTTCAAGTATGCGCGTGGCGCCGTCCTCAATCGTGACCTTAGCCAGGTCTATCCCGTAAATCCGCGCGACCAGCAGGAAATCAAGGAATACATCGCCCATTCCTGGTACTCGTACGATGGCGGAGATGCAGAAGGTGTCCACCCTTGGGCGGGGGAAACGAAGATCAAGTACGCCGGCCCGAAGCCCCCATTTGAAAGCCTTGAGGGATTCGACAAGTACTCTTTCCTCAAGACTCCCCGCTGGAAAGAAAACCCCATGGAAGTGGGACCGCTGTCACGGTTGATTGTGTCCTACGCCGCCGGACATGCGGACGTAAAAGAGGTCGTTGGTTCCGCACTGGGCAAGCTGGGTGTCCCCGTCGAAGCGCTCTTCAGCACGCTCGGACGCACGGCCGCTCGAGGTCTCGATGCCGCCCTCGGCATGATCTGGCTTAAAGAGTTCTTTGGGCAGCTTATGGATCGCGTAAAGACCCGCGAGGTGTCGACCTTCAGCGGAGAGCGTTGGGAACCAAAGACGTGGCCCAAGGATGCAGAGGGTGTTGGCCTCGTCGAGGCGCCTCGTGGCTCGCTCGCCCACTGGATCAAAATCCACGATGGAGCGATCGCAAACTACCAGCTCGTCGTCCCAACAACGTGGAACGGCTCTCCGCGGGATGCGAAACAGCAGCATTCGTCCTTTGAGGCTTCGCTCATCGGAACGCCGGTTGCAAATCTTGAACAGCCCGTGGAAATTCTGCGAACGATCCACTCCTTTGATCCGTGCCTCGCCTGCGCCGTACATCTTTACGATCCGCAGGGCCGGCACCTTCACCAGGTTTCCTTTGAGTGATGACCATGAGTGCTTCCGGCGTGAGTGTTGGCAAATCAATTCCGGCAAACGGAGAGCATCCCGTCGAGTACCGGCGAGTCTATGTCTGGGAACTGCCGGTGCGCGCCTACCACTGGATCAATGCGATTGCTCTCGTGCTTCTCTGCGTGACCGGATACCTGATCGGCGCCCCGATCCGCGCCTTCTACGCGACGGAGGCCTATCAGCAGTACTGGTTTGGATGGGTCCGTTTCATCCACTTCGTCTCGGCATTCGTGTATGTCTTCAACTTCGCCGCACGCATCTACTGGGGCTTTGTGGGAAACAAATACGCTAAGTGGACGAACTTCTTTCCGCTTAGGAAGTCCCAGCGAGACGAGATTGTCGACGTCATCAAGACAGACGTACTGCAGACCAAGCTGCATGGCCCCATCTCTACCGGACACAACTCACTGGCCGCCTTCATCTACTTCTTCACTTTCCTTGCCTTTTGTTTCCAGACGATAACAGGCTTCGCGCTCTATTCAAGCATGAGCACGTCTTGGCTGCCGCGCATGTTCACCTGGATTGTTCCCTTGATGGGCGGCGAGTTCGGGGTCCGCTTCTGGCACCACCTCTTCCTGTGGTTCTTCGTCACGTTCGTCATCGTCCACATTTATCTGGCCTTCTATCACGACTACATCGAGGGGCGCGGCACGATTTCGTCGATCGTGGGTGGCTGGAAATTTGACCGCGAAAAGAGCGACAAATAGCCGATGAAGACACTCGTACTTGGTCTCGGAAACACCATCCTGGGCGACGAGGGCGTCGGCGTCCACGTGGTGCAAGCACTTGCCAACGAGAGGCTGCCCTCTGATGTTGAGTGCCTTGATGGCGGCACCGGCGGCTTCATCTTGCTGGAGCCTCTTCAAAAAGCCGATCGGATCTTTCTAATCGACGCCACATCAGATGACAATCCTCTTGGAACAGTGACGCGAACCCAACCGCGCTTCGCTCGGGATTACCCACCAACACTGACCGCGCACGATATTGGCGTGAAAGACCTGTTGGACGCCTTCTACATGCAGCACGGGACCCGCGATGTGATTCTCTATACGATCACAATCGATCCACGGCAAACAATCTCCATGAATCTCTCAGAGACAGCGGCCGCAGCCGCGAGGGTCGCCGCATACCAGATTCGCCAGGAACTGGAGTGCGTTCCGGTCTGACAGAGACCACGCGATTCACTCATTATTGGCCTCTGCGCGGTTCCCCAATCTGCCTGATACGTCACACCACCAGACGAGGTTTCTTCTCGGCCTGATCGAACTTGCCTTCCAAGTTTGGAAAACGTACCGGTCACTTCACGCAAGCTCACACTGGCGGCCCAAGGAACAGAAGGGCTGTATATTCGCGCAGAGAATTTGGGTGTCATTGTAAACAAATGGTTACTAGCAACAAAGTAAAGGTGCTTAAGCAACTTCCTTTCCCGCCCGCAACTCACCAGACACGAACTCTCCCGTAGCCGTGTGGAACTGGCTTAGGGCTTCTGTTCGAACTTGTCCAGCCCAATCGATTTTGTGCCGATATTTCAGGGCATATCGGGTGAATCGAGAATGTAGAAACTTCCCGACCCGGAAGAAATTACATGGGGCCGTTGAGCGATCCAGGGCATATTTTAAGAATTTTCGACCGATTGTGTCTGATTCTCCAGAGGATGCTGAATGTGAGACGCAGGACGGGTCTGTTTAGAGTTTGGTCAACATAGTGCATATAGCCACGTAGGAAAATCCATCGTCAGGGTCTGCACGTTTGTGTTCGCTCTATTACTCCACTTCTAGCCGCACCATCTTCTTGCATCGACAAACGCGAGCTATTACTAAAGTGCTATCCGGCTCATGGAATGGTTCGCATCATCGCCCGATCTATAGGACATTAGTAATACACATTTCGTGTTACTGACTTCCTGCTTTGCGAGAAGACGCGATCTCCTGCAGAGCTTGCTTGAGATATCAATGGCCCACGGCTCTAGAGAAATCTCTTGCACTTGCATCACTGTCCCAGCCTTGGCACGAATGCCGCGATGGTAATCACCTATTCGCATTCTGGTGACTTTCATCACACGGATTCGGCTACATCGCTGTTAGGCATTAGGAAGAGTCCGCTCAGCCGACAGCTGAGGGTCGGAACTTAAGTAACCACTGTTTTATTTCTCGATTTTTTAAGGAATGCCGATGTTCATCCGTCACGCTCTTTATCCATTCATCCACCGAACCGAGAACCAGTCTGGTTTTGTCGAAGCCAATATCCAACCCGATGCATCCGCCCGCAATCAATCATTGCGTCGCGCACCCGGGAGAACCTCGCCTGCGCTTTTGATTGGATTATTGGCCGCTCTCCTCGCTGCTGTTGGGTTATCGGGCTGTGGCGGAGTTGTTGTAAGTGGTGCTAAGGGGACTAATGGTTCGTCGACCCCACTGCTTGTCCTTACCCCCGGCTCGATTGAATTTGGAACCGTGAATGTCGGTCAATCCTCCAATGTCAAAGCGACTCTCACCAATAAAGGTACGAGCTCCATTTCCATTACGGCCGCAGCCCTGTCCAATTCCGCCTTCTCGGTCGATGGGCTGGGGACGCTTCCCGTCACGATCAAGGCCGGCAGTACCTTGATCCTCGTGGTGCACTTCAAGCCACAAGCTGCCACCGACGCTTCAGGCACGTTAACCATCACGGGGGACACCTCCACAACAGCTGCGAGCACCGGTGGTTCGGCAGCACAGAGTTCCACCAGCACCACCGCGACAATCAAATTGCACGGTAAAGGCAAGGGATCATCCTCGAGTTCGGAC
>Ga0335072_10015599_pt1 | contig 10783 bp, 9 predicted proteins | sample Lox_Sample_21_FD_206725 | JGI IMG/M metagenome (GOLD analysis project Ga0335072, IMG submission 206725) | Soil microbial communities from Loxahatchee National Wildlife Refuge, Florida, United States - Lox_Sample_2.1 | ecosystem: Environmental > Terrestrial > Soil > Wetlands | place: USA: Florida... | reverse complement strand
GGCCGCTGACGCTTTGAATATCGATTTCGCCGTTCAGTGCATTCAGGTTAGCGCGCACGACGTCTAGTCCAACGCCGCGCCCCGCGAGCTCGGTCTTGACCGGAGCGGTTGTGAAGCCGGGATGGAAAAGCATTTCCCGAAGGTCGCGTTCGGTGAGGCGATCCGCGGTTTCCGGCGAGACAAGTCCCCGCTCGATGGCGCTTTGTTTCACGCGCTCGTAGTCGATGCCGCGGCCATCGTCTTCCACCTCAATGTAGATGTGGTTTCCGCGGTGATAGGCGCGAAGCGAGACCTTGCCGAGTTCGGGCTTGCCCGTTGTAAGGCGATCCTCGGGGCGCTCGATTCCATGCGCGACCGAATTTCGAACCAAGTGCACGAGCGGATCGGAAATCTGCTGAATAATGTTGTTGTCCAGTTCCGTCTCGCTGCCGGAAAGATCGAGATCGACTAGTTTCCCCGCCGATTTCGCTGCATCGCGCACTGCGCGCGATAGCCTTGAATAGAGCGTCCCTATGGGCACCATGCGGGCTGCGGTGATTTCGTCCTGAAGGTGATGCGCAAGTTTTGTGAACTCGTCGATATCGCCTTCGACGCGCCCGATAAATCCCTCGAGCTGCGATAGCACTTCGTTTACGTCCGCCGAAATCTCCGCCATCGACCGCGACAAAATATTGAAATCATCGTAGCGGTCCATTTCCAGTTCGCTGAAATCCGACCAGAACGACGTATCGCCGGACGCCGCGTTTGTAAGCGTTTGCCGCGCGGTAGACGGGCTCCACGGCCCGGTCTGCCGCGAAGAGCTGATGCGGTTGAACTCGTACTTCTCCTGGAACTCTCCGACTTTTCCTTGCAGGCGTTCCTTCGAGAAGCTCAGCGTATCGACCAGCTTTTCGAGTTCCGCAACGCGCCCCACCATCCGCGTACGGTTGATCACCAACTCACCGACTGTGTTCATCATGCGGTCGAGCCGCGACAGCGCGATGCGCACGGATTTTGCCGCTGCCACAGCCGGGCTTACCGACTTAGCAACCTTTTTTCCAGACGTAGCGGCCGCGGCACTTTCTTCCAAAATTTCAGTGGGAGCTTCCGAGGCGCCCGCATTCACTGTGACCGTGTCCGAATCTTCCACTTCGACCGGCGCAAATTCTGCGATTCGCCCGAGCAGCGAATCCACGCCCGTTCGCATGCTCTTTTCGTCAGTCCACTGCCGATGCAGCGTTTTCTTTAGCACGTCCACGGATTCGAGGCAAAGGTCCACGACGGCTGGGGAGGGCTCGAGTTCACCATCGCGCAAGCGACCAATGAGGTCTTCCACACGGTGCGCAATCGCTCCGAGCCGCTTCAGGCCGACTTGAGCCGCGGAGCCTTTCACCGTATGAATGGCGCGGAACAGCTTGTTGATCTCTTCCGGGTTGTTGTTGCCTTCCAACGAAATCAGGCAGTCGCTGACGACTTGCAAATGCTCTTCCGCCTCCGGCTGAAAGAACTCCAAAATCTCATCGGCCACTTCGTCGTCCGAAGGGAGCGCATCGAAGTACGAGCCTGTTGCGGCCGCCACAACCTTCTCTTGAGTTAAAGCATTGTCCGGCTCCGCGTAAGTCTGCGGCTGAGGATAATTCAACGGCGGCGGCTCGGTCGGGAACGCAAAGCGGTAGCGCTCCTTAAAAGCTGCAATATCGTCAACGCTTTCTTTGCCAGTATCGCTGATTTCGAGAAGATCGGTTTCCAGCAGAGAAATGCCGTCGGACAAGAATTCCGTCAGAGGACCGTGCAGGTCGTCGCCCAGAGGCGCATTCAGTGCGTACTGGAAAACGTGGGCCAACTTTGCCGCAATTTCCGAGAAGCGCGGAAAACCATAACTCGCGGAAGTCCCGCTCAACGTGTGCGCCGAAATATAGAGGCGCTCAAGGTCCTCGTGCCGGGGCGAAATCTCCTGGAGCACGCTTACGTACTCCCGCAAGTACTGCAGGTGCTCGGAAGCTTCCTGAAGGAACATCTCGACGGCTTCGCGGTCCGGCATGCTCACGCGCGTCCCTCCGTTACGAGTTCCGGTTTCTGCAGTTCTTCCGCGGTGGGCTTGCGGTAGAGAATGCAGTCATTCAGCACGATGGCCTGAAACTTGATGGGCATTTTCGAGATCGATTCGGAATGGCCGAGAAACAGATACCCACCCGGTTCGAGCGTGTCGTAAAACCGCTGGACGAGCGCGCGGCGCCGCTCTTCCGAGAAATAGATGAGCACGTTCATGCAAAAAATCATGTCCATGCGCCCGACATACACGGCTGACGCCAGATTCATCTGCGCGAAGGTCACAAGTTTTCGCAGCCTGGGCTTGACCTGATGACCGCCATGAACCTCAGTAAAGTGCGTTGCCAGCCTCTCCGGGCTCACGCTGCAAAGACTTCTACCTGCATAAACGCCGCGCTCCGCGCGCTTTAGTGCGTGCCGTCCCACGTCAGTCGCGAGGATTTCGACGTTCCAGGAATCAGAAAAAGTGAGCGAGTCGGCGATGGTAATCGCGATCGAATAAGGCTCTTCCCCGGTCGAACAGCCGGCGCTCCAGATGCGCAGGCTGCGCGGATTTTTCCAGAACTTTTTGACGTGTAACTCGGGAAGTACCCGCTTTTCAAATGCTTCATACACGCTCGGATACCGGAAGAAGCTGGTCTCTTGCGTCAACAAACCCTCGAGCAAGGCTTCGTATTCGACATTCGATTTCCGCATTGCCCGCAGCAGATCCGTCCCGCGTTCGAGGCCCTTGGCGCGCAAGTGTTCCTTCACGCGCGTCGAGAAAAACCGTTCGCGCGATTCATCGAAGCAAATGCCCGTCCGCTCTTCGATCAGCATGCGGATCTCACTCAATTCGTGTTCACTAAGACCGTGCGCCGGTCCTTGCCGTTCGTTCATTCCAGTCCCGCTTTGGCTCTGGCCTCTTGCCCGAGCAAAAAATCACTGCCTACCGCAGAGCGCCGGCTGGGACGGGCCGCTCGGAATCTTCCAAAGTGTTACCGGATTTCGATGTCGCTCGGAACTGCGCCAGCGCCTCGTTCAATTGGTCGGAAAGCTTCACGAGCTGGCTGACCGTTGCGACCGTGCCCCGCGTGCCCTGGGACGTTTGCCGGGTGATGCTGGAAATAATTTGCATGGCGTGCGCCACGCCTTCCGTTCCGCGAACTTGTTGCTTCGAGGCAAGCGAAATTTCCTGCACAAGTTCCGCTGACTGGCGCACCACGTTGGAAATGGCGTCCAGCGCGCGGCCGGCCTGATCGGCCAGCGTCGCACCGCCTTCCACTTCCTTCGTGCCCTCTTCCATGACCACGACGGCTTCGTTGGTCTCCGCCTGAATGGCCTTAATGAGCGCGGCGATGTCCTTCGTGGCGCTTCGGCTGTGTTCCGCCAGCTTGCGAACTTCGTCCGCGACGACCGCGAAACCGCGCCCCGCTTCACCCGCGCGAGCCGCTTCGATAGCCGCGTTCAGCGCCAGCAAGTTCGTTTGTTCCGTGATGTCGTTGATGACGTTGATGATTTCCGAAATTTCGAGAGAGCGATCGCCGAGCGATTTGATCTTCTTGGCCGTCGCTTGCACCGAAGCACGAATGCGTTGCATGCCTTCCAGCGTGTCGCGCACTGCGCGGTTGCCCTGTTCGGCGGCGTCCAGTGCTCGGCGAGCTGCTTCCGCGCTAGCTTCCGCGTTGTTGGACACCTGTTTCATCGAAACCGTCAGTTCCTCCACGGCGCTCGACGTGTTCGTGATTTCCTGATCCTGTTGCGTCGCGCCGGCTTGCATCTGGTCGGCTGCCACGAGAATGTTGTTCGAGCAAGCAGTGACTTCCATGGCCGCTTTGCGCACGCGTTCGAGAACCTTTGTGAAGTTGTCGAGCATGTAGTTGATCGAGTCCGCGACGTTGCCTAGCGCGTCGTTCGTGACTTTGCCGCGCAGCGTCAAATCGCCGCGCGCGACCTGGTTGATGACCGTGAGTAGTTCCGTGATGCTCCGCTGCAACGCGTCATTCGCATCCTGATTGCTGGTCGCCTTGGATACTTTAGCCACCGCGCGATTCAGGTTTTCGGCGATATAGCCAAGCTCGTCGTTGGTATTGACTTCTGCGCGCGCGCGAGGATCGCCCGCTGCCAAGCGTTCGGAAAACTGGGCCAGCTCCTGCACCGGCGTCAGCAGACCGCTGCCCAGCCGCCACGCGAGGAATACGGCCGTTACAAGCGCGATGAGCAGCGCTAGCATGATCGACCCGCTCGCCCCTGCTGGCAGCGAACCGAAGTCGAATAACGACACGTCGCCTGCCTTTTTCCCCGCGCTGAACGCCAGGCCGAGCACCACGAATAGTGCCAGTCCGTTGACGATCACCAGCGTCCAGATTGTCGAACTCAGTCGCGATTTCATGCCTTCCTCCAAATCTCAACTACGATGCCCGTGCCCGCATTCGGCCGGGCCCGCCCCAGTTTCAAATCGATGGTCCCGGAAAAACTTCTAGCATTCTTCTCAAATCGATCACCAGCGCCAGCCGGTCGTCGTGCCGCAGCATTCCCGTGCAATGCGGCACATTTTCCGGCGCCTGTTCCAGCAAATCCTCGGCATTCACGGAATACGTCCCGATCACTTCGTCCGCCGCGATGCCGATGCGCAAATCATCATGCGCTCCTTCACCCCGCAGCGATGCCACCACGACATGTTTTGGCAGCAATCCTGGCCGCCGCCCTTCCGTGATGGCAATATCGATCAGCGGCACGATCGCTCCGCGCAAATTGAAAATTCCCGCTAGGTACGCAGGGCCAAGCGGTAGTTTCGTTAGCAGCGGCCAATCCAAAACTTCCTCGACGTCCAGCACCGGCAAGCAAAATCGTTCGCGGCCGCTGCGAAAAACGCAGTACTGCGATTCGGGTGGCCGCTCTTCCATCGGACCAAGAGCTTCGAGCAAGTCGTCCGCATCCGCGGGTAGCGGCGCTAGGTGAAAATCTTCATTCATCGCCGAATAACCCTCAAAGTCCCTCTAAGCAAATCGCCGTACCGCGCGTAGCAATTCTTCCCGTGTAAATGGCTTGGTCACATACCCGTCCGCGCCTTGCTGCTGGCCCCAATACTTGTCGCTCTCGGTGTTCTTCGAAGTCACCAGAATCACTGGGATGGCGTTGTAATCCGTGTGATTCTTCAATTCCCGGCAAACCTGAAAGCCATTCCGCTTGGGCATCACGACGTCCAGCAAAATCACGCTCGGCCGCTCAATCGCAATCGCTTCTTCGACTCGTTCTGGGTCGTTCAAGCCCACTAGCCGGTAGCCTTCGTGTTCAAGAAAGCCCTGGATTAGCTTCACTTGCGAGGGCGAGTCATCGACGATGAGTACTTTTTTCTGCAGCATCGACATCTCCCCATAATTCTCCGCTGACAAGAGGTGCACGTCAGCAGCCAGGCTATGAACTCCGTCGCCGGTCTTGTCTATCTTGTATAAGGGCTTATGGATGAGTGGTTTACAGGCCAATCAGGGCCGGTCAACGGCGTGTTGCTGGCGACGCCGACTCCACTTCCGTCTCAGCTTGAGATGCATTCTCAGCTTCCCGCATCTCGCTTGCCAGCGATGAGAATCTCTGCATGATCTCGTTGATCCGCAGCGCCATGCTGTGAATCGTCTTGATCTGCGCCAGGGATTGGGATGAGAGCTGCCCGGGCTCTAAGAGCAGCAGTTCGGCGTTCCCTAGCATCGAGGTCAGCGCATTGTTGACGCTGTGCTTCATGTCCATCATGTACCGGCCCAGAGTTGCGTGGTGTTCGTTTTTTGCCGCGCGGCGCTCGGCTTGCTTCGAAAGACGAAGCGCCTCCGCGCGGCGCAAAGATTCGCCCGCAACCAGCAAGAGCGTTTGTGCCCAATCTTCCCGCAGCGGTATGTGAACCAGGCGCGGGTACCGCGAACGCAATTGCCCTAGTTCGCGAGAATCCGCCGGCACGCACAAAATCACGGCCGCGGCAGGTTCCAACGACCGCAAGACGCCAGGCAGTTTGTCATCCAGTACGGGTCCGACGACCACTAGGTCGTGGGGCGTCGCTTCATGGTTTTTCCAGAGATCGCTGCTGAGTACGGTAATCCCGGGGGCTTGACGCTCGGCTTGCCAGCAAGCGGTCAAAAGTCGTGCGAATTCGGGTTCATCGGTCAAGATTAATACGCTTGCGTTTCGCACAGAAGACCCGCTCCCAGAGTGATCGCCGAGCATGACCCGAGACAATTTTGAAAATCTAAAGCTTTTCGGCTTCGTCCAAAGCCGAAAGCAACCGCTTCGTGCTGATCCCCAAATTCACTGCCGCTTCGGTGTCCTTTGTCTGCTTAGCGATATCCACGCGCTCCTGCAGACGCGACACTTCGATGCGAGCTATCGACAGAGCTTTGTCCATCGCCGTTGCGTTTCCCGTCTCCTTGGCGCTTTCGACCGCGGCGGTCACCATGGCGCGCGCCACCACTGCCCGGCGAAGATCCTCCGCCGACGCGCCATCCTCGCTCACGAACGCGGCCACTTCCCAAGAAGACATCAAGATGCGTGCTGCTCCGATTTTCACTGTGGTCATGGAGCGGCCGCGCGTCGGCGGCGTGGCGATCAGCTGCTCCCAGATTTTCTCCAGGCACGCTTCGAAATCGAGTGACGAAGAGCCGGCAACCTTGCTAGCGCCTGCGACTGGAGGTTTCTCCGCTCCTGAGGGGCCTGCCACGACTTCTTTACGCTCCCGTGCTGAACCGCCGGATGCCTCAGAAGCGCGAGAGTTCGCGCCTTTTGGCGCGGAAGCCCCATTTCCGGGCGCTTTCGACACGATCTTCTCCAGCGCTCGTTCCACATCCGTGCGCAGGCCCAAAAGCTTTTCGAACGTCTGGTTCACAGAGCGCTCGGTGTATTCCTTCTGAAAAGGCTGCTTCCATTCGTCAGCGGCATCTCGTATTTTGGCGAGCGGCTCCGAGGCTGAGAGCCCGAAGTGCTGACAATCTATGATTTTCACTCCAGCCGCTTCGAGTTGAGCCAGGCCCGAACGAATCGCGATCAGATCGGAATGCATCAGCTCGATAAACGTGCGCCGCAAGAGAAAATTGAAGCGAACAAATGCCAGCAGTGCCGCCGGGTCGTAGAACATTCCGCCCGCTGTTTCCTTCACTTTGCGGCCCTGTTCGATGAAATTCGTCTTCAGGATGTCGCGAAGGCTTCGGAACGCCAGCAATCTCTCGATCATCTGTTCGAGCGGTTCGCACCATCCCAGCGTCGTGTCATCGGCGTCCCCCAGTACCGGCTTCATTACTTGCGCGACGTCGGAGGGCTCGATCTGCTTGTGGTAAATCTTTGCGGGAGCGCACAGCGCGAAGTATTGCACCAGCAGGAAGTCGATCTTGTCGCGGTCGATGTTGCTCTTCGACGGTTTCTTGAGATGGCGGTGGATCAACGCGCACAAGCTGTTTTCGTTTGCGTTCAGCGTGGTCGTCTGCAGCAGCTTGCGCAATTCATGCACTGCCACCCGCTGGTCCATCTCATCCAGCCAGCCTTCCACTTCGTCGTACAGCTCCAGGTCTGGCTTCTCCGGCAGATTTCTTTTTTCCGCGGGGATGGGAATTTCAATCTCAAGCTGCTTCGCCAGCGCTAGATAAATGGGGAAGACGGAGCGGTCCTCAAGCCACTTTGCCTGCCTCGAGTTCGCGGGCTTCGCCGGCTTCGGAATGTTGAGCGTTGAAGTCGTCTTGTTCACGGCTGTGTCACCCACGCGCAGGGGCCTTGTGAGAAACGGACGGCCACCGCTTTATGTCCTTCGTGATATTGCACCGCAATTACTGTCGCTTCCGCCGTGCATCCGTTCCGATCGCGTTCTATGCGCACTTTGTCGTCAAACTCGAGTGGCAGACTGGAAAGAAAGATCGCGTGTTCCAGTCCGCCGAACTCCACAACCGTCGCCTCCCGCAAGCTTGCGTTTCCCGCCCTCAGCGCCGTGATCTGCACCGGAACTCGAATCGCGTTGGCGCGCGGGAAGAACCGGGCCAAACGCTCCGCGCAGCCCTGCTCGTTCGCTGTGACCGTCGCTTCCTCGGGTCGTCTCAAGTCGCCTCTCAGCTCGCCGCCATGCAAGGACCGGCTTCCGTTGCGGTCTGGCACACGAGCTTCCGCAAATGGACACAACGTCCCCGCGATAGAGATGCACGCTGCACGCCAAAGGGGTCAAAATGATGGAAACCCGGAAATCGAAGAAAGGGAAGGACTTAAGATTTTGCAGTTAGCTCGAGGTGGCTCACGCGTCTCACGCTGAAACGCCCCTGTCTCAGCGTCTTGCTGCTTTCGCATCCCTCCGGCGTGGTTGAGACGTCATTCCATGTGGTGGGCGGCTTCTTCGGATGCTTCTTCCGTCTCTCCCGGACCGGACCTCAGCGGAATATTGTACCGCTTCAATTTGCGATAAAGAGTTGCCCGGCTGATTCCAAGCATGCGGCCTGCGAGTGCTTTGTCTCCGTTCGCCTGCTCAAAGACGCGCAGAATCGTCATCTTCTCCATTTCCGCGAGTGCAGTTGTGGAAAGAGAACCACTGTCCTGTTGAGCGCCGGTCGAAGAATCTGTTTGCTCGCTCCGGATGGCTGGTGGAAGATCAATCACGTCGATCACTTTTCGATCGCCCAGCGTAATCGCTCGAGCGATGCAGTTTTCCAGTTCGCGAATATTTCCGGGCCACTCGTAGTTCAGCAGACTTTTCATCGCCGCCGGAGTCACTTGCAGGTGCGAATCCGGAGCATAGCGATCCAGGAAATGGTGAACGAGCATGGGAATATCCGACCGCCGGTCGCGCAACGGCGGCAGGTGCACGGTCACTACGTTCAGCCGGAAATAAAGGTCCTTCCGAAAAGTTCCCTCGCGATAAGCCGCTTCCAGGTCGCGGTTCGTCGCGGCAATCACGCGCACATCCACATTCACTTTCTCATTGCTGCCGACCGGGCGCACTTCCTTTTCCTGCAGCACTCTCAATAGCTTGGCTTGCATCTCGAGAGGCAGTTCGCCGATTTCATCCAGGAAAATCGTTCCGCCGTTGGCCGCTTGAAAGAGTCCTGCCTTGGATTTTATCGCTCCAGTGAATGCACCCTTTTCGTAGCCGAAAAGCTCGCTCTCCATCAAGGTTGGCACGAGCGACCCGCAATCCACCGCCACAAACGGCGTCTGCGCCAGCGCTCCTCGGAAATGAATCGCGCGCGCTACAAGTTCCTTGCCCGTCCCGCTTTCGCCGGAAATCAAAACCGGCGTGCGCGTATCCTTCAGCCGTGACACCATTCGCAACACGTCCTGAATGTTCGCGGAAGTCCCGATGATTCCATCGAGGTTCTCTTCCGTGCTTACGCGGTCGCGCAAAAACTCGTTTTCTGTCACCAGCCGGACTTTTTCGGCCATGCGCTGCAACAGCAGCCGCATCTTTTCCACGCGAAACGGCTTCTCGATGTAGTCATACGCGCCCAATTTCATCGCATCGACCGCGGATTCAATCGATCCATGCCCGGTCATAATCGCGATCTCGGCGCGCGGCAAGACCAGTTTTGCTTGCTTTAGCAGTTCCACGCCCGAAAGCGTCGGCAGCTTCAAATCGGTCAGGATGAGATCCGGCGCGTCGGCATCCAGCTTTGCTAGCGCCGCTTCGGCGCTTTCCGCTTCCGTGCACGAATACCCCAGCGTATTGCCGATGGTCATGCACAGCTTGCGGATGCTTTGCTCGTCATCTACGACCAGCAATCGTATCTTTAGATCGTCACTCATGGTTTTCCAAAGGTTTTCTCCACGATCGACATTAATTGGTGTACACGGAACGGTTTTTCTATGCAAGGCGTCCCGCTTCGCGCCAGCAGCGCTTGCGTCTCGCTATTGGCCGTGTCTCCACTAATGAGAATGATTTTCGATCCAAGCTCCGGCCTGTTTTTTTGAATCCACGCATGGACCTCGGCGCCATTCACCGCCCCCGGCATGCGGATGTCCGAAATCACGCCGCTATAGCGTCCCCCGCCAAGTTGTTTCAGTCCTTCTGCTCCCGAAGACGCATTCACGACCGAATATCCTTTGCGCTCGAGTGCTGCCTTCAAAAAAGCAATCACCGAAGGCTCGTCTTCAATCAAAAGTATCGGAGCAGCCGGTCCAACCGCCGCTTGCAATCTCATCGTCCAGCCTCTTTCGCAGCCATCGCAGGCGTCTCCGCGGCAATCGGGATCCGGACTACGAACGTGCTCCCCCCGTGTTCCGCGTTATTCCAGCACTGAATCTCGCCGCCATGCGCTCGCACAATTCCGTAGCAGATGCTTAGTCCCAGCCCCGTCCCTTTGCCGGGCTGCTTCGTCGTGTAAAACGGGTCGAAAATATGTTGCGGATCTGCAATCCCAGTTCCGTTATCCGTCACTACCACTTGCACGCTATTGCCGCCTTTTTCTGTGCGAATCGCGATCTTCCCCCGGCGCCCCGTTTCTTGCACGGCATCGTAGGCGTTATTCAAGATATTCAAGAAAACTTGCTGCAGCTGCTGCGCGTCCCCCAACGCCGGCTCGAGCGTTTCGTCGAACTCCTCGCTCACCTCAACCCCGTGGCTCGCAAAATCATAGCTGCGCAATTTAATCGTTTGCCGCAGCACTGTATTCACTTGCACGGGTTCGCGCTGCACCGGTCGCTGTCTCGCAAAGCTCAGCAAATCCTGCACGATGTCCTTCGTCCGCTGCGTCTCTTGCAAAATAATCTGCAAATCTTCCCGCGCCGAAACCGGGACTTCCGGATTTTCCAGCAGCAAGTCCGTGAA
>Ga0335072_10015598_pt1 | contig 10784 bp, 4 predicted proteins | sample Lox_Sample_21_FD_206725 | JGI IMG/M metagenome (GOLD analysis project Ga0335072, IMG submission 206725) | Soil microbial communities from Loxahatchee National Wildlife Refuge, Florida, United States - Lox_Sample_2.1 | ecosystem: Environmental > Terrestrial > Soil > Wetlands | place: USA: Florida... | reverse complement strand
CAGACATGAGGCCTGAATGTTCCAAACTGCGGCACGGATGGCGGAGGCGACGCAGCTCGCTGTTGATATCGAGAAAACTCGGCACGAACATCCGGCTTCACAGGATCGCGGCGGTCCTTCTGCGGGCCTTGATCGGAAATGACCGACGCTCGGCGAGCACCGTCGTACTCTCTCTTAGTCTCTCCAGAGGTGGTACGCTCTGCAGTTGAAGCGCGAGCGGAAGGAGGGCGTTCAGTTTGTGGTGTTTGCGGCAGTGAAGAGGCCGTGGACGCGCGGGATTCAAATGCAGGGCGCGCGTCGGTTCGCGACGGCTGATCGCGCCTGAAGTACGGATCGTCTTCGCGGTCCCTGGGTGGCCTCCGTTCGTCGTCGCGCCTTTCGCGAATATCATCCCGCCTGTCGAAGTCCCGAGAGTCGGCAGAGCGATCCCGTTCACGGCGAAGACCCCGCGATCGACTCCGAGGGCGCATTGTCTCGCGATCGTCTGTGAATGCACGACCGAGTGGACGAGGGTCCCACTCTGGGCGACCGCGCCCGCGCCCAATGCCGCCCCTCGTGGAAGTTGTTGTTCGAGCAGGATCCGACAGATTAGAGCCAGCTGAAGGCGGGCCGTCTCGCGAATGACGACGAGCGCTGTCAATGTCGATGTCCTTTACGCTTCGATCCCTGGAGTCCTCTCGCTCGCGAGCCGGAGTCCTGCCTCGCGGGGGTGAGGGCCGGCGGTCTCGGCGATCGTAGTCGGCATCGCGCCACCGGTCTACTGGTCTGTCGCCGTTAAACGGGGCGTCTCTGAAGTCTCGCAGCATGGTAGTTCCAGCAAAGCCTCCCCGTCGGGGGCCAGCCGATGCTGGCGGTGGGCGGGGGTCCACAGCCCCGCGAGGGCCTCTAGGGACTGCATCTCTGCCTACCGGGACACCATAATCATTGCTGCGTCCGGAGTACGAAGGCCCGAACGCAGGCACAGACGGCCGACGGTCGGTGTACCTGGAGCCTGGTGGCGTTCGCTCACGTGGGAAACGGTTGTCGCGCGAATCGCGGTCATCGCGCTGAAACCGTGAAGACATAGCATTAGCTATTCCATAGATCAATGCGACACGCACAATGGAGGGGCTTGGGCGGGTGCGCAAAAGATGGGCAACAAGGGAGGCGGAATCTGGACGTGGCTTGGAGGCGGCGGGCAGCCGACGCAGGGGCGGGCAACAGCCGTGCAGTCACGATTGCGGATTGACAGATGGGCTGGGATCGTGAGTGCGAAGGCCCCGAACCGACGAGGCCCACGACTGCGCGCACGCGTTTGCGGTCGATGGAGGTTGAAGAAGGGGAGTTGGCAACGGCGGCTGGAGAAAGAACAAGGATGAACGACGCTGGGCGGATCGTTTGGCGTTGTGGATCGTTGGCGCGGCCGAATGCGACCTAGCGCCCTTGCCGACGGGCGCGTGGCAGTGACAGCGCTGGCTGGCCGGAACTTTTGGCTGAGTGGACAGGCAAGCACGAACAGAGGCCTCGAGGCCGGCTGCAGAGAGTGGTTGAGCTGCGCGCTGGTGCTCAGCGGGCCGGAGTCGTGTCGGCAGCGGCCAGGAACGAGAATGGCAGCCGGTGGTTTGGGCTGAGGTTGAAACCGGGCCAGACGAGCCGCCAACGAAGGCACCGGCGGCGATGGACGACGACGGCCTGGGCCTGTTTCGCGGCCGAGAGGACCGAAAAGGGCTGCACAGCGGAGTGTGGTCCTCGCAGCGGCCTGCTGAAGACCTGCGAACGGCGCGCAGGCGGGGCGGGTACGGCGTGCGTGAAGGACGGGGCGAGGATGCGGATGTGAGATGGAGAGATTCTAAGGAGGAGAATGGTTACGGAAGGATGGGATTGGATTGGACTGCAAGTCACGATTCCATCGGTCGGCAAAGAACGACGAAGGCCAGGGTTACAAGCTAGTCTAACAATCCGTGCATCTACGCACCGTGGGCGTGTGGGCCGGCGAATCCGCGTTCCCGGGCTCACTAAAAGAAGCATCGCCAGCCCTTTCTGCGAGCCGCTTACAGACATGCAAATCACTGGCCCAGTGGCGCCGTGCGTGCCACCTCCGCTGCGTTTCGAATTCTCCATTTCGCGGCCATGTTGCCATTTCGTGCCGTCCTGCCATGCAACGAATGGCCGCGTGCCTGTTCCCCCGTCTGCGCAGCCCGCCGCCGTGCCACGCCGCCCACGCGTGCCCTGCCGAGTTCGTTTCTCGCGGACAAAGGGCCGGCCTTCTGGCGCCTCTCGTGCCGCCGCCAGGCCGCAGGCGAGGGGAGTACCTGCACGATTCAGCACACCACCCGGAGATCGTCGTCACAGGTCGTGCCAGCAAAACGACCGCACCCTCGATCAGCAATCACTCAGGCCTGGGCGGGACCAGTTCGCCAGGGTGGCAGTTCGGCCTGCACACCCACGCATCGTCCAATCCAGCGGCCCATTTTGGCTTGTGTGGGCCTCGTCCTGGCGGTGGTCAGATTGGCCGCGGCCCACGAGCAGGCCCGCCGCAAATCTCTTGCGCAGCGCGGAGCCGGGTTGGCCCCAGCCTGCCGCGACCAGCTCGCCTGGACAGGTCAACTCGAAGGAGCACAGAGAGTGTGGCTCGTGCACCCATAACGGGAGTGGGAGTGGGAGTGGCCTGGCCGGGGCTGGGGTTGCGTCTTTTAGCGCGTTCCGTCGACTGTTTTGCACAGATGATGCGCCAAACCCGCTTTTGTCGATTTCGAGAAAGCTGCAGGGAAGACCGGCGGCGGGTGCCACAAAGCCAACGCCACTCCAGCCCGTTGAGTCAGCCGAGTTCTCCGTAACTGAAGAACAGCATGTCAATGCTGCTCGTCGAGTCGTGTCTCATCGCGCGTCGCTCGTTCAAGGGGTTCGGGAATGCAGCGGAGCCTGCAGATGAACTCTCGCACACGGGTGTCTGTTGGGTGTCTTGTTCGATAGGCCTGTTTCAAACTTGGCATTGCCAGCGGAATCAAACCCTGGCTCTTTCGCGGCTTTCGTCGAATCGGAAAGGCTTGCAATAAACCGCCACATCTCTGCCACACTTCGCGCCTTTTTTTTTTTATTTCGGCTGTTTCCCATTCGAAGCACTCGTATGCGTTACGACGGTAGTTCAGTGATGCCTGTGGCTCCTACGGCATGCCGAGGCTAGTCATGTGACTCTTCCTTCCACAGCACCAGTTGGACAAACGAATCGTCGTGTACGCAAAAACCTCAGTGTCCCAAAGGCATGGCCGCGGTCGACGGCAAGCAGGAGCACCAGGCTCCGACCACTGCGACCGATGCCGTCCTCATGCCATCGGAAGAAGTGCCCGAGGGCTCAAAGCAAGTCCAGGGTATCGATTTCAACGATTTTCAGGATAGAAAAATCACGGTTGAGGATCTCGTCCAGGGTATGGGACATATGGGCTTTCAGGCTACATCTCTTGGTGATGCAGTTCGAATAATCGATCAGATGCGCAGTTGGCGCGATCCCGAAACGGGGGACAAAGCGACAATATTCCTCGGATACACGAGCAACATGATATCTTCTGGTTTGAGGGAATCGTTTCGATTTTTGGTGCAGCACAAGCATGTCTCGGCCATCACTACCACTGCCGGCGGCGTCGAAGAGGACTTCATCAAATGCCTTGCACCAACGTATCTGGCGTCATTTAGCCTATCTGGCGCCGCACTCCGTAAAAAGGGCATGAACCGCATCGGCAACCTTTTGGTGCCAAACGATAACTATTGCAAGTTCGAGGACTGGGTTGTGCCAATCCTCGACAAGATGCTCGAGGAGCAGGAAGCGGCCAAGGGCACGGACGAAGAGTTCCACTGGACACCTTCGAAAATAATCCACCGACTGGGCGCAGAAATCAACGACGAAAGATCAGTCTACTATTGGGCGTGGAAGAACGACATTCCAGTGTTTTGCCCTGCGCTCACAGATGGCAGTTTGGGAGACATGCTCTACTTTCACACGTTCAAGTCGTCGCCGCAGCAGCTTAGAATCGATATTGTCGAGGATATTAGACGCATCAATACCATAGCTGTGCGAGCGAAGAGAGCAGGAATCATCATTTTGGGTGGCGGGGTCGTGAAGCATCATATTGCAAACGCCTGTCTCATGCGCAACGGCGCCGAATACGCAGTCTACGTCAACACAGGGCAGGAGTTCGACGGCAGCGACGGTGGCGCGAGGCCGGACGAAGCAGTCAGTTGGGGCAAGATAAAGATTGACGGGCAAAGTGTGAAGGTGAGTGGGCGTGGTCGCCGGTTCACCAAGCGTGCACGAATTTCTAATGGTGGTCAGGTCTATGCTGATGCGACTCTTGTTTTTCCAATGATAGTTGCAGCGACCTTTGCGAAGACTCATGGCCAGACAGAGATGAGCGAGAAGCCACAGAAGAACAGAGGGGAGGTCTGTGAGCCGTGAATCGCCGTTCACAGAACGCGATCTGCGGATATGAGGCCGCAGTGAGTATGGCGCTTTTGATTTGGTAAATGAATCGCTCTACTTGCACTGGAAGCCTAGGACCACCATCAAACGAAGGCTATTGAAGTGCCTGGATCGGTACTAGAGCTCCGAGACGGTCGAAGTGATAAAGCTCTCCCCTTTCGTGATGGAAGGTTGTCGCTGTACCGCCAGACCAAAGTACGAAACTCCATACTCGACCATAGTGTGAGTCAGTATATCTACGGAGGCCGTTCCGTGCTGGGACAAATCCGAGTTACTTTGGTTACCAGGGTTGATCCCCTCAGGATGCAGCCCGGTAACCCAACGTCTCTTGCGTGATCGTTACCAACGCGTCAGTCACGGTAAGCACGTCAGGGAGTTTCTGTGGTAAGCGCGGGAAGACTGCCCAACCCGCGTTCACGAAGCAGACACTCTTCATCCCTAAAGATGCTTCGGGACATGCAGGCCTCAACTATTCAACGTTAGTTACAATATTGTATGGCTTGCAGAATCGGTTTCCGCTTCTGTGCACGCACAATCTCAGCGCACGCGTTCTCCCTGCAGTTTTCGCACACACTTTACGGTGGCATAGTATGATTCAATTCACATAAAGGTCTTCAACTTCTTCCCGTCCGGCTTCAATCCCTTCGACCGCTTGCGCATACATGACGGCTGGAACTTTGGCCTCTCCGACGAGCACATGATGCTCTCCAACCTTTCAGAGAATCACTGCAACGGTACAGCCTTGCAGGACACAAGCCTTATCCCCTAGTCGAACGTCCTCAGGCCCAATGCCGTAGGTAATCCTGTCAAAGGTGTCAAAATCGAGAATCGGCTCAGAGTCGTTCGCGAGAGCTTCGTCCTCTGCACATGAGAATACCCGCCGCCCGTAATGCGCAGGCACGTAAAGCGCGCGAGGAAAGCGATACTCCAGTGGGAGTGTCCTTGAAAATCGTACAGACATTCAATGTGCGCCGCCATGCCTTTAACCGAAAGATATTCTTCCTCGTCGTCGTAAGGGTGGAATGCCCGGATGAAGTAGCCACGGTGATCATTTCTCTGAGATCCGGTGGGAAACAGCCGTAATACCCGAATATTTTGTCCCTCGGATCGGTTGCATTACGCTCACAAGCTGAGTATCGCCATCTAAGAAGATCCATGTATCGGCCATCGCTTGCACTTGTAGCTTTCAGGAGCCTATCAAGACCGAACCCGAAAAGCGACGTATCGTAAAGAGTTGGAAACTGGCCGATATCGGTTGATATACTTTCAGCCATCTCGCAGACTATTAAGATGAATTCCTGCAGTGCCTCGTATGACGTAGTACGGGTTCCGCACTTGAGGTATACGTTGTCGGAATACATAATCTCTTGCACGATCCACGATCTTTCTCAGTATGGGAAATCCATAAGAAGAGTTGGCGATTTCTCGAGAACCCATCCGGCTTCGCCATTGTCGGCCATGTGCTGTTTGAACAATTCTTCCAATTTAGATCTCGAATCAGCATTGGCGCTGAACCAACGTTGAGCAGTGACAAAGTATGCCTCGATATCCCGGTCGGAATCTCGATTCGCATCACAGAGCCAGATGAATGTTAAGCATAAATGGTTCGTATCTTAGAGACCTGGAGATTTCGTTCGGGAATGTCGGTTTGGTTGATGGCCAAAGCATTGACCACGTCTTCGTCCTGCAGCCGAGCTGTGAAAATGCGGCATAGAGATTGCGGGTGACGTGCCAGTCAGTGTTTGTTGAGGAAAATTGATTTGGAGTCTTATTGCGAATCCCAGAGGTAAGACAGCGCGCAATAATTCAGAGAGTCGTTCTGGCAACAGATGGCGTCTTCGTTGTTCGCGTGGATGGTGACCAATCTGATTTCGTCGTCCCGAATCGGTGAATACACTATTTTGGATGATGGAACGTTGAGTTTCGCCAGGGTCGTGACCACACACGGTTCCATTGCAGCCTCGGCGGTTGCCACTGCACGGTATATATACGGTCTAGGCCGCACTAGAGGACCTGTTTTCGGCGTCGAGCAGCGACTGAGCGCGCCGACTTCACGGGGAAGCCATGCGGCTAGCCCAGAAGACGCGAGACGGATGAGGCATGCAGAAGTTTATGTTGCGGTAAAGCGCTTTGGGTAAAGAATGGCGGAGGCCGCGGCACGTCGCGCTGAGAAGGTTAAGGTATGACTACGGCCGCCGTTTCAGTCGGGCGATGACTGAACATGCTCAGGGTGTCGGCCCACCGTGCCTGCCATTGGCGCCTGCCGCCACGTCGCTGCGCTCAGCCTTGCGCCGGCGCGCAAAACGCTGGAGAAGGCCGGCGGCACGGCGGCACTGCGTGACGGAGCGGCGACGTGCAATGTCGCCGGTACGCCGTGTGCAGCGCCGGTGCAGCACCGCAACGGCGCAGAAATGCCGCCTTCAGACAGCTTTGCGCGGCCGAGTCAATTGCGTTGCCTCCAGGCCGGCTGCGCGAATGATACGCATCCGCCGCCGCCGCAGCGGGGGGTTTCGGGCAGGGATGAGCTACATCAGCCTCACCACGTTACCTGTTCGGCCCTGACTGCCTTGCCCTTACAGTTTGCCAACGCCAAGTCGTCCTTCGTGATCCTCCGCCATGACTGAGCCGTTTTGCTGTTGCCTTGTAGACGGTATTTGACTCGTCCGTCTGCCCGTGTCTTTCTCGACACTCTGCACCCCTCTTTGCTGTCACCGTCCCTCCCGAGCCGCCGTGGTAGGAGCGTCCACGACGCCCGACGCCAACCGCAGCTCCATCGATAAGCACAGGTCGCGACTCCGGGACAACTGAGGCCTGCCTGCATATCAACAACTGCTCCGGGCCTCAACCCGCCGGTGCCATCAGAATGAGTGTGACTACAGCAAACGCAACGGAGCGGCCTCCTCATCTGCTCAGCCAACCTGCCTCGCCCAACACCGCCTTCGCTCGATCCCATTCCCAACCGTCCTCGCTCTCGCCAGATCCTGACATGGCCGACGGCGGCGACGTAGACATGACCACTTCCCTCACATTAACTCCCCTCGGCCAGAATCATGATAGAGAGCCGGTGGACATGGACATTGACCCAACGAATACTGCCGCGAGAGGAGCAGACGATCGTACACATGATGCGCCCGAGCGTGAGGCTTCGGGGCCTCGGGGCGATGCTATGGATACTTCGCCAGACGTCGTTCAAGAGCCAACATCCGACGCTCCGCCGTCCGCTCCAGAACCTTCCGAGCAAACGGCCGCACAGAGCAACGGCGCCGCTCAAACTGAGCCTCAAGCTACCCCTCGAAATCCCACCTCCGATCCCCCACAATCCGGCCCAGAAGCTACCATCACCGAAGTGAGTCCTCAAGAGCCAGATACTGCTTCATACTCAAACCTCGTTGCCGCCTTGGCCACTCCAACTTCTCCACAACCAGACGAACCTCAACCAAACCCCGAAAACGACGACGATGTCTCGTCATCAGACGACGAAAGCATGAGTCACTCGTGGCATGAAATCAAAGAGGATATGTCAGCTCCAGACGAGAAGGAACTCAGAGAAATAGAAGCGGCCGGCGAGGTTAGCGCCTTGGATCACAAGCACTGGGAGGATAAGACCTATGCCGAAATCAGAGATCCCGAGCACAAACCTGCCGGCAAGGGCCGCTTGGAGTGGACCGTTGAGCACTTCAATGGCACCAAAGAAGAGCCCAACAAAGACGTAGTCATGAGATCCCAGATCGTATCCATTGGCGGCCACGACTGGCAGATAAAGTTCTACCCTCGGGGCAACGATAGTGACTACCTCAGTGTCTATGTCGAAAACCTGAGTGTCGCGGCTACCGAAGAGACCGAACCTAAGACTTTCCCCTCTGTTCCCACTCAGCCGCCGACTAAGAAATCTTCTGGTAAAGGCGCCAAAAAGTCAAAAGCCAAGCAGAAGCCAAGTCCGCAGACGACTCTAATTCAACAATATCTCAATACTGCAATACCACTTCTGGACAAAACACCGATCCCCAAGCGCCGGAGTGTCGCCGCCCAAATCTCCGTCCTGATGTACAACCCCTCTGAACCTCGTGTTCATGCCTTCCACACAGCCCAACATCGGTTCTGCCCGCTATCAGCAGATTGGGGCTGGACTCGTTTCTATGGCCCACACTACGAGATACAGTTCAGGCAGCGCGGTCAGCGCCAGGCTATGCTTCGTAACGACAAGCTAGCCTTCACAGCTTACATCTGCGTCATCGACGACGCTACAGACTGCCTCTGGGAACACAGCACCGCTGTCAATCCCTGGGATAGTTTCGCCATGACCGGCGTCCGTGGGTTGAAGACGCCGGGCGCCTGGTCACCTGGCGGGAATCTTATTTCTGCTTTGTCGTCATGGCTGCTTTTGAAGCCTGTGAGACAGCTGTTATATGACGCTCAGGCTCCAAATTCCTTCGCTGATGGCTATGTGCGGCCGAAGCCTTTCATCTTGACCCTTCAGCGCATTTTGTACGACCTCCGCCACCGCAGCGCCGAGCCAGTCTGCCTTGATCCGCTCTTCGAGGCTTTCAGATGGTACGGCATCAGTGTCGATATTCGACAGCTTGATCCAGTTCAGATCATGGAGGTGCTGCGTATGAAGCTCCAAGAGGAGCTCAATGGAACGCCTCTAGAGGGTCGTCTGACGGAGATTTTTGGATCTCCCAAGAACAAGACAACTGGAGCCCCATCGTATCGAATCCCGAACAAGCAGAACAGATCCATGCGATGTGCTCTCGAAAACAATCCGACAGATCTCGTCGACCCTATTGAAGCCCCTTGCGTGCTTCAGCTGGAGATTCAACGCCAGGACTTCGACACGGAGCAGAAAATGTGGAAAAAGGTCGTTGACAAGGTCAAGTTGGACGACCACATCAACCATCCACAAGGCACATACGTTCTCTATGGCTTTATTGTGCACAAAGATCATCTGCAATCCGGTCAATACTATTCCGTGCTCCGCCCTGGTGGCGTGGGATCAAAGTGGTACCAATTTATGGACGCCAAGGATAGCTATCAAGTCCATTGCTTGACGAAGAAGCAAGCAATCGATTCGCACGAAGGCCGCTCCCCACAGAATAACGAGAAGCAACACTCGCCGGTTGCATATGTGGTGCTTTACGTTCGAGAAGACATTGCGCAGTCAGTGTTCAACGCTAGCGAGGAGCCTTGGGATGTGCCTCTGAACGTGAAAGCTGGTGCTGAGGTCATAGGGCCAAGCATCGTGAGCGAGCCTCGCCCCGAACCTGCGAAACGGCCTGCAGAGGAGCCTGGATCGTTACAGCCTCAAGTTCTTCGCATCTTCGATGCTCAGACAACATTCCGCAATCATAAAGGCCCAGGATTTGTGAACGTGTTCGAGAGCAACACCGATTCGGAAGGAGTCTATGCTATTGAGATTCAGCCAAGCTGGGAGCAAAAGGACATACAAACAGCGCTTACCAAGGTCATTCCAGGGGTTCGGCATCCAGATCAATGCGAATACTACCTAATGTATGCCAGCGGACCTTTTCAGCTTTCGCAATTCGCATCAGTAGGTATCGATGATGACGAGTACGAGCCTGGATATGCTACTGGGGAAACGATTTGTACAGCAATCCAGACGAAAAAGGATGCCATTCCTGTTCTGTGGGTTTTCGTTGTCCCAGAAGACCAAATTCGCAAAGCATCGCCGGAGTCTGGAGCCTCAGAGTCAACCCCCAACCCACCGGGCCGAAATGAAAGCACGCAGCCTCCTGCGAACGCGCATTCGCAGCTTTCCAACGCCGATGCCGGTGGAGATACGCCTATGAGTGATCCCGACGATGTCGTGGCTGTAAACCCTCCTGCTCCAGCCGATACAACGTCCTCTAACGGTCAAAACACTGCGACGCTAATTCCTCCGTCGGCTGACTCTGAAATGGGTGGTACTCAGGATCATCCTTCCGAAGGAAATGCCGGAAACAACCAGCCAACCTCTTCTACTCCTGACGCTTCAGTGGAGCCGGATGCACAGATCGAAATGCCAAACGAAACCGAGCAGCACATTCTCCTGAAGGAGTTTGACACCGCCACACAACAACTCCGTCCGGTCGGTGGCTTCTGGATCCAATCAGAGAAACAAATGTACGGTGTGTTGCGCGAGACCATGGGCTGGGCCGAGGATGTATCGTTCAAGGTATACGAAGAAGTCGACGGCATGACAAACTACGCCCACGAAATCTCGAGCATAACTGCATCGTCCACCAAGACCTTCGAACAATGCAACCTCCCAGATATTGGCGTCCTCATTGTGCAGCGAACCGTCTCAGACGACGACAAAGATCGCCTTCTCGCA
>Ga0335072_10015597_pt1 | contig 10784 bp, 6 predicted proteins | sample Lox_Sample_21_FD_206725 | JGI IMG/M metagenome (GOLD analysis project Ga0335072, IMG submission 206725) | Soil microbial communities from Loxahatchee National Wildlife Refuge, Florida, United States - Lox_Sample_2.1 | ecosystem: Environmental > Terrestrial > Soil > Wetlands | place: USA: Florida... | reverse complement strand
TGGGGCAAACCCTGAGGCGCGACTGTACAGTGACTGTACAGTTTGGCCTGAGGTTTTTCCGTCTGAATCGACAAGCTGCTGAAAATAAGCAGCTTAGTGATGGTGGAGGCGGCGGGAGTCGAACCCGCGTCCGAAATCGTTGTCAGCAGAGAGACTCCATGCTCAGTCCGTTCCGAAGTTTCGCTCCCGGCGCTTAGAACGGACAAGAAACGCCGGAAACTAGTCCGATGATCTCGCCGGCGGCCCACGGACCGAGGGTCGCCAACCAGCCCCCTGTGCGACGTCCTGCCTCAGCCCAGGGGCGAAGCCGAGGAGAACGGCAGTCTAACTAATTAGGCTGCGTATGCCAGCTGATTGGTGTTGGCAATTATGTTTTTCCAGGCGATTACGGGTGCCCAGACCCCGGCATGCCTCTTTGCCGCAAGCAATCCCGTCGAAACCGTGACGCCCCCATAGGTGCGGCGGTCGAGGAAAGGATCTCCTGACAGCTGCCTCTATTATCGCATCCCGAGCGCAGCCCTGGTTACAGCTCGCGATTGGGAGGACGCGCCCGAGCGAATCCCCAAGCGCGTTCAGGATCGGCTGGCCAGGAGGAGTTTCGTGGTGGTGATCGCCTGGCCGGTGTGGCGTTGCGTGTGGTCGGCGCAGTGCACCAACAGCCCTCCCACCGTGGTGGGCAGCGCTTTGCGGCCCACCACCCGAGCCTGATCGAAATCCGCAGCGGCCAAAGCGCGGACGCGACAAATCGCGTTGTCCATCCCCTTCCGAAACTCAGTGAACACTTCGGCGTGCGTCGCGCCCGGCTCGAGTTCGGCTTTCAGCGCGGCGAGCTGCTCGGCTCGCAGCTGCTCGCCTTCGGCATAGGTGAGAAGGCGATCAAGACTGCGCACGATATGCCGGAGGTGGAAGGCAACGGGCGCAAGATCCGCTGGGCGAGCGTTCAGGGCCTCGTCGTCCAGGGGCCTGCACCATTTCTCGATGTCCTCGCCGGCCAGCTCGAGGGCATGGACGACGGCGCGCGGGACGGCGGAGAGTTCGACGTGAGTGCCGCGGAGCCAGGGTTCGGTCATCAGGCTACAGGGTACAGCGCTCAGCGGGCAGCGAGCAGCGAGCAGCGAACCAGGCAAGCACAGCGTACATCCCACAGTGAGAGGGACGAGCGAAAGGAGAATCCGATGCCGGATCAGGAGGAACGGGAAACGCGGGAACGAGCCGAAGAAGATTTGCGCGAGGGCAAGGCGCCGTCGACGGCGGCGGGCGAGTTTGTACGGGAAGAAATCGATCACGTACGCGAAGGCAGGCATGGCGCGCGGTCGCCGCAACAGGCCATAGCGATTGGGCTCAGCAAGGCGCGGCGGGCAGGTGTTCCTCTGAAACCGCCCTCGAAAGGAAAGGCCAGCACGAAGGAGAAGGCAGAGAGCGATTACGAACGGGGCCAGTCTCACCCGCGGAAAAAGGCGTCGCCAACGCGGTCACGAGCGCGGGTGAAAGCGCAGAAGAAGGAGCCGAAGACAACCGCGTCGCGCGGGGCATTGTCGCAGCAGGCGCGATCGGCCGCACGCAAACGGACCGCGAGCAGCCGGCGAGGGGCAGCCGCGAAGGCGGTACGCACCAAAGGTCCGGCGGGACGAAGCCGAGCGGCGAAGAAAGCGGCGCAGACACGCAGTCGGCATTAATCAGATCCGCGGGAGAACAGAAAAGCGCGATCGTTCTCGGCTGGGAAAACCCAGTCTGCCGTTCGATCCCCCATCCTATTGGCTGCTGGGCGCGTACACCTCATCGATCGGAAATCGCGACGTGCCCGATCCGGTGAAGAGGTAGATGTCGGTGTGCGGGTGTTGCGCGAGCCATGCGCCAGCGGCTTCCTGTTCGCGATCCTGCTCGTCTTCGCTCAACACCTGGCGGCACCGGTCGAGATCGCGTAGCGTCACGCGCTGAGCGTTTGCTCCTCCCTGCTTCGTGGCGATGGTAAACCACCGAAAAGCGTCGGCAAGGCTTTGCGGGCGCTCGTGGCCGTCGCGGGCGAGAGCGCCGAGGGCCGCTGCGGATTGCCAGGAACCGGCTTGTGCGGCGCGCTCCAGCCACAGGAGGGCTTCGTCAGAAGGACTGGGCTGAATCTCCGGGTGCTGCTCGAGAAGGATGCCGAGGGCATGCATCGCGGGCACATAGCCGAAGTGAGCTGCGCTGCGGAAGTAGCGGACCGCCTTCGCCGGATCATGGTCGTGACCGGCGACCGTGGACCAGAAGACTCCCAGCGTGTATTCGGCCTCAGGGTTCTTTCCTTTTGCGGCTTTGGTCAGCCATTTCTCGGCCACCGAGAGATTCTTTGCAGCACCATCCCCGGTGAAATAGATGATTCCCAGATAACCCTGCGCTCGCGCGTTTCCTTTTTCAGCGAGCTGCGTCATCAGATCAAGGGCAATCGAGGAATCGCGCGGGGTACCCACTCCCTTGAAATACATCACGGCCAGATTCAGCTTGGCTGCCTGGCAACCAGCAGCCGCCGCGCGAGCAAACCAGCGAAAGGCCTCGGTCTCGTCCCGATCGACCCCGATACCCCACAGATAGAAGTAGCCGAGCTGGTTTTCGGCATCGGGATCTCCCTGGTCGGCCGCTTTCCTGTACCACCAGGCTGCCTGGACCGGGTCTTTCGCAACGCCGCGGCCGACCAGGTAGTCGCCACCGAGACGCAGTTCCTGCTGAACCAACGAAGAAGTCGGCTGGCCAAAGCTTTGGGCAGCATTCGAGCGAGGGAAAGGGCCGCTGAGGGTGCCGATTCCCTGTCCATGAAGCGTCCAGCCGGAAGACGCCGCGAGCAGAGAGAGCGTCGCCACCAGCGGCGCCCAGACGCGGAAACGAAAACGAGAAGAAAGATGAATCGACTGCAACCGGGGGGTCGAACAGGAGAGTCGCATGGGCCTGCTCCGTTGGCAGTCGGATTTGCGCCGGATCGTCCGTCTCTGCCTGGGAGTCGACGCTTTGCTTCGGCGGCGTGAAGTAGACCACAAAGCGAGGGGATGGAAACGACGCGGTTCCGATCCATCCAAGTGTTGATCCGCTGATCCGCAAACGTCGTGATTTAAATCACAGAAAAGAGCTGGAGCGGGATTCGAAAGTAATGTTTATGGCGTGATCAAAACGAGGCTGTCGAGCGTCCCGCAAGCGGACACTTCGCGCAAAAATCTGCAGCTCCGGAAGAGTGGATTGCAGCCAACGAACGCGCCGGAACGGCTGGTTCGGTTTGTTCAACGCACGCTGGCGTGGCCAGGAGACCTCACTTCTCGACGGAAAACCGCCGATAGGCATTGAAGAGAAGTCTCCGCGCCAATCGGGACGCGGGGGTGGCATGGGACGGATCGGCAAGAGCGGCACAGAAGTCACACCGCATGCCAGGCGGCGGATCGCCGCCGGGCGACGGAAGAAGGGCGCCCACGACCCTTCCGATGGCGGTTACCGGATGTTGTTTGAGCTGAATCCGATCCCGATGTGGGTGTTCAGCCGGAAAACGCTTCGATTTCTCGCGGTGAACGAGGCTGCCCTTCGACAATACGGTTACAGCGCGGCAGAATTTGCGGGAATGACCATTACCGAGATCCGGCCGGAGGCGACGGTGCCGGCGTTGTTGCGCGATGTGGCAGAGCGGCGGCATGGGCTGCAGGATCGCGCGGTGTGGAAGCACCGGAGGAAAGATGGATCGATCATCGACGTCGAGATTGTGTGTCACGATCTGGTGTTCGAAGGCGCCGACGCGATGCTGGTGGCGGCCTACGATGTCACGAATCGTTTGAGCGCGCAGGAAGCAGCGCGACGAGCCGAAGAGAAGTACCGAGCCATTTTCGAAAATGCGGTTGTGGGAATTTTTCAGCACACGCCGGACGGGCGACCCTTGAACGTCAACCCGGCCTTTGCGCGTATGCACGGATTCGATTCGCCGGAGCAACTGCTCAGAGAGGTTTCAAATGCGGCCAAAGAGCTGTTCGTCGAGCCGCAGCAGATGGCCAAAATCGTGCGGGCGTCAGCCGAACAGGGGAGCGCGCGCGGCGCAGAGGTGGAATTGTACCGGAGGGACCGGAGCCGCTTCTGGGTCGCCGTGCATCTGCGGGCAGTGCATGACGCATCGGGCGCGATCGCGATGTTTGAAGGGACCGCCGAAGACATCACCGATCGCAAGGCGGCGGAGGCGCAGGTGGAATTCCTGGCCTACCATGACGCACTGACGCGATTGCCGAATCGAATCCTGTTCGAAGACCGGCTGGAGAATGCACTCGCGGGAGCGCGGAGAACAGGCGAGAAACTGGCGGTGTTGTTCCTGGATCTGGACCGGTTCAAGAACGTCAACGATTCCCTGGGCCATGGGGCGGGCGACGCGATGCTGAGGGAAATTGCGTCGCGATTCCGGGAGTGCGCGCGGGAAGAGGACACGGTTGCGCGGGTGGGCGGAGACGAATTCCTGATCCTGTTGCGGAGTGTGGCGAGCCGCGAGGACGCGGAAGCCGCGGCCAGCCGGATCATGGACGCAATCACGCGGCCGCTGACGCTGCAGAACCAGACACTGAGCACCAGTTGCAGCATCGGCATCAGCTTGTATCCGGGGGACGGGGAGCGCGGCGAGACGCTGATCCGGAACGCGGACGCGGCGATGTATCGGGCCAAGGAGAACAGCAGCAGGAAGGTGCGGTTCTTCTCCGAGCTGGCCCTGCTCATACGAGAATGACACAACAATGGGCCAACGCCGACGAGACGGCGAGGACCCGGCCGATCATGGGTGAAGGCCAGCGCCACTTAAGCTGCTGATAAAAAACGAGAAACTCGGCGTTGTAACGTTACAGTGACCTGTTGAGACTACCGTCCGCCAGCCCCGCTGGGGGAATCTCGCGTGCAACGGCGACCTGGCTCGGCCGATTTGTCCCCGGCACGATTCAGCCCGGATCGGGTGCCGTAAACCATTCCACTCTGGAGGACCACTATGGATTTCACGCACGCGATACGGGCCCAGTTCCGCAGACTGAGCTATTGCGCGGTAACCGCAACCCTGGCTGGCATGCTGGCGACGCCGACGTTCGCCCTGGGCACGCCAACCGTGAACAACCACGACGATGCTGCCACGCCGAGCCATTCCGTAACCCTGGAGACAACGGCGCCGGAGGCTCTCCCGCTGATCGTGGAGGACGGCACCGATGTGAATGCGCTGCCGGATGCACCGTTGGCAGAGTCAGCGAGCCTGATTGCGCCGGCGAAGGCAGACCTGCTGGCCGCTGCGGCGGGTTCCGATGCGTCGACTACCTCGACGGCGACCACGAAAAAACATCACGTCCGGGCGGGTTTCCTCGCGCTCGGCATCGCCGGTGGGGCGGCAGCCGGACTGGGAGCGTACATCTTCTCGATCAAAACCTCCGCTACCGGAACCCGCGATGCGCTGGGCACGATGTTCCTCGCTCCTGGTGCGGCCGCCGCGGGCCTGGGCTTCTACTTCGCGTTCAAATAGCCGCTGCCGGGACGCACCGCAGCGAATCTGTCCACGAGGGCCGTTGCTCCCGGCCGCGGCCCTCCCCCCTCGCTCGCCGGATGCCCGTTCTCCACCGCAGGAGCGAGTGGCGATGCCCTCGAATACCCACCGTTTTCGGCATATCAGGCGTGGAAGAGCGCGTGGTAAGATTGGGCAATTTCCGCGGAAACGCCCCTTCATGCCGGGCACCATCGAAAGCCACGTTTCCTTCCAGGCTCCCGATTCGCGCTCACGGGAGATACGGTCCTACATGGCGGAACTGCTGGCCAAACCACAGTTTGCGACCAGCGGGCGGCGCGGACAACTGCTGCAATACCTGGTGGAACACACGCTGGCCGGCGATGCCGACAAGGTGAATGAGTACGGCATTGGGCTGGATGTTTTTCAGAAGCCAACCTCGTTCGATCCTCGCATCGAGTCGGTGGTGCGAACCGAGTTCAGCCGCCTGCGGCAGCGGCTGAAAGAGTACTACGCCGAGGAGGGACGGCGGGACCGTGTCGTCATCGACTTTCCGCCGCGCAGCTACGCCGCAACGTTTACTTTTCCCCGCGAGACGGCAGTCGAGGAGCCTGTCGACGCGGTGCAGCGGATGCCCGCGAAGACGCGACCTGCCTTATCGATGGTGCGACGCGTGACGGCCCTGGTGCTTGCCGGGCTCGCGCCGGTGCTGGTGGCCGTTTTCGCCCTGTGGCGCGAACATGCCCGCCCGGCCCTGTCGAAACAGCCCATTCACGCCATCGTGGTGCTGCCGTTTGAGAACTACTCGCCTGATCATCAGGATGAATACATCGCGGATGGAATCACCGAGGAACTGACCAACGACCTGGCGCAGTGGCGCGATCTGCGCGTCGTGGCACGAACGTCGGCGTTCGCCTTTAAGGGCAAAGGCGAAGACGTCCGGCAGATCGGGCATCAGCTGAAAGTGGATGCTGTGCTGGAGGGGAGCTTCGCACGTGAGGGCGATCGCGTGCGGATTACAGCGCAGCTGAATCGGGCGGCGGATGGCTATCACCTGTGGTCGCACTCCTACGAAACGGAGACAAAGGACCTGCTGGGTGTGCAGGAACAGGTCGCGAACTCGATCGCCGCGGCGATCCATGAGGTTCAGGGCGGTTCGCCCCCCGCGATTCATGCCGACACCACGAATCCCGAGGCGCACGATCTGTATTTGCAGGGCGAGTATCAGTCGTACCTCGACACGCCGGAGTCGACGAAGAAAGCCGTAGCACTGTTTCAGGCAGCCCTTGCGAAGGATCCGTCGTTTGCACGGGCCTACCTCGCCATGGGCGATGCGGAACTGAACCAGGTCGCGCTGACAACAGTGAGTGCCGAAGAGGGCATCCCTCGCGTGCGCCAGGCCATCCAGAAGGCCATCGATCTGGATCCGAACTCCGGCGGCGCATGGGGCGAGATGGCCGTCATCTCCTATTCGTGGGACTGGAACTGGGACCGCGCGGAGGAAGAATTTCGCCGGGCGCTGGATCTCGGTGCCGGGGCGGGGACGCGGGAAAGCTACGGCTGGTCGCTGACCACGCGGGGACGATTTGCACAGGCGCATGAACAGCTGCATCTGGCGGCGGACCAGGATCCTCTGGCGATCGCCGCTCCCTACGACGAGTTTTTTACCTACAACTTCGAGCGTGATGGGCCGGGAGAAAAGCGGGTGCTCGACGAGATGAATCGGCTGCAGCCGAATTTCGTGGGCGAACATGCGCTGACGGTGGTGATGGCGGTGCAGGAGCACGATTGCAGCACGGCGCAGACCGAAGCGGACTGGATGGCGAGGAGTTACGCGACCTTGCCGGCGACGCAATCCGTACTGGCATATGCTGCGGCCTGCGCGGGAAATCATACAGAGGCGCTGCGCCGGGTGAAACAGATGATCGCGCTGCAGGCGCCGGCCTATCAAATAGCGATTGCGTATGCCCTGCTGCACGACAAAGACAGCGCGATCGCGGCGCTGACCAAAGCGGCCGATGCCCACGAGGGGCAAATTCTCTATTTGAAATACGATCCCTTCTTCGACGAGATTCGGGGGGATCCTCGGTACGTGGCACTGGAGAAGCGCGTAGGGCTGATCGAAGCGCCACCAGCTTGAACAGACTCCTTTTTGTCGGCATCGATGGGAATTCGATGCCCGCGAGCTGAAGTGATCTCCGGAAGCGCAGCCGATTGCCCACGCCAGGCTTCACCTGGGCTCGGGCTGTGAACATCGGCCCGGTTATGCCCTCATAGTCGAGCGCTAAGCCTACAATTCGGATGAGTCTCCCGCCGATGACCTGCGTGTTCAAGCCGCCTTCTGCTGTCGTCCGTGCGTCGGTGTACCTCGCCGGGCTTCTGCTCAGCACGCTGGCGTGGGCTACGGCGCCCGCGGGTTACACCCGAAAGCTGTGGCAGACCCAGGATGGTCTTCCCGAGCAGACGGTCCAGGCGTTTGCGCAAACGCCGGATCATTATTTGTGGATCGGCACCACCGGAGGCTTGCTGCGCTTCGACGGATCGCGCTTCACGCTCTTCGATCACAGCAACACGCCGCAGCTGCGCGAGAACAGCGTCTTCGCTCTGCTGGCATCGCGGGACGGAAGCCTGTGGATCGGTACGGAAGGCGGCGGCCTCGCGCGATACAGGAACGGCGACCTGCGCACGTATGGCCTCGATGATGGCCTGAGCGACAACTTTGTCCGCGCACTCTTCGAAGATCGCGGCGGCACCATTTGGGTCGGCACGGATAACGGTCTGCTGCGTTTTGTGTCCGGGCGGCTGGTGCGAATCGATAACACCGGGAACGTTCCCGCGATTGCTGTTCACGCGATCGCTGAGGATCATCTCGGCGGACTGTGGGCCGGTGGATCGCGTCTGCTCCACCTGTTTCGCGGACGCGTGACCGAATACACCATCGAGGGCGGAGGCAGCGAGAACCGGGTCAAGTCCATTTTGGAGACGCGGGACGGCACCATCTGGGTCGGCACCGTTTCCGGATTGCACCGCCTCAGGCCAGGAGCGTCGCATTTTGAGCGCGTGCCAGGTATCACGCAGACGGTGCGCGTCCTTCGCCAGTTTTCGGATGGCTCCCTCTGGGTGGGAACGATCGGCGAGGGCATCCGGCGCCTCGAAAGCGGAAAGATGCTCGCGATCACCGCCCCCGACTCACTGCCGAGCAATACGGTTCTGAATTTTTTTGAGGATGACGAGAAGAATCTGTGGATCGGCACCCAGGCGGGAATGGTGCGCCTCACGCGCACGCCGCTGCGCATGGTGCCTTTGCCCCAGGCGGTGGATTCCGACTTCGGCACCGTCTTTGCAGAGCGAAACGGGTTGCTCTGGGTCGTCTCCACCGATGTATTTCAGGTACGTAACGGAATCGCCACGCCATGGGCGCATCCCCAGCTGCCGCACCTGCGCGCCCGCAACATCTTTCGTGATCGAGCCGGCGCCTTGTGGATCGGCACCGATGGCGACGGAGTTCTGCGTCTGCAGAACGGAAAAATCCTGCGCCTCACCGTGAGCGACGGACTGGTCAACAACTTCATCCGCGTCATCGTCCAGAGCCGCGATGGGTCGATGTGGTTGGCTACGGACGAAGGTGTGAGCCACTGGACGACGCATGGGTTCGTCAACTACGCGATGCGGGACGGTCTTTCCTACTTCAGTACGCGCGCGCTCATCGAAGATCGCAATGGCGATATCTGGGTCGGCACCGATCGCGGTCTGAATCATCTGCACGCCGGGGCATTCGTCCACGATGCCGCGACCATGGCGTTGGGCGATCAGAAAGTCTGGTCCATCCTCGAAGATTCGGAGGGCGGATTGTGGTTCGGAACGCGCGACAATGGTCTCTACCGCTGGAAGAATGGGCAGCTGGTCCACTTCACCACGGCGGAAGGGCTCGCCAGCAACAGCATCTATCAGGTGATCGAGGATCGCAGGCACGGATTGTGGCTGAGCGGTCCCAACGGTATTTCTCTGCTCGACCGGCTCGCGGTGGATGCTGCGGCGGAGCATCCTGGCAGCCATCTCGCACTCACGCTCTACGGCGTCGCCAGCGAAGTGGAGGCGACGCAGATCTACGGCGGGCGACAGCCTTCTGGCTGTCTCGACAATGGCGACGGAGTATGGTTCCCCAGCAACAAGGGGCCCATCCACATTACGCATGAGACGACACCGTCGCTGCCGTTGCCGCCCGTGGTGATCGATGAAGTGGTGGTGGACGGCCGAAGCGTTGATCCCGCTCAGCCGATCGTGATGAACCCCGGAACGGGGCGGCTGGAGATCTCCTGGTCTCCCATTCTGCTGCGTTCTCAGGAGAGCCTGCGCTTCCGCTACCGACTCGACGGTTTCGACACGGCGTGGAGCAGTGCATCGGCGCTGCGCAGTGCCTCGTGGACCAATCTGCCGGCGGGGCGCTATTCCCTGCAGGTGGAAGCGTTCGAGATCAATCGGCCTCAGGCGGTATCGCAGATCGGGCTGGCGATCCTGCAGAAGCCGCATTTCTGGCGCACGTGGTGGTTCGTGGGATGCTCGCTGGTATTGGCGGCTGCCGCTGTCTTCGGGGTGTTTCGTTTCCGCTTGTGGCAAATCCGCACGCGCTTTGAAGCTGTGCTGGACGAGCGGGGCCGCCTGGCGCGCGAGATGCACGACACCGTCATCCAGGGTTGCGCCGGCATTTCAGCGCTGCTGGAAGCAGTCGCCAGCCTGCGCGAAGAGAACGGCACGCTGCCCCAGGATCTCTTCGATCACGCCCGCAATCAGGTGCGCACGACCATCGATGAAGCGCGCCAGGCCGTGTGGAACCTTCGCCAGGCGCAGCCTTCGGCCCGAAACATCGCGGCCAGCCTCGAGAACATGGCGCGGCAAGTCACTGCCGAGACCGGCGTGCCGGTTGTGTGCGAGATGAGCGGGAAGCCATTCTCTCTGACGCAAATGGCAACCCACGAACTGATGATGATGGCGCGTGAGGCGGTCTATAACGCCGTGCTCCATGGGCATCCGGAACAAGTCCGGCTGCGGGTGAGCTTCGCACGAAAAGAACTCACGCTGGAGGTCCGCGATAACGGAACGGGATTTGAGCCGGCGGTCGTCATGTCCAGGGATGACCGTCACTATGGACTGGTGGGCATGCGCGAGCGGGTACGCGCCGTAGGCGGCGATTTTCTCCTCGAGAGTGCTCCCGGACGGGGAACCGACCTGAGGGTCCGGATCCCACGCAGATTTTCCGGCGCGGATAGCGCGATGATGAGGATGTGAGCATGGAAAACGAATCCAGCATCAGCGTGCTCGT
>Ga0335072_10015596_pt1 | contig 10785 bp, 9 predicted proteins | sample Lox_Sample_21_FD_206725 | JGI IMG/M metagenome (GOLD analysis project Ga0335072, IMG submission 206725) | Soil microbial communities from Loxahatchee National Wildlife Refuge, Florida, United States - Lox_Sample_2.1 | ecosystem: Environmental > Terrestrial > Soil > Wetlands | place: USA: Florida... | reverse complement strand
TAACCCGTCGACCTTGGCCGCAGACGACGAGGAAGAAGACGCCATACTAGACGTTGATGAGATCGGCCGTCGCGGTCGACAAACTAAACGAAATGCTGTCAACATAGATGGCTACGATTCTGATAGTGACCATGATAACTTCAATGCTCGTGCCGCGGCCAAAGCCAAGGCTGAGAAGGCTTCGAAATCTAGCGGCGACATCGACATGTTCGCCGACCCTGACCAAGGTGCTGACGATGATGTCGAGAATGTCAGCCTTCAAAAGAAGAAGGACAAGGAAGTCCGGTTCCTTGCCGAGGATGAGATCGAGGGCCAAGAGCAAGAGAGTAGGTCGGGAGGCCACATTGGATCCATTGCTAACCCCCACGAGGACGAAGAGGAGAGCAGCAGTGAGAGCGGTGACGATGAACAGCGCGATCACATTCCAGACGACATCGACCAAGAGCTAGGAGCTGGCGCCAAAAAGAAGCACGCCCCGCGCGTTGACGCCTTCAATATGAGAAATGAAGCTGAAGAAGGGCGTTTCGATCAGCACGGCAACTTCGTTCGTAAGGCCGCAGACCCAAACGACAAATACGACCAGTGGCTTGACGGCATCTCCAGGAAAGATATGAAGAAAGCCGCAGAAGCGAAAGCCAAGCGTGACGACGTTGAGAGAAACAAAGCCAAAGACAGGGACTCGATTCTGACAGCGCAACTCCTCAAGACAGCACTAACCCACATTCGCAAAGGCGAACGGACTGTGGACGCTTTAGGAAGACTTGAAAAACGTAGGCGATCCCTTTTTCGCGATATCCCATGGATATTGATTACAGTAACATGGCAAAGCAGAGCAACATTGAAGGCTAACTTGATCCTAGAACGGAAAAAATCTGCTGAGCACAAGCAAATCACTGCCGCCGACGAAGAGCTTGCCGAGGTGATGGTTGAGATGATGCGTCGCGGCCACAATGATATCTACGAGTATCAGCGCGAGAAGTTTATGAGGTTGTACAAGCAAGAAACGGGCGAAGACTGGGTGGACCAGCCAGAGATGTGGGAGTTTTGCTGGGTCAACAGCGAAGACGACGGCGTCCACGGACCGTACGACTCCCAAACAATGCAAGCTTGGAAGGACAGCTTGTACTTCGATGATGGCGCTGCACAGTTCCGGCGTGTTGGAGACTTTGAATGGGAATGGGACGTCGACTTCTTCTGAGCAGTGCTATGGTCGCCCCATGGGCTCAGTGGTGGACCGGGACAACGGTAAGTTGACAGTGCACACGCCCGGGAGTAAGGCTCAAAAGGCAAGTACGATTATAGAGAGCTGCGAGTTGCAGGGTCTGATGCAGCGATGAAATGCCGGTTTTGCTTTCCGCCCGGAGTTGGTGACGAAACCAACATCGCTAGCAAAACAGCCAACCCGTCGCCGAGCTCATGACTCTCTACCACTCTTCCCCGTACCTTAGGTACACTTGTACATTAAAACACCCAGAGTGACCTTTGTCGTTCACACAAACACAAAAGATCGGCCTTCTAGAAATTCAAAGAATAGTCACATGGTGCATACCGACTGCAGTTTCCGTCGCTTGAGGGTGCAGATGTTTCACCGGGCTGCAGCCAGTAGCAAGGCAAAGCACGTCTCCGCCACGGCAAGAGGTGTCCAAACGCCACAGCCTGGAGGTCGCTGCCGTGATTGGCATTGGCTGGCGCTGAAGTATTGGGTGCGAATCGTATTGATCAGATGTGCGCCCAGCAGGCCCAAGTCGGGCAACCACCTCGAAGTGGGAACAAGGAATAACGATGAGTCGGCCCAGAACTGTTGTTGAGGCGCTTCGATATCCGGGACGGAATCAGATTGATTGCGAAGAAAAAAAAAAAAAGTGTAAAAAAGAGCCAGGAGCACAGGCACGGATGCCGAAGCAACGCTTGCGCATGTTCTGGAGATCCTTTCACATCAGCGTAGATCCACAGGCCAATCAGTCCAGCTCTGGCTGGTAGATTCTCATGGGCCCGACGCCCAACCGTCGGCCGCCGTTTTCAAAACGAGGCGAAAGGAGAGCAGTGGTACGAGGCGCTCTGCACGGAGCGAAAGGGCTCAATTTCACACCCTCGAAGGGCCAAAAGATCATTTCACGGCGCGGCGACCAATGGGAAAGACGAAGGCACGAGAGGGCGACGTGATATTGGGGCAGCCGAAAGTGCCGTCGGTGTGCATGTTTCAATGGTACGCGGTACATGGTACACGGGATGCGAAACGCGGTGCACGTCGAACAGCCGCGGAAACAAAGACGGGCCTGTCTGGGGACGCGCAAGAGGATCAAACGGGAAAGTGAGCAAAGCAATAGCGCAGGAGACCAGGCGAACAGGCGCGTGCAAGCGATTAATTGCGCTTTTGATTTGCTTTTCCAGGGGCAATACTTCTGGGCCAGAACGGCAGAGGGAAGGTTTGAGGACCAGCCAGCTTGATGAAGGGACGGATGCAGACGAGGCTTGCGGCGGAAGCGACGGCCCGTTCAGCGCTGCCACGGAAAACCTGCGAACTGCTAGCTGCGACCTGGCGAAGCCCTTGGAAATTTTCTCGAACCGGCGGCCATGCTACATTAAATTTTGCGCCCGCTCCGTTCGATGGGTCGGTGGCACCGCGGGCGGGTTATGGGGTTCGAAGAGGGTTGAACGCACCCCAAAAAAGCCGCTGCCGTGGGCAGGCGGAAGGGTTCCCGAGTCGTCGATTCGCAGCACAGATGCAGGAGCGCGTTTTCGACGGGCGCATTTCGTTGCAAACAATGAAACATTGAAGGCTGAAGGTTTTGTGTGGATAATTGTGCTGCCGATAGTTCGTACTCGGGCCTCGTATTGCCTGCTCCCATTAAGATGAGTCCCCAAGCTTCCCAGTGGCGGATTTGCGGCAATCCCAGGCAACGAATGCAGATCTAGGAAGCAAAAGGGGAGAGTGAGGTCTCAAAAGGTCGGAAGAGCAGAGCGTGCCTGCGCTGTGGTCCTGTGGATGGCGACTCGACTAGCGATTGAGCATCACGGCGGCCAGCCAACCAGCGGCGCGACTCGGGGCGATTGCGTGCATCGGGCTGCGATTTGAAGGGTGTTTTGGCCTCGAGCGAGCGGCGGCAGCCAGTGCGGCGGCGGCGAGCACTGTGCTATGCAGAAAATAGTGGCAAGTCCATTCAGCTTGAGCGGCATGCGAACGAGAACGGGCGCCTGAGTCAAAAGGGGCGATAGTACCAGCGAGTTCCCCGGAGCGACGACGGCCGGCGAGAGCGCAGCGCGGTCAATAATAGCACTAACAGAAAGCCATTCCCATTGCCAGGCGGCGCCAGTCAAGTAAAGTTTAGGGGGGTGGGCGGGCGGAACGGGCTTGGGAGACGACGCACACCAGCACGAGCAGGCGGCGCACGCAGAGTTGGAAAATGAGATTGGATGAAAAAGTCCCCGCTACCACCGTTGCTTGCTGTACCCGCGAAGCCCGCAGTCTCACCACGCTGCTCTTGCTCTCGCCTCTTTAACCGTCGTCGAGGCACCTCTGGCTGAGCCTTTTCGAGCCCCTTCTCCGTCCTCCGTCCTCCGTCCTCTGCGTCCACGCTGTATCGCACGGTACCGCGCGCTGTCCCTTGACTCTTTGCGTCTGCCTTCGCTTCTGGCCCGTCTGTCCTCCTGCCGGTGTTTGAATCGAGCGTCAGCATTCGCACGCCGCGTCGTCGCTCGTCCTCCGGCCTGCTCGCCCGCTGTCTCTCTCTGACGCTGTCTGGTGACTCGCTGGCCGTGGGCGTTGCCTGTCAGCCACGCCCTCCCTCGCTCCCTCGCAGCCTCCACACACCACCACCCCGGCTTCTGACCGACAGGACACTCGCAGGGCTCGCCAGGCCTCCCCAGCATTAAAACAACCTTACTTGCGTTTCCCGCTGCCAGCTCATCACTCTCTCTGCTTCTCTCCCTCCGAATCAGTGCACCCTGCCGTACGGGAGCTGACTTTGCAAAAAAGAGGGCCCAAGAAACGCAGGCCTCGCTTCTGATATCTTTTCTGCGGCATTTGCTGTGAGCGCGCCACCGATTTCCGCAGAAACGAGCGAACCCACGTCTCCGTGAAGCAGCAGCTAAGAAACATTCAAGCTCCAAATACGCAGGAGCGCCGTCGCAGTCCCTGGTCCCTTCGACGCGACTTCCCGGACGACCGTTTGCAGCCTCGTCCTTCCCCTTCTCCTCGCGCCGCTCCACGAGCTACCTCAGTCCAAAACCTCGACGCCTTTTACTCAAAGAGTCCCGAATGCACTTCCCTTGAAGACGCAACGACCGAACTCCGTATGCTCGTCCCGGCCGTCACTCCTGAACCACTAGACTTCACGATGACCACGCATCAGCACGAGGGAATATATTACGATAGTCCATCCTCACGATCTCCCGGCTCCCATAGGCACAACCCGCAAATACTGCATCGGCAGCCCTCTCGCCAGTTCGACGCTTACGGCAACCTGCCGCCTGGCGGCTTGTTCCCACCAGAAGAACAAATGGCTCAGCAGAACTTCGCTCCGCGATATGACCGCGTCAACACGGCAACTCTCAATTCTAGCTTTCCTTTTGTCCAAGACCCGTGGGGGTCGTTTCCTGCGGCACAGAACAGCTCGCTTGCCACGCTCAGTGCAACCGCCCGCATGAAGTCGCTCACCAACAGAGGTGGACGCGCTGGCTTGCCAACGGTAAGATTACCCCGTTAGCCTCTTGAAATCCATTTTACTGATATTTTCAGACTTGGCTCGACAACCCTATGCCAGCCATGGCTCCTTTTGCTGGTCTCGGGAATGGCACTTTGGGTCATGGCATGCTCAGACCAGACGGCATCCCTTCTGAGCCCGACGATGATCTCATTCCGACCGCCATTGTCATCAAGAACATTCCCTTCGCCGTCAAGAAAGAGTCGCTCGTTCAACTGATGACGGAAATGGGCTTGCCTCTTCCCTATGCCTTCAACTACCACTTCGATAACGGCATCTTTAGGGGTCTTGCGTTCGCAAACTTCACGACACCCGACGAAACTGCTCTGGTCATAAATGCTCTGAACAACTACGAGCTGCTTGGTAGAAAGCTACGCGTCGAGTACAAGAAGATGCTTCCTCAAGCTGAAAGGGAACGAATCGAAGAGAAGAAACGTCGCGAGAGAGGTCAGCTTCAGGAGCAACACGAACCTTCGAACCTTCGCTCTCAGGCCTCCATGGGTTCTATGTCCTCTGGTCCAATGCCGCGCACGACACCCTCACCCGTTTCGCTCCAGCAGCCCAAGCTCGGTTCGTGCTCTGCACAATCCTCCACCTCGCCCGCACTGACTTCAGCAGAATACGACCTGAATGAGCCCGAGGTGTTGAAGTACTACACCATGCTCGCCGTTTTCCGAGAAGATAAATCACGCGATAGCCTCATTCTGCCGACAACGCTGTCGCCTCAGGAGCGGAGGATTGTTCACGTGCTTGCTCACAAGCTCGGTCTCGTCCACGTCTCCAAGGGTGATGGAGCACAACGAGCGGTCCACATCTTCCGCGTGAATGAGCACGCGACAAATATGAGCCCGCCTGTGCCACAGATGCCGGCAAATCATCTTGTGGACAGCCAGCGTAGGGCACTGAATCGCGCTGCTACAACTGATTTCAGCGATGTTCGTGGTGATGGCTTCTACGGCACGCTTGGTCGACAAGGTTCGGGGTTATTGGGTTTTGCTGATTCTGCTGGTGGCTTGCCTAACCTTCGTGCAGCAAAGTCTTATGCTGATCTCCGATCCTACACTCCCTCGCCAGTCCCATCGACGGCCAGCTTTCCAGCGACCCTGAACACCAACCTCGCTCGCTTCGCAGAGTATGGCCTCAACGGCAACTCGTCCTCCAACCCGAATCTGGCAGCAACCGCAACTTCCATGGCTGCCCGCGAAGACAGCATCCTCGTCAACGGTATGAGCGGCATGTCCCTCGGCGGCGGCTTCGGCCAGGGCGGCAGCCCTCGAAGCATGCGTGGTGCTTGGGAACGCGAGAACCCTGGTCCCATCGGCGGCCACCGTTCGTTCAGCACCGCCAACTTCGACGATCAAAACCGCGGAAATGGCCAAAGTGCCGTTCCGGCGCGTCAGCCTCGAGGTCCAGTTCCCGAGCGCGGCACTGGATTCTCTCGCCCGCGTCAAAATGGTCACGGCGGCAGAGGAAGTGACGAGCTCTCTTCATCCCAGTCCGGCGTGGAGATCTTAGTCGAGCAGTAAAAAAGCTGGAACGAGATCCACGCGTCACTAAATCGCTTTGACGGTCGCACATTCTCATGATATACACACGGCATACAGGCAGTGGCAATCCCGCCAGTGCCAATTATGAAGTGAACGAAGAACGACTCCACGAAAGTAGAGATTCACAACACGGCTTCATCAGCCTCCTAACGTCACGCCCACATGATCACTTCTTTGGGTACCCCCTTGAGCAACGACAAAAAGCAAAGCATCTAATGGAGATTGGACTACGGCGCATGGGTACTCGAGGTCCAGTATAAAGCACGGCGTTTGCTGTATTAGTTATGTTGGTCCTTTGTTTTGTGTTTTCGTGCGCACTTCATCCTTTTTTCTGCAATTCAAAATCTTTGCTGTTTTTCTTCCATTCTCCGAACGCCAAAAAGCAGGACAGGGCCTCACGATTTCCGCATGACACGTACATTATCGGCCTCGCGCCGTGACGAACCCTTCTCGACGAACCACCACCCCAGATATCCAAAAAGCCGTGAGCTTTGCTGCTGTTCCTCGTGAGGAACTCTGCTCCGGCTGGGCGCGACTGATACATTTTCACGCTCTTCACGATCCTCTTCACCCGTGTCTTTTTGCCCTTCACCACCTTTTCTCTCCGCTGAAAAAAGATATCTACGCCGTCAGCACATGCTTACATCTGCCCTACTTTCACAGCGCTCGTTTCTGGCTTTTGCTCGCAGCGAAGAGAGCACTCTTCGTCTCTGGGGCATGGAAGGACTCACCGCTCTCAATTTCGGCATCTCCAGGAGGAAAAAATCACCCTTCTCTTTGTTTGTGAGGTTTATTTGCATCTACTGCACGGGTTGTAATGCTGAGTTTGATCCTTTTTTGCTGTATGTTCTTTTGTGCTTTTGCTGGATTGCCTGGAAACGGCGACAGGGATGGAGCGATGGACGACTATTGTGTCAGTCGCTATCTAATTAGCTGTGCGGTGGGGATCCCTAATATCACTTGCAAAAGTTTCTCTCCTTCAAAACCTAGACGTCTACCGCTTGCGCCCGACTTGTGATTGTTTTCGCAATGCATGTGCAGGACTGGACTTGGCTCGCGCTGAGCTCATTCGCGACGGAGATTGGGTATCAAGCAACGACAAAACATCCATTGATACTACAGAAACCGAACCTGTGACACCCGCCCACCCGTCACGCCCGTGTGCCATGATAGTACAAACTCTGCTGACCAAATACGACGAAGGAATGAAGGAAAAAACAAAAGCCAAGCACAGAGAATTGAGCGATACACTGCAAGCGCACTGTTACTCCGTCCCATTCACCGCTAGTTTCCCGTCGTAGCCTAGCGAATCAAAAACACAACATCACAAGAGCTCTCGGACGCAGAAAACGCGTGCAAAGTGCCAGTGTATGCAGCACCGAGATTCTCTTTGCGCGACGAACCGCGTCGTCCTCGACCCTTCCCTTATAACCCAACGACTGCCAGCCCAATCATATCAAAAAAAAAAAAGTTCTCGCCACCATTATGCCCCCTATGCCTCCACCTTCTTGCCCTTCTTCTGCTCGACCTTCAGCAGCAGCGCCCGATTGATGTGGGGCAGGACACCGCCGAAAGCAATAGTGGCGCGAATGAGGGTGTCGAGCTCCTCGTCGCCGCGGATAGCGAGCTGCAGGTGGCGGGGGGTGATGCGTTTGACCTTGAGGTCCTTGGCGGCGTTGCCCGCCAGCTCCAGCACCTCGGCCGTCAGGTACTCCAGCACTGCTGTCAGGTAGATGGCTGCTTTGGCGCCGATGCGCGTCTTCTGCCGCGTGATCGATCGCAGGTGGCGCTTTATGCGCCCGCATGGGAACTGCGCCCTCTTCGTTAGCTGCCGTGGTTGCTGCGGAGGCTGGGTGGTGCGCGTTGCGTGGGTGCGAGCGCCGCGCCGCCGACGCGTCCGTTCGACGCGATGGGACGGCGCCCGCTACGGTGCGAGTCGCCGCTGATGCAGGCGAGAGTTCGGCGCTGAGATAAGGCAAAAGTGTTGACTCACCTGCAGGCCTGCTTTGGCCGAGTGCGACTTGGAAACTTTGGCCGTACCATCAGCTTTGCCGCCTGTTTTGCCACCGGTCTTGCCTGGATACGCGCGGTAGAGTCAGCGATGGGTTCAGCGATGGAAGAAACCAAAGCTAAAGGATGCAAAAGACACGCGTACCTTTTCCGCCGGGCATGTTTGCGAGCTTCTAGAGGGCTGTGGTTGATGGAAATCGATGTAAAGTAGTTGCGGTGATGAGATGAAGTGAGTTGGAGGTCGTCTGCCGATGTGGGTGGGCAGTCGCTGGTATTTATGCGTTGGCGTTGGTGGTTGTATGTTGTGAGCGCGCTTCTTCGTTGTTTAAGTAGAGGTTCTCGTTCGGACCGGGGCTAGCGTTGTTGTGGTATGTGACCCACGTGACTGTGTTTATTTGCCCCAACACTGTGCTTCCTGCGCTCGCACTTGGGCTGCAGTAACAGAGATACAATGCGCTCCCTGCTTCCAAGGAAAAGTATTTGAGTCGTCAATCGGCAGGTGAAATAGAACTTTCGTCATGACTTTGAAAATACTCCAGGCACAAGCGACGAGGCGGACCGAATCACAAACGCACCAGGCAGCAGTAGCAGCCTCAATACTCTGAAAGAATTGACAGCCTGCTGTATGACCGGTATCTTACGATGAGACAATATAAAGAAAGACGAAATAGATGCCTCTTTCCGGAAGACTGTCACCTTGGACAGATATCACGTGAACTTACCGACTGGCGATATCTTGGTACGCCCCGCTGAAGCAAGCTGATAAGAACGAACAGTCACACATCGAGCTTGAGATACGCGGATGTCTGGCGCAGTGAGGTGAAATGAGAGGCCTTACACGAATGGGACCATATACTACAAGCAATAAGGCCGATTCGAGATTGGTTGTTGGCGGCCAGGTGCGGACTACTCCTTCACGGCGAGGCATTTCTCAATACCCAGCCACGGGAGCTCCTGGGCCCTGTTCTTGCGGTTAGCGAACGGAGATGCATGGTGTGCGCTATCTCGAGATGAAATATCATGATTTTCGAGGTATAATGAGATGCACAGCAGAGGGTAGAGGAAGGACACGAAACCTGACATACTAACCCAAAATTTCAGTCATCTGGCGAGCTGGCGTTGGCGAGACCTAGATGAGGCGATAGATATGAGTCTGCAGAATCATATCATCTCAATTTCATCTTTGTATGAGAAAACGTGCTCTTGTTGTATTTGCCCAAATCCTCGACACCCGGATGTACGATCAACTTGAGGCGACCACAGCTCAACTCCAATTTGGGCTTAGCGTCCGTCGGCTACTGTCGTCAATCAACGAAGGCACGTCGACGGCGCAATGCTTCAGTTAAGAACCCGGAATCCCTCAACATTCATTTTAGCTTCATTTGACAGCGTTTTGTCTATGAAGAAGGACTGATGTTTGTTCTACGCTACTCCCTTGAGTCGGTAGAGCTAAGTGGCTGCTCATTCTTGAACTCCGAACTGAGGCCTCCGGCAAGCCGAACGGCGCTTCACAGGCCATCTTGGGACATCCAAGATATCTCTTAGCTCAGAGTAATAGTGAGAGCCGACGCAATTGCTCGCCACTTTTGAACAGGTGCCGGATGGAATGTAAAGCCACGGGAGGCAATTAATCTAGCCAGCAGGGATACGCAGAGGGCTCCGTCAAACCCCAGGGCGGAATTATGTTACGGTTTATAGAATGATTTCCGCTGCTCGAAATCACGACACATTGGAGATTCTAATCACCGAAATGGTCTAGGATGATTGTAATGGCGATGGTAACCGGCCATAAACGTCGTCAGAAGTCAATCGGGCGAAAATAATCTAGTCTTGCCGACGAAACGCGAAATTCCGGAACACACTCCAGTATGTTAACACTTTTCAAGCGAAATATAAAAGAAAGTCTATCCCACATCCCGAGCAGTGCGTGCGCTAGCTCCTGAAGCTGAATCCACGTTTCCGATCTCAAAAAACCCATTACCAAAGTCCTCAGTACAAAATAATGGCCAGACCTCAGTGGGGATTCGATACCACCGCCGAGGAGGTTGCTGAATTCTTTAAGGACCGCATCAACGGCAAAGTCATCCTCACCACGGGCGTCTCTCCGAACAGCTTGGGGGCTTACTACGTCGAAACCATTGCCGCGCATAACCCTGGGCTACTCATCCTCGCTGGTCGCGACGTCAGCAAAACCCAAAAGACAATCAACGCCATTAAGAAGGCTCACCCAAATGTACCGGTGCGCTTCCTGAAGCTTAATCTCGCCGACCAGTCACAGGTCCGCGAGGCAGCCAAGGAAGTGAACGCGTATGAGGAGAACATCGACGTACTGATGAACAATGCTGCAGTGATGGCGTGTCCTTACATGACCACCAAAGACGGGATAGAGATGCAATTTGGCACAGGCCATGTCGGCCATTTTCTATTCACGAACCTCATTCTCCCAAAGGTAATGGCGTCTGGTCCTCACCCTCGAATCATCAACGTCTCTAGTGCCGGACATAGGACTAGCCCAATCAGATTTG
>Ga0335072_10015595_pt1 | contig 10785 bp, 7 predicted proteins | sample Lox_Sample_21_FD_206725 | JGI IMG/M metagenome (GOLD analysis project Ga0335072, IMG submission 206725) | Soil microbial communities from Loxahatchee National Wildlife Refuge, Florida, United States - Lox_Sample_2.1 | ecosystem: Environmental > Terrestrial > Soil > Wetlands | place: USA: Florida... | reverse complement strand
CGGGCGGTGGCCTGGCGCAGTTGATGGCCTTGGTACAACGTCCATGGAACGACCCCGACGCGCGGACAAGGGCGATCGCCGAGTTGGCTCTCACTGCTTCGGCAACCGGTGCGCCGGAGAGTCCCGGTGAAATCGCTGAACGGCTGGGTGTGCCCTCCAACGACTGGCCGGCCCGGCCCCTCTCGATCACGGCGGTGGACACGGCGACGTGTGCGCTGTGTGTTTTCAACGCGCAAAGCGGCATCGGTCTGATGGATGCTGTTGCCGCGAGTTGCGCCGTGCCGGGCCTGCGTCCCCCCATCCCCATACAGGGGCGCCTGTACATGGACGGCGGACTCTGGCGGAATGCGGAGAACGCGCATCTTGCCCGCGGGCAGCGTTCCGTGTTGATCGTCTCTCCGTTTGGCGCGCGCATGCCGGCTGGGTCGCAGAGTCTGCAAGCAGATATCGAAATGTTACGGCAAAGCGGCACGAGCGTCGCGCTGATCGCTGCAGATGACGAGGCGCTTGCGACTATGACCGCAACCGGGCCCCTTGACCCCGCGACCCGCGTCCCAGCGGCAAACGCCGGCCGCGTCCAAGGGCACCGGGAGGTCGAAAAGATCCACACATGGACTGGCTGATGCTACGAGCCGGTACCGTCAGTATGCCAGGGATCCGCTCGAACTCTACCTCAATGGCTCACCGTGTTTAGGCGGGCATCATAAACGTGAGCGACATTTTCTGTTCCGATCTTCTTCCTCAAATTTGCCGGAAGCTGATTGAATAGCAGGACCACCTCTTCCCAACGTTGAGGGCCGTTCGGCTCCGGGTAGTGCTGGTCGCTGCCGATGATGAATCGGTCTGGAAAGTCCTCAAAAAGTTTCAGCCACTCCGGCTTGATCTTCCCGCCCGCCATTAAGAAATTCTTCCCCGGAGCCTTCGGGTCCAGCTTGATCTCCATGTAGAGATTGGAGTGTTTCTCAAGGAGCCGGCGGCAGAGTTCGGGAGTGCGGTAGCCGGTCCCGTCCGATCCTAAGTGTGCCCAGATGATCTTCGCGCGCGGATTATGCGCCAACAACCTTTCAAAACCCGGGATGTTCTCCCGAAGTTGCGGAGGATTGGGAGGAGACTTCAGATCCCGCGGGAGCGGCATCGTTCGTGGAACCGCCTCCATGTGCAGGTCCATCGGCACATCGTGTTGCGCCGCGATATCAGCCAGTAAAAGAAAGAGAGGATGGTCCGGTGGTGCGAATTGATACGGAGTCGCGCCGGCAAAATGTTCCACGGCCATTTCCCCGAACCCCGCCGCTCCCCGACGCAGCAGTTCCTCAGCGTATTCCCGGAATTTGCTCTGGATCGCCGGGCCGGCATCGCCCGAGCGCACGGATTCCTGGATCAACGAATTGAGACTCTCACCTCCCGCCAGCACCCCCAGTCTTCCGGGATATTTTTTCGCGGCTGCAAGAATACCGGCTGCATCTACCGCTCCAGAGGGACTCACGGTATCGGGTGGGATCAGAAGAAACGTCTTGACCATGTTTTCTCGCGGTGCGGCTTGAATGATGGCGCGCACGGAACCCTCGGGATCCTTCTCGTCAAAATGGGTATGAGCGTCGATGTAGGGAGAGACGGCCGGCACAACGCGTTGCCCGGCTGCCGGCGGGGGCGCGCTCGATGCGATTCCCAAAGTCAGTACGAGAATGCAGGCTATGCGCAGCATCCCCCGATCGATCCAATACCGGTTTGGCGCAGCTTCGTTCTCAATAGTTTCCATGGGCAATGCGCTCTCACACCGCGCCGCCACATGTGGCGCGCGGTCCTTCTAATCTTACGCGCTTTCCCTGGGCCCGCGAAGCACTACGGACCTGTGGCCTCGGCCAAGTCAGTTGGCCTCTGGGAAGCGGCGCTAAAAATAGATTTTCGCGCCCAGTTGAAGCACGCGACCCGGGTAAGCGGAGGTTACCCGCCCGAATGTACTCGGCGCATTGAAGTCCTCGAAAGCCGTGATCGAGCTGGCAAACAGGAACTGAGTATGATTGAACACGTTGAACGCCTCTAAGCGGAGTTGCACGTATCGCGATTCCGAGAACCGGATGACCTTCGCGAGCGCCAGATCGGTGTTGTTGATCCCGGGACCATGCAAGTTACCGCGGCCTTCGTCACCGAGCACGCCCGGCGTCTCTTGGGCGAAAGCATTTGGATTGAAGTAGTAGTTCGGTAAGGCCGGGTTGCCGGCGAAACTCAGGCTGGTGTTGCGCGGATTGTAAATGCTCGGGGAGCCGACCGTGTTCACTGTATCCCAACAGCCGTAGTAGACAACCGCGAGGCCGGGGCACTGGAGGGAGAGCCCGCTGGAATTGCCAATGATAATGGGGAAGCCCGACTGTAACGTGGTGATCCCGGTAACCTGCCAGCCGTCCAGAACATATTTTCCAATCGGGTTGTTCCACTGGGGGATCGGGAGCAGGTAATTGTAGTTGACGACGAAGCGATTGCGGGCGTCGAAGTTGAGGTCTCCGCGATCCAATCCGAAGTCAAACGGATCGTCGATCCGAACAAACGCACCGGGGCCGGCGCCGCTGCCTTCATAGCCCGCCGTGTCGCCAATAGCATGACTCCAGGTGTAAGCGGCCTGGAACATCAGTCCATGTGTCAACCGCTTTTGCAGCTGTACTTGAAGGGAATTGAAGTTGGAAGTACCCAGGCTGTCCTCGAGTCCGACCGAGGAGATGACATTTCCCGGAGCATACAAGGAATGGGTTGGGAAATCGACCGCCTGGAACAGGGCATCTGAGACACAGGTGGGATTCGCGGCGCACGCGGCCGTGCCGGCCGGCGAAATCGGATTGCCCTCCGTGGTGAGCTCCAGATGCCGGCCCAGCGATCCCACGTAGCCAACCTGCAGCACCATCGCTCCCGGCAGCTCGTGCTGGACGTTCAGGTTAAAGTTCATCGCATAAGGATCCGTGAAGTTTGGATTGATGGAGTTGAACACCAGCGGTTCGAGCGCCGCAAAGTTCACGCTGGATCCCGGCTTGGGGGGAGTGTACGGGAACGGATTGGAGACCACTTGGCCGTTGAGCAGATTCTCGAACGGGTTGGCGAAACCCGGCTGCCCACCCACGCTGCTCGCACCAATCGATGTGAGCGAAAAGGGCGAAGCGCCGAGGTCCTGCAAAGCCAGTTCTTCCTCCGTGCGGTTGAAGTAGATTCCGAAGCCGCCGCGGATGGACGTCTTATTATCTTGGAACGGCGAGTAGGCAAATCCGAAGCGCGGCCCCACGTTATCGTCGTGCTGATGGTAGCCGGAAGCTGTGCAGCCCGGATCTCCCGGGAAATCCAGCCCGGCAGGAGCGGTCGGGAAGATGGTGGATTGCTGGCCCGGGATGAAACAGTTGTTGTACTCTTCGTTGAAGCGGTGATCCACCAGCGGCGTGTCGACCTGCCAGCCCGCGCCATAGTTGATGGTCAGGTTGTGGGTTACCTTCCAGCTGTCCTGAATGTAGCTATAAAATTCATAGCTACGGTAGGCTTGGACGCCTCCGCTCTGCTGGCTGTATGAGTCCGGGATGCCGAGCAGGAAATCGGCCGCCGGGTCTCCGGTGCTGTAGGGGCCGACGCCGCCGAAAGTAAAATTGCCGTTGTTGGAGGCTTCGTAGTACGTGTTGACTTCGTATCGCCGACCGTCAAAGCCAAACTTCAACGTGTGGTTGCCCGCCACTTTTGAAAAGTTGTCGTCCAGTTGGTAAGTGTTCTCGATCCTCGCCTGTGGGCCGTAGGGGCTGAAGCCCAGATTGAAGTACCCGGTCAGGCTGATGTACGGCATGCTCGAGCTGCTACCGGCAAACTGGGGCGTAATTCCGTTGAAACCGAACGAGGCAGGGGATCCGGAGTTGGTCGGGCTGACGCCGGGATAATTTGTCCTCACAAAGGCCACCCGGAACTCGTTCAGGCTGGTTGGATTGAACGTGTGGGTTTCCTGCGCGATGTACTGATAGAAAGTCTGGTTATCCGATTCGCCGAAACCCGGCAGATCGGCGCCGGCGAGTTGGAAGGATAAATCATGGGCCGTAGCGTCGTGCTCGAAGAAAAGGGTGGCCCACAGGCTGTCTTGAGCGCTGAAGGTGTGATCGATGCGCGCCATCCCTTGTTCGAGGTCCGAGGCCTGATTCGGATTGAAGGAATACTGATTCGTACCGAGATTCGGCAGCGGGATGTATTTGTTCATCAGCTGGACCGCAAGTGGGCTGAAGTCCGCCGTCGGGATTTGGCCGGTCGGGAAAAGCGTACTGTAGGGCGTCCCGGCCGGATAGGTGGCGCCGTTGCTGCCCTCGAGCGGGACAGGAGATTGGTTCGTGGACGAGGCAATATCCGGGAATGAGCCGTTACGCTGAGCCCGAGTGAACACCGTCGCCGTATTCGATATTTCATTACTGTCCGGAGCCCGGTTTCTCGTCCCCTGGTATGACACGAAGAAGAACGTGCGGTTTTTTACGATGGGACCTCCGAAAGTGCCTCCATACTGGTTCTGATGGAAGACCGGCTGCGTCAGCTCAAAGAAGTCCCGAGCGTTCATGAACGTGTCGCGGTAAAACTCGAACGCGTCGCCGTGGAATTGGTTGGTTCCCGATTTGATGATCGCGTTCAGAATGCCGCCCGAATTCCGTCCGTATTCGGGATTGATCGTGCTCTCGATCAGGTTAAACTGATCGATTGCATCCGGGCTGGGAATGATCAGCGGTGCATTCAGACCAAGATCCATGCTGTCCGCGCCGTTAATGAGAAACGAATTCTGCTGGCTCTCACTGCCGTTGGTTGCATAGTTCCCGCCCGTCGTGCTGCCGGCGGCGCTGAAGCGGTCACTACCGCCCATGACACCGGGCGCAAGCTGTTCAAGCTGAGTCCAGTTTCTTCCGAGTAGCGGCAGGTCCACGATCTGTTTGCTGTCGATGATCGTTCCCAGTTGCGTGCTGCTGGTTTCCACTTGCATGGGGGAGGCTTCCACCTGCACCGACTGTGTGATTTCTCCCAGTTCTAATGAAACGGGGAGGTCGTAAATCTGATTGACCGCCAGCGGGATGTTGTGGACCGTGAAGGTGCGAAATCCGGTTTTGGTAACCGTCACGTTATACGTGCCCGGCGCCAGGCTGAGGAATTCGTAGCTCCCTTCTTCCGTGGTCATCACCGTAGTGGACACCTGCGTCTGAACGTTCGTGGCTTGCACTTGCGCTCCCGGCACCCCGGCTCCCGACGGATCGGCGACCACCCCCCGAATGTGCGATACCACCTCCTGCGCGGGAAGGTTCCCCAACGATGCCATAGCGAGCATCAGGACTGTCCGGCCGATCAACCTGAGTTTTCTCATTGCCCCCTCCTTCTCATCCTTGGCAGTTCGCCGAAGCAGGCCGTTGGCGCGGCCAAGCGTGCCTCGCGCGATACAATCGGGTGTTGTTCTTTCGATCTTGCCGGTAATATGTTGATATCAACATTATTGGAATATGTCAAGGACTAAAATCCCCTTCGAAACGACGCTCGCAGTTCGCGATTCCTGCCTCTGCCTGCATGTGCAGCGCGCGGCTCGGGCGCTGGCGCGGCGCTTTGATGAGGCCCTGCGGCCACTCGAGCTCACCAACGGGCAATTTTCGTTACTGATGTCCCTGAACCGGCCCCAGCCCCCGGCGATGGCAGCCGTGGCGTCCCTGCTCGCCATGGATCGCACCACGCTGACCGCTGCGTTGAAACCGCTGGAGCGGCGCGGCCTGATTAAAGTTACGCCGGATCGGATGGACCGGCGCGCCCGGCTGATGAGTCTGACAGCGAACGGCCGGCGCTTGCTGGCGCGCGCCGTACCGATCTGGGAGCGCACCCACCGCGAGGTGGAAGAGCTTCTGGGTGACGGAAATCCGGAACGGCTGCGGAACGATTTGCGCGCTCTGTCCTAACCGCCCTATGACTCAGCCGAAGGTTACTTCGAAACGCCGGACTCGGAGCCGGTTGTCGACTCCGCCGACGAAGACGATGCGTGCGCCCGCGTTTGTCGATTCTGCCTTGTGGCTGCCGGAGGGGCGTATTTTGGAGGATCTATTTAGCGGCCGGAGATATCGCGTAGAGAGATTCCTGGGCAAGGGAGGCTTCGGTGCTGCCTACCAAGTGAGGCGGCTCCGTCCTGTCAGGGGAGCATCCGCTATATGCGTTTTAAAAGTCACGGTTCATGCCGCTACCTGGCACCGGGAGGCGTACTTCGGCCACTTGCTTCGTTCCGTGCCAGGCTTGGTGGAGGTCTATGATTCGTTTGCGTGGACGCCGTCCGATGGCCGCAGAACGCCTTTGTATTGCCTGGTCTCTGAATACGTGGAGCATGGGGATCTTGGGCGTTACCTTGAACAGCATCCAAAACCCTGGCCGGAAGCGCGGGCACGGCGAGAGATCATCCGGCTGCTCCGGGCGGTCACCAGGATCCATCAGAGCGGCGCCGTCCATCGGGACATCACCCCGCGCAACGTATTCGTCACATCTACTTTCACGGTGAAGCTCGGCGACTTCGGGATCGCGCTGCACCGGGTGGGCCATCGCGATGTCGCCGCCGACGCTTTCGCTCCGCATTTTGCGCCCGGCGCGATTCAAAGCGGCGCCAAGTCGTGGCGCCAAGCCGACGACGTTCACCAGATCGGCCAGCTATTTGCCGCCCTGTTGTCCGGCCTCGGCTCACGCAAAATCACCGCGCACGAGGTCAAACACTTCCCTTGTAGCGCCCATACCAAAGCAGTGCTCCAGCGCTGTATCGGCCAACGCAGCAAATGCTTCCAGAGCGCGGCCGAGATGCTGGAGTACATGGAAGAAGGCAAACGCGGCGAGCGGAAGCGAACCATAGTACGTTCCTTGAACGGGAAACGCCTGGTATTTACGGGCGGCCTCGCTCTCCTTCGTGCTGATGCCAAGAAGCTGGCAAAAAAAGCCGGCGCGATCGTGGAAGACCGGGTGACCCACGCGACCGACATTGTCGTTGTCGGCGGCCAATCGCCTCACTGGAAGGCGGAAGAAAAGGGGCAGAAACTCCTGGATGTCGATCACGAAGCCGAGCAGGGACACTCGATAGCGCTGGTGACGGAAGCTCGCTTCCTGGCTCTCGCAAAAGCCCGCCGGTAATTCCGCCTGCGGTGCGCCGCTACTTTATCGGGGTCCGGCCCGTCGGCGCCTGCTAGCATGGGAGACCTGGAGGACCCATGAAGTGTACTTCGCTTTCCCTGCTGGCCCTGGCTGCCGCGATGACTCTGCCTGCTTTGGCCGCCCACAAGGGCACAGTCGACCTGAAACAGCCGCTCGTTCTGGCCAGTCAGGGCAGCTTCTTCGTCGGCGGCGAGTCGAAGACCATCCCTCCCGCCACACCCAACGGCGCGGCCGGCGAAGTCACCGTCAACCAAATGTACGTGCAGTTTCAAACGCCGCTCAATGCCGGACGGCACCTGCCGGTGGTCATGGTGCATGGCTGCTGCCTCAGCAGCAAAACCTGGGAGACCACCCCCGACGGCCGCATGGGCTGGAACGAGTATTTCGTCCGCAGGGGCAGAGCAGTGTATCTGGCCGATCAATCCTCGCGCGCGCGCTCCGGCTTCGACGCCTCCATCATTACCGCCGTCAAGGCGGGCACGGCGCCGCCATCGCAGCTTCCCAACGTGCTCTTTGCTTCCCATCAAGTTGCCTGGCTGGTTTTCCGCTTCGGGCCCAAGTTCAACCAGCCGTTCCCCGACGGCCAGTTTCCCGTCGAGGCCGCCGACGAGCTGTATAAGCAAATGATCCCCGATCTCAACTCCACGCTTCCCTCGCCGAATCCAACCTGGGCCAACATGGCCGCGCTGGCCGTGAAGCTGCACGGGGCCGTGCTGATGGGTCACTCGGAATCGGGCTTCTTCCCCGAGCAGGCCGCGCTTCACGATCCTTCGGGCATCAAAGCAATGATCTCCATTGAGATGCCTTGCCCGGCGCTCACCGACGCCCAAATCTCTTCGCTGGCCAAGATCCCCACCATGGTGATGTTCGGCGACCACCTCGGGGATGTGCAAGGCGGCCCTGCCAACTGGGCCAATTCGTTCGCGAGCTGCCAGAAATTCGTCCAGCGCGTCACTGCGGCCGGAGGCGATGCTGAAATGCTGCATCTTCCTGCCATGGGCATCCACGGCAATAGCCACATGCTCATGCAGGACCGAAACAACCTGCAACTGGCAGATCTGATCCTGGATTGGATCAATACTCACGTGGAAGGGAGGAAGGCCACGGCGCGAAAGTAAAAGTTGCCCTGCTGCCGTCTGGGCCGCCTTGCTTCGCCTGCGCCAAGATGCACCAACTCAGAGAGTATAGGGCTATGGACATCCACCTGATCGACGGAACCTATGAACTGTTCCGCCACTTCTTCGCGGTCCCCTCGGCGCTGGACGCAAATGGAAACGAAGTCGGCGCCGTGCGGGGCGTTCTGGCGTCCATTTTGGGATTGATCGAGAGCGGCGCAACTCACGTCGGCGTTGCGACCGATCACGTGGTCGAATCCTTCCGGAACGATCTGTACCCCGGATACAAAACAGCAGAAGGCGTCCCGCCGCTGCTGCTGGCCCAATTCCCGGTGCTCGAGGAGGCCCTCGAATCCATGGGAGTAAGGGTGTGGCCCATGGTCCGCTACGAAGCCGACGATGCGCTGGCGGCGGCAGCGGCAAAAGCCGCCGGCGATGTGCGGGTGGGCCAAGTCCTCATTTGCACACCCGATAAGGACCTGGCGCAATGCGTGGTGGGAAACCGCGTTGTCCAAATCGACAGGAGGCGTGGGATCACGCGCGACGAGGCTGGAGTTGTGGCCAAGTGGGGCGTTAAGCCGGAATCCATTCCAGATTACTTGGCGGTCGTCGGCGACAGCGCGGACGGATTTCCGGGCTTGCCCGGCTGGGGCCCCAAGGCCGCGGCGCTTACGTTCTCGCAGTATCCCCACCTGGAACAGGTTCCGAAAGACTGGCGCCAGTGGCATCCCTCGATCCGCGGCGCTCAACGCCTTTCCGCGGTGTTGTTCCAGCAGTGGGAAGACGCGCTAGTGTACCGCACTCTTGCCACGTTGAAGCTGGACGTTCCGGTGTTCGAGAATGTGGACGACCTTCAATGGAAGGGGCCGCGAGCCGGGTTTGAACCGTATTGCCGGCGGCTTCAGCTCCCACGGCTCTACGCGCGAGCAACGGAAGCCCAGGCTTGACTCGCCCGGATTGCGGCTCCATCCCTGGCGCGCGGATGCCGCTGGTGAAAGAATAGTAGGCCGGAATGTCAAGACTTCATCCGGGAGGGACCATGGGCAATCGAATTCTCGTGGCGGCGATTCTCGCTGCAGCCGCTGTCACGAACGCCGCCGGGCAACGCGAGCCGGGACCGCCGCCGCCGATGTCCGACAATGTGGCAGGCTATCACCTTGCCTCCAGCATTCCACTGCCCGATGAGGGCTTCTGGGATTACCTGGGCATCGACCAACGCAATCATCACCTTTTCGTATCTCACAGCGACGAGGTGCTGGTGCTGTCCACCAAGACCAGAGAAATTGCCGGCAAGCTCTCTCCCACGCCCCGCAGTCATGGCGCAGTCATTTCCGAGAAGGACGGGCACGGCTTCACCAGCAACAGCGGCAATACCAGCGGGCAAAATGGCGTGAGCAGCTTCACCGAGTTTGACGCGAAGACGCTGCGAATCATCAAGGAGGTAGTGCTTCCGATCGGCGGCTCGGATGGCATCGTCTATGATCCGGCAAGCGATCGCGTTTTCGGTTTGACGCACGGGAAGAAGGATGTCGCCGTGGACGCGGCGAGCGGAGACGTCGCCGGAGTAGTCGATATTCCAGGCGCCGCCGAATCGGCCGCCGCCGATGGGAAGGGACACCTCTATAACGTGATGGAAGATCTCAGCACGTTGGTGGACATCGATACGCGGACGCTCAAAGTGGTCCATCAATGGCCGCTGGCCCCGTGTGTCGGACCGTCCGGCGTGGCGATGGACACGAAATCGCGCCGCATCTTTATTGGCTGCCATGGTGGCAGTGATGGCACGGGCGTGATGGTCGTCTTCGACCCCGATGCCGGCAAGGTGGTCGCTACGCTGCAGCTCGGCGGCAGGGGCAACGATGCTGTTCGCTTCGACCCCGGAACCAGGGAGGCCTTTGCGTCTCAAGGGGAAGGCGACATCACCGTGGTGCGTGAGGAGTCGCCCGACAAGTTCACCGTGCTCGGCAACGTGAAAACCGAGGCTGGAGCGCGCACCATGGAGTGCGACACATCGAGCCATACGCTCTATTCGGTGACCGCTAAGTTTGAGCCTCCGCCTGCTGCGGCGCCGGCCGGCGAACGCGGTGGACCTTTTCGCCGCGGGAAAATGGTTCCCGGAAGTTTCACGCTGCTCGTGATCCCGAATCGCTGAGGCCAACTCAGAGAGGGGATCGTGTTGCGTCCCGGCATCGTGCGCCACAGCATTCAAGTAAACGAGGCAGAATCAGACCTTTTCCGGGCAGCTTCCCTACAACACCCAGTGTCTTCACCTGCTCCGTGAAAGGATCGCCGACGGTTAGTGTTGCCAATGACCCATCGGAACTCAGAAGCTGTAGCGGAAAATCAGATCCCCGAAAGAATTCCGGTGGTACTGGCCGAGGAAGTCGCTGTCCAATCCTCGGATGACTCCGATCTGGCCGGTTACGCGCCAATGCTCGCCCAGCATCTGCGAATATTCGAACTTGCTGTAGAATCCGGCGCCGTCCTGCCTCTCGACTGCCTCCACGGCCAGGCTGCGGCG
>Ga0335072_10015594_pt1 | contig 10786 bp, 8 predicted proteins | sample Lox_Sample_21_FD_206725 | JGI IMG/M metagenome (GOLD analysis project Ga0335072, IMG submission 206725) | Soil microbial communities from Loxahatchee National Wildlife Refuge, Florida, United States - Lox_Sample_2.1 | ecosystem: Environmental > Terrestrial > Soil > Wetlands | place: USA: Florida... | reverse complement strand
CTCGCGCAGCAGCAAGACCTGCGCGCAGACCTGCACCGCGTCCGCCTCCCACGGCCCGCCGTCCCGCGAGGGCCGACCCTTCTTCGTGTCAACGGGCACCACGCCGCCGTCCTCGCCTTCGAGCAGGTCGAGCTGCGCGATGATCCCCAGCTTCTCGCTGGACAGCTCCACCGAGCGCGCCGCCTTCACCTCGCCCTCGGACGGCAGTGGGGCCGCCCCTCCCCCGGCATCGACGCGGCGGTGCTGCCGGTCGCCTTCGGCGGTGTCGCTACTCGGCGCCCAGAGCTGGTCCACCCACTCCAGGAAGAACAGCCGCGGGCAGTACGCATATTCGTTCAGCATCCGGGCCGGCACCAGCTCCGGCACCTCGGTGATGGTCATTCCCCCTCCTGGCACGTCGTCCGGGACTGGGCCGCCGCCGACACACCGCGACGGCACACCGAGCCGAAGTTCCGTCAGCATCGGCAGGCTCGGCCATGATGGAGACTATACCAACTTCCAGCTATTTCCAGTAAATTCCAAACCTAGGGTTTATCCAGCGAGGTACGGCCCGCGATGCCCGTTACGCACTCGGCGTGCGCCAGGCCTGCTGGAACCTGCCACCTGCCCAGGACAGCGGCGCGTAGCCTGGGTGCACCGTTCCTGCTACACGGAGGGGCGCTGATGACCTATGTGACGGTGGCGTCCCTGAACGTTAGGAGTGTCGCGCTGACCGAATCGCCGACCCGGCTCAGGGCCCGGATGAAGGGCGCTCTCATGACGAGGCTGATATGCGCGGGATGTCGGTCATCAATTCCCATCCGCTGGCCAACACCGATGGGACTGGTCTGCGGCGAACCGGTTCTTCTCGGCTCACCGCACCCAACTCGCCGCCCCTTCTGGAGTCATCGGCGGTGTGTCGGCTCCCGTCGTGGTCTACGGAGACTTCAACATCGACCGGGACTCGGGTTGTTCAGCGACTTCGTCAGCGGGACACGACTGAATGACGCATTCGAGGGCAGGTGCCCGCCGGGGTTCCGGGACGAGCACCTCCCGGCCGGGCAAGGCCGCGATGTATCGACTTCATCTTGACCGCGGGCGAGTTCAAGGCCGGCTCCGCGGGGGTCCTGTTCGCCGACGAGCAGCCGCTGCGCGGCGGCCCTGGGCATGTCTCGGATCACCTGGGTTTGTGCGCGCGGCTGCACGTCCTAGATCCTGGCCCCGGCTGGCGCCCGTCACCTCGGCGTCTCCAGGTCAGGGACCTACCCCGCCGCCTTCACGCGGGCCGCGAACACCCGCCACGCCTGCTGGCCGAAGGCCAGGACCGGGCCGCCGCGGTCCTGGCTGTCCCCCACCAGGATCGCTCTTGCTGGTCGCGGAGATCATCTCTCCGGGGAGTAGCAGCGGGCGAACCGACGGGGTGCGCAAGGTTCGCGAGTATGCCTCGCTCGGCATTCCCCAGTACTGGATCGTCGAGGACTCACCCAATCTGAAGGTGCAGGTCCTGACGCTTAATGAGAATGGTTACCTGCCTGGTGTGTCTGCGGTCGCCGGGACCGAGCCGCCCGCCGACATCGAGGCGGACAAGCCGTTCCTCGTCTCGTTCGATCCGGCGTCGCTGCTCACCCTCTGATGTCTCTCTGCCCGGGCAGGTCGAACCATGCGATGATCCCCAGTCGACAGCATGGTGGCGGCGAGACGCCGCTGAACGGCACGCGGCCACGGGGAGGAAGCCGGCGAGGGCGAGGACGAGCCTGGTCTCGATGAGTACGAGTTCCGGCGCCGGTTCGCTTATCCCTTCCGCAGCACCGGAGGGCCGTGACGGGTCCTGGCGGTCGCTGGCATCTCGACCTGCGTCCGCGCTCAGGTGGCTCCGTCTGGCACGAATATGCCGTACCCGAAGTGGCTGAGCTGCCCGAGCAGCAAGGGTCCGGCGATCGGCTCGGCGAGTTCGAGCCGCAGGCCAAGGCCGGGCCGTGACTTCGACATGCCCTCCGTCATCCGGTACCGCCGGAACTCCAGCGCCCATCGGTCCGGCAGCCGCGGCTCCGGAGCCATGGGGACGACCGCCGCGGGGGGCAGGTCCCGGTACGCCAGTTCGGTATGCACGTCGGCCGCCAGATAGTCCTCCAGCGGCTGCCGCTTGCGGTGCCGCACCGGAAGATACGGCGTCAAGCTCCGCCACCGGCGAGCCGGCCCGCACAGCTCCGGGGCGACCTGTCCGATCTGCCCGGCCGCCTGGAACAGCAGCTCAACCGGCGGGAGACCGCGAACCTCATACCCGTCCTCCCGGCTTCCCCGTTGCCCGGACATCCGACGCAGGCTGAGCAGGGCGGCCACCTCCTCAGTCCGTAGCCCATGCGGTACCCAGACAATCAGATACCGAACGAACCGTGGTTCCTGCCCCGGGATCGCCAGGGGGATCCAGTGGGCATGCCGGTGATCCGTGGCCGCCCCGTTGCTGCCGAGGATCTCCTGCCGTTGCGGATTGGCCAGCCCCGCCCTAGTCAGGCTGAGGCCGGCCAGCCGGTGCGCCTCGTCGGCGAGCAAGATGCCGTGCGTCGCCTTCACAGGAACCACCCCGGTCACAGCAAAGCGGACCGCGGTCACCGGCTCCGCGGCCGCCTCCTCGTTGGGCGCAGGCTCGGCGTCCGCTTCGCTAGTCGCGTAGCTAACCCATGTGGTCCCGGGCGGGACGGTCCGCCGCCGCTTCCGCACGTCCACCGTGCTCACCTCCAGCGCCGCCACGCTGACCGGCCGCGTCGCCGCCAGCAGCCTGACCCGGCGGGCGCCGACGCCGCCGGGGTGCCACCAGCCCTCGTCGGGCACCGGATCAAAGTCCGCGAGCTGGGCCTGACATACCGACTCTGCCCGGCCGAGGTACGGCAGCAGCTCCGCGAGCTTAGCCAGGGCTTGCCGCTGCTCGTCGGGCAGGTCGGCGTCCCACCGGACGAGCAGGTCCTCGTCCGGCCTGACCGCCAGGAACGGGTCCAGAGTCAGGTCGGTTCGCCCTGGTTCGCCCTTACGGTGCTCAAGATCGGGCAGGTAGTGCCGGGTGTGACCGGCCGTCGTACGCGGGGTGCGGTATGACGGCGGGTCGGCCAGCGAGTCGAGCAGCCCCTTCAGGACGTCAGCGGGCAGGTCCGGCCACCGGGTGTGCCAGGTCGATACCAGGGCGCGCAGCAGCCGCCACGGAGACGGCGGCCACTCCGATGCGCCCTCGTTGACGGCGCGATCCCAGGGATTCGCGTGATACCGCCTGAGCGGGAACCGGATCGCGAGGGTGGTTGCCATCTCACTTGCCCCTGGCCTTCTCCGACCACACGACCGTGGTTACCCCGCCGAGTTCATCCGCGCAGTCGGCGGCGAACTTCGCGATCCGCCGGGCGGCCTCGCTGGCGTCGGGCCGCTCGCCGCGTACCTCACGTACCGCCAGATCGCACCGGGTGCGCAGCCGCAGCCCGCGGTCCAGCAGCGTCCCGATCTCGAAGTCGGCCAGTGCCTCGAGCAGCGCGGTCGCGGGCTCGGACAGGCCGTACGAGCGGAACTGCGCGTGGTCGACAGTGAAGTAGGCGGTGATCTTCTCCGCGGTGTACTCGACCCGGTGATGCGGCACCGTGCCATATCCTTCCGCGGTGGCGCCGCCCTTGGCCTCGTTGATCACCACATCCCGCTTGACCCCGCCGCTGACCGCAGGCCGCACGCCGGACGCCTCGATGAAGCTAGTCAGGGCACGGGCGATCTTCGGCTGCCACGGCCAGGCCTTGCGCGCAAAGAACACGCCGTGCACCAGCGACACCGGATCCAGGCTGAAGCAGGCCCGCGCCACTGCGCGGTTGTCGAGTGGGCGGCCCCTGACCAGCCCCAGTCGCTCTTCCATCCACTTCTCGCCGGTAAGCGAGTCGATGGTGCCGTTCATGATGTAGGCCGACGCCAGGCGGTGCGCCTCCAGCCTGCTCGACGACAGGAAGCCGCCCTCTGGGCTGACGACGCGGATGTATGGCAGGACACCCAGCTCGGAGACTTGGTCAGACTGCCCGCTATCCCAGGTCGTGCTCTCCAGCCAGTTCGCCATCGACTGCGCGGATTCGACGAGCAACTCATGGTTGCCGAACTCGGCCGGTCCCAAGTCGGGAAAGCCCGTCGGCTGGAATAGCGACCCGGCCAGTGGCTCCAGTTCGGCTTCGAAGACGGTGCGGTACGCGTTCATAACAGGTCTCCTGAGTTGAGTGGCTTGATTTGCTTTGCGATCAGGGAAAGAACAGAGCGGGAATGGAGGCAACGGGGTACAAGCGCGGCCGCTATCCGGACCCCGTCGCCGGCGCCGCCCTCCGGCGGCGGCGGAGCAACGTCCCATCCAGCCCGGCGAAGCCGCGCCGCCGCTTCGTCGTGCACGGCGCGGACCTGTCCCGCGACCAGCCGTGCCGCCCAGTCCGGGCTCAGCGCCAGTCCCGGCTCGTCCCCGTCCCCGTCCCCGTCCCCAGGCGTGATACCGGCGGCCAGCGGCTCCAGCAGCCCCAGGGAGGCCACCGGAACATCGGGCCTGGCCGGTGACCATTCGTGCCGCACGTTCCGCCAGTTGAGCGCGAGGCAGGACCACAGGAACAGGTCGAGCATCTCCTGGTCGAGCGTCCCGGACGCGAACGTGTGCAGATCCGCCGCGGGCACCGGGACACCAAGGCGGAACGTGGTGACTCCGCGGAACTTCTCCCCGCCACGTTCGGCGGCTGCGGAGCGGGACCGCCAGATGAGCACTTGGGCCAGCACCTCGGGCAAGGCACGTGATCCGAACCCAGGAATGAGCGGAGCGTCGCGCCACCGCCCGTTCGGCTGGGACTTGTCACCCGGTATGGGCGGATCGACGGGGAGCAGGACCTGGCGCAGGGTGCGGGAGGGGGCGGCGACCTGGTCCGGTCCGGGCAGCGTGGCACAGGACGCGAGCCCCGCCGCGACCCTCAGTTCAGGGCACTCGGCTTGCCGCAGGACGTCCAGGAACTGCTGCGCCGAGGGCGTGTAGCGGACCGGCACGGCGTCCCTGGCCCGGCCGCTGCGGCCGACCGCCTGTTCCAGCCTGGTCAGCGCGGCGAGCAGCCGGGCGAGCGGCAACGCTCCCCCGTCGCGGGCATAGTCCAGGTGGGCCGCCTGGAAGCCCCGCGCGGCCTGGCCGACGGCCGCGGACGTGTCGCTTCCGCCGAACCGGGCTGCCCAGTCCTCGACCTCGGCCGCCAGCCGGACCTCGGCGTGCTCACGGACATCGACGCGTGCGAGCGGAACGGCGGCGAACGCGAGCCCGTTGCGGCGCTGCAGGCCGTACCGGGTGAACTCATCAATTCCCCTGGTCACACCTAGGGTGCGGGTCGCCGCGTAGAAGTCGACTGCGCGCCGTGCCGGTTGGCCGCGCCAGGACGCACGTGCCTCGGCGAACATCTGCTTGATCTCGGCCAGTGTGAACTCCCGCCTCCACACCGGCGTCCATACTTCGCCGCGCGACTCCTCGCCCACCGCGCCGCTGGCTGACCCGTCCGGGGAACCCTGTACCGTGAACGGCATCGCGGCCCGTCCGGCGGCATGCCGGTGCCGCCGGACCGCGCTGGCCGCGAACAGCAGCGCACCCTCCACGAACAGCGCGTAGCCCCACGGGTTGACCAGGGATTCCGCCGTGCCGAACCGCGACGACCCGGGGCCGCCCGCCCCGGCCGGGTCGAACTGGCCGATGGCGGCGTCGGCCAGTTGCTCGGCCTCGGTGCCGTCGATCAGGTCTCGGGCGATGGCAAGCGAACGGGCGCGGTCGTTTCCCGACGCCCCGATCACTTGGAGCAGGCGCTGATGGAAGTTCGTGGAGAAGTCGAGCCTGCCGTCGTTCCCCCCGGTGCCGAGCAGCGGCGGGAAGACCGTGTCCTCCCCCGCCAGCACGACCGCCGCGTCGATCCAGGGCAGCAGGGTGTCCGGGCACCGGTTGCGGAACTCCTGCACGACGCGGCCCTTGTCGCCGCCCGTTCCGCCGTCGGTGATCCAGCCCATGACGCGGGCTTTGCTAGCCACCTCCCGCGCGACGGGGATTGCCTCCCGCAGCGGCGCCAGCCTCGGCGACGGGTGGGTCAGCACGGCCTGCAGCGCGCGCAGCGGTTCTCTGTCCTTCAGCCCGAAGCCGCTGCCGTTGTTCCACGGGCTCAGCACCGGGGTCGGTATATACTCGTCGGCCAGCCACACCGCGATATCCGGCACGGTCGTTCCGATGACCAGGCCTTCCGGTGTCCAGGCGGCCGCCACCGCCGGGTCCGCCTGCTCGCCGATTACCCGGATGAGGCCCAGGCCGGCCAGGTAGCTGGCCAGCGGCTCCGGGCGCAAACCTGGGCAGGCATGCCGCGTGACCATGGCGCTTGTCACCGGGCCACCTCCGCTCCGGCGCTGGCGCGCCAGTCCGCGATCCGCACGATGCCTTCCAGGTAGGCCAGGACGAACGGCCCGTACCGGTCGCGCAGCCCAAGTGCGGTGCGGGTCCATGAACGCTCGCCGCCAAGCCGGAACAGGTCCAGGTCCACGGTCAGCTTGGCCGCGGGCTGGCCGAGCAACGGCGGGATGTCCACGACCGAACCTTCATCGAGCCCGAGCAGCTTGCGCTCGGCAGCCTCGCCCGGAGCCAGCACGGCAAGGTCACCAGGGTCGCGGACCTGGACGCGCAGCCTCCCGTGGTGCGCGAGCACCAGGTACCGGGCGAGGTCCGGGTCTGAGACGCCCGCCAGCAGCCCGCGTAGCGGGCTGTCGAGCATGAGCAGGGAGGCCAGCTCGTGCCGGAACGCCACGCCGCCGTTGAAGCGGAGGGACTTGTCGCTGTCCGATTTGGCCCAGGGCCGGCCAGCGTCGATTCCCTCCTTGCGCTCGGGCGGCGCCAGGCTGCACAGGGCGTCCTGCCAGGTCTTGTGGGCCTTGCCGATGTCGTGCAGGTAAGCGGCGGTCACCACGGCCGCTGCCGCGCCCTCTGGCAGGCCGGGCCGCAGCGCCGCCACCAGCGCGGCGGCCTGGTCCCGGGTCTCCCGGCTGTGCCGTTCCAGCGGTATCCAGTCGGGCTGGCCCACGCTCGCGGAATCCGCGCGGTAGGCGTCCTCGTCCCCGGCCGCCAGGTCGGTGGCAGGGATCAGTTCCGGACTACCTGGCACGGGCCCGCGCACCGCGGGATCGAAGCCGAGCTCGGGGTGGTACCCGCCGTCGGCGGCGCTCATCAGCAGCGCCTCGCCGGGCCGCGCTCTCGCCTGCGGACGGACCCTGGCCCACCGGCCGACCACCTGATCGAGCCGCCAGACGGACACGTCCCGGCTGAGCGCGTTCACCCGGCCGACCGGGACCCGGCAGCGGTACTGCGTCGGCGGAGCCTTGGCCTCGGCCGGCGGCCGGCCGTCTTCGGCTTCGGGTTCCCAGGTGGCCCAGGCGAGCTGGACATCCAGGTCGTCGGCGTCCCGTACATACGGGGCGATGTCGATGTCGGCGCCGCTCAGGTCAGGCGCGGTGTCGAACAGGGCGGTGAAATCGCTCCTGCGCAGCACTGCGACCTGGTTCTCGGTGACGTCCACATCGCGGCCCAGCAGGTCCTCGCCGGTAACTGCGCACCCTTCGAGGCTGGACAGTTCGGAACTCGCCGCGTCGACATCCGCCTGTTCGTACGGCTGCGGCCTGGCCGGAGGAACCCACCACAACTCGGCGTCGCCCACCCGGCCGGTCCGGTTGCACCGGCCCGCCCGCTGAACCAGCGACGGCCACGGCGCCGCCTCGGTGACCAGCACCGCCGCGTTGAGATCCACCCCGGCCTCGACCACCTGGGTCGCGACCACGATGCGATCCGCTAGGCCGCCGGTGATCTCGTCCATGAGCCGGGCTCGTTCCACGCCGCGGAACCGGGAGTGGACCAGCGTGCATCCGGCCGGGCCGCTGCGCAACTGCTTGTAGACCTCCCGGGCAGCGTCCACGGTGTTGAGGACGATGAGCGTCAGCGTCCCGGCTCGGTGCCGGTTCCCGGCCGCCGCCGCGATCGCCTGGTAGTTGCCCGGCTCGGCAGCCAGCCGCCGGATCGTCCGTGCCGCGTCCAGCCGCAGGGCCAGCTCCCCGGTGCGTTCCTCCGGCAGGATCGAGACCACGTCGCCGCGTACCGGATTGTCCACGGTCTCCAGCAGCCCTCCAGGCACCGTGGCCGACATGCAGGTCAGCCCGAACGGCTCCGCGGTGCCGAACATCCTCGCGAACGCCGCGAGCTGCCGCAACGTGGTGGTCGACTCCTGGCAGAGCTGAACCTCGTCGATCACCCATTGCGCGCCGTTGGTGACCAGCGCGAAGTCGATCGGGTAGCTGGCCCGCCCGATCCCGTACCCGCGGTTCAGTGCCTTGCTGACCAGGGAGTCCACCGTGCCCACCACGATCGCGGGCTTGTGCATGTCCAGCCTCCACTGCCGCTGCGACTCCCCCGCGCCCCCCATCACCACATGCAGCGCGACCTGCTCCGCAAGCCCCAGGTTCGCAAGCCATCGCTTCGCCTCAGTTGCGACCTGTTCCACCAAGCTCCGCTGCGGGAGTGCGTAAATCAGCCGTCTCGGCGTTGAGTCGGGCTGTTGCAACCGACGCCAGAGCCAAGCCAAGATCACGCCGGTCTTGCCCGTCCCGGTCGGCGCCTGCACTACCGGCGGGAGCCCGCTGGTCGCGATCCGAGTCTGGTACCCATGCGGCGTATATCTGGTCGCTCGAAAAAAGAACTCTTCAAATGCGTCCATGTCCAACCTCTCTACACATCAGCTCGTACTCGGCAGGCCGCTGATCGAAGGTGGAGCACTACGGCTCCATTGCAGCGGAACCGCTGTTCGCTCCTGCGGCGCGAGAATGAACATCTCCACGGCCTCGCCCATGGCTCCATTGCCCTCCGGGGCCAGCCTCGGGGGTTGGCCCTGGGAATACCCCTGTGCAGGCTTCATCGCGCACCTGGCCGGGGGTTCTCGTCGATCCACTGCCGTTTCGCGGCATCCCACATGCCTTCATGGCGCTTGCCTGCGAGCACCGGATCAAGGAGTGCCTGCGCTATGGCCACGGCCTCCGGGTAAGAAGGCCACCTGGCGCCGAGTGGGCCGACCGCCCGCCGCAGCTTGGTGAAGCCTCGCTCCCACATCGCCTGGTCTGGCGGTAGGTATCCAGGTGGCAGCGTGATCCCGCGGCGTCGGCTCTCGGTTTCCAAGGCGAGGACGAGGTCGCCGGCGCGGACGGTCAGGTTGCAGGCGATGAGGGCGATGTCCACTAGGTCATGGAACCGGGTGCTCCGCGCGGGGTCGGCATACTGGTAGGTGGCACACACCTTGTCCGCGAGGTGGTCCGCGATCGGATAGACGCGCCATGGCGGTCCCGAGGACGCGGCTGCGGGGATGGGCGTGGTGGGAGGGACGGTATCGGGCGGCTGCGTGTTCGTCCAGTCGACGACGACATCCACCCTGAACGCGGCCAGGCGGTATGGGCCTATCCGGGCCTCCGCAGTGAACCTCAGGCCGCGATTGTTTCCGGTGATCGGGCGCGAGCCGGACATGATGGTGAAGGTGAAATCGTCGTCCAGATCAACAGCAGCGGCGTGCCGCAGTCGGTCCTCGACCGAATCCAGGCTCGACCTAGCGACAAGGTCGAGGTCATTGCTCGCCCGGGCCACTGGAATTCTGGCCAGCAGCGCCCCCGCCCCCTTGAGGGCCCAGTCGTCAGGCTGGTCGGCGAAGACCCTAGCCAGAAAACGCGAGAAGGCGAAGAAGCGGAGTCTCTCCTGGGCGCTGTACGCAGGGTCTTTCTTCGCGGCGTTGCGCGCATGAGCACGTAGCGACTGCTGCCGGGCTCTTGCACTACTTGGAGCGCTCATGCTACATACCGTGACAGATGGCTGTGACATTCTCCGCAGAGATACTGCAAATCTGTTTTATTCAACCAGTTATGAAGTACGATCGGTCTATGCGGCGCAAAGACCTCACCGCTGCCCTCGCAGACATCGCGGCTGGGCAGCGTGGGTTCATCACCCGGGCCCAGGCCGTGGCGGCCGGGGCCGATGATGACGACCTGCGGCGCGCTGCACGTGGCGGCTGGCTGGAGCGGGCTGGGCACGGCCTCTACCGGGTCGTCGGGGCTGGGGTGCGTGCGAACGACGAGATCTACGCCGCGTGGCTGCGGCTCGCCCCCGGCCGGGATGCACACGAACGGCTCGCCGAACCAGACGCGATCGTCGCGGGCGCCAGCGCGGCAGCCGTCTACGGCGTCGGGGACGTGCCCGCACGCGTCCACGAGTTCATCGTGTTCCACCGCACTCAGACCAGGGACGCGGATGTCCGCCTTCATCTGCGCCGTGACATCGGCGCGCAACGGTGGCGGGTGGCCGAGGACCTGCCGGTCCAGGAACCAGCCGACGCCGCCGCCTGGATTCTGGATCACGGCGAGGGCGACCCGGCGCACGTCGGGCAGCTCATGCGAGAGGCCATCGTTACCGGGCTCACCGACGCCCGCCAGGCCGAGCAGGCGCTGAGCCCGGTCGCCCGCCGCTGGAACGTTCACGTCGACACCCTTCTCGGAGACGGGGCTGCGCATGCGGTCTTCACGGCGCCCTGACCTTCCAGTGCTGCAGGTGGGCCAGGAGGGACTGATTGGCTTCCCAGCCGTCGGGGAACTTGACGGGGACGTTCAGGTGGACGGGCTCGGTGGAGGGGTGGGCGTCGAGCAGCTCGGGGATGCCGGCCCGGGCGACCACGATGCAGGCGTGGCGGTGCCTGGTGGTGAGCACGCACAGGCGGCCGGCCTCCAGGTGGAA
>Ga0335072_10015592_pt1 | contig 10786 bp, 12 predicted proteins | sample Lox_Sample_21_FD_206725 | JGI IMG/M metagenome (GOLD analysis project Ga0335072, IMG submission 206725) | Soil microbial communities from Loxahatchee National Wildlife Refuge, Florida, United States - Lox_Sample_2.1 | ecosystem: Environmental > Terrestrial > Soil > Wetlands | place: USA... | reverse complement strand
CGTGATCATGGTCACGCACCGCTCAACGGCAACAAGTTCAACACGGGTTAGCCAGAGCGCTCGCCTTACAGGGACTCAGGCTTTAGTTGCTTTGGCAGAGCTCTTCCGCTTCATCTCCAGCACTTCGTTCGCAGCATCAAGAGCGTCGTTCACTCGGCCTTGAATTTTCTCCAGTCCGTCGCGCAACGAGGGATCGATCGCATTACCGAACTCCGCGATGAAGTCGCCCACGCGTTGGCTGAGCGACTGCCAGTTGGCACTGACCATCGCAACGTCGATCACATCTCGGTCCGTCAGCGGGACGCTACCTTTGCTGACCTGCTCCCCCAACCGCATGGCAGCTTGGTTGATCAGGTCTTGGGCCTCAAGGTTTCGCTTTCGCCGTATCTCGACCGAGTAACCGGCCAGGGCCTGGTTTAGCAACGAGATGGCAGTCACATCAACTACCCCGCCGACAACGAACCCGACACCGAAGGCATCGAGAGTGGCCTGCCACCAAGATCCAATGACGGCAACAGCATCGGAGAGGTACAGGCAACCAGCGCCGACCCCGACCAGAAAGACGCCCGTCAGCAGAACAAGTCTGGGGCCCTTTAACCGCACCTCCTGAGCGTAACGGGCTGAAGATCATTGGGCCAGAAGCGAGGTGCGGGCGGCGGTTGTTTCCGACATGACCAGAGGCTAGCGGCAAAACGAAGTCGGACTCCGTAACAGCTGGGCGAGCTCCCCGTAACAGCGCAAGTCGCACGGTCGGCCACATAGCCACCTCGACCTTCTGGGATAGCGAGCTACACGATCTCGCCCTCGAGAAACTGAATGCTGAAAACTGGTCGACTGCTTCTCGCCGCTCTGGCCACGCTTGCGGTGCGGCAGTGAGGGTTTCGCGTTGATGGCTGCCGGATGTGGTGTTTCGCGGAGTCGTTTGGCCTTTTGGCCGCTGGCGGACTGGGTCCTCGGGCCTGAGCAGGATGCGGGTCGGCTGGCTCGGTGCACGGAGCGGACGCGCCCGGGCCGTTGAGGAGATGCGGCGGAGGCCACGGGTGCAGGACGGCACGATCCGGCTCGCTGACGGCCGCACGGTGGGATACGCCGACTACGGTCCTCCGGCAGCTACCGCTGTGCTGTGGTGCCACGGCGGGCCCGGAAGCCGAGCTGAGCCTGCTCACCTGGCACCGCAGGCCATGCGGGCGGGCCTGCGGATCGTCGGAGTAGACCGGCCGGGCTATGGGCTGTCGACCCCCCAGCCGGGCCGAACCATCGCTGGCTGGGTACCCGACGCACTGACCGTCGCCGACCATCTCGGCATCGGCCAGTTCGTCGCGGTGGGAACATCGACCGGAGGCGCTTATGCGCTGGCGCTGGCAGCAGTGTCTCCCGAGCGCGTCCTTGGTGCGGTCGCCTGCTGCTCGATGACCGACACGCGCTGGCCTGAGGGCAGGGCCACGATGAGCCAGCTCCACACTCACGCCGTGTGGGACGCGCCCGATCGGGCCGCGGCCCTGGCTGCCGCCACCGAGGCGCATGGGGAGAATGGCAGCAAGATGCGCGGAGACGGGATGGCGGCAGGGCTCGCTCCCTCGGATGTCGCGCTCTTCCGCGACCCCGGCTGGATGAAGGAAGCGGCGGCTGCGTTCCGGGCTATGTTCGCCCAGGGCCTGGAGGGTTTCACCGACGACCGGCTCGCCGACGGCCCTGGATGGGTCAGCTTCGATGTCACAGCGATCCGGTGTCCGGTCACAGTCCTTCACGGCCGAAGCGACCGCATCGTCAACGTGATCCACGCCCACCACACCGCTGAACTCATCCTCGGCGCGGAACTGCTCATCTTCGATGACCTGGGCCACTTTAGCATCACGACCGAAGTCGTCCCCGCAATCGGCAACCTGCTGCAGCGCTAGCAGCGCGTAGCATCCTGATCAGCGCATAAGCACGCGTGCATATCGAAGCCCGCAATTCACCTTGTCCGGATCACCGGCATATCCCCGACAAAAGTGCGATCGCTCACCGGCTATTTGTGAGCGATGTTGTCCGCACTGAGCTGCCGGTCGGCTGTCCCTGGCAGAGATCGTTGGAGCGCCCGCCAGGGCCTGGCGGCCATCTATTCCAATCCCAGTCATCACGTACGAGAACTTGTACTCACCCGAACTCGCCACCCACCCTGGGAGCAGCGTCGTACCTGACATAGCCGTTCTCCTAACCGCCGGTCTTTGGATTCGCATCTCGGTTGGAGCAGCTAGGGCTTCCTTCGCGGCCGTCGGCCGATCGTGGGAGCCGATCTGGTGGGGTCTGGGGCCCACCAAGACGGCACCCATCGAGATCATCCGGTCCGGAATGCGCGGAACGCGGCGCGGACTTCGTCGACGAAGATTGCTGGCTGCTCGAACGCGGCGAAGTGGCCGCCTTTGGCCGGCTCGTTCCAGTAGCGGAGGTCGGGGTAGGTTTTCTCGGCCCAGCGCCGGGAGGGGCGGAGGACGTCCTTCGGGAACACCGAGCAGCCGACCGGTACCTGCATCTTGCTTTCCGGCAAGCTCGACAGCTTGTCAAAGCTCTCCCAGTACAGCCGTGCCGATGACGCGCCGGTCCCGGGTAGCCAGTACAGCATCACGTTGTCCAGCATTTCGTCCCTGGTCAGCACGTTCGCCGGGTCGCCGTCGGAGTCGGTCCCGGCAAAGAACATTTCCACGATCCAGGCGCACAGGCCGACAGGTGAGTCCACGAGGCCGTAGCCCACAGTCTGCGGGCGGGTGGATTGCTCTTTCGAGTAGCCCGTCTCCCAGTCCTGGAAATGCGTCATAGCAGCCAGAGCGTCTTGTTCCTGCTCGGTGAGGTCGTTCATGGTCTCCGGATCCGGCGGGGCGGTGACCATGTTGATGTGGATGCCCGCGAGGTGGCGGGCATGTCTGGCACCGAGCTCTTGCGTAACGCCAGAGCCCCAGTCCCCGCCCTGGGCGCCGTAATGCTCATAGCCGAGACGGCTCATCAGCTCATCCCAGGCATCCGCAACTCGCTCAATACCCCAGCCGGCCCTGGCGGGCTTGGCGCTGAAGCCGAAGCCCGGCAGCGACGGGCAGACTAGATGGAACGCGTCAGCGGCGTTCCCGCCGTGCGCGACCGGGTCGGTCAGCGGCCCGATCACCTTGCGGAACTCGATGATCGAGCCGGGCCAGCCGTGCGTCATGACCAGCGGGAGCGCGCCGGCCTCCGGCGAACGCACGTGCAGGAAATGAATGTCCAGGCCGCCGATGCTGGTGCGGAACTGCGGAAACCGGTTGAGACTGACCTCACACGCCCGCCAGTCGTAGCGCTCCAGCCAGTACTCGCACAAGTCACGGAGGTAGCTGAGACGCATGCCCTGCGATCCGTCGGACACTGTCTCCGCATCCGGCCAGCGCGTCCGGCGCAGCCGCTCCCCCAAGTTATCGAGGTCAGCTTCGGGGATCTCTATGCGAAAAGGGACGATCTCCGTACTCATCGCGGCAACCTCACCTCACGTAGTGGTCCCTGGCATCTGCACCGCTACTTCTCCCGCACTGCTCACGTTCCCTCACCGCTTACTCCCCTCACACGGACGCAGGCCGGAGTCCGCGCTCGACCCGCGCCTTGTCGGCTGACGACTGCTGCCCGGTGCTGGACCGCTTCATCGAGAAGAACCCTGGGTACGCTCCGCTGATCGACTCAGGTAACCCCAGGAACTGGCCTAAAAGGGCCGTAATGCCCTGGGTGCCACCGGTATGTAACCCAGGGTTGTGCCGCGACCCTCCACTTGTCAGTTGCGGCAGACGTGCGTCAACGCTGAGGAAGTGCTGACCCGCTTAGAAAGCTCACACGCCAAGGACGCCTTTGCGTCAGATTTCTGCTTATCCACGTGGCTGGACATCGAGGTGCGGCGCCCCTAACAGCTACAGACCCGAAGTGGCGTGTACGCGAGAGCTGATACAGGGAGGTGTCCAGATGAAGGCGATCGTGGTGACCAACCAGGCTGCGGGAACGGCCGGGATGACGCTGGCGGAGCGACCCGAGCCGCAGGCGGCGATAAACGATGTCGTCGTTGAGGTTCATGCGTCGGCATTCGTCCCGACCGAGCTGGCGTGGCCCTCGACCTGGACCGATCGCCTCGGCCGTGACCGAACACCATCGACTCCCGGGCACGAGCTGGCCGGAGTGGTCACCGCCCTCGGCTATGGCACGACCGGACTCTTGGTGGGACAGCGAGTCGTCGGCCTCACCGACTGGTATCGCGACGGCACCCTTGCCGAGTCCGCGGCCGTCGAGGCACGCAACCTCGCGCCGCTGCCGGGCGATGTCGACTTCACGGTAGGCGCGAGCCTGCCAATCTCTGGCCTGACCGCGTGGCAGGGACTGTTCGAGCACGGCCGCCTCCGGGCGGGACAGAGCGTCCTGGCGCACGGCGCGGCCGGCGCAGTCGGGGCGATGGTGACTCAGCTCGCACGTGAGGCTGGCGCCTATGTCATCGGCACCGGGCGCGCCGCCGACCGTCAGAAAGCGCTTGACTTCGGCGCGATGGAGTTCGTCGACCTCGACAACGACACGCTCGAAGACGTCGGCGACGTTGACCTGGTTTTCGACGTCATCGGCGGAGACATCCAGACGCGGTCCGCAGGCCGGATTCGCGCTGGAGGAACGCTGGTAACCGTCGTCGGACCGCCCGAGGCACGACCCGCTGACGGCCTGGCGGTCGACTTCGTTGTGGAGTCCGATCGCGCCCAACTGGGTGAGATCATCCAGCGGGTGCGGGACGGACGACTGCGGACGAACATCGGCAACGTCGCAACGCTAGACGACGCCGTCGCCGCCCTCAACCCGACCGAGCGACGCAAGGGGCAGACGATCATCCGCGTTCGTACGTAACGACTCGGCCACGCGATCGTCGAGCGGCAGATCGGCACGAGACTCCAGCCCAAGCGCGGGCGGCACTTCGCGGCGCGCTTGATACGGGCAGTTTCACCACGTGGCGGTGATCGTCGGCGCCGCGCTTGACGAGTGGGTCCGTCGCCGGGAGTTGTCGCGGCGCACGCGTGTCAGGCGGGCTGTCGCACCGCCGTCCCGCGACGGTTGTCGATCAGGGTCCGCCAGAGTCCGTCGGCGCCGCGGCGCGCGATGTCGCTTGCCGAGCCTTCGACGTGGACGTGCTGGCTGTCGGGACCTGTGCCGTCAATTGACCAGTCGACCACGATCTCGGCGATATCACCGGTAACGAACACGTGGCGGGCGTTGGCCTGCAGCGGCAGGCCGAGCTTAAGGTCGCGCTCTAGTTGGGCGGCGATCTCGGCGCGGTCGGTGACGGTTCGCCCGTCGTCGGCGATGAGCACGGCCTGCGGGTCGTATAGGCCCATCATCGCGCTGATCTTGCCGGAGTTAAATCGCTCAATCAGCGACGGCACGACGCCTTCGGGTTCGGTGGCGAGTGGATAGGACTCGGACATTGCCGTCTCCTGTCCGTATTGATTGACCTGCGATGCTGTCATTATACGCGCCAGTTACTAAGCCGGGAAAAGAAGTCCGGCTGGTTTCACGTGGTGATGTAACGGAAGTTCGGGTGGCGAATAATCCTGAAGCTAGCCTAACTTTTTAAGCTGTACTCCGCTCCTGCCGTCTGATGCCGGAATGTCATATATCTATTACTATGTAGAAGAGTCTTTCCTTTGTTCTTAGTATTGCGACATATCCCGAAAGAGCGCGGCCGTGCGGCCTGCCCCGCCATGCCCTGGTGCCGGGCCGCCAGTCTTTATGAGTCGATGGTTGGCAGCGCTGCTGCGCGGCGAGAACGCTCGTATCGTCCCGACGACGTTAGGTCGGTGGCTGGAGGCCGGCGTGAGATAGGAGGAAACGATGGACCCCTATGAAAAGGCGAGGAACACTCGGACCGATCTTCAGAGCGTCACCCCGCCCTTTATACCGGCAGCGGCCGAGGTGATGATCGTGCGTATCGAATACCCTCCCGGCGATCCCGGCGTGCCGCCGCACCGCCATCCTGGCGGGCCGTGTTTCGGCTACATCCTGGATGGCGAAATGGTCTTTGAGGTGCAGGGCGAGCCGCCGCGAGTCGTCAAGGCCGGCGAGGCGTTCTGGGAGCCGGGCGGGGACGTAATCCACTATCAGGACGGCAACAATCGCACCGACAGTCCGCTGCGTTTTGTCGTGACCATGCTGATGGCTCGCGGCCAGCCGTTGCTGGTCTTCCTGGACGACGACGAGCTTCAGCGGAGAGGTTGGGTAAGGCGTTCACCAGCCTGAGGGCGGCGGTGAGAGCCTGCTCGTAACCCGTGGCTGGCGTTCAGGCGGGGTAATGTCCGACCTGGCGAGCAGGACGAGCACCGTGGCTAGGCCAGCGAACAGCCCGGCTACCCCTGCCAGGACCTGTGCTAGCGCCGTGAATGCGAAGGCGTCCGAGCGTATGACAGAAGCGGTTTCGGCCGCCGTGAACTGTTTAGCCGGGAGACTAGCGTCATGGCCTACCAACCGATATTCACACAACCCCGTCACCAGTCGGAGCCCAGCCGCACGCTGAGCGACGACGACTTCACCGCTCCCATCGAGGACCGGTACTTCCAGGACTACAGGCAAGGAGCGGTCTACGAGTACGGGTACTACGAGGTCGAAGAGGCCGAGGTCGTCGACTTCGCCAGGCGTTTCGATCCCCAGGCCTTCCATACCGACCCCGAGGCCGCGGCCCGAAGCCAGTTCGGCGGACTGATCGCCAGCGGCTGGCACGTCGGGGGCATCTTCATGCGCCTTTTCGCCGACCACTACCTGACCAAGGTGGCGAGCCTGGCGTCACCAGGCCTGGACGAGCTGCGCTGGAGCGCTCCCGTCCGCCCTGGTGACCGTCTGAAACTGCGCACGACGACCACAGAGACCCGCCTATCCCAATCGAAACCCGACCGGGGCCTGGTGCGGACGAAAGCCGAGCTCGTCAACCAGGACGACATCGTGCCAGCGACGCTTGTCGCCGTGAACTTCATCGCCCGCCGCCCTTAGCTAGATCCTTCGCCCAGACACGGGGCGACGTCACGGCGCTCGGCCTGCAGCCCCCCGCTGGGCGCCGACGAAGTGGCGAGTCTTCCCCTGTCGGAATGTCCGTGCTGGCCCGAGAGCCCGAGGCGGTCAGAGGCGCTGGCCTGGAATGCCGGAATGGACCTGCGCCCGCACTGCCCGGTCGTCGGTCATCAGGGAAATACCCCGGCGACGCAGATCACGTACGTCAAGCCGTCCGGAGCGGCTCGCTTCAGATTCGGAACGGCGAAGTTGGTGGTGCCGTTCCCGCCGTAACTAGTCCCATAAAGCGAAAATAGCGCCGGGTAGGCACTGATTGACAGCGATTGGCCGTTCGCTGGAATGGTATTGTCGCCCAACGTTTTGCCGGGCATCAAGAGAGCCTCGCCTAGAGTGCACTCAGCCCCGGCGGCGGTGCTTACGGCCGCAGTGTTCGTATGTGAGCCAAACGCCGCTCCGGTGCTCCACGACAGCGACTTCGTCCGCCGCGGGCATCTCACGTTGGCCTTGAGCTCGACGCTCAGGGCTCCGGTCTTGGTGCTGACGCAGCCGTGGATCGTGGTAGGTGCCGTGCTCGAGGCGGCGACCGATCCTGCGGCCGCTCCCCCTGAGAGCAGAACCACGGCACCGACGACCTCCCCGACGATGCGGAGGCGCCCCCGTCGCGTTATCGGCGCGACAATACGCTTCAGCGAGCCTGTCATGTCTCCACCCCTCATCTCGGATACCGCTCTGGGGTGAGAGCCTAATTGGCCGCTAAATGGACCGCTTTAGGAATCGAAAACCAAGGCTCGGAGCAACCGCCGAGCATTTCGGGCGGGCTACAAACGTGACCGCGGGTGCTAGGCACAGCTGGCGCTGAGGAGGTCAGGGGTGGTCGACCTCAATGCGGTGGCCTGCAGCGGAGGCGATCGACTGCAGGTCGTCGGGATCAGAGCTGACGACCAGATCCCCGCGGCGCACAGCTCCTTCGACCACGCAAGCGTCGACGATGTCCGTAGTGGCGGCCCGCGCGGCTACAGCACCGACTGAGCGGGCCTGCCCGTCATCGAGCGCCTCCACATCGCACCCGACTAGCAGCCGGGCAAGCTGGACCTGCCTAGGTGACCCGCGCCACGACTGAGCCACCACTGGCGCCGGGACCGTCGGGACCTCGCGGCGGCCCAGCAGGGCGCGGTGCCGGGCCCACATCCGCCGCTCTCCGCGGTCGGCGGCGATCAGCGCGCCGGTGTCGTAGGTGACACCCATTCAAGCACTCCTCCGGCGGGCGCTGGCGCGAGGACGATTGGACCGCTCGATGGCTCCGGCCGCCCAGGCATCGGCGTCGGCAATTTCTTCCGCGGTAAAGGCGCCGTGGTCCTGCTCGAACTGGCTGACCGCGGCAAGGCCGGCCCGGATGGTGAACTCTTTCCGAGCAGTGTCGGCGAGCCATGCGCTGTAACTGAGACCCGCTTCCGCTGCGGCTGCGGCGATCTCGGCGTCCAGCTCGGGCGGCATCGAGATGGACCGCTTCTTGCGAGCTGCCATTCTGCCACGGTAGCACAGCGGTAGGACAATCCAAGCGTCGCTGGATACTAGGCTGCCGAGGTCCCACGCTTTGGCGGCCGCCACGGCACGCCAGACGCGGTCGACCGTGAAGCCTGACTCCGTATGCAAGGCCTCCGCCGTCGGTTATTCCGGGAGCCAAACGGGGAGCGCCAACAACGCCAGGTCCGGAGCGCCACCAGGCGATGTCCAGCCGCATTCGTGCCGCTCAAAGGCCTATGGGGCCACTTCAAGCGACGACGCCCGACGGCCAGATCGTGACTGGGGGTCAAGGGGTCGCAGGTTCATGTAAGGGACTCCGGTGCTTGATCAGCGCGGGGTTCCAGGGTTGCATGAGCATCCCCGGCTTGTCCGGTAGGTGGCGACGTGTGAGGTTCTGAGGCTGGCGGTCTGCGCTGGGCCTCGCGGATTTGATTGCCACTGCTGGCCTGCCACGGATGACCCGTATGAGGGAAGTGGGCCAGCCCTGCTGAAGGGCCTGGCCCGGTTGCAGCACATGAATGGGAGCCGTTGCCGGCTTTTGTCGCCCTGGGACCGTGGCTGAGGAGAGTTGCTGCCTGCTGTGCTGCCGGAGCGGAAGAGTCCGACGCTGCAGATAAGAGGTGGCTGGTGGAGTTGAACGATGGGCAGCCCGCGCCGCGGCGCCTGGTCGGTATCGACCTGGGGATCGCCTCACGGCATTCGGTACGGGTGCTGGAGGCGGACGGGCGGGCGGTGTGCCGGTCATCGTGCGTGCCGACGGTGGAGTCACTAGCTCTGGTCGAGCGGTCGGCGCTGGCGGGCGCGCCCGACGGCACGACGCTGGCAGTGGTATTCGAGCCGACCGGGGCCGCATGGATGCCGGTCGCGGTGTTCTTCGCCAGCCGGGGCCACGCTGTTTACCGCGTGTCCTCGGCCAAGGCCGCGGACCTGCGCAGGTTCTTGCGCCGCCATGCTAAGTCGAACGGGATCGACGCCGAGACGCTGGCGCGGATCCCGCTGGCCGACCCCGGCGGACTGCAGCGGCTTGAGCTGCCAGGCCCCGATGCAGCCGCGCTAGACCGGCGGGTGCGCGCGTGTGACCGGCTCACCCGCGCTGCGACAGAACACAAGGTCCGGATCAAGGACCTGGTCCGGCAGCTGATTCCGATGACCCCGCTGACCGGTGATCTCGGCAAGGCCGACATGGCCGTGCTGGAACGCTATGCCGACCCCCGCGCGCTGCTGGCCGCCGGCGAGGCTGAGCTCACTGGCCTGATCGCCGCCGCATCGGGCCGGCAGCAAGGCCGGGAAAGGGCCCGCCAGTGGCAGGCTGCCGCAGCCGCAGCCCTCGAGCTTTACGCTGGCCACCCCGCGGTGCCGCTGGCCGAACTCGCCGCTGAGGTCGGCACTGAGATCCGGCTGCTGCGCTCCATCCAGGCCGAGCAGGCCATTCATGCCGCAGCCCGCGAAGATAGTTACCGGAAGGTCGATCCCGGCCAGCTCGCCCGGTCCCTGCCCGGGTTCGCCGAGATCAGCGCACCAGTCCTTGCCGCCGGCATCGGCCGGCCCGGGCGGTTCCCCGACGGGCCGCGGTTCAAGTCCTATGTCGGGCTCACGCCGCGGGCTAGCGAGACCGGGGAGACCGACCGCAAGGGCCAGCCGATGAGTAAGGCCGGGCCGTCGCTGCTGCGATCAACGTTTGTCCGGGCCGCTGACACCGCCCGCCGGCAAGATCCACAACTCGCGAAGATCTACTACCTGCAGATGACCGAGCGCGGCGCCACCCACCTCAAAGCCTGCTGTGTCGTCGCCGGGCACCTCGCCGAGCGGGCCTGGACCGTGCTGAACCGCGGCACGCCGTATGTGATCTGCGGTAACGACGGCAACCCCGTCACCGCCGACCAGGCCAGGCAGATCATCGCCGAAAGATGGACCGTGCCCGAGGACGTCCGCAAGCGCCGCCGCAGCCGGAAGATAGCGGGGAAGGCCCCTCAGGCGGGCACGACCGGGCCGGACATGCGAGGCGACCCTCCCCGTCCCCGATCGTCGCGGCCCCAAAGCCGGACAGTCAAGCCCGCCGTCTCCCACCAGCCTTAACGTTCCCGCAGTTCACCACACCCCGCCGCCGACCGCCAGGTGCCCGGGTCAGCCCAGCCACGCCTCAAACGCTCACGTCAGCGACCAGCAACAGGAAACAGGAAACCGCCACTTGACACAGCAGCTTCCATAGGGAATCAAGTCCCCGGCGGCGCACGCACAATCCGAT
>Ga0335072_10015591_pt1 | contig 10786 bp, 13 predicted proteins | sample Lox_Sample_21_FD_206725 | JGI IMG/M metagenome (GOLD analysis project Ga0335072, IMG submission 206725) | Soil microbial communities from Loxahatchee National Wildlife Refuge, Florida, United States - Lox_Sample_2.1 | ecosystem: Environmental > Terrestrial > Soil > Wetlands | place: USA... | reverse complement strand
AGGCCGCCGCCCGCAAAAACCGAAAATCACGCAGAAGGACATTCCGCGGCTTTATCCGCCTGGCAGCGAAATCATCGTGCAGGTCACCAAAGGCCCGATTGGCACCAAAGGTCCGCGCATCACGACGAATTTGGTTTTGCCCGGACGCTATTTGGTTTTGTTGCCGAACTCCGACCAGTCCGGCATCTCGCGCAAGATTGAAAATCAGGAAGAACGCAAGCGCCTGAAAAAAATTCTGCGCGAGCTTTCCATTCCCGACGGCATGGGCGTCATCATGCGCACCGCCGGCGAAGGCCAGCAGAAGCGTTATTTCGTTCGCGACCTTGCGTTGCTGCTGGAAGAATGGCGCGGCGTTCAGGAAAAAATCAAAAGCCAGCCGCCGGCCACCTGTGTTTTCCAGGAGCCGGATTTGATCGAGCGGACCGTCCGCGACTTCTTGACCGAAGACGTGGAACGCATCGTCGTGGACAACCAAAAAGCCTACGACCGGATGCGCGAGATGATTTCAAAAATCTCCTCGCGCGCTGCGAAAAAAGTCATCTTCTACGGCGAAGCGCAGTCCATCTTCGACCGCTTCAACATTTCCAAGCAATTGGAAAGCACCTTCTCGCGTCAAGTGCATCTGAAAAGCGGCGGTTACCTCGTCATTGACGAAACCGAGGCGCTCGTGGCGATTGATGTGAACACCGGCCGCCACAAAGGGAGCCGCGACCAGGAAGCCGCCATCCTCAAGGTGAATCTCGAAGCCGCCGAGGAAACCTGCCGCCAGCTCCGCCTGCGCAACATGGGTGGACTCATCGTGCTCGACTTCATTGACATGAAAGGCCGGCGCGACCAGCAACAGGTTTATCAGCGCATGAAGGAAGGCTTGCGCCGTGACAAGGCCAAAACGCACATCCTGCCGATTTCGCAGCTTGGCCTCATGGAAATGACCCGCCAGCGCCACAGCGAAAGTGTCCGCTCCGCCGTTTATGACGATTGCCCATATTGCAAGGGCCGTGGCAAAGTCAAGAGCGTCGTGACGATGAGCGTGGAAATCCAGCGCAAGCTCCAGGAAATTTTGAAGAAGCGCACGCGCGACGAATCGGATTTCCAATTGCGCATCGTCGTCCATCCCACTGTGCTGGACCGGCTCCGCACCGAGGATGAAAAGCATCTCATCGAAATGGAGAAGCGCTATTTCGGCAAGCTGTCGTTCCGCGCCGATACCGGAATGCACGCCGAACAGTTCAAGATTGTGAACGTGGAAAACAACGAGGAACTGGCAAACGTCGGCGCTTGAGATAATTCCGCAAACAAAAAACCGCCTCGCGGGAAACTGCGGGGCGGTTTCATTTTATGCAGGGCAACTTATTTGCCCGCTTGAGCTGGTTCACATCTCCGATATTGCCGTCTTAATGAATCACTTGCCGCTCAATCTGCCTGCCGCAGCACGACAAAGGAATTGTCGGCGTCGCCACCGGCCACAAGTGTCTGCCCTTTACGCAGTGATTGAGTGATGTTGCCGATTTCCTGGCCGGCGCTGATGAGCGTCAATCGCACGCGCTTGCCATCAAGATTCTTGACAGAAATCTGACATTGCTTGCTCAAATCAGCGCCTTTGGTATCACCTTTGGCCACCGTGAAAGTCTTCGAACTGACAACGTAGTAATAGCTCCACTTGAGCGGAAGCTGTTTTAATTTTTTCTCAATGTCTGAAGATACAGCCTTGAGTCCGCCTGCGGGCTTTGCATCGTCCGAACCCAAAATCAATTGGGCTTCGAGTTTTAGATCACCCGAACTGGCGCGCGCGCTCATGCCTGTTAGCAGCAGAAAAAACGCCGCCATGCAGAACAACCCCACCATTGAGAAGAGTCTGGTTCTCATTTTAATATGTTGCGGCTGTCCGCCGGAACGGAAAACCATACCAACGTTGTGTTATCGGCCTTGTCACGATAAGTAGTTGCGTCGGAATCTGCCATGGCCTCGACAACTGGCGCATCGGAATCATCGGGAGCAGCCGCCGTTTCCATCCTTGAATACGCGAACAAACCCACAATGACAAGCGCGGAAAGAGCACCCACGGGGAGCACTAGGCGGCGCAACTGAAACAAAATAGAAACACTGGCGACCCGCGTTTGCGCCGGTTCCATTTGAATCGCTCGTTCGATTTTTGACCAGTAAAACTCACGTGATTCGGGAACACGCACAAAAGTTTCAGATTTTGAAACCGCCTGCCGCGTATTTCGTAGTTCGGCTAGTAGCGCGGCAGCTTCGGCGTCGCACTGCGTCCACGCCTGGACTTCGCGCGCCTCGCGCTCCGGCAGTTCCCCGTCGAGAAACGCCTGCAATTTAAATTGCTGCTCTTCGTTCATCTTTCTTTTTTCAATTCCGCCAGCAGCACGGCCATTTTGCGCCGCGCATAAAACAGCCGCGACATGACCGTGCCGATGGAACAGCCCACGGTTTTCGCGATTTCTTTGTATTCCATCTCTTCAAATTCATGCAACACTAAAACTGCCCGATGTTCGTCCGATAATTTGTCGAGCGCGCCGTCAATCAGCTTTCGCAACTCGTCCCGCTCCAGACGCTCGGTCGGGTTGACGGTCACGGCGGGCATCTGCCGCTCGGCACCGCCACTTTCGCCTTCCAAGTCGTGCAACGATTCCGTCCGCTGCCGTCTTTGCCGGCGTAACCGGTCGCAGCAAAGATTGATGACGATACGCGTCAGCCAAGTGGCAAAACTCGATTCGCCATGAAATTGTTTCAGCCGCCGCCAGCCTTTCACCCAGGCTTCCTGTGAAAGATCGACCGCGTCGTCCCCGTTGCGGACCATGCTGAAGGCGCGCGCGTAAACTTTGTCGCGGTGACGGGCGACCAGTTCTTCAAACGCCTTCAAGTTGCCGCGCTGCGCGAGCTTCACCAGCACAACGTCAGTGGCGTTGGTGAAATCTTTGCCAGACATGAGATTGGACGGCGCGGTGACGGTTTTATTCAACGCGATTACAATTTCCCCTTGGTGCTGGGCAGGCGTCCGGCGATGCGTGGGTCGTGCCGGCAGGCTGCATCCGTGGCGCGGGCAAACGCCTTGAAGAGCGCCTCGACGATGTGATGCGGTTCGTTGCCGTAAAGCAGTTCCAGATGTAAATTGCAACGGGCTTCGTTGGCGAAGGCTTGAAAAAATTCCCGCGCGAGGCCGAAGCGAAACGCGCTGGAAGCATCCTGCTTTTTCTCGGCGCTTGAAATTTTTTTCTGCGAATATTTGTCCAGCCCACGCCAGACAAGGTATGGCCGGCCGCCAAAATCAACGACACAACGCGCGAGGCATTCGTCCATCGGCACATAAGCCTCGCCGGTGAATGGGTTTTGGGGATGAAACCCAAATCCATAACGGCGGATTCCTTTTTTGTCGCCAAGCGCGGCGACAAAGGCCTGACCGAGCGCAAGACCGCAATCCTCGACGGTGTGGTGCGCGTCCACTTCCACATCACCATTGCATCTCAATTGCAAATCCATCGTCGCATGTTTGGCGAACAGCGTGAGCATGTGGTCGAAAAACGGGATGCCCGTTTTGATGGAAGACTGGCCTTTGCCATCAAGGTTGAGGATGACGGCAATGCTGGTTTCGAGCGTTTGGCGTTTGATTCTGGCCTGCCGGGATTTCATTTGGGCGATTAAAGCAAAGTGTAACAGGAAAAACAAAGCGCAATTGCGCCGGATTCAGGGAATTGAATTAGTCGGCGCGGCGGGTTGCGCCGACATCTCGACCTTGATTTCGTCAATTTGTCTCTGAAGCGCTTCGGGCGCGGGCGAAACTTTTTGCGCGTCTTCCAGCCAATGGATGGCTTGCGGGTAATTGCCGGCCGCGCGCTCGAGGTCGCCGAGGTTGACGGTGATTTCGTCGCACGTGAGTTTTGCTTCTTCGTTGGTTTTTACATCCAAGGCCTCCCATTTTTTGAAGGCAAGCTCCCACACGTTGCGCGCGAGATTGGTATTGTGATAATCTTCGTAATCAAGTCGGCCCATCGCGAAAAGAAGCTCGCAATTTTCGGGGTTGTTTCTCAAGCCTTCCCGCAAAAATTCCTCTGCTCTATTGGGCTGTTTCAGGACTGTGCTCAGAAAATAAGCACCCACCGTGTAAGTCTCGATTTTTTGCGGATCCATTTCCGCGGAGAGTTTCAGCCAGGGCAGAATTTCCTCTACAGCGGTTGCCTTCACGTTTCCCGTTGCGCCGCCCGCATCCAGATGAGTGTGTTTGTTGGGCTCGAAATTGCGGCCCAAAGCATCAATCCAGTCCTGCGGCGGCCCCAGAAAATCATCGCTCGTGGAATCGGAATCGCCGGCTTTTCCCTCCGCGCCGGCGGCGACGTCTAAATCCTTTTCATGCTCGTCAAAGATGGACGGGTAATAACCGCTGTGAAAATAAACGTCAGCCATTACGAAAAATTGGTTGGCAAACATTTTTCGGCCGTCGCCCAGCAGCATCTGGAAAGCATTATCCGAGGCGGAACTGCCGTTTTGTTGCCATAGTTTCTCATCCGGCGCGTTGTTCCACCATTCTGCACTCGGCACAAACAACGTCGCCATGGTGAAACTGGCCGTCAGCAAGAACGCCAGCCAATAATATGGCGAAACGTTTTTCATCATGTGCTCAAATTTTTTCGACGGAAACCGAGCCAGGTCAGCAGCAGAAACAATCCTGTATAAGCCGCGGCATAGAGCACCGCCAACCCGCACGCGCCCCACGGCACCAAACCCCAGTCACCCACCAACCGCTCTCGCAAGTCAAAGAATTCAAGGTGCGGGATGATGAAATACGCCACCGAAAACATCGGCTGGTCATCTTCAATGCCGATTCTTCTTAAATGTGGCCCCAAAAACCAGATGGTGAAAATAGCGACGAGGACGATGGTCACGGTGGATGACGGCGCGGCGAAGATGATGGAACCCCATAATGTCAAAGCCGTCAGCATGCCCAGCATGACCCATTGCAACAAAATGGCCTGAACGTATTCCATGATCGGCCAGTAATGCTCGCGGGAGCCTGTGACAACGATGAAGAACAAATAAAAAAATAAGAGCGCGATGCCACTGGCGAACCAGCAGCCGAAAAATTTTCCGAGCACAACCTGTCCACGTGTCACCGGCTTGGCCAACAGCGGGAAAATTGTCCGGCTCTCGCGCTCCATCGGAATCTGGCGCGCAGCGGTGGCAATCGTGATGATCCACGCCGCAATCCAGATCAAGAGCAGGCAAAGATCCTTCACATAGCGCACGATGTTCGGCTCATGAAAAAAATGAACCGCCGCCGCCGCCAGCGTGATGAGCGCTGTGAGCACGAACAAGACGTAAAAATCCTTGCGGCGATAAAGCTCCTTGATGACCACACCGGCAATGGCAAATACGTTTCTCATGACGCTGCCTGCGGTTGGTAACCGACGATGTTCAGGAACGCCTTTTCAAGTGTTGGATAGCTTTCCATTATTTTTTGGACACGACCGACGACTTTAAGTTCACCCTGATGGATGATGGAAACGCGGTCGCAGACGGTTTCAACTTCACCCAGTTCGTGCGAAGAAAAGAAAACTGTTTTGCCCTCATTTTTGAGACGTTGAATGATTTCGCGGACTTTCATGCGGCCGAGCGGATCAAGGCCGCTGGTCGGCTCGTCCAGAATCAGCAAGTCGGGATTGTTGATGAGCGCCTGCGCGAGGCCGACACGTTGTTGCATTCCTTTGGAATAGGATTTAATGGGGCGTTTGCGCGCTTGTTCCAATTCGACGAGCTTCAACAATTGGTCAATGCGTTTATCGGTTTCCCTCCGGGTAAGTCCAAAAATTTTCGCATAAAAGCGGAGCAGCTCCTCTGCCGTGAGGAATTTATAGTAGTAGGTCATTTCCGGCAGGTAACCGATACGCTGGCGGGCGATGGGCTGGCGGACATCAATGCCGAAGAGATAGGCCGTGCCGCTGGTCGGCGGAATGAACCCAAGCAGGACGTTCATGGTGGTGGTTTTGCCGGCGCCATTTGGACCAAGGAAACCGAAGATTTCGCCGGACTCCACCTCCAAGTCAAGACCGACCAAGGCAACCTTGGTAGATTGGCGGAATTCGCCACTGCTAAACTCCACCCGCAATTTCTCCGTTTTTAAAATGACACTCATGCCAGCATCCGCCGTGAATGTAATGTTTAGGGAAAATGGTTGCACAAGTCAACCACTCCTTGCAGTAACTCAGTTCAATGCAACAACAATCTCGCGCCTTGAACTTTCGTTCAGCTCATCGGCGGGGATGTGAATTATCAAGGCAGCACATGCGGCGGATCAACGGTATTACCCAGGCTGCATTGCGCTTGGGGGTTCGCGCCCACCGGCTGCAGGCTGTAAGTGCCGCCGGCAGGACAACCTGGAATTTGTTCATTGTTGTTCAGCTTGATGTATGGGCTGATGTCATCAGGATAATTGACAATGTCCCCCGGCGCTAAGTCGTCGGCAAAGTCAACTTGTTGAACAGCAGCTTCAATCTGGCGCAGGTTGTTGATACAAGCCGTGGCCTGCGATTTGGCGCGCGCACGGAGGAAACTGGGAATAGCAATCGCCGCCAGCAATCCAATAATCGCCACGACAATCATTATCTCCACCAGCGTGAAACCTGCCCGGCGCACATTTCTGGTCGCTTTCATACTTCGTTTTTCTTTCTGTTGCGGCGTGGACGCCGTGGCAGGCGGATTATAATAATTGCAACTATCGTCCACCAATTGCCCGCCACGACCACAACAAGCAACAGGCAGCAGTGTCGGTGCCAAGATTTACGAAACGACCTGCCAACCCACAATTGCCTGTTTCTTGGCTTGAAATAAAACAAGCCCGGCGCTGTTCACGCCGGGCTTTTGTTTAAACCAATTTTGGCTTACGGGAGGACGTGATTCGGCGTCACCGTGGTGCTCAAAGAGCAGCTAGGCGACGTGCCGACCGTGTTGCAGGTATAAGTGCCACCGGCAGGACAACCCGGGATTTTGTTATTACTGTTCAACTTGATGTAGGGCGTCAAGTCAGTGTTCATGGAGATGGAGTTACCAGTTGTTTTTCCATTCTCCAACGCCCACTGGTTGGCCGCCGCGTCAATCTGGCGGAGGTTATTGATGCAGGCATTGGCTTGCGCCGTCGCACGGGCCCGCACGAAGTTCGGAATCGCAATCGCCGCCAAAAGGCCGATGATGGCCACGACAATCATGATCTCAACCAACGTGAAACCCGCCTTACGGAGGTTTTTCGTCATTTTCATTTGTGTTTTCTTTCTTTTATGCGGCGTGAACCTGACGGCAGGCGGGTTACATAATTACAACTGTGGTTCACTAATTGCCTGCCGCGACCGCAACTGGAGCCACTCTAGCAGCACTAATGCCAAAAATTCAAGTTAAATTGGACGGCCGGATTTTTTGAAATTTCCACCCAATCCCGATAAATGCTGCAATTTAATCAGCCATAACACGGCTTCATTTCTCCATCGAAGTGCATAATTGTCTTGTTTCATGTGATCTGTAACTTTTTGAGACACTGCTGCCCATTTCATCATCCACCTAAATTGCCTCCTCAAACCGCTTGCAGTTTAAGACCGTTGCTACCTCCAAAATCATCGAATTCTTCGGCAACGATCCGCGTTCGAAATCTCCAAGCCCTATTCCCCGATGATTTTGACCAAGGCACGCTTGCGGCGGCGGCCATCAAATTCGCCGTAGAAAATTTGTTCCCAAGGGCCAAGATCAAGTTTGCCTTTGGTGATGGCGACGACGACCTCGCGTCCCATGATTTGCCGTTTCATGTGCGCATCGGCGTTGTCCTCGCCGGTGCGGTTGTGACGGTATTGCGAGGTTGGCGCGTGCGGCGCGAGTTTTTCCAGCCAGTCATCGTAGTCGGCAATCAGCCCGTCCTCGGCGTCGTTGATGTAAACGCTGGCGGTAATGTGCATTGCGTTGACAAGGCAAATGCCTTCCTGCACGCCGCTCTTGTGGACGAGTTGTTCAATCGTGTCCGTGATATTGACGTAATCACGCCGATGCGGCGTTTCAAACCAGAGATGTTCGGTCAGACTTTTCACTTCAAATCGCAGTGGCAATGACATCACCCATCTCACGCGTGCCGACCTTTCGCGCGCCGGTTTCGGCCGCATTGAAAATGTCGCCGGTGCGATTGCCGGTTTCGATGGCTTTGGCCACTGCGTTTTCAATCGCTGCCGCCGCCTCGTTCAGCCCAAAGCTGTGTCGCAACATGAGCGCCGACGAAAGAATCTGCGCAATGGGATTCGCCAGATTTTTTCCGGCGATGTCCGGCGCGGTGCCGCCCGCAGGTTCATAAAAACCAAAACATTTTTCGCCGCTCGTCGCGCCGAGGCTTGCGCTCGGCAACATGCCAAGCGAACCGCCGAGCGCCGCGGCTTCATCGCTCAGAATGTCGCCGAACATGTTTTCGCAAAGCATCACGTCGAATTGCGTCGGTTTTAAAACCAATTGCATCGCCGCGTTGTCCACAAATTGATGCTCCAGCGCGATGCCGGGATAATTTTTGCCGACGCGCGTGACAACTTCGCGCCAGAGCACGCCGTTTTCCAAAACATTTGCCTTGTCAATGCTCGTGACTTTTTTGCGCCGCAATTGCGCGGCCTTAAACGCGACATGCGCGATGCGCTCGATTTCCGGCGTGGTATAGACCATCGTGTCAATCGCGCGGAAATTGCCGCCGCCGAGGCCCTCGGTTTTTTTCGGCTGGCCAAAATACATTCCGCCGGTCAATTCGCGCACGACCAAAATGTCAATGCCGTTGCCTTGGCGTTCTTTTGCCAGTGGACAAGCGTGTGCGAGCGCCGTCGGCAATTTCACCGGGCGCAGATTGGCGAACAATCCAAATTCCTTGCGGATGCGCAACAATGCCGCGCGTTCAGGGCGTTCCTCTTTCGGAATCGTCGGGTCGCGGTCAGGCAAACCGACGGAGCCGAATAAAATCGCGTCCGAATTTTTGCAGAGCGCGAGCGTGGCATCCGGCAGCGCCTTGCCGGCGGCGTCAGTGCCGGCCCAGCCGACCGGCGCTTCGGCGATTTCCAGTTTGAATTCGAATTTCTTTTCGGCCGCGCGTAAAACCTTGATGGCTTCGCGCATGACTTCGGGACCGATGCCGTCGCCGGCCAAAGCTGCGATTTTATAGGTCTTCATCAATTTCAGGGGGTGGATTCTAAATTGTTGGCACACCGTGACAATGAAAGAATTTACGATTCACGATTTACGATTTACGATTGCCTTTGTTGAAGCGGACAAAATCAAAATGCTAACGCTGCCTTACAAAGTCGCCACGCTGCTCTATTGTTTCAATGAGCGCGACGAAGTGTTGCTGCTCGAACGCGCGCAGGAGCCAAACCGCGGGCGCTGGAGTCCGTGCGGCGGCAAACTGAAAATGGAATTCGGCGAATCGCCTTATACTTGCGCCTGCCGCGAGGCGAAAGAGGAAATGGGCGTGGAACTTTCGGCTTCGGATTTGCACCTCGCCGGCATCGTCAGTGAACACGGTTACCAGGGCCAGACGCATTGGCTGATGTTTTTGTTCGAGATAAAGAAGAAATTGACGATGTTGCCGATGCCCTGCAATGAAGGACGCTTCGGTTTTTTTCGACGCGAGGAAATCGGCTCATTGAATATTGCGCAAACGGATCGTGAATGCATCTGGCCGTGGTTCTGGAAATTTCGCGGCGGTTTTTTTGCGGCACATTGCCATTGCCATCCTGATGGACGGAATGAATGGACGCTGGAAGAATTTTTTTATGGACGATCCGATTAATGACTTGCACGGCGACGATCATTTCATGCGCGAGGCGTTGCGCCAGGCGATGAAAGCCGGTGAAAGGGACGAGGTTCCAATCGGAGCGGTCGTCGTGCGCGCCGGCAAGATCATTGCGCGCGCGTTCAACCAGGTGGAGGAATTAAAAGACGCCACCGCCCACGCTGAAATGCTCGCGCTCACGCAGGCGGAAGCAGCTGTCGGGGATTGGCGGCTGACTGATTGCACGCTTTACGTGACAAAGGAGCCGTGTCCGATGTGCGCCGGCGCGATTGTGCACACGCGACTGGCGCGTGTTGTCTTTGGCGCCAGCGACCCAAAGGGCGGCGCGGCGGGCGGCGCGATGAACCTGCTGCAATTCTCGACGCTGAATCACCGATGTGAAATCACTAGCGGCGTGCTTTTGACGGAATGCCGCACTCTTTTGCAACGGTTTTTCGCAGAGCAAAGGCGGAAAGATCGGGGGACATAAACTGCGGGATTGCAGGACTGTTTCAATTTTCCGATTCAATCTTGTGCTTGAATAAAAAAACGCGGCATCCCTGCGGACGCCGCGTTTTGTATTTCGAAGTTTTTCCCAATTACTGGGGATTATTAGCCATAAAATTGTAATACGCCACGTTCGCCGTGCGCGGAAAAGCCATGTTATTTGTGGCACTCTGCAACGCGCTTATCAGGCCGCTTTCGGACACCTGCTGCGCACTGCCATCAGCCAATCCGAGGTTGCCAAACCCGAGATGCAAATCATTTGGGTTCCATGCAGGAGTGGTGGTGCTGGCTCCGTTGGGCCATTGGTTATTTCCACCCGTTACATTAGGAGTGCCGACTGCCGCCTGGCTGAGGTTACGATCGCCGACGAGTATTGATTGCGGAAGCGTATCAAGTGCGTCGCCACCTACAAAATAGCTGACATTTCCGGTGGTGGCCGAGTTATTTGTCAAATTCCAAGTCTGGGCGGCCGTAAATGTGGAGTCCGCGGGGCAA
>Ga0335072_10015588_pt1 | contig 10786 bp, 13 predicted proteins | sample Lox_Sample_21_FD_206725 | JGI IMG/M metagenome (GOLD analysis project Ga0335072, IMG submission 206725) | Soil microbial communities from Loxahatchee National Wildlife Refuge, Florida, United States - Lox_Sample_2.1 | ecosystem: Environmental > Terrestrial > Soil > Wetlands | place: USA... | reverse complement strand
ATCCTCACGAGCGGCCCGAGCCTCGCCGGCGAGTTCGCCCACGCGAGCTTCCAACGCGGCCACGCGGGCCTCAAGGTCGGAAGGCTGAGCCATGCCGGTAGCGTACAGCGGAGGCCTCCGCCGGGGCATCTACTGGTTTTCGCTGTCTAGGGCGGCCATCTGGGTGGCCTCGTAACGAGCGCCCGCCACCTGACCTGGGGGGACGGCGGCCTCCAGGGCCGCCAGCTCGTCCGGGCTGAGCCGCAGCTCGAGCGCGCCGAGCGCCTCGGCGAGGCGGTCGCGGCGCTTGGTACCGATCAGCGGGACGATGTCCGGGCCCCGGGACAGGACCCAGGCGAAGGAGAGCTGGGCGGTGCTGACGCCGTGCTCCTGGCCGATCTTCTCCAGCGCCGCGAGCAGGTCCAGGTTGCGCTCGAGGTTCTCGGCCCGGAACCGCGGGAACCGGATCCGCGGGTCGCCCGGGCCGATCGCGCGGGCGCTGGCGGTGGAGAGCAGGCCGCGCGAGAGCACGCCGTAGGCGGTCACGCCGATGCCGAGCTCGCGGACCGTGGGCAGGATCTCCGCCTCGATCCCCCGGCTCATCAGCGAGTACTCGATCTGCAGCGCGGTGACCGGGTGCACGGCGTGCGCGCGGCGGATGGTGGCGGCGCCCATCTCGGACAGGCCGAGGTAACGGACGAAGCCCGCCTCGATCATCTCCGCGATCGCCCCGACTGTGTCCTCGATCGGGACCCGCGGGTCGAGCCGGGCCGGCTGGTAGAGGTCGACGTAATCGGTGCCGAGCCGCTGCAGGGTGTAGGCGAGCGAGTTCTTGACCATGACCGGGCTGGTGTCGTGCCCGATGAACGCCCCGCGGGGATCGCGCTGGCCGCCGAACTTGACCTGGATGAACACGCTGCCGCGGTCCCGGCCGCGCAGGGCGTCGCGCAGCAGCATCTCGTTGTGGCCCATGCCGTAGAAGTCGCCGGTGTCGAGCAGCGTGATCCCGTCGTCGAGGGCGGCGTGGATGGTCGCGATGCTCTCGGCCTCGTCGGCCGGCCCGTAGATGCCGGACATGCCCATCAGGCCGAGACCGACTCTCGACACCTGCGGTCCGCCGTTACCTAGCGGGATCGACTCCATCCCGGCCCTCCTGCTCGCTCGGCATGCCGGCTTCCAACCCTAGCCGGAGCCCGGCGCGCAGAGACTTGTCAGCAGCCTGGTGAGCTGATCGTCCAGCTCGGCTGGCGATGGCGCTGATGCTGCGCCGGCACCAACCAGCGCGTAGAAGGCGGTTCCCTCCAGCCAGGCGATGAGGGTCCAGGCGTCGCGGTGCGGCTCGGCGGAGCCGGCCGCGGCGAGCAGCCGGGCGGCCTGGTCCCGGAAGCCGCGGCCCATGTCGTCGTAGGCGGCGCGAAGCCCAGGCCGCCGGGTTGCCTCGAACGCGAGCTCGAAGCGCGCCAGTGTCCGTTGCCGCGTCCGGGGGTCGCTGATCATCCGGTGCAGCATCTGGGCCAGGCCCTCGGCGAGAGTGGCGAGCGGCGGCCCGCCGTTCTGCGCAGGGGTCACCTTGCTCGCGCCGTCCGCCGCGTCCAGCTCGGCGATCCGGGCGAGGGTCAGCGTGAGCAGGGCGGCGCGGGTACGGGCGTGGTTGGAGGTGGTGCCGGGCGGCAGGCTGGCCGCGACGTCCACGGCACGGTGCGTCAGCCCACGGGCGCCGCCGACCGCCAGTACCTCGATCGCGGCGTCGGCGACCTGCTGAGTTCGGGTCACCGGGCCGAGTGTAGCTCGTTTTACTACAGCTATAGTATTTGCACTACAGCTGTAGTTTCATGGGAGGTTGATGTGACCAGCAGCGGGCACGCGGTGGTGGCCGGGGCGGGCATCGGCGGGCTGACCGCCGCGGTGGCGCTACGGCGGGCAGGCTGGACAGTGACCGTTCTGGAGCGCGCGCGCAAGCTGGAGCCAGTCGGCTCTGGCCTGGGCATCGGCCCCAACGCGGTGCACGCCCTCGACGCGATCGGGCTCGGCGCAGAGGTCCGGCGGTTGTCCGCGGTGCAGGGACCGGGCGGTATACGCCGCGCGGATGGGCGCTGGCTGGTACGGATCGATGCGGGCGCCATCGCGGACCGGTTCGGCGCTCCCCAGCTCGTGGCGCTGCGCGCTGACCTGGTCAGCCTGCTGGCCGCTGGCCTCCCCGGTGGCGTCCTGCACACCGGGGTGACGGTGGCCGGCGTGGACCCCGGAGGGCCGGACCGGCCCGCGCACGTCACTACCGGCGACGGCGATCTGACGGCGGACCTGGTCGTAGCCGCCGACGGCATCAATTCGGTCATCCGCCGGGCGTTGTTCCCCGGCTACCCTGGTCCGCGGTATTCCGGCCTGGCGGCATGGCGCTTCGTCGCCGACGCGGAGGCCGCGCGGGCCGCCGGCGCACGCATCGTCGAGCCGGCCGAGACCTGGGGCAGGGGCGCGGTGTTCGGCGTCGTCCCCCTCACCCACGGCCTCGTATATTGCTACGCCAGCGCCGCCGCACCGGCGGGCCAGGCCCCGGCCGACCCGGCCGCGGAACTGATGCGCCGGTTCGGTGACTGGCACGAGCCAATCCCCGCCGTGATCGGCGCGGCCCCGCCCGGAGCCGTCCTGCGCGACGACGTGTACTGGATCGCCGAGCCGCTGCCGGCCTACCACCGCGGCCGGGTCGCGCTGCTCGGTGACGCCGCGCACGCGATGACACCGCACCTGGGGCAGGGCGCCTGCCAGGCCATCGAGGACGCGGTCGTCCTGGCCACCATCGCCGGAACCGGCGCGGGCCTGGCCGCGTACACCGAGGCCCGGATGCGCAGGACCCGGATGGTGGCGAACGGCTCCTACCGGGCCAGCCGCCTCAGCGGCACGACGTCACGACTCGCCACCACGGTGCGCGACACCGGGATGTGGCTCGCCGGGCACCTGGCACCGGGCCTGATGATCCGGCAACTCAAGCCGATCGCGTCCTGGATGCCTCCGGCCGCATGACTTCTCATGCGAGTGCAGGGGTAAGACCCCGGCGGGTACCGACGCTGATAGGCGAACAGACCAGCCGTCCGCTGCGAAATCCTTGGGAAGCGAGGCACCATGGCGCCATCATCTGTCGCCACCGACGGCGACTACCCGAAGATGATCGCGGAGATCAACCGGGTCGAGCCCGTGCCGCGCCGGGTGCGGGGCAGGCTGGGCGGCCAGTACATCTTCGACACCATTCGCGCCCGGTACGTGTGGGAGTGGCCGTTCTACCCCCAGTTCTACATTCCTGTCGATGACGTCGACGCGCGATTTCTGACCGACGAGCACCATGAACTGCGGCTGCGCCAGGGGACCGCGCGCCGGCACGGCATGCGAGCAGGCGGCCAAGACCGCCCCGGGACCGTGCGGGTGTTCGGTGACGAGGCGATCGCCGGGGTGACCGGAACGGCGCGGTTCGACTGGGAAGCCTTGGACGAGTGGTTTGAGGAGGACGAGCAGGTTTTCGTCCATCCCCGCAATCCGTATGTCCGGGTGGACGCGCTCCGATCGCACCGCCATGTCCGCGTGTCCCTGGAGGGAATCACCCTGGCCGAGAGCGCACGGCCAGTGATGGTCTTCGAGACCGGGCTTCCTACCCGCTACTACTTCGACCAGACCGACGTCGCGTTCGAGCACCTGGTGCCCACCGGCACCCGGACGGCGTGTCCTTACAAGGGCACTACCAGCGAATACTGGTCGGTGCGCATCGGAGAAGAGGTACGCGAGGGGCACCAGGACCTGGCCTGGAGCTACTCCTTCCCCACTCGCCAGCTTCTGCCGGTAGCCGGCCTGGTCGCCTTCTACAACGAGAAGACCGACATCGACATCGACGGCATCCGGTTGCCCCAGCCCCGGACCCACTTCTTCCGGTGAGCGAAACTGGTGACCGAATCGTCGGGAGCGCGCCGGGAGCGAGGACTCCGCACCAAGCGCGTGTGAGGATGGGCTCCGTGAAGCGGTCCGAACGTGTGTCTCGATCTGTGAGTTAGTTGAGATCAGCCCCGCGGAACGCAATGACAGCGGCCGTCAGAGCGCAGAGGCCGGCGCCGACCAGAACGGCGAAGTCACCGACGCTGACTCCGTTGGTGATCTGGTCGTTGCCGACCGACCAGTAGAAGAGCGACAGGTACCGTCCCGGTCGGATGGCGGAGATCGTCGAGGCCAGGGAGTTGAGCAGATACGAGGCGGCGGCCAGGGCCGAGGCGATGCCCAGGGCACTGCCCCGCCGGCCGGTGAACGACCCGACGGCCATGGTCACCAGGCCGAAGTCCAGTCCCATCAGAGTGAGGGACGCCGCGATGGCCACCGCATCGCCAGCGGAGACGGTTAGCTGAAAACCTCGCCCGATGATCACGCAGGCGGTTGTCGCGGCGGCCAGCAGCAGCGCCTGCACGGCCATCGCGCAGAGCTTCTGGCCGAGGATGGCCCGCCGGCGCATCGGCAGGGCCACGATGAGGGCCAGGGTGCCGTCCTCGTCCTGCCCGGTCAGGCAGGCGGCGCCGTAGCCGATGGTCATGAGCAGCATGATGAGCGGGAAGAAGTTGCCGTAAACGTTGCCGTTGAGCCAGCCGCTGGACGAGGTGAGCTTGCCGGTGACGCCGAAGAGGGCGGCTGCGGTGGAGCCGCTGAGGCTGTCGAGCGATGTTGAATTCTTGAACGAGGGATACAGGGCCACCACGATCAGCGTGTACAAAGCCATCCCGGCCGCATATCCGATCGCGCTGCGCCGCCGCAATCTGAGGTCCAGCCGGGTGATGTTAGCCAGCATGCGAGGCCTCCTGCTCCGGCGACGTCCGGTAGAAGCTCAGGAAGAGTTCGTCGAGGTCGGCTGGCCGGGAGGTCAGGTCGACAGGGTCGTTGCTCGCGATGACCTTCAGCACCGGCCCGATCTCACCGGTGACGTCGAGCGTCATACGGCGACCGGCGGACTGCGTCACGGTGACACCGTTCAGCGCCGTCAGCACACCTGGGTTGACCGGATGCCGGAAGCGGACCTCCATCTTCTGTGGTGCCGCCCGCCGGAGGCCCTCGACCGTGTCCTCGGCCACCAGCTTCCCGGCCCGGATAATCCCGATCCGGTCGGCGGTCCGCTGGACCTCGTCCAGTTCGTGCGAGGAGAGGAACACCGTCCGTCCTTCGGCGGCCGTCTCGCGAAGCAGGCTCTCGAACTCGTGCCGCATCAGCGGATCGAGCCCGGAACTCGGCTCGTCAAGGATCAGCAGTTCGGGCTGGTGCATAAAGGCCAGGACCAATCCGATCTTCTGCCGGTTGCCCTTGGAGAGCTCGCGGACGGGACGATCCACCACAACCAGGAACCGCTCTAGCAGCTGCCGGACGAAGGACTGGTCAACACCGCCGTGGCTGCGCCCGAACCAGTCGATGTGCTGGCGGCCGGTCAGCCGCGCAAAGAGCTCCAGATCGCCGGGCAGGTACCCGACCCGCCGATGCACCTCGACGCTCTGTGCGCCGGCGTCCAGACCAAGCAGGGTCGCCCGACCCCTCGTTGGCCGCTGCAGAGCCATCAGCATTCGGATCGTCGTCGACTTGCCTGCCCCGTTGGGACCGAGGAAGCCGAAGACCTGCCCGGTCGCGACCCGCAGACTGAGCTCACTGACGGCCACGGCGCCGTCGTATGTCTTGGTCAGCCCGGACGTCTCAATCGCTGTCGTCATGCGCCCGCACCTCCTGCGTCTGCCGCACCAGCGAACACGCCGTGGGAGTAGACGTCGAAGACCTCGTCCGACCAGCGCAGCAGCCCTTCTCGGGACAGCGGGTCGATGCCCACGACGTGCGAGATATGCGGACGCAGCAACAAGAGGGCCAGATCGTTGCTGAGCAGAAAGGCATCACGGACCGCCCCGTCCCTCGAGGTCCGGACGACCCCGGCTTGCTCCAGGGACTGCATGCCGGTCCGAGCCACCTGGTAGAGCCGCTCGAACAAGGCCACCCCGCCCGGACCGCCATCGCAAAGCAGCCGCCGTATGTAGCCGGCCATCGCCGGCTCGCTGTCCAGCCGGTCACTGAACAGCTGAGCGACAGTTGTCGTGCCACCTTCCTCTTGCACTCCGGCGAGGTCGGCGAGCATCGACTCCACGAATGCGGCCACCCGCTCGTCGAGCACCGCACGCAGCCTCTCCTTCGAGCCGTAGTGGTGGATCACCAGGGCGGGCGAAACTCCGGCCGCGGCCGCGATCTGCCTGACCGTGACATCGGCGTAGCCCCGTTCAGCGAACAGGCCCATGGCTGCGATCCGGATGGCCGCGGCCGACGTCAGGTCCCCAGGGTCTGAACTCATGTTCACAGTATTGAACGATTGTTCAGCAGTCGTCAAGGCGGCACAGGCGCCCGTCGTCTCGACTCGGCCGACGATGCCCTCACTGTGGCCTGACCGGATTCGCCCTGGCGGCCTTCATCGAGGAACACCCGGCCGCGAACGCGATCGTCACGCGGACGTAAGACGGACGGGCTTCAACGACGCTCACTCAGCATTGCTGCTGTCAGCGCCAGTGCCATGGGCGCCCGTGTCGTGAGGAGCAGAGTCATGCCCGAAACCATCGCCGATCAGGTCCGCGCGATGCGGGAGGCGAGGGCCGGAACGCCTCCCGACCCGGCTAGAGCCGCATACGCCCACGACCGCGAGCGCCTGGCGGCGGACGGCGTGCCACATGGGGCCATCGGTGTCGGGGACCTCATCCCCGACACCGATCTGCTGGACTCAAAGGGCCAACCCTTGACGCTGTCAGCTGCGCTGGAGAACCGCCCCGGCGTACTGGTGTTCTATCGCGGCGCCTGGTGCCCGTACTGCAATATCGCGCTGAGGACCTACCAGGCGCAGTTGCTGCCCATGCTCCGGCGGCGCGCCGTCGGCCTGGTTGCGGTGAGTCCGCAGCGGCCCGACGCGTCGCTTTCGCTCGCCGAAAAGGAGGCGCTGGAGTTCCCGGTGCTGTCGGACCCAGGCCTGATATTGGCGCGGCATCTCGGCATCGCCTACACCCCGCCGCCGGATGTTATCGCGGCAAATCTCGGGCGGGGCCTTGACGTCTCGGCGACCAGCGCCGACGGTACCGACGCGGTCCCTATGCCGGCCACTGTCGTGCTCGACGCCGATCGGCTGGTCCGCTGGGTCGATGTGCACCCCGATTATTCCACCCGCTCGGAGGTGGCGGACATCCTCACCGCAGTCGACAGCATGCCGACGTAGCGGCGCGATCCACGTAGCCGTGCGTGACCAGGAACGCGCGGATCTTGCGCCGCGCGTCGAAGATCGACTTGTACACAGCGCCGCGACTTGTGCCGAACTGGGCCACGAGGATGTCCGGGGGCGTGCCCTCGAGCACGATAGCGGTGAACAGACGGCGCTGGCGATCGGTGAGCGTCCGGTTTACCGCCTGAATAACCGCTTCGAGCATGTCGGCGTATTCGGCGTGCTCGTATGGGTCGGCACCAAGCCGGTCCGGGAGCCGTTCCCAGTCATCGGCCTCCCAGCCCACAAGGCGGTGTTTGCGCCGACGGTGCCGCCCGAGTGTGTTCGCCGCCTCCAGGGCGGCGAATTGATGTGCCCAGGTGCTGAAGCGGCTATCACCCCGGAACGTCGGCAGCTTGGCCAGAACGGCCAGCATGGCGTCGTGGGCAGCCTGGTGAGCCAAGTCATCGGTTCAGGCACCCCGGGGCACTTCGGCGGCGCAGCTCGCGCACGGCGGATCCGACGAGCAGGTGGTACAGGCGTGACAGAGCGGCGTCACGGGTCCGACCGGAGCCCGACAGGGCCGAGAACCAGTCAGCAGAATCCGGGTCCAGCGCCGTCGGGGCTCCGCGGGTCAGCCCGCGGATGGTCTGGTGGTCTGTGGTCACGCGAGCCCGAATCGTTCGGGAACGAGGGGGCCGATGATCCGCGGGTCGGCGGGATCGACGTCGTCACGCAGCCGGAGTTTCTGCACGCGATCGTTGTGATTCTCTGCGATGTACAGCGATCCCTCCTCGTCGACATCGAACCCGTGTGGCCCGAACAGGCAGCCGGGCGCGACTCCGAATGTTCCCCAGGAGGTAACCAACCGGCCGTGCCGGTCGTACTTGAGGAACTTCTGCGTTACGCCATCACCGATCCACACGTGGCCATCCTGGGCACGCCTCATCGAGAAGATCCCGAGAATGTTCGGCCACTCCTCCACGTAGGACCAGTCGAGGTCGAACACCTGGACCCGTGAGCTGGCGCGGTCTCCGATGTAGATGCGATCTCCTGGCTCGTCGATCACGAAGCCGTGAATGTCCGCGAACTCCCCCGGACCGCTGCCTCGGGCGACGAGGGCCCAGATGTGCTGGCCGTCAGCTGTGAAGCGATCCACACGCTGCTTGCCTGCGGTGTAGAGGTCACCCTCCTCCAGCCAGCCGATGTCGTGCGCCATCCACGGCGCATCGCCGCTGTCCGGCACGGCCTCTGGAGATACTTCGAGCAGCACCTGCTTGCCGTCAGCCGAGAACTTCCACAGCCGCCGCTTCAGTCCGTCGGTGCACACCGACCGGTGCGGGTCGTAGGGGTCTACCTGGAACCGGTCAACCTTGCCGAACATCTCGTCGCGCCACGTCCAGTCCTCGACGACCTCGCCGGCTCGGTCGAAGGTGCATGACACCAGCGAGCGCGCAAACACCGTGCTCATGCTGACTACCGTAGGTCCGGCCAGGCCGGAACCGCGGTGAACCTGGTCCGCAGGTCCTCCGGACTGATCGCGTGGCGACGGCTAAGGGCTTGCCCTGAGCGCCTTCTCGCGGATGCGCTGAACGATCACGTCCTCTAATCCCGCCGCAAAGGCGACCGGAAGTAGCCGATGAGGGGTCGAGACAGCACTGTGGGCAGGCGAAAGCTAGAGGTCGATGACGACCTTGCCGTGCACGTGCCGACCGGCTTGAAGCTCGACCGCGGCGCGGATCTGCTCCACCGGGAAAGTTGCCGCGATGGGCACACGGAGCCGGCCCACCGCGACCAGGCGCGCAATCTCCTCGATGGCGCCGGGCGCGGCATTCGCACCGTTTGCCGGCGTGATCCCGTCGACCTGTGCAGCAATGGTGGTGACGCGCTCGTCCGGAACGCCAAGTTCTCGTGCCGCCTGCGCCGTGTCCGTCCCGTATAGGTCGATCGCCGCGGTGACGCCGCCGGGAGCCAGGGCACGGAGCCGGCCGGCAAGGCCGTCCCCATAGGCGACCGGCTCGGCCCCGAGGGCACGCAGGGCGTCGGCCGACGTCGCCGATCCTGTTCCGATCACTAGCGCGCCCGCGAGCCGGGCGAGCTGCACGGTGAACACGCCGACCCCGCCTGCGGCGCCGCCAATGAGCAGCGTGTCGCCCGGGCCGGGGTTGACGACGGCGAGGGCGGCGGCGGCCGTGCCCCCTGCTATAGCAAGGGTGGCGGCGGTGCGGTCGTCAACGCCGTCGGGGGTATGGTGCGCGTCGCCGCCCGCCGCAATGGTCCCTGCCACGTCTATCACGACGTAGTCGGCGACCGCGCGGGAGAGGGCACCGCCGAATACCCGGTCGCCGGCCGCGAACTCGGTCACGCCGTTACCGACCTGGTCGACGACCCCGGCATAGTCGGTCCCGAACCCGCAGGGCAGGCTCAATCCGAATCGAGTGGCGGTCTCTGCGTCGGAGGTCATGAACCAGTCCATGGGATTCAGTCCAGCCGCGGTGACTCGCACGCGGACCTGCCCCGGGCCGGCCTGTGGCGCGGGTACCTCGCGGAGGTTCAAGACCTCGGGGCCGCCGAATGACTCGAGCCGGACCGCTCTGCTCGTGGCCGCCGACGTGTTGACGCCCGGTTCTGGCATGCTCAGCTGTCTCCTTTAGCGGCCAATGAGGGCAACGGAACCGGACTATGCTCCGTTTACTAAAGGCACCCTAACACAAGCGGAGCGTGATCCGTTTTGGAAGAGCTGGCGGCTCGCGCGCCACGAGCGGACGCGACTCGCAACCGCGACCAACTCCTCAAAGTGGCGGCCCGCGTGTTCGTGTCTGCCGGCACCGAGCCGTCAATGCGCGCGATCGCACGCGAAGCCGGGGTCGGCATCGCCACGCTCTACCGGCATTTCCCCACCCGCGAGTCCCTGGTTGAGGCGGTCTACCGCGATCAGGTCGCGGGGCTCACCGCCGGTGCCCGCGAGCTACTCGCCCAGCTTCCCCCGTCCGCGGCGCTGCGACGCTGGATGGACCTGTTCGGGGACTGGATCGCGACCAAGAACGGCATGCTCGACACGCTGCTCGCGATGATCGAATCGGGCGAGATCGCCCATGCCCAGACCCAGATCGAGCTGCTCGCGGCCATCGACGACATCCTCAACGCCGGCCGCGCGACCGGCGAGCTCCGCACCGACGTCACCGCCGAGGACATCGCTGCCAGCCTCATCGGCATCTTCACCGTGGCCCACCCGCCCGAGCACGACGCCAGGGCAAGCCGCCTGCTGAACATTCTGATGAACGGCCTCCGGCCTGCACCATGAAAGGCTCAGCTACCGCCTTCCGGGCACGAGCATGCGTGCCCGTCTCCCCTCGTCCCCCGGTCGGCTGCGCCGGCAACGGCGCCACTACGCCGCGTCCTATCCAGACAGCTCAAGTCCCGGCACCTGCTGATGCTCGTTGGTCTGCCGCCCCCGGGCCGATCCCAATCACCCTGTGTGATCGGCGCTCTCAGGGCAGATGCGCGATGAGCCGCCGTTCTGCGCGGCGACTCAGCCGATGCCCGCGCCTGGCTGCGCGCACCCGAACGGTTGATCTG
>Ga0335072_10015587_pt1 | contig 10786 bp, 8 predicted proteins | sample Lox_Sample_21_FD_206725 | JGI IMG/M metagenome (GOLD analysis project Ga0335072, IMG submission 206725) | Soil microbial communities from Loxahatchee National Wildlife Refuge, Florida, United States - Lox_Sample_2.1 | ecosystem: Environmental > Terrestrial > Soil > Wetlands | place: USA: Florida... | reverse complement strand
TCTGCTTCTGTTCCGCGACGACGACGACGAGGAGGAGGAGGAGGAGGAGGAGGAGGATAGCGATGAAGGATCGGAAATTGAGGATGAGGAGCTTTATGAGCGTGCCGATGAACTCAGAGCGGAATACGCGAAGCTCTTCGAACATCAAGAAGGGACAGCGAAGACTATGTGGTGCATAGACCGCAGTGGCACGTTCTATTGAAGTCTCTTTTCCACCTCTTTCGAGAACTCAAGTGAAAGATCTTGGGGTCCTGGGATATATTTTGCGGCATATGTACGATTTAGGGGATTTGATGTTAGAATTTCAATACCCCGAATGAGAGATATTCTGGGGACAAAGAGGGTTGAAGGTCTGGGGCAGGGGTGGCTATACCTGTCAGGAGTTGTGAGCAGGTGTGTCGCGGAAGTTACGGTAATGCCAAGTTTAGTGTAAAATCTGTCGCCGCTGGACAGGCATTTCGCTTACAGACTCCTTTCGGCTTTTCGCAGCCCCGAAGAACGCTCAGCAAGAAAAATGTCGGCCCCCAGGGCTAGGTCGAAACCCTTACGCGGAAGGCTGCAAGTCGCAAGCTGCAAGCGGGGCACGAAGCAATGACTAATTCAGTGGGCTGTAGCCATGGAAAGAACTGCAGAGTCGTGGACCAGGCATCGCCCCTTATCTGCAGGCCCTCTTTACAATCTAAAGAAATAATCAATTCCTAGTTGCTAACGAAGAGTTGACGATTAAAGGGGTGCAAGCACCTCTGGGAGACTCAAATTCCATGCTAAACCATCACTCTGTATAATTTGCCTACTCCTCGAGAAATATGGCTTCGAAAAATAATCGTTCTCATCACAAGTATCGTCTCCGATTAAAAAGATGTCTAAATTATCTGCAAAGGGACCCGCTTCCGCCAACCTGCTACACATTTCACAGGCGCCAACCAACGCCTAGGCTTTGAAACAGCCAAGAACCTCCTCTTGTCTTCGCAAATTATCACGTCATCCTCGGCTGCCGCGACGATACCAAAGGTTCAGCCGCCGCCGCCGCCGCCGCTCTGAGCTCGCTCTCAGGCGTCAAAGGCACCGTCCCCACTGATTCAAAATCGACGTAACTGACGACGCATCTGTCAACGCCCGCGGCCACAACTGTAGAATCCACCTACGGCCACCTCGATGTCCTTGTCAACAACGCCCGTATCTACAGCGAGAAGCAGCCAAGCCGTGACGCCCTCCGCGACAGCTTAGCCGTGAACGTCGTCAGCACCGCCAGCCAGCACAACAGACACCTTCCTTCCCCCCTGCTGTGCAAATCCCCCTCGCCACGGCTTGTCTTCGTGACTTCGACCATGGGCTTCCTGACGCACTCTTCGTACCCGACTTCTAGGCACTATGGCCCGTTACGCGAACGAGTATCACGCGAGCAAGGCGGCGCTGAACATGTTGATGGTGCAGTATGCGGGAAGACTGGGGAGGGAGAGGATTAAGGTGCTGGCTGCGGATCCGAGGTTTTTGTGCGACGGGCTTTATGGGGGATTCGGAGGCGTTGAGGAAGTTGGGGGCGACAGAGCCGGAGGTTGGGAGTTGTGCTATTGCCGCTGTTGTTAAGGGGGAGAGGGATGCTGATGTGGGAAAGGTTTGTGGTGTTGATGGAATTTGTCCATGGTGAATGGCTTTGACTGGTGCTTGAGTTCTCATGTTTTCCAGCTATCAGGCGACTATTGACAAAGACAGGTTCTTCATTTTTCAGATCGAGTACAGCCTCGGTCATAGCAGCGGCATTTCTGGACCACGCACCTTGGACGTCTTACAAATTGATTGTTAGCTTCCTGTGGTAGTTGTAAAATGCCGGGTTGTATTTGTCAGTGTCGGTGTTTATGTCCTTATATATCCCCTATGAAGCAGGAGATAACAGTTTCACGGAGCACTATGCACAATCCCGACGGGAAAATAAGACACCATATTCGATGTATCCGACTCTGTAATGATCTGCTTCCCAAATTATAAATTCTATTGGTGTGCTCATAGATTGCGATGAGTACGGCCCAGGCCTATATTTTAGTGGGGCAACTGATCGCTAATCTCTCTTGATGCTGCCTGGGATTGTGCGTTGGTCTTTGCATATAATTGAAGAAACAGATCACTATTGGTTGGATGAGACGAAAAATATTGGATGAAGAGCCGATGCATGATGCCCAAGCGGAACGGTTCATGAGGAACGGCCCGACGTTTGCCCCACTTCGTTAGCTACGATGGCTCAATATTGTAAGTTGGAATTGCGCTAGTAGGTATATTTCACTGTTGAAGAGATTCCAGAGGTTTGTAATGCAGCATCGTCGATATGAACGCTAGAAAGCCGCGGCTCTAGCGCTGTTAGGCATCACGTGAAAGCTCGCCTTTAGCTAATTCATCAGCGTACCCCAACTCCGATACTCATTATTTCCATCCAGCGTAGCTTTTCCGATTCAGCACACAGCACCTCCCAAGAAGCTTAGGTTTCTTTGCGCTCGCGCCGTGGGAGCCAATTCCGGCCCCTTTCTTGTTGCCCCCGGCGCACTAACACCATTGAGTACCCTTTTTGTATGCTCTATCGCAGAGTTATTCTTGGGGCGTTACGCAGCAGTGCAGTGTGATATTTTGCAGCAGTATACGCGGTACCGCAGAGTGCTGCCACCATGGCCCATTTTGGTCCTTCCCAACGTTGCCGCTTGCCTTTTGTTGCCGCATTCTGTACTTGCTTGCTTTCAATTTAAAGTTCACTGAAGGCCATACTGCGACTCTAGAGAGAGTATTACCTACGATGGAGTTTATCTCGGATCACTTTAAGTAGGGGAAGGTAAGATCATCAACTTAGAGATAACATTACGATAGCTAATAATATGATTAGATTGCATACGCGGACGGACCTTTTCTTAGCCCATATTGCAACTCTGGCTGGGCGAAACTCGACAAATATTACGCTCTTACAGGTGCTACTCCTGGCTACGTTGCCGTTATTATTATCGACCTTATACATAATACGACCGTATACTATTTACTTCACTGCAGAGGATGGCCAGGTGGATATGGTGAGGATACACGGGAAGAATGGGAAGGAGATTGCGCGGTCGGAAGTTGGATTGTTCAGGGAGAAAGAACCCGAAGCTTTGCAGAGACTATTAGTTCTAATCTTAATTATTAACTCTAGCTTTATATACAGGTTTCCTTCCATACACAATATATCTAAAGAAGGTTAGTATATTATACTTAATATTATAGGGTAAAAACTCACAATGGCATATAAGCATGAACACCCGTATTCTTAAGATCCTTCCTAACATCCATAAGCAACAGCTCTACTCTCTCCGGCGTCCATGCCATTGCCTTAGTCAACAGCACTTTACTTGCACCTAAGCCATCCATCATGTTGGCATGGAACCATATACCCAACTCCTTCGCCTTCTTTCCCCTGGGCCAGGTACTCGTCGGGATCTCGAAAATTTTCTCATTCACCTCCTCAAAGCCTAGCTCTTCCATCCACCGCTTGTAATTCGGCGCATTGTTCCAAGGCCTTCCAATCTTCGCCCCCGCTTCCACGCACGCCTTGGCCCATACATCCAACGCTGTGCCCTCGAGCGAATCGTCGTGGCAATGCAGAGGAAACATACCGTCCTGCATCTCGAGGTAGCCGCCGGGAGCACAGTGATTGTACGCCCTCTCTATAACAGATCTCGGGTCTGAGAAACAGGCTATCATCCCGCGCATATGTATAAAGTCGAATTCCTCCGAGTACAGCCACTCGTCCTCCGCATCATCGATTTCGAACTGGCAGTTTGGCGGCACGAACCAGGGCTGGATAGGACTCAGGTCGGTGCCAATAACGCTGGCGGATGGGTATCGGCTTGCAAATTCAATGGCCCATATGCCTGTTCCTGTCCCGACATCCAGCACGTTCTGCAGATTCTCCCGGATCGGAGCCAATTGTAGCCTTCCCTCTAACAATATGAGCATGAAATTATGTTGAAAATCGAGTCTGTCTTGTTCCTGAGCATCGTTCGGAAGCGGGTATTTCCCCTCCCTGTATCTGTGGAATGTCCTGCCATGTTCCTCCACGAAATTATATATGAGCGAACGCAGCGATGGTGCGGAACTTGGTGCGCGCACACTTTGAGTCGCGGATTCAGCACCGGAGGAATCGGATTCTATAAAGTCGACTTCGAGGGCTGGGTTGCTAATACTGGAGGCAGCGGTGCTTACGGCATTGGGTAGACTGAGGTTCGAAGTTGACTGCTGTTCAGTTGTAAATAGCGGCACATCGGCGGCTGACGCGTCGAGGTGTGCTTTAGGACAGTTTTCGGGCGCCGTTTTAGGGCGGTTTTCGGGCGCCACCTCAGCACTGTAAGAGGCCATTTCATTGCGTTGTTGGCAAGGTGTTGTGGATGGGAGGTTGCAGGTGCGACATTCCCGAATTGGATTTCGTTCGTTACCGACAGTACGGAGTACTGCAGCATACCCCTGCGAACTGGAACCGTCAGCCCTGAGCTGAGCATGAGCTCTTGAGCTTGGGCCAGGGCCACAGACGTTCTTCGGCAGACCACACCGGAATAGATTTCATCCAGTGATCTTAACTAACAATTAAGACAGCAAATGTTTAAGACTTTAACAATGGAATTATTATTTAAATTCTGTGCAAAACCCCCGACCGCGTGAGCTGGGGTAGAGATATGCCTCAGGCATATTTCGCTTAGTTTTCATTAATGACAGAATAGCTTCGCTCTTAGAATTCAAAGACTCCCAAAAATACCTTGGGAGTACTGTGATTGTGAAGAAGTACGAAAGAAACCAGCAAAATTACATCTACCCCCGAGTTGAACGCCGTACTCCGAACCCACGAATCGCACGTCTACATTGGAAGTGTCACCCCAAACGAGGAGCCTTTCAACGCTTTCCTATGCCCGAGTGACAGGACGTAGCTTAACCATCAGTGGCGGCTTCTCCCAACTCCCAAAAATTCGCTGGTCTGATATCCAGTTTTCATTCTCGCCATCAAGCTCCGCATCAAAATGCCACAGGAGCTTGCATATGATGAGTCTTATCATGTAATATGCCATGCTAAATCAGACATGTCAGTATGCGAAAGACTCCAAATTAATTTGACGTAGACTTACGTCTTTCCCAAGCAATCTCGAGGTCCTAGCGAGAATGGTTGCACCGCAGCTTTCTGGTCACCAGAGTAGTATGCCTCTGATTGAGGAAGCCATCGCTCTGGGGTGAAAGATTTTGGGTTGCGGAAGTTGAGAGGGGAATAGTTTGCTGCTAGTGGGGTCACATAGACGGTTGTTCCTTCAGGTACCCAGCCACCTGAAATTGAAGCACCACCACTTGGGACTGTACGAGGAAACCCAATTGGAGCTGCGGGGTACGCTCTGAAACCCTCATCAATACAGGCTCCTAGGTACTCCAGCTTTGATACCGACTTCAAATTGATGCTGGAATCGGAATCGAAGGTTGAGCGAATCTCTTGCACGAGCTTGTCAAGTGTCTCTCCATTGTTCAGCAAGAGATATGTGAGGCCACAGAGGATCGAGGGTGTCGTATCGCTTCCCGCTAACATCAGAACCACCGCAGCGCTGTCGATCTCTGCTCGAGAAAGACCCATTTTCTCGTCTGGATTGCTGAGAAAATGAATGATATCTGGGCGTCCCAACATGGATGAAAGGCGCAAGCTGACCTTCTCACTTGTGGATTTTAGAAATCTCTTGTAATGCTTTGCCGCAATACGAGGTATGGAGATCGCCATGAGGAATCTGAGCACTGGGAATTGTGCAAGACTTGCTAAGATAATACTTGCTCTAATATAACCTGGTACAGACTTCACCCAAGGGGTATATTCAGTATTATCGAGCAGATGTAAAGATTCTCCGAACATCAAATCAGCCATAATATCGAAGATGATAAAGCAATACATATCCACCATATTTACTGTCTTGCTTGAGGATTCCTTGAGTCTCCGAATCAGAAGGTCAACGTGCGTGCTGATCAGAGGTTCTTGTGCAGCCAGTGCTGTCTTGGAGAAAGCTTGTGAAAATATTCTCCGCAGCCGACGATGATCTTCCTCGTTTGCGGTTACGATACTCGCAGCTGTGGATTGCTGATCAAAGAAGTAAGCAAAGAAATCGTCAGATCTCTTCATGCCATATTTTGCGGCTGGGCTTGAGCCGTAGATATCCCTCCATGCTTGCTTGTCGGCAAAACTCAGTTCATCGGGGGCAACACGAACAACCTGTCCGTATTTTTCGTGGAGACTTCGGGTCCATTGGGGTCCGCGTCCTCTAATCAAGGTATATGTAATTGGAAGCCGGGTGGCTGCAGCAAACGTTGGGCCTGGATATTTTCTGAGAGGGTGGAAGAAGATATTGTAGAGAATTGTGACCACAATGTACTTTCAAGTTCAATATTGTCAGCTTAATCTCATTCTACTAAGACACGTCGGATCTGATACTATTCAGGTACACTTACAAGTATAACAACCAGTATGAAAGCGAGTATAACTCTAGACGGCAACAATTGTAGTGGCATTATGCTGCCTTAAGAATCGTCCACGGGCCTTTGTGAGAAACCTGATATGAAGGGTTTTACAAAATATCGTTTCGGATGCCCCTGATTATGGAGTCGGTAGTTTTTAAGACTCTGATTGAAGGGTTATAATAATGTATTGCGGCGAAGAGATGGTTCTATTATGGAAAGATGACGCAATTCACCGAGAAACACTTGGATTTATGAAGTAAACTGGCAAGGCTGTAGTCGATATATCTCAGTTGATCTTAACTTCCCACAGTTATATTGGAGATACTTTTAGATAAGAGATACAACGTCCACCCTATCCCATTTGAGAGCGTAGACTTTGTTGGGGGGTGTAATCTTCAAGGGTGGCATTTTCGTGAGAAGGGAGTGGCCTTTAAAGAGAGGGAATTCTGGGATCCATTTCAAGCTACGCTATATCGAATCTTCCGAGCATTGACTCCGCCCACACCAATAACCTGCGACGTCGCTAGAAAATTTGTCCAGTAGATGATTCAACGCTAATGCGATAGAAGGATTATTTTAACTGCTTTGGGGATAAATTCTTCGAAACTATGGATTTAAATTTTCAAATATGTGAAAGAAGACCTGAAATAGCCGGCGGCATAATAGAAATCTTAACTTCCAGTCACATAGCTGTACCTAGCAAACTAGTATAAACTATCATCGTCCAGAATAACAATGTCAGCCAATAGAAGTATGTGTTCTTGTCTATCTCCACAGAGTCTGACCATACCACCCTCAAGCCAACAGCTGCTCCGAGTACTATCTGTATTGCTGCTGCAGTGCAGATACTACGGGGCCACGTGGACCATTGAGCGAGCATCAACCCCCACAGCAAGAAAAGGATATGGGTAATAAAGAATATCCAGCATGTGGTCTGCCTCATCAACCATATTCTGGCTTCTCCTAAAACCAGTGGTAGGGTTCGTTTGCCAGCGAGCCTATCCCCTTCAAGATCATGAAATTCCTGGATTTGCACGATGAGACAGACCCATCCCGCCAAGGCGGCACGTAGGACAAGATGCAAATTTCGATCCGGATGTTGTTCCACCACTGACTCGTTGACCAGTGAGATGATAATGAATGTGGCCACGGCGGTAAACAAATTGCGCATTATTGGGTTATTGGGTCGTGGCCACACGTAGCAAAATCCGACTTCCGCTTGCCAAACAAGCGCCCACAGAGCCACATGGCGACCAGATAGCATGTATGACAACAGTGGGAAAAGGATCCATGCAAGGATCCAACGTCGCTCTGCCTCATGAATAGTGATCAGACCACTGGGAATGGGCCGATACGGCTTGTTAACGGAGTCTTCGGCAACACCCATTGTTTGGTTGACGACTTCCAAAGAATATTGGAAGCCAATACTCAAGATGCAGATTTTGAGTGTGAGTCCAACTGCCGAAGAGAGAGGCATGGGAGGAAGCAAGAGACGCGGAAGAATGGCGAACAGAAAACCTCCAATGGTCGTACCAGCATTGGAGCGTAGTAGGGCTTCCGTGACGAGATATTCGTGGTAGAGAGTGGACTTGATTATGGACACAAGGGATTGGAGACCAGCATCCGCCATTGGAAAGGGTGATAATGGGCAGAGTCAGTAATGAACGAGAATGGGGCAGAGGGGTGGTGTCAGGCTGTGTTCTTCTTTGATATCACCCGTAAATGAGAACTGACAGCGGTTCAAAGATTTAGTAGAGTCTATAGGGGAGGATATCAGAGTGGTGGGCTGGGAAAAGGTATTAATAGCTCTGCCGCGTTTTGTAGAATAGGTCTGAGTTCAAAACGTCTTGAAATTCCGCTTGACACTACTACGTAAACTCCAATACATGAACTTATAACTATTGGCACGAAGTATCAAACGTCAATTTCTAACATTCATACTTCCATATATTAAAATACTACATTCTCTCGGGGGACTTATCTCAAAATGAAACCCTGCCCATCGGACCTTCGCGTTCATTCTGGTCATTTGATAGTACGATGACCAAACGCCATTGCTGTGTCGTCAAGAATCATTCTCTTTCGATCATAAAAGTTGGCGGCGTATTCTTGAAGCGCTTGAAGCGGATCCACGAAAAGGAGGGAGCATTTGCTTGCCACGAGCCCCACCCCCAACGCTTACCTGCAACCGTGATACGACACTGCAATCTGCCGCATGGAATCAATGTCTTTCAGTAATACCTCTCTGGCGAGCTATCCCGTAAGAAAGCATTCAATTTTGATGATACCTCAACACGAATCTTATTGCTCTAGTTCAATCCTATTCGCTTAAATAGAATCAAAGTGGACTGATTGTGAATACCATTATAATGATTTCATAAAATTCCTGCGTGTTTGCTTGGGAAAGAAGCCGAGGCATTGGCAGCCAAGCTCCGGCCTGGAGACATCACTTGGGCCATTGCCCCGCTTCCCAAGTGAAGTTTATCCCTCACTTACAGTAAGGTGCGAGAGTTATTCAAGTGGCCCGAGCAGGTTGAACCAGTTAGATATTTCAGATTCTAGATATTATGGTGTATTAAAGTGGAAACCTGCACGAGCCGCTTGAATACTTCTCTCACCCTAGCGCAAGAGCTCCCGTTTTGAGGTCATTGGCGACGCAAATGCCATCATGCAATGCCACGTGGCTGAGACCAGTTCTCAGGCGCTTAACGATTGGAGCAAAATAATTTCAGGAGTAGTGTAAGACCGAATTCGCCGAATTGGCCCATTACTAAGTATCGTTATTACCGAATAGGCCAATTTCGTTCAAGCTGGTGACACCTTCGGGGTGTTTCGGTATTAGTAATTGGATCTACTGCCCGGGGTTACCGCTGCTACCACCGAGAGCTGCCTTATCGTCGCTTCGACTATTAAAACTATGTTTTACACAACAATTAAGTAATCTAATTTACTTGAAACAGCATTGCCAGCTGAAATTAACGTAGATACTCTTATTCGTTTGTGGTTAGCTACTTGTTTTGAATAATGCCTTGCGTTCTTCCCCTCTAATTTCCCCCACAATTTTAACCCATCTAAGCTGTTAAGTTCAACTCAGCTGCCGACAGCAATGGCAGAGAGCAGTCCTAAAACTACACGGGCGGCTGGGCTCAACAGCTAGTACAAAGCGAGCAGAAGGAGGCCAAGACGACAAGCTAAGGAAAGCTGCGAAAGCCGGCTTCGATTATCTATTTGAACTCTGTATTTTATTGTACGATAGATGATTGCAAAAATGATGAATAACGAAGCGAGAGTGGCTTAAGCCATAGCAGAAGAGTTAGGCTGTCTTAGGGTCTTCGCCCGCTAAATTTTCAGGGACGTGGCTGCTAATATAGCCTAAAAGGGTTATTCATCAATTTTGCAATCATTTATCGTACATACTACCACTATAGGTCTCTATGTCACAGTTTAAGATTCAACTTTATTAGTGTTTACATAAGAAAAGTAAGCCAAACCGCCACGGAACTGAGAAGACCACCTAGAGAATGACGAAACCACTGAAAGGTAGACCAAAACACCCTAAAGAATCACAAACCTGTAAAATCATCGGATTGGCCAATTCCCACGTGAATTGGTCAATCCGGCGAAATTGGCCTATTTGGTGGTACGATATGTGGTAATTAGCCAGTTCGGCGAATTGGCTAATTCGGTCTTACAGCAGCCTTTAAGAACTGCCTCACGAGGAGTGGTTTTGTGTTGGACCTGCTATATAGAAATACAGAGTGAATTGAATAATCTAACTGTTTCTATGGGTATGAGCCCGGTAATAGAGTCGTTCCTTGACTCAGAATGCAGTGGTCTTCGCAACGCCAAATATCATATTGGCTTTACTAGAATCCTGCATTGTCTTCACATTCACCTTTGTTGTAATTCTGAGTTTTAGGGAATCTTTGATTGCACTACTGAAAATACCCGGCGGAAAGGTGCCCATCCATCAAACCACTTGCTAAGGGCCTTATTGTTTGCTGCGATTGCTAGTCTCTGTGTGACACATCATTTCTGGCGGCGTATCCAAGGAGATACTCGAGAGCCTTAGACTTCGGAACATCAGCACACACCTCCTTCCTGACCTAACGGATGAATGGGAATTGGCGTCACTGGGATCAATAATTAGGACAACAATATTCTCCACTCACAATCCACCAGATACCCCCATACCTCCCATACCCCAATAGGATTGCTTATCACCCAGCTTCTCCAGCAGGGGGTCTCATGCTGCACTGGGTGAAGCAGCCTGGGTAACCTTAGATTGATCGATTAATCA